>Ga0172379_10002255_pt1 | contig 34789 bp, 30 predicted proteins | sample GrowelOW334metaG_FD_119756 | JGI IMG/M metagenome (GOLD analysis project Ga0172379, IMG submission 119756) | Groundwater microbial communities from an aquifer near a municipal landfill in Southern Ontario, Canada - Groundwater well OW334 metaG | ecosystem: Environmental > Aquatic > Deep... | reverse complement strand
TCCAGCCCTTTATTTAAGAGCTTTAAAATCGGAAGGCGTACATTTAGTCACAGTTAATGATTTTTTAGCAAGACTTGGTGCAGGTTGGAATGCTCCAATTTTTGAAATTTTGGGACTCTCGGTTGGAGTAATAGTCCAAGAAAATAAATCATTTATATTTGATTCTAAATTTACAGATAATAGTCATGGTGATGAAAGACTAGCCCATTTAAAACCAGTTTCCAGAAAGGAAGCATACCTTACTGATATTACATATGGTACTAATAATGAATTTGGTTTTGATTATTTGAGAGATAATATGGTCCAAAGTTTGGATGAAATGAGTCAAAGAAGTCATTATTTTGCAATTGTTGACGAGGTTGACTCAATTTTAATTGATGAAGCTAGAACTCCTTTAATTATTTCTGCGCCTGATATGGAACCTACTCAAAAGTATTATCAGTTTGCAGGAATTGTAGATAAATTAAATATTGAAACTGATTTTAAAGTTGACGAAAAGAGCAAAAGTGCTTCATTAACTGAACATGGTATTAGTAAGGTTGAAAAAATATTAGGAGTTGACAATTTATATGAAAAAGATTTTGAAAGTATTCACCATATTGAAAACGCACTTAGAGCAAGAAGTCTTTACCTTAAAGACAAAGATTATGTAGTTAAAGATAATGAAGTAATAATTGTTGATGAATTTACAGGAAGATTAATGGTAGGTAGACGTTGGTCTGATGGTTTACATCAAGCAGTTGAAGCAAAAGAAGGAGTAACAATTCAACAAGAAAGTAAAACCCTGGCAACAATTTCTTTCCAAAATTATTTTAGGATGTATAAACACCTATCAGGTATGACAGGTACTGCAGTAACTGAGGCTGAAGAGTTCAAGAAAATCTATAAATTAGATGTTGTTGCAATTCCAACTAATAGAGAAATGATAAGAATTGATGAAGGAGATGCAATTTATAAAACATTGTCTGGAAAATATACTGCAATTGTTAATGCAATAGAAGAAAAATACAAAAATGGACAACCGGTCTTAGTTGGTACTACTTCAATTGAAAAAAATGTAATTATTTCTGAATATTTAAAAAGAAGAAAGATTCCGCATAACGTTTTAAACGCTAAAAATCATGAAAGAGAAGCTGAGATTATTGCAAATGCTGGAAAATTAAAAGCTGTAACTGTTGCCACCAATATGGCAGGTCGTGGTGTTGACATTATTTTGGGTGGTATTAAACCTGATACTAAAAAAGATATTGAAAAGTGGGAAAAACTTCACAAAGAAGTAATTGATACAGGGGGCTTACATGTTATTGGGACTGAAAGACATGAATCAAGAAGAATTGATAATCAGTTGAGAGGTCGTGCAGGAAGACAGGGAGATCCTGGGTCTTCAAAATTTTATCTTTCATTGGAAGATGACTTGATGAGAATCTTTGGTGGAGAACAAATTAAATCCTTAATGGATAGACTTAAAATCCCAGAAGATCAACCAATTGAAAATCCATTAGTAAGTCGTGCTATTGAACAATCTCAAGTAAAGGTTGAAGGATTCCATTTTGATACTAGAAAACGTTTGGTTGAGTTTGATGATGTTGCTAATCAACAAAGAGAAATTGTTTATACATTAAGAAAGAAAGTCTTGGAGAGTAAAAATTTAAAAGATGAAGTTTTAGAAAAATTAGGAATACACGCCAAAAAAATTTCAAGGAGTGAAGCTACAACAATTGATTATGATGCAGTTGTTGCGGGATTTTTAGAAGTCGTTCCTTTTGATCCTAATTCTACAAAACAATTTAAAAATGAACTTACAAAAAGAAATACTTCAAAAGAAGTTGAAGAATTTATTGAAACAGTTTTTAAGGATATGCATAAAGCAAGAGAAGCTCAGGTGGGCGAGTCAATGATGCGTCAAATTGAAAAATATGCATATTTAGGATCTATTGATCATTATTGGATTGAACATATTGATACAATCGATGATTTAAGAGAGGCAATAGGCCTTCGAGCCTATGGTCAAAGAGATCCATTGGTTGAATTTAAGGGAGAAGCATATCAAATGTTTGAAACATTACTTGATAAAATTGATGAAGAAGTTGCTATAAGGCTTTTCAGAATTGGAGTGAATGTCCCACAACCTGAAATTCCACTTGATATCGCAACTGAAAATATTGATAAGTCTGATATGACAGGTTTATCTGAAGATAATATTTCCAGTCAAAAAGTAGATAATAAACAAAGTGAAAAACCAAAAATTGGTCGTAATGATCCGTGTTGGTGTGGGAGTGGAAAAAAATTCAAACGATGTCACTATCCAAAATTGCCTAATTAATATAAGGATGTAGTTAATAAATTATTAATGTAGTATTATATTTTCATGCAAGAAAATAAATTTAATATTTTAAATATTTTAGGATATGTATTTGTTGTTGGAGCTGTTACTTTTGGAATTGTATATATTCTAAAAAATTATAAAGTGCCTATTGCGGAAACACCTGTTGCAGAAAATAAAGAAGTCGTGCAAAATGAGGTTGTGCAAAATGAAATAACACAAAACGAATTAAAAATTGAAGACTTGGTTGTTGGAACTGGAACAGAAGCTGTTAGTGGAAAATCAGTAACAGTTCACTACACAGGAACTTTAACTGATGGAACAAAGTTTGATAGTTCTAAAGATCGTGGAGAACCATTTACTTTTAATTTAGGGGCAGGGGAAGTAATAAAAGGTTGGGATCAGGGCGTAGTTGGTATGAAAGTTGGGGGAAAAAGGAAATTAACAATTCCATCTGAATTAGGTTATGGAACTCAGGGTGCTGGTGGTGTAATTCCTCCAAATGCTACTTTAATCTTTGAAATTGAACTCCTTGGTGTTAAATAAATAATTTTTTGTTGTATAATTAAAATTATGCCAAAAGATAAAGAAGAAAAAGCCAAAAAGCTTATGGTTGTAGAAGAAGTAGCTTCTGACGAAGAGACAACTCCGATTAAAGATGAAAATAAAAAAGAAGAATCAGGAACTTTAGATAAAGAAGAAACAAATACTGTTGAAGAGAAAAAAGAAGAAATTCCAGCTAAAGAGATTCAAAAAGAAAAAATCGAAACTGAAAGACCAAATTATCTCTGGATTATAATCCCAACAGCCCTCTTAGTTGGGGCGTTAGTTGGTGGATTTATTACATATTTTTCAGGAGTTTCAAAATTTAATAAAGATAATGAGACTTCTACTCCAATTTCCTCAGAAGCTCCAATAGATGAACCTTCACCAACTGCCAGTTCTATTGGAACATTGAAAAGAGATACTCTAAAAATTCAAGTTTTAAATGGTAGTGGAGTTTCCGGAGCTGCAGGTAAAGCTAAAACATATCTTGAAGGGTTAGGTTATAAAAATATCGATACCGGAAATGCTAGCGCTTCTGATTTTGCTGAAACAGAAATTTCTATTAAAGATACCAAGAAAGAATTTACTAGTCTTTTAACTACAGATTTATCGAAAACTTACCAAGTTGCAAAAGAAACTAAAACTTTAGTTGCAACAAGTAGTTTTGATGTCGTTATTACTCTTGGTAAAAAATGAAGCTTCCTCCTTTCCCAATTTTTTTTCCTGACGCAACCCGTGCTGTGGTTAAGACACTAGATACAATCGATATTGAAAATACAAAAACTCAAGGTATTTTAGTAAATACCTATCATCTTTATAAAGATTTAGGACCAGATTTAATTAGGAAAAATGGTGGAATAAAAAAGATGATGGGGTGGAAGGGTTCAGTAATTTCAGATTCTGGGGGTTTTCAAGTTGGAAGCTTGGTTAAAAAAAATCCAAAGTTTGGTAAGGTTACTAATATTGGTGTAACTTTTAAAGCATCTGGAGAGAAAAAATTACTTTTAACACCACAAAAATCAATTAGATTTCAAATGGATTTAGGTGTTGATATGGTTGTTGTTTTAGATGATTTTACAGATCCTTTAGTGGATTATAAAAAGGCTTTAGAATCTGTTAATAGAACTATTCTTTGGGCTAAAAAAGGTAAGGAAGAATTTGAAAAAATTTGTAAAGAAAAAAAATTAGATAAAGATCAAAGGCCCTTTATTTTAGGTGTTGTTCAGGGTGGAAAATTTCTGGATTTAAGAAAATATTGCATTGAAGAATTAGTAAAAATTGGGTTTGATGGATTGGGTTACGGTGGTTGGCCAATAAAGGAAAATGGAGAATTTGATTATGACGTAGCTAAAGTAATGTGTGAAAATTCTCCAAAGACTTATATGCTTTATGGCTTGGGTGTTGGTAAACCTCATGAAATAGTTAATTTAGTTAAAATTGGTTTTGATATTTTTGATTGTGTGCTTCCGACTCGCGATGCGAGACATGGCAGACTTTATGTTTATAATGCTAAAACAATTAAAGAAATAGATGTTAAAAATCCTAATTTTTATTCATATTTTGATCCTACAAAAGGGAAAAATTTAGATGACCTTAGTCCTATTAGTACAGCCTGTGACTGTTTAACTTGTAAAAAATATTCGAGAAGTTATTTAGCACATCTTTTTAAAATTAAAGATTTTACTGCAGGAAGGCTTGCAACCATCCATAATCTTCGTTTTTACTCTATTCTTATGGAGAAATTAAGATTAACCTCTTGACATCCTATATATAATGTAGATATACTCCGAACCACAATGGAAGAAACACAAAATCAAACCGAAGTTAATGAAGTTAATCAAGTTACTCCACCTCAGCCTACTAGTTATACTGTCGAACCACAATCAAAGGGTGGCAAATCCAAATGGTTATTAATTTTTATAGGTCTCTTAATTTTAGGTGGTGCAGGGATATTTTTCTTTACAAGATCAAATAATAAAGAAGAAGCTACTCCTACTCCAGCCTTTGAAGTAACAAATGAAGAAACCTCGACACCTTTTCCTACAAATTCTCCTGCTCCTGTAAAAAAGAGTGAAATTTCAATTGAAATTCAAAATGGAACAGGAATAACTGGGGAAGCAGCTTATTTACAAGAAAAATTAAAAGTTTTAGGTTATTCTGATATTAAAGTTGGAAATGCTAGTTCAACTGATAATACTGAAACGACAGTAACATTTTTAAAAACTACTCCTCAAACTGTTCAGGATGAGATTAAAAAAGAGTTAGAGAAAATTTACAAAACAGTAAATGTAAAAACATCTTCAACTCAAACTGTAGATATATTAATAGTAACTGGTTTAAGAGGAACACAAACTTCTAGACCATCAACAACAGCAACTCCAAAAGCATCAGGAACAGCAACACCAAAACCTAGTGCTACAGCTTCACCTTCTTCTACTCCAACAGCATCACCTCAATAATTTTTAGGGTATAATTATTTTATATGAGTTTATTAAAGAATTTATGGAGTACTGTTTTATCATTTGTTACTAATTTTTCTTTTGCTCCATCTTATATAAAAGTGGGGGCAATTATTGTCTTACTTTTTCTTTTGGTAGTTTCTCTTGCTAGTTTTAGAAAACATTTTGTTAAATGGTCTTTAAAAGGAGGACTTATAGGACTTTTCTTTGGATTTCTATTAGCACTACTTCTTGAAGGTTTTTTATTAATTGGTGGAAAAACAGTAATAACTGAATTTTTAGGTTGGAAAAATGCTCCTAAACCTATTAAAACAGCTCTAGATTTAGGCAGGAGTAAATTAGTTAATGTTTTAGGTATAACTGATGAAATACCAAAATCAAATGCTTTTAGTACTCCTACTGCAAAAGATGCAATAGAAATCTTACAAAGTTTAAATCCTACTGAAATTAAAAAAATAAAAGCTATAATATGCACTCAATGAATGACTTCAAAGTAAAAGTAGACAATTTAAATAATCGTCTTGAAAAACTTAAGAATGTTTTAAATCTTTCTAAAAAAGAAAATGATTTAAAACAGCTTGAGGCAGACTCATCTGATCCTAAACTTTGGGATGATCAAGATGCAGCAAAAAAAGTACTTCAAAGTTTATCAAATCTAAAAGATGAACTATTAGAATTTAACCAAATTTCAGAGACAATACACACATTAAAAGAATTATCAGATGCTGGAGTTTTAGAAGAAAGTTTTGAAAAAGAAATTAATAAAGCTGAAAAAGTTTTAGCTAAATTGGAATTAAAATCATTTCTATCTGGTCCGTACGATATTAAAAATGCAACAATAACAATTCATGCAGGCCAAGGTGGAACCGAGGCAATGGACTGGACAAGCATGATTTTTAGAATGTATTTAAGATATTGTGAGAAAAAAGAATGGGAGACAGAAGTTTTTGATTCAACTCAAGGAGAGGAAGCAGGCTTAAAAAGTGTTACATTTACAGTAAAAGGATCCTATGCATATGGTTATCTTAAAGGTGAGGCTGGGACTCATAGGCTAGTAAGACAATCTCCTTTTAATGCAGATAATTTAAGACAAACTTCATTTGCTTTAGTTGAAGTATTGCCGGAACTTGATGCAACTGATTTACCTGAAGTTTCGATTAAAGATGAGGACCTAGATTGGCAGTTTACAAGAGCAGGGGGTCATGGAGGACAAAATGTAAATAAAGTATCAACAGCAGTAAGATTAACCCATATTCCAACTGGAATTGTAATTAATGCTAGAACTGAAAGATTTCAAGAACAAAATAGAAAAATAGCTTTAGGTCTACTTCGTGGAAAACTTTGGATAAGACAAAAGGAAATGGAAGAAAAGGAAGCTAAGGATATAAGAGGAGAATATAGACCAGCTTCTTGGGGAAACCAAATAAGAAGTTATGTGTTACACCCTTATAAAATGGTTAAGGATTTAAGAACAGAAGTTGAATCAGGAAATCCTGATTCTGTATTAGATGGAAACCTAGATGAATTTATTGAAGCCGAATTGAAACTTGCAGTCATTTAGGCCATGTGGTAACTTTATATGTATGCAAGAAGTACTTGAACCACAGTCAAAACCACAGGTAGCTCCTTCTGTTGTTAGAAAATTTAGCAATCCTACCTTAGGTAAGAAAAATTTAATTTTAGGCGTAACTTCTATATTAGTAGTTCTTGCAGGGATTGGAACTGGATATCTTTTCTCAGGTGCTAAAGGTGGGGGAAAATTAATTAAATCTGGAGATAGTATAAAAGTTACACAAAATGAGGCGGGAATTACTGATGAATCAAAATTTAGTACAACTACAGACGGAATATTAACTGAAGGCGGAATTGGTGGAGAAGGAATGTATCATTTGGTGCGTGGAAGTGGCCCTTCCCAATATGCATATTTAACTTCATCAGTTATAGATATGGGTCCATTTGTAGGTAAAAAAGTTCAAATTTGGGGAGAAACTGTTTCGGGTAAAAAAGCAGGCTGGCTTATTGATGTTGGTAAAATCAAAGTAGTGGATTAACTTCTTTTCATATAGTAACCTTACTATATGATTAAATTCGAAAATGTATCAAAATCTTTCGGTTCAATTGTAGCTTTATCGAATGTTTCCTTTGAAATTAACGATGGAGAATTCGTTTTTTTAACTGGGCCTTCAGGAGCTGGTAAAACAACAATTTTAAAAATGATTCTAAGGGAATATTTACCTGATACTGGGAAGGTATTTTTTGATAAAGAAGATATAACTCAAATTAAAGAAAAAGATGTACCACTTCTAAGACAAAAAATTGGAATAGTTTTTCAAGATTTTAAGGTATTACCTGAAAGAACTGTAGCTGAAAATGTGGAAGTTGCATTAGCCGTAACAGGAGTTGAGGAAGGTGAGTGGGAGAAAAGAGTTGATCATGTATTAAAACTAGTAAATCTTTCTAAAAGAGCAAATCTTTTTCCGTCTCAACTTTCAGGTGGGGAATTACAAAGGGTATCACTTGCAAGAGCTTTGGTAGTAAATCCTAAATTAATCTTAGCTGATGAACCTACTGGAAACTTAGATTGGGATACAGCAGCAGGAATAATGGAACTATTGGAAAAAATTAATAAAGAAGGTAAAACTATAATAATGGCAACACATCATCAAGGTTTAATTAAACATAGTAAACATAGAAGTGTAGAATTAAAGGAAGGAAAAATATAGATGAGTATACATACCAAAACTGCAATTGAAGCTATAAAAAGATCTCCATTTCAAGCTGTATCTGCAATTTTTGTTTTAGCCTTAACTTTTTTTGTTGCAACTACTGTCGCAATTTTAGTCTATGCATCAAATAAATCTCTTTCGTATTTTGAGACAAGACCTCAGATAATTGCATTTTTAAAAGATGATGCTAAGACTGATGGAATTTCAGCCTTACAAAATAAACTTGCAATTGATATTCGTATTAAAGATGTAAAATTTGTTCCTAAAGAAGAAGCTTTAGCAATTTACAAAAAAGCAACAGAAGATAATCCACAACTGGCTGAACTTGTATCTCCATCAATTTTCCCTGCATCACTTGAATTTTCGGTGACTGATTTAAAACTAGCTGAAAAAATAATTGAAGAGGTAAGGAGTGAGGCAATTGTTGATCAAGTTGGTTTTACTGCCAATTTAGGAGGAGAGAAATCGCTAGGTGATGTTGTAACAAGATTAAAAACGATAAGTTATTATTTAAGACTTGGGGGAATTGTATTTGTAGGAGTATTAGCTGCTACATCATTTTTAGTTTTACTGGTAATTATTAGTATGAGAATGACTTCAAGAAAAGGGGAAATAGAAATATTAAGTTTAATTGGAGCAACACCAAAGTTTGTTAGTAGTCCAATTGTATTAGAGGGAATTATATATGCAATTCTAGGAGTGGCAATTGGTTGGACAACATCTTTTATAATGTGGCTTTATGTTTCTCCGTCACTTATTTCTTATTTTGGTGAAATTCCAATACTTCCCAAGAGTCCAGTAACTTATTTCTTATTGTTTGCAATAATTTTAGGAACTGAGCTTCTGGTAGGTTTTACTTTAGCTTTAGTGGGAAGTTTAGTTGCTGTTAAGAGATCTCTTAAAAAAGCAAAATGAGAGCATTCTTTTTTTCTTTGTTTTTAACATTGTTGGCACTTTTTACCTTTGGTGTAAAAGCCCAAGAATGTACAGGAGATTTAAATCAAAGGATTTCTTGTTATGAATCAAACTTAACTAAACTCGGTAATTCTTCAAAAACTCTTTCAAGTCAAATTTATCAATTTGATGCACAAATTAGGCTAACCACATTAAAGATTACCCAAACTGAAGAACAAATATCACTTCTTTCTGGAAGAATTGATCAATTAGAGGGTTCCTTAGGATCATTAACTAGCGCTTATTCAGAAAGGGTAGTTGAGACTTATAAAATGGGAAGAGTTGGAGATCCTTTTTTTCTTTTAATATCTTCATCTAACTTAAGTGAGGCGTTTTCAAGATATTCATATTTAAAAAAGATTCAAGAAGCGGATAAAGGTTTACTCCAAAGATTACAAAAAGTGCAGGATACCTATAAAGAAGAAAAAGTTTCTCAAGAAGATTTACAAATTCAACTCGAAACTCAACAAAAACAATTAAATTCTCAAAAGTTAGCCAAAAAACTTCTTTTAGATCAAACAAAAAATGATGAGAAAAAATATCAATCTCTTTTAGCACAAGCTTTAGCTGAAAAAACCGCAATTGAAAATGCTTTAGTTAGTGGAACTAAAGTTGGTCCGGTTAAAGCGGGGGATCCAATTGCACTTGTGGGTAATTCTGGTTACCCAGGTTGTTCTACTGGAAAACATCTTCATTTTGAAGTTAGAAAAAACGGAACCTGGACTGACCCTGCTCCATATTTACAAAATAAAACAGTAAATGATGAACAAGTAGGAGGAACAGTTAATATGGGGTCAGGAAATTGGCAATGGCCAATCCAGGATACAATTAGACTTACCCAACATTATGGTCATACACCATATTCTTGGAGATATTCATATTCAGGTGGAATCCATACAGGACTTGATATGGTTTCAACAATATCAGATGTAATTAGAGCTCCAGCGGATGGAAATTTGTTTAAATCATCACAAAGTTGCGGTGGAAGTAGTACTATAAATATAGCCTATATTGAACATAATGATGGAGTAATAACTCTTTATTTACATGTCCAGTAAGAAAAAATTTATTTTTTTATTAGTAATATTTATAATTTTTTGTTTTGCTTTTACTCAAAATATACAAGCCTCTGTAATAATTAATGAATTTTCTCCATCTACAGATCCTGAGTGGATCGACTTTATAACGATAGTGATGTCGACATTAATCTTTCTGGATATTTACTTGAAGATGGAAATTCAAGTCAAACCGACGATTTAATTTTAAATGGGATAATCATTTCTAAAGGATTTATGGTTTTTAACCATACAGAGGGTTGGCTTAACAACGGAGGTGATACTATTAAACTTTATAATAATGCTTCTCCATCAGCAATTATTGATCAATACACTTATGGAAATGTTGATTCATCAAAAAGTGTGGCCAGAATACCTAATGGAAGCGAGAATTGGGAGATTACATCTAGCATTACAAATAATTCTTTAAATCCAACTCCATCACCTTCTCCTTCACCATCACCAACACAGATTCCTACACAAGAACCAACTTTTACTCCAACAAATACACCTACAACTACTCCAACAGTAACATCAACTCCTAAATCAACTCCAACAAAAACTCCAACAATAAAACCAACATCAACCCCCACAGAAACTACAGAAGAAACTTTTACAAACATGCCAACACTAATTAGTCAAAATAGTAATAGTTCTACTCCTGAAGGAATGGTTGCAGGAGCATCAACAACTTTAAAACCTCCAATTATTGCAATTTTTCTAATTGCTGCAGGATTATTGTTATTGGCTATTGGTGGAGTAAATTTGTATAAAAAAATGAAAACAGAATATAATAGTAGTAATGAAAATACTTAAATTCTGGTTACCTCCAATTCTTTGGGGTTTAGTTATTTTTTCATTTTCGTCTTTTAGGGTAGGAACTGCAACTGAAATTTATTGGAAAGATTTTATTATCAAAAAAACAGCTCATGTAATTGAATATGGAATTTTAGCTACTCTTCTCTATAGGGCAATGGTTAATTCAGATATTGAAAAGAAAAAAGCAATATGGCTTTCAATTTTGATAGCTTTCTTGTATGGATTAACTGATGAATTTCATCAATCTTTTACCCCAGGAAGAGAACCTCGCTTAAGGGACGTAGTTATTGATACAATAGGAGCTGGGGTATTTGTATTTGGATTTGTAGGAAATATTTCTAAAATGCCCAAAAAAATAAAGGAAGTTGCAAATAGATTTGATTTAAAATAAAAATATGAAAATTTTAGTTACAGGTGGAGCAGGATATATTGGTTCTTTCATGGTTAGAAAACTGAAAAGTGATGGACATGAAGTAATGATTTTAGATAATCTTTCTTGTGGTCACAAAGAAGCCGTTGAAGGCTTTGATTTAAAAGTAATTGATTTGGTTACGGAAAAAGAAAAATTATTTTCTCTTTTCCAAACAGAAAAGTTTGACGCAGTAGTTCATATGGCAAGTTTTATTCAAATGGGAGAGTCTTTTACTAACCCATCAAAGTATTACAAAAATAATGTAGTTGGATTTTTAAACTTACTTGATGCAATGGTTGAAGTGGGTTGTAAAAAAATTATTCTTTCTTCTTCAGCAGGAGTTTACGGTAATCCGGTTAAACTTCCAATTGAAGAAACAGATCCTAAAAATCCACTTAATCCTTATGGTGAAACCAAATACATAATGGAAAGGATGCTTGAAGACTATGACAACGCATATGGAGTCAAATTTATTTCTTTAAGATACTTTAATGCAGCAGGGGCAGCAATTGATGGTTCAATAGGGGAAGCTCATCCTGAAGAAAGTCATTTGATTCCAAACATAATAATTAAAGCATTAAAAAATAAAGAAGTAGAAATATTTGGTAATGATTATGAAACTACTGATGGCACATGTGTTAGAGACTATGTACATGTTTTGGATTTAGTAGATGCACACGCGTTAGCTTTGAAATCGTTAGAAGAAAAAAATGAAAGTAATGTCTATAACATGGGAATTGGAAGAGGATATTCCAATAAAGAGGTAATTCAGGAAGTTGAAAGACTTGGAAATTTAAAAGTAAATGTTAAATTTGGACCAAGAAGAGATGGAGATGCAAATGCACTTTTTGCGTCTAATACCAAAATCAAAAAAGAGTTAGGTTGGAATCCTAAGTATGATTTAACAAAAATTATTGAAACAGCCTTTGCTTGGCATAAACTTCATCCTAATGGCTACCAAAAGTAACAAAAGTAGTAAAAAAATTATTAGTAAAAATTATAATTTACATAAGTTTATTGGAAATTTGTTAATTGTTTTTTCTTTAATTCTTATTTATTTAATTTTCTATCCGGTTTTTAAAGAAGAATTAAATTATCAAATTAATACAAAAAGAGGTGTCACAGAAAATAAACAAATTGAACCACCAAATACAAATTTTTCAATCGTAATTCCAAAAATAAATGCAGTAGCTCCAGTTTTTAAAAATGTGGATCCATTTAATAGGAATATTTTTTTACCAGTTTTAAAAAAAGGAGTTGCACATGCCAAAGGTTCATCACTTCCAGGAGAAGGGGGAAATGTTTACATTTTTGCTCATTCAACGGACGCTTTTTATAATGTAGGAAACTATAATGCCATCTTTTACCTTTTAGGAAAACTTAAAAAAGGTGATGAAATTGATATTTATTATAAAGAAGTTTTATATAAATATAGTGTTGATGAAATAAAAGTTGTAGCAGCCACTGATACAAAATATTTAAAAAAATTAAAAGATACTGAAACTTTAACACTTCAAACTTGTTATCCTCCGGGAACAACATTAAAAAGATTAATAATTACCGCAAATAAAATTTGACTTTACTCATAGTAAAATGATATAACACGGGTATTGCCCGATAAAAATGAAAGAGAAGTTTTTTAGGCGTTTTTTGTCTACCGTTTCTGGTTTTTCTTTGTTGTTTAATTCTCTTTTTGCCCCTTTGACAGTATTGGCACAAGAAGTTTCTCCAACTCCTGAACCCACTCCTACTACTATTGAAGAAACAGTGAATCCATCACCTGAACCTACAGCAGAAGCAACTATTAGTCCAACGTCTGAGCCAACAACCGAGGCAACTATTTCAGCAACAGTAGAACCAACTCAAGTACCAGAAGAATCAGTTTTATCAACAGAAAGTCCAACACAAGAACCAACACAACAGACACAAGAAGAGCAAGTTCAAACAAACGAACCGACAAGTTTATCACCATCATCAACTTCTTCTCCAACCCCTGAGGTTAAAACTGTAACAGCAGAAAATACAGAACTAAATGTAAGTTTGTTGAATGATACAAAATCTACTTCACTTAATGAATTTGATTTTTCAATTCAACAAGATGGAAGTGCAACATTAATAACAGATAAGGCAGATTATGCTCCAACAGACACTGCTTTAATTACTGGAAAAGGATTTTTACCAAATAAAGAATATACAATTGAAATAACTTCAACTACAGGAAATTTTAAATTTAGTGATAAAGTGACTTCAGATGAATCGGGTGGTTTATTTTACCCTTACCAATTAGATGGAACATATAGACCTGATTATAAAGTTGAAGTTAAAAATGGAGATGTAGTTATTTCGAGTGTTACTTTTACTGATTCATATACGAATGGTAATTTTCTTTGTGAGAATGATCTCCAAGGAGCTAATGACGAACCCGGTCAAAAAGATTTAACAAAAATGTGTCGTGATACCACTAGTCCTGACCCAGTTAATATAACTTGGGATTGGGATGAAAAAAGTCCGGGTGGAAATCTAGGTGGAAATACTGGAGATGCGTGTAGTTTATTTGATACTGATGGAGATGGATTTGCTAATTATTCAATGTGTGTAATAGTTGATGGAAACCCTTCTGTCTATCAAAATAAAGTTCTCTATTCGTGTGGTGATGCAAAGGCAGATAGATGTACCAATCCAACCGAAGTACCATCTGGATCAGTTACATCAAATTGTAGTGCTAATGTTCAAAGTACCGATCCTTTTACAAACGGAACAGATAAACCCGATGATACAGTTGCAAATTGTAGTATAAATTTATCAGACGTAGGCGGAGCTTCATCAGCTGTTTTATTGGATGTTTGTTCTTATCCGTCTCAGCAACCAAATTCTGATCCTTCCGATTGTATTATTGCCTCAACGGCTAATGACAAAGGAACAATTGAAGTTATAAAGGACTTATACCCATCAAATGATAGTGGTAGGTTTAATTTACAAATTGATAATGAAAATATAATACAGAATGTTGGCGATGGTGGTACAACAGGATCTATCGAATTTTCTGTAGGTACTCATACTGTTGGAGAAATAGCTTATATCGGTACAGATTTAGCCAACTATACATCATCTATTAGTTGTGCCAATTCTCAAGGATCTATATCTAGTAGTGGTCCCCTAACAATAGATTTAAGTAAAAATGAAAATATTGTATGTACAATTACAAATACCAGGAATCAAGGAACGCTTCGTGTTGTTAAAACAGTTGTTAATGATAATGGGGGAACAAAGACTGCAAGTAATTTTTCATTCCAGGTAAATGGAGGAAGTTCAACTGCATTCGAAACAGATGGAACAAATGATTTAACAGTTGCTCCTGGTAATTATTCTGTAACTGAACCAGGTGTCGCAGGTTATGCAACTACCTATGATAATTGTGCAAATGTTACCGTGGTTACTGATCAAATAACAACCTGTACTATCACAAATGACGATATTCAACCAAAATTGACAGTTACAAAAGTTGTTGTTAATGATAATGGTGGTGACAAAGAAATAAGTGATTTCCCACTTTTTGTTGATAGTACTGGTGTAACAAGTGGTATTCAAAATGGATTTAATGTAGGTACATATACTATTTCTGAAACAGATCAGGAAGGATATACAGAAACAATTAGTGGTAATTGTGCTTCTAATGGATCAATTACACTTGGGTTAGGAGACGTTAAATCATGTACTATCACAAATGATGACATTGCTCCATCAATTACCTTAATTAAAAATGTAATTAAAGATAATGGTGGAGTAGCTGGAGTTAATGATTTTGGTTTAACTATTGGTGGAGTAGCTGCAAATTCTGGGCAAAAATATTCAGTTGATGCAAATAAGGAATATGCTATTGATGAAGCAGGACTTATTGGTTATTCTTTCACTTCTATTACAGGAACTAACTGTCCAACTAATCTTGGTGAGACAGTTACTCTAAATCCTGGACAAGATATTACTTGTACCATTACAAATGATGATATTCCTGGAAAAATAATTGTAAATAAAGTAACAAATCCTTCGGAGGATCCTCAAAAATTTGATTTTACACTTTCAAAATCTACTAATTTAGTTGATTCATTCCAATTAAATGATTTGGATACACCATATGATAGTGGTTTACTTTCAGCAGGAAATTATTCATTAGTTGAAGATGAACTCACTGGTTGGGATTTAACATCAGCAACCTGTGATGATGGTAGTTCTATTAATAACATCTCACTTTCTTTGGGAGAAACGGTGACTTGTACATTTAATAATTTTAAATATCCAAAATTAACAATAGTGAAAGATTTAACGCCATCAAATGATCCTGGTAAATTCAATCTTCTAATAGGATCTACTATTTATGCTTCCAATGTTAGTGATGGTGGTACAACAGGATCATTAATATTAAACGCTGATTCATATCAAATTAGTGAGACTGCTGGAACTGATACAAATCTTTCTGATTACAACACAACATATTCTTCAAATTGTGCTAATGGGGAAGTAAATCTTTCTGCAGGAGATGATATTACTTGTACAATTTATAATACTCGAAAAACAGGAAATATTTTCTTTGACAAAATTGTTTCAGGAAGCACTGCAAATGATTCTGATTGGACATTTACAATTTTCGAAAATATAACAAACCTTGTTCAAGGTGATTTACATGATGGAGATATTGCCTTACTTAATACAGGATCATATACGGTTGAGGAAACAAGTTCTGTATTAGGATACACATTAACTTCAACTGGTGGAGTTTGCCCTACATTTGTAGGTTCAACCGCTTCTCTAGATGTCACTGAAAGTGGTGGAACTTGTACATTTACAAATACTCGAGATACTGGAAGTGTTACGGTTAATAAAGAAGTTGATAGTGATGGAGACAACACATTTGAAGGTGGTAATAGTCAAGCTAATACTTTAGGTTTTTCTTTTAAAGTTGATACAAGTCAAGCGTATAGCATGGGCTCTACTGTAAGTGATATTGAAACTACCATAACTGGAGTAACTCATACAGTTTCTGAGAATGATGATGTTCCTGATTATCATTTTGTTGGATGGTTTACTACAGGAAGTACAAGATATTCTTGTAATAATCCTGAAGGAATTACGCTTCCCGTAACAGTTACGGTAAATAAAGATACAGAAACTAACATTACCCTTTGTAACGCAATTGACACAGCAACTTTAACTCTAGAAAAAGTTGTAAACAATAATAATGGTGGAACAAAAGAACCTTCTGATTGGGAGATTTCTGCAATTTATGATTCTAACTCATTAAAAGTTCAAGGAGATGGCCCTTCGGTTACTGGTAAAATATTAGCAAATAAAGAATATTCTCTTTCAGAGTTAGGTCCGACTGGATATTCTGCAAGTTCTTGGTCATGTACTGGTGGAAGTTTAGTAGATGATAATTTAACCCTCTCTGCTAATAGTAATGTAACTTGTACTATTACAAACAGTGATCAATCAGCTACTCTTATAGTTAAAAAAGTTGTAATCAATAATAATGGTGGTACAAAAGTTGCTAACAACTTTACCTTTGAAGTAAACGGTGGAACAACAACCTCCTTTGAAACAGACGGACAAAATGATTTAACTGTAAATGCAGGAACATATTCAGTAGTTGAACCAAAAGTAGATGGTTATTCAATAAACTATGATAATTGTGATAATGTAGTTATCCCAAATGGTGGAACAGCAACTTGTACAATTACTAATGATGATGATCAGCCTCAATATCAATTAATTAAAAGGGTGATTAATGACGATGGTGGAACTTCACAAATTTCAGATTTTGATTTGTATATAAATTCAACTCAAGTAACAAGTGGAGATATAAATAGTTTTGATGCTGGTAATTATTTAATAACAGAATCTGGTCCAAGTGGCTACACATCAAGTTTTTCAGGTGATTGTGATTTACAAGGAAACTTTAGTTTGGTAGTTGGGGATCCGGTTAGAACTTGTACCTTAACCAATGATGATATCGCCCCTACTTTAACATTAGGAAAAGAAGTGGTAAATGATAATGGTGGAAACGAAGATGATGGGGATTGGGTATTATATGCAGATGGTTCTGATAGATCATTCTATAATTGGGGACCAGTAGTTGGTCCAAACCAAATTATGGCAGGCGTTGAGTATACCTTAACTGAGTCAGACAATAACCCAGGTTATTTGGCGTCATCTTGGGTGTGTACTGGTGGAGGGACTCAAGTAGGGAATAAGATAACACTTACACTTGATGAGGATGTTATTTGTACGATCACGAACGATGATATAGCCCCAACAATTACATTAATTAAAGATGTATCAAATGACAATGGTGGGGATGCAAATCCAGATGATTTTAATTTAACAGTTGGAGGAGTTTCGGTACTTTCAGGATCCACAACTACAGTTGATGCTAATACCTCAATCTCTCTAAATGAAACAGTTTTGGAAGGATATGATTTTGTAGATATTACTGGTGATAGTAAGTGTCCTAGTGTGTTAGGTGGAAGTTTAACACTAGATGAAGGAGAAAATATTACTTGTACAATTCATAATGATGATCAAATTCCACACTTAACAGTTGTTAAAAATGTTGTAGGAGGAAATAAAACTTCTAATGATTTTACAATGTATGTAACAGCAAATAATGTAAGTGATTCTTCATTTGTAGGATCTTCAATTGGGACAACAGTTTCTTTGGATGCAGGAAGTTATATTGTTTCCGAAGATGAAATTCCAGGATATACATCTTCTTTTTCAGATGATTGTTCAGGATCAATAGCTTTAGGGGAAAGTAAAACTTGTACAGTTACAAATACGAGAGATTTAGGAAAAATTGAAGTAAAGAAAATTATTGATGAAGATGGTGATATTACTTCTACTTCAGATCAAACACCAGGCGTTAATTGGATTATTGATATAGATGGAAATAGCACTGATACAGAAGATCCATCTCCACTTACAACTGATTCAAATGGAGAAAATATAACTGCTGATATTAAAACCGGAGAATATTTAGCAATTGAATCTAAACAGGATGGGTACGATTTAGTTACCGCTTATTGTAAATTGGGAGAAACATTCAAAGGAACATATGATAATTTAGATGGTGTAGATGGAATAATTCTAGGAAAAGGTGAAACTATAATTTGTACATTTATAAATACTCCAAATGGTTCAATTCATGGATATAAATGGGAAGATAAAGATGGAAATGGAAATGAAGATTTTGGTGACAATACACTTGGTGATTGGGTTATTAATTTATATGGTTGGGATAGTGGAACAAGTGATTATACAAAGTTAGTAAAAACGACAACAACTGACACAACTATTGGTTCTGATTTTGGATGGTATTGGTTTAATCATTTATTCCCAGCTACTTATAAAGTTTGTGAAGAATTGAAAATAGGTTGGACACAAACATACCCAACAGATCCTAATTGTCATTTTGTTAATGTACCTCAAAATAATGATAATGCTGTGTTAAATTATGTTTACGCTCCTACTAATAATTTTGGTAATTTTAAACTTGCAGAGATTGGAGACTTTGTTTGGACTGATTATAATGGTGATGGAATTCAAGATACTGGAGAACCCGGAATTTCAGGAGTTCAAACTGACCTTTATTTAGATAATGGTGATGGAATTCAAGATTTAGGTGGAGCCGACGTATTAGTAGGATCAACTACAACAGATGGATCAGGCATATATTTATTTACAGATCTTTATCCAAGTAACTATTGGGTTAATGTTGTTGATTCAACAGTACCTACAGGATATGCACCAACTACAACCGATCCATATGGTCCAATTGCGGTTGTCTCTGGGGCAAATTTTGATGCAGCAGATTTTGGATTTGTACCATCAAAAGAAATTAAGATTGAAAAAAGTAATGATAAATCATCAGGAGCAAAAATTGGCGATGAAGTAACCTATACTTTAAAAGTTAAAAATACTGGTAATGTAACAATTAATAACTTAGAAGTTATTGATATTTTACCAGGTGGTTTTGAATATGTTTCAGGATCAAGTTTAGTAAATGATGTGTCAACCTCAGATCCAACAATAACATCAGGGGTATTAAAATGGAGTATTGGAGACATAATAAGTGGTCAAGAGATTAAAATTACCTACAAAGCAGAAGTGTTGTTGGGTGTATTTCAAGGATCATCATATAAAAACTTTGCAACTTGTAAAGGAACAATTGGATCAGAAGAAAGAGAAAATAGTGATAATATTCAACAAAGTTTAGAAACTATTGAATGTAATGTAGCTAATTCGATAGTTACAATTGGGACAGGAATAGGTTATGGAGGAAATCTATTAGGTCAAGTCTTAGGAGCTTCTATAGAATTACCTGATACAGGAAGTGATACTTTATGGATTATAATGGCACTTACAATGTTGGGTATGGGGATTTATATAAATAGAAAATATGCAAAAAAATAAAGTTATAACATTTTTAATCTCTTTATTATTAGGTCTAGGACTTTTGGTCAGGCCAGTTGTTGCTGGAATAACGCCTGAAGTTTCAATAAGTAAACTTCCAAGTTACTTTAATATAAATAGTTTTAAACTTTCATATTCTGCAATAAGTAGTGATCCTGCAAGTATTTCAGCTCAGTTTTATTTTAGAAAAGAAGGTGGAAGTTATGTAGCATTAGGTCCAGTTATTAGTGGGGCTTCTGGACAAGTTGAAGTTACAAGTTCGCAAATAAGTGATCAAACTAAATACTATTTTAAAGTAGAAATTACTGGTGCAAGTGATGAAACAAGTTCTTTCTATGATATTTCAGGACCATCACCAGTAACTGGTTATTATAAGGATACAATTGATAACGATGATTTTAAGATCCATTGGAGAAATCCTAGTGATACTGATTTTTCAAAAGTAGTTATCTATAGAGGTGAGACTGTTGACTTTTCAGCAGATAACCAACATGAAATTGCTAGAGTATCAGGATCTTCAAATTCTGATATGACTTATGATGAACATACTCCAGATCCTAATAAAATTTACTATTATGCATTAAGAGCTTTAGATAAAGCAGATAATTCATCAAGTTTAGTAGGTGATGGAAGTACAACTGTTACAGTTATAACACCTGTTCCATCTCAAAATGGATCTAGTAAAGTTACAATACTTCCTAAAGAAAGTACTGGACAAGTATTGGGTGAGGAAGCAAATCTTGAGACTGTTGATAATCCATCTGCAACAGAAACCCCCAATGGAATTATTGGAAAGGTAGTTAAATTTGCAAAGGATAGAACTAAAATAACAGTTGGAATTATTGCTTTAATAATTACCATTCCAGTTCTTTATTTCTATTTCTTATCTAAACGTAAATAATTAAGAAATTGCGGATATCTTAAAACATCCTCAGAAATTATTTGAAGACTTCTGCAATAAATTTGAAAGTTTTTTTGACTTAATTTATTTTTTTCGTTTTTATTATATTTAGTATAAAAATCTGAAAAATCTTTATAAGAAAATGATCTAAGTGCCTCTAAAGTTAATACTCCAGTACTTTTTAGAAAATCATGGATACTTTTTAAAGCAATCGTTTTATCAATAGATTTTAAATCTTTAAAATTATTAATTAAATATTCATTGGCACGATCTAGACATGGATGCTTTGTGACTTCACTAGTTTTATCTATTAAATTATCTAATTGTAACGGGTTTTGTGATTTTACAGTTCTTAAACCATATAAAATTACTGATCTTTTCCTTCCTTTGATGTTTGCTATACGTAATTGTTTATCTATTTTTGATTCCAATTTAAGTTTACGTAATACTTTTCTAAATTCTCCAGTCTCAATTTTTTTATCTGAATATAAATTATAAAGTCTTTGAATTTCTATTTCAGTTAGACCACCATTAAAGAAATTCAAAATATAAGAAATAGCTTTAATGGGTTTATTTGATTTTATTCTTTCTTGATTAAATTTAGCCATTTTGGATGAATCAAAGTAATTAAAAGAGTTTATTAAATCGAATTCTTTTTTAGGATCTTTTAATTCACTAATTGCGTGTAATATTGAAATGAATCCATTGGATAAATTTCTTTTACTATATTCTTTTTGATCTTTAATTAAGCTGTTTAATGATCTTTTGTCGTGTTCTAAAAAATCACCATCAATGGTTGCTAGATTTAGCCAATCGCTTAAATATAGATTACGCCAACCCTTAGAAGTTATATTATTAAATCCTGGAAATAATAAATAAAAATTACTATCTTGTAAAAAATGAAGTGTGGTATAAGGATCATAGTTAAAACATAAAATTAAGTCTTTTAACGGAAGAGACATTTCTTTTAAAGACAACTTGTTATTATTTGTTGATACATATTCTTGTACATTTCTTCTAATTGAAAATAAACTTTTAGAATCAAAAAGCGGGAAAAGACGATTTATTTTAATAGAAAGATCATCAGGTGTATGAATTAATTTTATTCGTAAGGAACGTAGTGACAATTCGAGAATATCATTCATATTTTTTCCAGAAGTACTAATTCTCTCTTTCCCCTTAAGTGCCATTTTTGATTCATTAGTTATTTCATAAATTATTTTTTCATTTTCAATTTTTAATTTTAAGCGACCCATGTCTTGTGATTTTGTGGTTCTACCACCATGTCTTTTTTGTCTTCTTGCTTTTTCTGCATCTATTGGAGATTCACTAACATCGATATGCATGATTTGTTTATAATTTTCATTTTCTGGTTTGTAAGATATACCAATAGTTAATTTATTAAGTCCAGGATTAGTAATAATTGGTTCATGAGTAATGGCTAGTCGAAAATTACCCATTAGATTAAATGAAAAAGTGTTAATAATATTTGTTTTTTCTATCTTTAAACTATTAGAATTTTTATGTTTTTCTTCTAATGAATTATATAAATCTAATAATGAATAGTTTGGTTTAAAATAAAAACAAGTATCCATATCCAAATCATTTTCAGAAAGATCAGTAATGATTTTTTTCCATGGATTATTATTAAGATTATTATTTATTGGAGTATTAATTTTCTTTGATAATTCCTCTGCACCAAATTTTCCTTGATTATGTCTATCCATTGAACCAAATCCAATAGCAAATCGAGCCAAACTTCCTGTTAATTCCACCTTTTCAGTTTGGGGAAAACTTAAAGTTTCTTTTAATATGTTTTCGACGACTTCTGGTAAATTACAGCTGCCGGGGTTTTCTGCAATTGTGTTTAACAATATATTTATTTTTAATAAAGAAAAAAGATCACCTTTATCCTTTTCTGATTCTTGATTATTATTTATTTCTATTTCATGATTGTACATAGCAATATCCCTTCCCGCGTACAGAACGTATTACTGTCTTTGGTATTAAAAGTTCTGACAAACGATTTCGTAATCTTTTAACCAATTGATCAATTGCCCATTCTGAATATTTTTCTTTGACATCCATTAACCAAATTACATCTGCAATTTCGTCACGAGTGACAGTTTCTCCTTCACGAGATAAAAGTAATTTAATAATGCGGAATTCTTTTCGGGAAAAGAAATTACTAACAGGCACTTGATTTAAAAAGATTTCATTTTTGATAAGTATAAGTTTTCTTTTACTAGCTCCAAGCTTAATTATTGTATCTTTTAAAAGTGGAACAGTTAAATTAGATTTATTATCTAATAATCTTATCTTTTGTAGATATTTTCTGCTGTGTAGTTGAACATCATCGAATCCACGGTTTTTACTTAAGATTTTAGCGATAGTTATATATTCACTCTCTTTTAAAGATTGGGCGATTGTTTGCAAACGATATTGGAAAGATTCTGAATTTATATCCCAAGAACCAGTATCACGAATTTGTCTTAAAGCCTCTTTTACTAACCAAAAATATCCACCACATTTTTCAATAATTTCTTGTTTAACTTTTGTTTTCATTTTAATTTCCCATTTTAGACATAAGTAATTAATAAATGTGGATGTATCAGTAGATGAATAAAGTGGGTAATAATCAATGTGTTGAAAAAGCATATGGTAATTACGTACCAATTCAGCACTATCAGGGTGGATAATGTCAGTTTCAAATGCTAAAAAACAAGTAAGAGTTGGTGTATATTCAAAAATAATCTTTTGAATTAAAGATAAATAGTGTTTACCTTTTTGAGTAAACAAAAAATCAGCTAGTGGACAGGTTATAACTAAATGTCGTTTGTTTTTATCTAAGTGATGAATTAAAGATTCAAAACTTTGAAATTTTTTAAATTCAGACATTAACCTAACTTGAATCAATAAACTTTTTTCAAGGTCGATTAATTCTTCAGTAGCTAGGTCAAGTGGGTTTACTTCTAAGAATAGAAATTCATTGTTGTGTTCAGTAATAAATTGGCTAATTCTACGTTGACAATCTGAAACTGGTGGAAATAGGATTGAAAGACTTTCTCCACTTCCAAGTATTTGTACCCATTTATTTTCGGCATCAAGATATTGTTTGGTGACTACTAATTTTTCAAGTTTTGACATTTAGGAGCATATGGTACCATCTTTTGTCAATTTTGACTATTTTTTGTCAGTTTATTTATCACGCAATTTATTTAATCTACATTCAAACTTAATAATAAGTTAGAAAAAATAAAATTATTATGATTTATTTTGCACTAGTTACGGTCGGGTATATTGTGGGTGTATTTGCTGCCTTGGCAATTATTCCATCTAAATTCAATAAGCTAGAAGAGTAAAAAATGATAAATCAGAGTAAATAATTTTGTATTTTTTGACATATTTTTGTCAGTTACCACATCACGCAAGCTATTTCGTTAGTCCTCATAATTACATCAATGAACAAGAATAACTTTTTTAAAAGTATAATTATCTCCAGTGTAATTTCTTTTTTTACATTTATATATTTAGCTACACCAAATTTAATAAAAGCTTCTGGTCTTTCTGTGGAGAATGTTTATAATGAAGTAAATCAGACACGTATTCAAAATGGACAATTAGCTTTAAAGAAAAATAATTTATTAACTTTAGCTGCCCAACGAAAAGCCAAAGATTTAATTACTTATGGTTATTGGGCTCATAATAATCCAACAACTGGGGCTACTCCTTGGAAATTTATATTAGCAACAGGATATAGAGGTAGATTAGCTGGAGAAAATTTAGGACGAGATTATAGTGATACTGGATCCTTAATAGGTGCATGGTTAGCATCACCTACCCATAAACAAAATCTTCTTTCTAATCGTTATAAAGAAACTGGTGTAGCTTTAGCAACTGGAGTAGTAAATGGTCAGACACGTACTGTGATTGTTCAAATGTTTGGTGAACCTAGACAATTAATTTCTTCTCGATAGTATTGATTCAGACTGGTTGAAGCGCTAAGATTTAAGGAATGAGTTTTGTTCATAAAATTGCCCATTTAATAATTCCTAGAGAAAGTAATAACCACAAGGCTAAAGTATTACATCCTTCTGGCTTATTAATAATTGCCTCATTTTTTATTCTTTTTCAGGCTGTTTTGAATTTTTTACCTAAATTAGGTCCATCTATCTTAGGATATGCCTCCCAGATCTCACCTGATGAAGTAATACGCTTGACAAACGAAAAAAGAGCCCAAGCAGGCTTACCTTCGTTAACATTAAATGGAACACTTTCTGTAGCTGCTCAAGCCAAAGGAAATGACATGATCTTAAGAGACTATTGGGCACACATAGCTCCAGATGGAACACAACCTTGGAGTTTTTTTACAAGTGCTGGTTATAGATATAGATACGCTGGAGAAAATTTAGCAAGAGACTTTAACAATGCTTCTTCTGCTGTTGATGCTTGGATGAATTCTCCAACACATAGGGAAAATATTTTAAATCCAAAATATAAAGAAATTGGGATTGGAGTAGTTGAGGGGGATTTAGCTGGAGTTGATACAACCATAATAGTTCAGTTTTTTGGATCAACATATGCTGATAATGTTGCCCAACCTGTAGCTGCCAATAATCCTATAAATAATAATCCAACCATCAAACCAACAGTAAAGCCTACTATTGCCGCAACTATTACCCCAACAAATTCTCCAATTCCAATTATTGCAATAGCTTCACCTGTTTCCACTGTTGAGGCTATTTTTACCACGTCAAAGATACAACAATTTATAATATCTCCATTTGCAACAACAAGGGCAATATCTTTAAGTGTTGTGGGACTTTTGGTAGTGGTATTTTTAGTTGATAGTATTTTTATATCAAAAAAAGGTATTACAAGAATTGCAGGCAGAAGTTTTGCCCATGTATCATTTTTGGGTATGATTATGGCAATTATCTTAATTTTAAGAGCAGGTAAAATATTATAGATATTTATAAATAAAATTTTTTAAAAATTAATATGAAATCATTTAAAAAACATATACCACACTATATTTCTTTATTTGCAATATTTTTTGCAGGAGTTTTAGGATTTTATTTATTCTCATATGATAAAAGTTTTCAAATTGGAATAGCTATCGCACTGGCAGCATCATATGTTTCTTGGGGAATAATTCATCATGTAATTCATAAAGATATATATCTTTCTGTAATTTTAGAATACGTATCTGTCGCAATTTTAGGTCTAGTTATGATCCTGTCATTGATTTTAAGAGGTTAGGTTCTGTATAATCACAAGTACCCTATATGAAAGACAAGCTAAGCTTATGAAAAAGGTAACAAAGGCAGTAATACCCGCAGCAGGCTTTGGAACTAGATTCCTACCCCAAACGAAAGCTATGCCTAAAGAGATGCTTCCGATTGTTGATAAACCTGTAATTCAATATGTTGTAGAAGAATTGGTTGAAGCAGGGATTAAAGATATCTTTATCGTTACTGGATACCATAAAAGAGGGATTGAAGATCATTTTGATTCTCCTAACTTAGATTTAATCGAAAACTTAAAAATGGGTGGAGAGAAGAAAAAACATTTATTAGATGAGGTAGAAAAAATTTCTAATATGGCTAACTTTGTATATATAAGACAAAAAGGACCATATGGCAACGGAACTCCACTTTTAAATGTTAGACATTTAATTGGAAATGAACCATTTATATATACTTGGAGTGATGATTTTGTTGTTGCTGAACCAAAAAGTAGGATTAAACAACTAATTGATGCATATTATAAATATGATGCTACCTGTTTGGGAAGTATCAGAGCCACCAAGGATGAAGATTATGATAGATATGGGTGTTCAGGCGGAGAAATGCTTGAAGATGGCATTATGGAGGTTAGTGAAATTATTGAAAAACCAGGCAAAGAAAAAGCCCCATCTGATTTAATGAATGTATCAGGATTTTTATTTAAACCTGAGATTTTTAATTATTTAGATGAAGTTTTGGAAAAACTAGGTGAGGGTGAAGAACTTTATTATAACGAGGCTTTAAAACATCTACTTAAAGATGGTGGAAAGATTATTGCTGTTGAAATTAAAAATGGAAAATATTATGACACTGGAAATAAACTTGAGTATTTGAAAACAGTTGTTGAATTTGCTCTTAAACATAAAGATTTAAATGGTGAATTTAAAGATTATTTGAAAACCCTCGATTTAAAATGAATATTCTAATAACTGGTGGGGCTGGGTTTATCGGTTCAAATTTTGTTTATTATTGGTTAGAAAAACATCCTAAAGATAAAATTAAAGTTTTAGATTCATTAACCTATGCAGGAAACTTTGAGACACTTCGTCCAATAATAAAAAGCATTGAATTTATTGAAGGGGATATTAATAATAGAAAAATAGTTTCAGAATCCTTAAAGGGTGTTGATACTTTGGTTCATTTTGCAGCTGAAAGTCATGTAGATAGATCAGTATTTGACCCTTCAACATATTGGCAGACAAATGTTCATGGAACTTTAACTTTACTTGAGGAAGCACAAAAGGCAGGAGTACCTAGATTTCATCATATTTCAACAGATGAGGTATATGGGGAACTTCCCTTGGATTCTGACCTTAAATTTACTGAAAATACTTCATATTCTCCAAGACCTGACAATTTGTATGCATTATCAAAAGCTGAGGCGGATAGAATTGTTTTAGATTTTTATGAAAAGACAAAAATGTTTATAACAATTTCAAATTGTTCAAATAATTATGGTCCATTTCAATTTCCTGAAAAGTTTGTTCCAATTATAGTTTGTAATTTAATTGATAATATTGACGTTCCACTTCATGGTGATGGCAGAAATGTTAGAGACTGGATTCATACAAGAGATCATTCTTCTGCAATTGATTTGATCTTAGAAAAAGGTAGGAAAGGAGAAACTTATTTAGTAGGATCTAATAACGATAGAAGTAATGGTTATATTGCCAAAAAGATTGTTGATCTTTATGGAGCCAAAGAAAGTGTAATAAGACATGTTTCAGATAGACATAGTAACGACAGAAGATATGCAATTGATGCTACAAAAATTATAGAAGAGTTGGGTTGGAAACCAAAAATCGGAAGAGATGATTTTAATGATGGCTTAAAAGAAACTATTAATTGGTATAAAAAGAATGAAGATTGGTGGAGACCTCTTCTTAAAAGAAAAGCAATGATAATGGATTCTTCAAAAACTATCTCGGCTTATATTTCGCTTGAAAGGGAGACGGGCAAAACCAAGTTTGTTTTTGGAAAAGTTGAAAGTAATAAAGGTTTAGCTCAACCTAGTGGAAAAATAGATACAGAAAAACATTTTGTTGAACAAAATTTAATTAGATACGAAATTGTAATGAAAAATCTTGAAAATAAAAAATGGTATCAAAATAGTCCTGCAGTAATTCAAAAAGAAATAAAATCATTAGGAGTTAATCCTTCGACTTTTGGATATGTTGAAGATTTAGCTGGAAGAGAAGACCATATTAATGGTGATAAAATCTTAAGTTTACAAAAAATTGAACATGCTGATCCAAAATATGGGGTATATGGTATTGGATCTTGGTTTGAAGTTGAAAACAAGGAAAAAGAAAAGAGAATGGAAGGTTATTATTCTTGGGGTTGGGGACCCAAGTCAGGTGCAAAGCTTTTAGTTTTAATAAAAAGAAATGGTGAAATAACCCACCTTGCAACCCAAAGAGAACAAAAGTTTCCAACTGGAAGTGTTGAATATACTTTAGCAGGAGGCTTTCCAAAATTAAACGAATCAGTTTTAGATTTTATTGTTAGATCATTTAAAAAAGACTTGAAGTTAGATGTTGCTAAAAATGATGTTGTTTTAGATCAAATTATCTCCCTAGGAAGACTTAATCCCGATGCTGGTATGACAAATAATAAACCAAATTTATATGCCGTAATTGTTGATCTTTCGGATGATCTTTTTAAAGATGTTAAAAAGGGAGATAAATTTGAGGAAAATGAAGGAGTGGTTTTTTGGCCTATCGATAAACTTTCTGACTTAATAAATAAATGTGATGATGCCTACTTTCTTTCAGCTTTGACACGTCTTAATCTTTTAGAAATTAAAGGTTTAAAACTTAGATAATTTAACTTATAGTGTTGACTTTTTATATATTTTTTCTTATAATAGCTTCTTATGACTACGGAATTTGAGCCAGTATTAAAAACAACTGTTATTCCTTTTCATGAAGTTCCTCAAGAACTTCTGGAAAAGCCTGAAAATGCTGAAAAGATAGAAAAGAATGGACATCGTGTATTTTTTGCCCCAGATGGTAAAGTTGAAGGTTTTACAAGTCCATTTGGATCTTCAAGACATGTTGCCCAAGTTGGAGCGATGGTAAAACCAGATGGTCAAATAGTTGATGTTATTCGCTATGACTTCGATCAAATAGATAGAACTGATGGAAAAGTAGATATTAACAAACCCTGGGAACATGCAACCCCTAATGCTATGGTTGTTGTTTTAGAAGAAAGCAAAGATGGAGAATTATTAGTTCATAGTGTAAAGGAGCCTAGACCATTTATGTTTGATCATAGAAATAGAAATACAAAAAGAGGAATGGAAATAGTTGGAATTACAGGTAAATGGGCAAAGAAAATTGGTGCAGATCCTAAACTTACAGTTTTAGAAGGTTTGGTTGCAGATATGGGAGTTGATGTTGATGAAAATAGTGTACAAGTAATTGGAATTCATAATCCCAATAGAGCATGGGTTGAAACATGTAATGAAGTATATGTAGCTAGGTTTAGAAGTAAAATAAACCGTGTTCTGGATGGAACACATGATGTTGTATCTGAAGGCGAAGTCTATCCTTTAGGAGAATTTCCTGCAGGAGCAGATGCTTTAGTTAATTCCGCCTTATGGCTTACAGCAAAACATTTTAATTGTATTTCTTCAAAGCCTTTAAATAATAAAGGAATATTGCATTTATAAATTTTTATTCTCCTAATTGTAAAAAATTTTTAAGCTACAGAACAACAGAGTTAGATATTTTCTGTGCTAAAATATTTTTATGAACGAAAGAAGAATTAAAGGTTTAAAATTAAATAAAAGATTAATATTTGGGACTAAATTTTTTATTGAATTAAAATCTATTAATGCAGTAATTCAGCTTTTTTATCTTTCCAGGGGTCTTGATTTAAGCCAGATTGTTTATTTAAGTCTTGTTTGGACTTCAATAGTTTTTCTTTTTGATATTCCTTCAAGTTTTTTGGCTGATAAATTTGGAAGAAAAAAATTAATTATTTTTGGAATTTTTCTAACTTCACTTTCAACATTTCTATTATTCTTTGCTAATAGTTTTCCTTATTTTGTTTTGAATTATATAATTGGAGCTATTGGTTATTCATTTTTTATAGGTGCAGATCATGCAATTTTATATGATTCCTTAAAGGAGGTTGGAGAAGAAAGTGGGGCAAATAGAGTAGCTGGAAAGTATTTTTCTTCACAATCTTTACCTAAGATTTTTATGCCCCTTTTAGGTAGTTTTATAGCTAGAAGTTTACTGCCAAGAGAGTTTTTAATATTAATTATTATAGATTTTATTGGAACTATTATTTCAATTATTTTAGCTGGATTTATGACAGAACCTAAAGTTGAAAAAGTTAAAACCAAAAAAATGGGTTTATTTAGAGAAGGTTTTAAACTTATAAAATCAGACAATGTTTTACTTAAATTTGCATTAAATAAAATAGTAATTTTTCAAGCTGGCTTTGTTTATTGGAGGATATATCAGGTACTTTTAAAAAATGCTGGTATGCCAGTTGTTTATTTGGGATTAGTTTATACAGTTTTTCAAACAATTTTATTTTTAATGTTTTGGAATACTGAAAAGGTACAAAATAAATTAGGTAAAATAAACTTTGTAATATATCCACAAATTTTGGGATTTATTGCGATTTTAGCTTCTCTTTTGACCACAAATTTAATAGTTTTATTTACAGCTTGTGTAGTATTGCTTATCGTTGGGACAATTAGAGATCCATTTTTTCTTTCTCAAATGCAAGCAAAAATACCATCTTTTAATAGAGCAACTGCAACTTCAACTTTAAATACAATTAAAAATATAAGTGATGTTCCACTTCTTATTCTTGTAGGGTTATTGGCAAAAATAAATATAAATTATGTTTTAATTATCTCAGCAGTTTTATTTTTAATTCCATTAATATTTTTAAAGATCAAGAAGGAAGAACTTGTAGTAAATTAAAAAAATTAAGAGGTAGAGTATAATAAGTTTAAAATATGGAAGTAATAGAAGAAATTGAAAAAGATTATGGTGGGTCAATTCCTTCTGCTGTTGATTTGAATAAATATATTAAATCACATAAAGGAAATTATCTTTCAAAAGATTTAGCGGATTTAGCATTAGATATTGCTAAAGTTTCTGAAAGAGGAAGATTTATTTTTAGAATTCATGATTCACTTAAAGCAGAACAACATCTAATGCTCAATGCTGTTTCTCAGGGAAATTATGTTAGACCCCATAAACATAATGAGCTTGAAAAAACAGAATCTTTTAGATTATTGAAAGGAAAAGCATCTGTTGTTATGTTCAAGGATGATGGTGTAATTAACAAGATCGTTAAATTATCAGAAGTGGGAAAAAATATTGTTACAATAAGACCAAATATTTGGCACACAATAATATCTGATGAGCCGTTCGTAATACTAGAATCAAAAAGACAAGCAAGAGGTGGATATTTGAAAGAAATTGATAAAGAGTTTGCCAGATGGGCACCTGAGGAAAATACTGAAGAAAGCAAAGAATATTTTCAAAAATTGTTGGAAAAAGCCAAGAATCTCGTTGAAATTAACTCCAATTTAAACTAGAATCATATTTATAAGTATGATGAGATTTGATCCAGAGAAGCATGTTTTAAAAACTTCAATTGAAGGGGTTGTTTTAATTCAAAGACCAATAATAGGTGATGCAAGAGGATTTCTTCATGAACCATATAATAAAGAAGAGTTAAAGGTAGCAACAGGTATTGAGTTTAATCCTGTTCAGTGGACACATGCCTATATAAAACCAGGAGTAATTAAGGCAGTTCATAGTGAAGATTGGAATAAATTAATTTATCCTGTAACTGGAATTCTATATGCTCCAATTGTGGATTTGAGACCAGAATCTTCAACTTTTGGAAAAGTAGAATATATAACAATAGATAATACAAAAGAAGATTCACCAAGGCAGGCATTATTCCTGCCTTCCGGTGGAATTGGTAATTCAATCTGTACACTAGGCAACGATATGATGCATTATTTTTATTTAATTGATGAATATTGGGACGATGCAAAGGCCAAAGGAGTTGCGTGGGATGATCCAGACCTTGCTATAAAATGGCCAGTTGATAATCCCATCCTTTCGGAACGTGATCAAAATAATCCTAAATTAAGAGAACTTTTTCCGGATAAATTTAAATGAATATGAAAAAGTTACTAATAATTGGATCCTCTGGCTTAGTTGGTTATAAATTTGCTTCATCTATTTCATCTGATAGAAAAGTAGCTCCAAATGAAATTGAATTAGACATAACTGATGAAAAAATAGTTAATGATTTTTTTGAAATAGAAAAAGATAATTTTGATGTAGTTGTTAATTTTGCTGGTTTTACTAATGTTGATGCAGCTGAAAAAGAAAGAGGAGACGAAAATGGTTTTTGTTATAAATTGAATGTAAAAGGAGCTGAGAATTTAGCTAAAGCCTCATTAAAATATGATAAATTTTTAATACAAATTTCAACTGATTTTGTTTTTAATGGAACTCCTGATTATCCTGGTCCCTATTCTGAAGAATCATCAACACCTGATAAATTAACTGAAAAAATGGGTTGGTATGGATGGACTAAAAATAGATCTGAGTTTGTTGTCAAAAATTCAGGATGTAAGTATGCAATTGTTAGAATCGCATATCCTTTTTATGGAGAAAATTATGATTTGAAGTTAGATTACGCAAAAAATTATTTGAAACTTTTTGATGAAGGAAAATTATTCCCAATTTTTACAGATCAAATTTTGACCCCTCTTTTGATTGATGATTTAACTCCCGCATTAGAAAAAATTATTGAAATTAAACAAACTGGAGTTTATCATGTTGTTTCATCTGATACTACAACTCCATTTGAATTTGTTAGTTATTTACTTGAAAAAGCTAGGGGAGTTACTAATGTTGTTAAAAAAGGATCAATGGAAGAATTTTTAAAAGTAGAAGGACGAACTCCACGTTCAAGACTTGGAGGTTTAAAGACTGAAATTACTCAAGAAAAATTAGGAATTAAATTCAAAACCTGGAGAGAAATGGTTGATGAGTTTATAAAAAGAAATAAAGTCTAATTAGATCTTTCTTTAGATTTCACAATTTCTTCTTCTAATTGTTTTGAAATTCTTGGGACTAGTCTTTCAAATTTATTGGATTCATTATTGATTGAAGTACTGTGGGGATTTTGAGATATCTTTGAAAGAAGTATCCCATCTTTGACATAATAGGTAATAATTGTTTCTTTCATAATTTAATCTCTTATTTTATTTTTCTCCATTTATCAATTTCTTTATGATTTCCAGTTAATAGAACACTCGGTACCTTTAAGTTTTTATATATTTCTGGTCTTGTATATTGGGGGTATTCAGTCACTTCTTCTAAAGAATCTGAAAAAGATTCTTCTTTCAAAGATTTTTCTTTAATAACTCCTGGAATCAATCTTGTTACTGTATCTGTAACAACCATAGCAGGAATTTCGCCACCAGTTAAAACATAATCACCAATTGATATTATTTCATCTACTAAATTTTCATGAACCCTGTGATCAATTCCTTCATAATGACCACAAATTAAAATCAGTCTTTTTAAACTAGAATATTCATAAGCCTTCTTTTGGGTAAACTTTTCTCCACCAGCATCTAAAAGAACAATTTTAGTATCTTTAGTTTTTGGTTTTGCCTTAATTGACTTAAGACAGTTATCAATTACATCAACTCTTAAAATCATCCCAGCCCCACCCCCATATGGCCTGTCATCTACAGTTTTTCTTTCCGTTATTCCAAATTGTCTTAGATCAATTATATTTAACTCAATAAATTTTTTATCTTGTGCTCTCCACATAATTGATTCATTCATTGGCCCAATAAACATTTTTGGGAAAAGTGTAATTATATCTATTCTAAAAGGTCGGATTTTGCTTATTTTTAACATACTTATGTATTTTATCAGTTTAAAGTGATAAAGTTTAATTTAACATGCAAAAGGTAGTAATAGTGATGCCTGCCTATAATGAGGCAGAAAATATTGGAAGGATGATTGAAGCTCTTTTTGGAGAAGAATTTCCAAAGATAAAAGATGCTGATATGCACCTTTTGATAGTCGATGATTATTCCCCAGATGGTACAGGAAAAAAAGTAGAGGGGTATCAATCTAAATATAAAAACTTACATTTACTTCAAAAACAAAAAGAAGGATTAGGCTGGGCTTATATTAGAGGAATGCAGTACGCGATGAAAGAGCTTAATGCTGATGCTGTAATGGAAATGGATGCTGATTTTCAACATCCTCCAAGATTTGTTAAACCAATGGTAGAAGCATTTTTAAATGGTGCCGATTATTGCATTGGTAGCCGTTATGTTAAAGGAGGGTCTGTTCCAAAAGAATGGGCAATGTCTCGAAAAGCTGTTAGTTTTTTTGGCAATCTTTTTATTAGGTTAGTTTTACTTAAACCATCTCTTCACGATTTAACTACAGGATTTAGATTAACTAGAGTGAAGGGGGTACTTGATAAAATTGAACTTGAAAAACTAATGGAACCTACTAGATTTGCCTATAAGGTAGATCTTTTATATCAATCAATAAAACTTTCTAAAAAAACTGTTGAAGTTCCATTAGAATTTGCACCTCGTACAATGGAAAAATCAAAGTTTAATCCTAAGGAAATGATCTCAACTTTTAAAGTTGCAATAATTTTAGGAATAAAAGATAAACAAAAAATTATAAAGTTTGGCATAGTTGGAGGAACCGGATTTGTTGTTAATTTTATATTTTTAAGAGTATTTAGAAATTTAGGATTAACGGAAGTTTTGGTTTGGCTTTTTGCGACAGAACTTGCAATTATTAATA
>Ga0172379_10002254_pt1 | contig 34792 bp, 25 predicted proteins | sample GrowelOW334metaG_FD_119756 | JGI IMG/M metagenome (GOLD analysis project Ga0172379, IMG submission 119756) | Groundwater microbial communities from an aquifer near a municipal landfill in Southern Ontario, Canada - Groundwater well OW334 metaG | ecosystem: Environmental > Aquatic > Deep... | reverse complement strand
GTTCCCAAATCAAGAAAATTTGATCCCGCACCACAGTTTAGCTTCGAGGAAACCAGTTACCACAATTCTCAGTTTTTACCCTGCTTTACCGATGAGCCACAGATAGAAGAATCAGCGATAACATCTGAAAGACTTCCCAGAATCAGAAAGCCTGAATATGTGACCTCAAATCCGTTGAAGCAAATTTTCAAATTTTACGGCAATACCATTTCAGTCTCCTATGACCGGTTACTGTCACTAGCTGTAAATCAGCAGATAAACAATGAAATAATCGTTGATTTCTGGAAAAAATTCACGGTTGGAAACAGTGAGCACCTAATTGGTCAGCTAACAGCAATCAGGGACAGACTGGGTTTGAACGACTGGGGCTATTTTTTGCTGGTAAAATCATGTTCGAATGCTTTGTATCCGAAGGATGAGTCAGGCGCAACGCTTTTACACTGGGCATTGATGATTCGTTCAGGGTTTGATGTAAAAATCGGATACAATCAGCTGGGCGCTTCTGTTTTGTACAGGACTACCGACAAAATTTATGGCATTCCTTCAGTCAAAATTGATGATTTCGACTACTACATAAACAAACCTATTGCGACCCTGCCGGTTACCACATATATGCACAATCACCCCGATGCTTCTGGACCCATTCAGCTGAATATCAATCAATCGCTAAATTTTCAAGGAGAAGTTGCGGTTAAAAAAATTCAATTCCTTTGGGACAGGAAGTTATACGAATTCAACCTGAAATACAATCCGGAAGTGACGAAATTTCTGGAGGAATATCCGCAAACAGACCCTGAAATCTGCTTCAATGCCCCTTTCTCACTTCTATCGAAAGAATCACTTCTTAAACAAATCAAACCTGTTTTGGCTGGGATGAAAAAGGAGGAAGGTGCAGCCTTCCTGCAACAGTTTGTGCAAAAATCATTTGCTTACCGCCCATACAACGATTTATTTGGTTACGACCGTTTTATGTTTCCCGAAGAACTGCTCTTCAGGGATGGAAGCAACGACAAAGGGAAATCATTGTTGTTTGCCTGGCTGATCAGTAACCTGATGAACCAAAAAGCTGCACTGGTAGAATTTCCTGGTTTTTATTCTGCGGCCATTTCATTGAATCAACCCATGGATGGGGACAATTTCCACGTAAAAGGAAAGAGTTACACCATTGCCGATCCCACTTTTGACAATGCACCCCTGGGACTGGTGATGAAAGATTTTTATCCGCTTAAGCCCATGATCAGATTACTTCATAAAGCCTCCGAGGAGTTCAACGAACAGGATAAGATATGGAAACTTGCCCTCTCTTTTGGTGCGGAAAGGAGTGGAGCAGGAAAGGACTTCCTGAAGGATGAAAGTGGAAATTTCTACATTACTGGCTTCCTAACCGAAAAAATTAACAAACAACAAGTCACGGTTCAGGCCCCTTTTGTGGCTAAGTTTGACGAAAACAACAAATTAATCTGGATGGACAAGCTTCATTCGGATGCGAAAGCCTTCGGACTGGAATTAAAACAGCTCGACAAAAATGAATTCTACCTTGCCGGCTCCTTCCGTGGAAAACTAGAGTACAATGGGATTATGCAACAAACTGCTCCAACCGATCCGGACCTTTTCTTTGTTCAATTTAACGGACAAGGCGAAATTGAATGGATTTCCAAAGGTGGACTGGATGAATTGGAGGAAGATGCCAAATTGTTCTACATCGTTAATTTCACCAGGTCAGGGGATATCCAGGACGTAAGACTGGCCAATGAAGATGAAAGAACCGGAACCACTGGTTTCAAGGAAGGAACCAGTGAGGGACTTTGTTTTGTGGGCTCCCGCGACCAATCTACCGGACTTGAAAAAACAACAACAGAAGCCTTACCGAAAGCCACCGCCAGCTTGCGGCATCATCTGAACCGGATGAAATTGCTTGGTATTGAACCAAACACCGCATATATTACAGCAATTCTAAATTCGGTAAACAATTCTGGAAATCGACTAACCACTTCCGATCTCGCTTCAATGAACCCGGGAAAAACTGCCACCGGAGACAATTCCATGCCCGTTTTGACAGAAACGCTGCAAAAAATAAAAAGTATTACGAACAACAACGGCATTATTGAACTCAATACTATAAACTCAATACCATTCAAAATTTTACCTTTCAAAATTTCAGCACGTTCTCATCTAAAGGTCATTCCTCTTGACAATAATGATCTGAAATTAAGGGTAATAGACGGATTTGAGTATGAGTCGGGATGGATAAAAGAGGATGTAAATTCCTTTATACTCGAACTATCAACCGGCAACGTTATTATCGATTTAGGAAGAGAACATCAGATTGTTACGAAAAATTTAAAACATGATATTCTAAAATAATTATTTTTGTTTCTAAAACCTTAATAATTTTATCTTACTTTGGATCAAGATCCGGAATTATACCACATAATAAAAATCTAATGAGAATAATTCACTTTGACAGACTACTGGTTGTTTTTCTCTCCATAATACTTTGTCAGACCGCATACTCCCAAAGTTTGGCAACAGGACAGGAAATTCAATACAATCCCATTACCACAGCGGTCCCATTTCTGACCATTACCCCCGATTCGAGGCATGGCGCCATGGGTGATGTGGGTGTTGCCACATCTCCCGATGCCAATTCCCAGTATTGGAATCCTTCAAAGTATGCCTTTGTTAAAGACAATTTCGGCTTTGCCCTTTCTTATACACCATGGTTGAGACAGTTGGTCAATGACATCAATTTGGCCTATTTGTCGGGATATTACAAAATGGATCAATACCAAACCATCGGCGCCTCACTTCGTTACTTCTCGATGGGAGATATACTGCTTACCGATCAAAATGGCTCCAGCCTGGCCAATGTCAGTCCCAATGAGTTCGCCTTTGATGTAAGCTACTCAAGAAAACTTTCCGACTATTTTTCAGGAGGTGTTGCCATCCGATACATTCGATCGGATCTTTCAGGAGGGATTGGACCGGAAACTTATGTTCCGGGTCATACTTTTGCTACAGATGTCTCCTTCTATTACAACAAGGGTTTCGGCAAAAGCAGCTACGATCAGTCCTTCTCTGCCGGTATCAATCTTTCCAATATTGGAGGAAAAATATCCTATGATGATGGTCAGAACAAGGAGTTCCTCCCTGCCAATTTTAGATTGGGAGCAACCTACAGCAAAGAGTTAGACAGTTTTAACTCATTCGCCATTTCTTTAGATATCAATAAGTTATTGGTCCCTACTCCACAAATCACTTCAGGTAATCTAAATACTACCGGTGGAATCGTATTACCAGACAACAGTTCCAACATGTCTGTGGTCAGCTCCATTTTCAGTTCATTTTCCGATGCGCCAGGGGGCATGAAAGAAGAGTTACAGGAGATCAATTTTTCCACAGGTGTCGAGTATTGGTACAACCATCAATTTGCCGTCCGGGCCGGATATTTCTCTGAGAGTGAATACAAAGGAAACCGAAAATTTTTCTCTACTGGTCTTGGAGTGAAGATGAATATTTGCTCTATCGATTTCTCTTATCTTGTTCCGATACACCAGAACAACCCTTTGGCTAACACCATCCGTTTTACCCTGCTTTTTGATGTAAAATCCTTTAACAGGAGTAAAAGACAATAGCTTCGGGTTTCAATGATGTCCAAAGTCTGTTACGAATCGCAGACTTTTCAATCAACTAAGTGACTGACCGGAGCAGTTGTCCTGGCCGGTCAGTTTTTTTTACTACTCTTGGATCTTTACCCCTGATCCTGAAGGCTGTAATGATCCGCTAATTTAATTTATTAACATGCAAACAAGGAAATTTTTAAGCTTGTTCCGCATTTTGATGGTGGCCTTTCTTCTGATCGGAAAACCGCTGGGAGCTCAGGAAAATCAGACAGTTTACAACGTCATGGATCAAGTCATTACGCATTTATACCAGACAAAGAGCCCCCAAGACTTGATGAAACTAGATATTGGCCAGGTCATAGGGCTCTTCTCTAAAAAGAAGTTGACAATCCTCTCGACATGTCATTGGGTGTTTGATGTCAATGTGCCTGTAACCGTCTCAATGATGGTCAGTAAAGATCAAAAAAGCCTCCCTTTTTGGATCCCCGGAAGCGGATTCATAAAGACAACCATGACGGTTAAAAACAGTCAAACAACCTACGATATATGGCAGAAACAATTTGCCAAAGGCAGGGTTGGATTGGGATGAACTCGTATTGCAGGAGGTGCCTGAGACCATGAAAGGCCAGCAACTATTTACCACAACAAGAGGAAAAGCTTCAGAATCGCATCTGGTTGGCGCCTTCAGGTCAACACCTTTTGCCTCTTCTCAAAAGCCCGACCAATTCCTCCTTCTCCTTTCTGTGGTTTGGAGATACCCACTTTCCCCCAAAATTCGGTGAGATTTTGCATGAAGGTTGGAAGACTCATCCTGATGCCTCCTTTTTTTCGATCGTGGGAGACCTTGTGAGTGATGGTTTGAACCGCGACCAATGGGATGCCCTTTTTGACTATTCCAAAGAGACCGCCTGCAAAATTCCTTTTATGTCCGTACCCTGAAACCATGACAACCGTGCCGGACTTGGCGCTAAAATGTATTGCGATCTATTCAGCTATCCAATGAATGGACCCGATGGCGTACCAAAAGAACAAACATATTCTTTTACTTACAAGAATGCGCTATTCCTGATGATCGATGCCACTTCGCCCATTGATGCCCAGACTGCCTGGATTGGAAAGCAGCTTGCCGCAACAAAAGCCACCTGGAAGATTGCTATGTTTCACTTGTGAGATATTGCCCAATTGTACCAGCAGCGTACTCTTGAAACCGGAATCCACTCCCGAATGCAATGGCGCACCATTGTTGATGGCATCAAACATATTTTGAATATGGAGCGCATCCACCTGCTCAGAAGGATTGGACAGATCGCGCGGATCAATTTTCTGCTGCTCTTTTACCTCTTTGATGACTTTACCCTGAAGATCAAAAATTGTGTAGCTGTTCCTGCTGGGTATCAGCAGACTACCATTCTCTCCATAGAATACCACACCGACCGAACTGCCTTCAATCTGCTTTCCGTTACAGCTCCTTCCCTCCCATGACATGGAAACGCCTTTGTCAAAATCGAGATTGATCACCTGTGTATCGGGAGTCTCCCAGTCGTCCTTGTAGCGGTAGCGTCCTCCGTTGGAACTGACCCTCACCGGAAAATCTACCTCCAGTCCCCAGCGGAGCAGGTCGATCATAGGCGTACCATCCTTTGCCAAAATAGACTTTGCCAATTGCTCCGTTCTTCAGTTCTTCTATTCCTTTGACCACATTGGGCCACGACCGGCGCTGGTTACCCATCTGGATAATTTTGTTGTACTTTCGGGCAGCTTCAACCAGAATCTCGCCCTCCCGGGGATTGTGGCAGCAGGGTTTCTCCACATAAACATGCTTCCCGGCCTGCAATGCCAGCATTGAAGCAGGGGCGTGCCAATGATCAGGCGCTGCGATAACAAGTGCATCAATATCTTTACTTTCGAGTGATTTTCTAAAATCTTCAAATCCCTTTGGGACAATCCTTTGTCTATCCTTTACCGCTTCGATGCAAGTTGTAACAGCCCTTGAATCTACATCACAAATATGAGCAACTTCACAATTTTCCATACGTAGTTAATTAATTATGAATGATATGTAACTATCAAATTAATGCAACGATTCAATGATGTGATGCTTTTTGGTATGCTGCCTTCCTTACCATCTCCAGTTCAACTGAAGCTCCATTATTAACTTTACTTAGGTCTGCAGCCTCCATAAAGGCAAGAATTTCGAGGGTTTCCTCCGGCTTGACCGGAACAATACCGGTATCGAAGAAACGAATGATCTGTATAAGCAGCGAATCATAACCGGGAAAATTACCAAAGGATTGGATTCCTTTTTCGCCAAAAATTGTACCGCCGTAATCCAATTTTCCTTTCCTTATTCCACGAAAGGTTCCAATTCGGCCATCGTTCCAGCTCCCAACAACCAGGTCTGTATCCGCATTCGAAATTCGGACGACACTTTTGCAACCGGTTCCCATGGCAGTGAAAAGCATTTCGACACCATGGATGCCATACCAAAAAAGGTCTGGATGAGTCTTCTCCAGTTTTGCCGGACTGTAAGTCTCCGCGCCGAGAATCTTTCCGATCTTTCCCGACAAGAGCTCATCCATACCGGTTATATACCTCAATGAAGAGCTTGAAAACATAGGTACATCATTCTTTTTCGCAGCTTCATAAAGGAGAATTGCATCGGCAAGCGAAGCCGTTACGGGTTTGTCAATGAACATCCTTTTCCCGGCCTTTATGACACGTAGCGCCTGCTCCAAATGCAGCCGGCCGTCATTGGTTTCAAGCATCACAACATCCACCTTGGGGAGCAGATCATCGATAGAATTGACTATCTCAACGCCATACTTCTTAACCTCTTCCGTGTATCCGGGAATTCTTTCGGAACTGCTTACAATTTCCCGGCTGCCAAAAGGATATGCGGCCACAATTTTGTACCCCAGATAGGTTTCACCGGCTTCCGGACCATTCAGCGCCTTGGTAAAAGCAATGCTGTGGGAGGTATCCAGTCCGATGATCCCGATTCTTTTCCCTCCATTTTTGAATCCGGGGTTGGAGGCTTTAACTACGGGAACCGTCAATCCGATTCCAATTCCGCAAAGTGCGGAATTCAACACAAATTCCCTTCTGCCTGATGTTTTCATGCTAATTAGTTTTAAAACCAAATATCGACAAAATTTATCAAAAAAACCCTATTGGCGAATGCCCTTCAGCCCATTGAATAAGTCAATATGAATCGCAGTGTTCTTTATCGCACAGGTCATTCACTGTTTCAATCTCAAGGGTGGCATGCGAAATATTCAGGTCCAACAATCTTTTCCGAATCTCACGCCGGATTGTATTGATCCGATCGACGGACAAATTTTCTGTAACCACCAGGTGCCCTGTCAAAGCATTCTCTTTGGTACTGATTGCCCACACATGAATGTGATGCAGGTCTTCGACACCCTCCATCGACCTGATCATTGATTTGATTTCATCCAATTCAATATCATCCGGTACTCCATCCAGACTGAGGTGGAGACTACTTTTAAGCAGGTTCCAGGTACTCCACAAAATCACCAGACAAATGAGGGTACTTAACAATGAATCAACCCAATAATAATGTGTGTAATAAATGATAACACCTCCGACAACCAGTCCCAGCGAGATGACCGCATCCGATAGTAAATGAAGAAAAGCACTTTTGATATTGATATCCTTATCTTTCTCCTTAAAGAAAAACAGGGCTGAAATTCCATTGATGAAGATTCCAATCAGGGCAATCCAGGCCACAGTTATTCCATCCAATGGTTCAGGATTTTTAAACCGCAGAAGGGCTTCATAACCAATCGCCCCGATAGACAGGAGCAGAATAACGGTATTCAGCAAAGCGATTAAGATGGAAGATTTTTTGTAACCATAGGTAAGCCTCTTGGTGGCTTTTGACTTGGTCAGCCTAAAGGCCAGCAGGGAAAAAGCCAAACCGCTTACATCCAGAAAATTGTGGCCGGCATCAGATAACAATGACAAAGAGTTGACTTTCAATCCAACAATGATTTGCAAAAGGACATACACCAAATTCAAAACAATCCCGATTACAAACGCGAGATTTGTATTTTTTGCAGCAGACGATGTTGAATGGTTGTTTCCCATTTTGCAGGCATTGACACACTTGCCCTTCAGAAGGCAAGATTTCCCAAAGATATTGAAAGAGATCCATAAATGGAATATAAATTGCGGGCCAGGAGATGAAACTGGTGAAGGAAGGTAAAATCCAGGCACGTAACGCTGAAGAGTTGCTCAATGAGCTTTAACTTCAGGTTCTTCATGTTAGGTTGAAGTTTGGCATATTTCCCCAGAAAGATTAATACTCCCCCATTGGTGATGTGGTATTCTTGCCCAAACAATGACTACAATTAAAGTTATATATTTTATTGTTCTTATGTCATTTGTAATATCGTCTTAAAATCAAAATACATATTAGCCAAATGATTTATTCCATGCATTCTTCTTCAATATTCCGTCTTAATGACAATTCCTGTCCTTCATCGTCACCATTTGGAAATGAGATATAATTTCCAACTTCTACCCGATATTTATTGGTTTATTTCTTCGGAGTCAAATTCTTCGGCAAAAACTCTTCGAAACCGTTAAACTTCAATAAAATCCAGACTGATCATACATTATGGTTCATTTTCTGTCTCAAAAATATCTCAGGTGAATCTAAAGGCTATTTATTTTTAATTCCTCTAGCCTTTCAAGGAAGAAAATTACACAAAGGGTATAGTTAAAAAAAAAGCAATGCAATAGACTGTGACATATCTCACCAGTTCTTACAACAAAAAAATCATGTCTTGTCATCCTCTAAATATTTCAATTTATTTAGCCTGAGATATGGCTAGGATGTGGCTGCTTAAAATTAGTGACAATTTTAAGAAAGCTGTTTGAATATTCAGGTAAAGAAAAGATAAGGGATTGCCTTGAATTTTTGGTTATTTAAATAGTTTGATTGCCTTTTTTTTTGGCCAATTTGTCAGCAACCTCTTTTTCCAACGCCCTCAGATGCATTATTCGCTGCTTTTCAATGGTTTTTCTTTTTCGTTTCATAGCCTCTGTGATCAGCGATTTCAAATCCAACTTAAAGGAGACATAAAAACCTCTGGTCTGTTGCGCATAATAGACCAAACCCCAATTTTCCTGTAGCTCTCTCTTGATTTTCAAGGTCTGGTATTCCTGTGTGTAAAATCTCAATTTTTCCGACAGTTCTGATACTTCATGAACCGCCTTTACCTTACCGTCCATTCTTGACCACAAAAGTTTGTTATCAGCCTTCTGAAAGGTTTTATTGCCAACAATTGATTTGAAAGCATGAAAAGCTAAGAAGCAGGCCCTTTCAAAATCCGATTTTTCCAATTTGTTGTATTCGGAATAGAGATTTCTGTTTATGCCGGTCATCGGAACATTCTGGTATCTTTCAAACAAACGTTTTCCCTGTCTCAGGTTATCTTCACAATCCAAATCCTGAAAATTTAGCCAGTTACAGGCAATCTTGTATTTTTCCCTGGTTGACCCTTTAGTTTGCTTAATAAAATGGGCATAAATCGAATAATAGTAGATATTCCTGATACAGATACGGCTATCCTCCAAAAATCCTGCAAGTAACTGGACAGGAATGTTGATAAATTCGGCTTTGGGTGTGGTATCGATTTTCTCTGCCTCCTTTTTTGGTGTGGTTGCCAATAAATGTTTTAACATAGGGTCGGCTTTGTTTGTACACAAAAAAGAAAACCGTCTGAAATGCAATGTATTGACATTTCAGACGATTTCATAACAACAATACATTGAGGTCGATGGCGGATTCGAACCGCCGTACACGGTTTTGCAGACCGCTGCCTAGCCACTCGGCCAACCGACCGTTTTCAGGGTGCAAATATAGGGAAATTTCTTTGGCGGGAAAACCTGGAACAGAAAAATCCGGCTTACCGTTCCATGGTAACACTAACCGCCTTTATATGACCACCCATTGGAGGCCTTGCTTTGGAGATCTTCACCCGAACAACCCCTATTCCTTTATATTCATTGTGTATCCTGGTAAGGATCCGGCCTGCAACATGTTCGAGCAAATGCGAGCGCTGGTGCATCTCCTCTTTGACCAGACGGTAGATCCCTTCGTAGTTTAATGCATCCGTAAGGTGATCACTCTGGCCCGCAGTTTCACAATCAGTTTCAATCGAGAGATTCACTTCGAACCGATTGCCAACGATTCTTTCACTCTTGAAATAACCGTGGTATGCATAAAACTCCATTCCTTCCAGTTCAATGATTCCCATAGTCAAAATATTTGGTGACAGTCAAATTTTTAACACAGAGAATAATACACTAACAATTTCTATTCCCAATTAGAATTAATATTTTCTCTGTGTAATACTAGACCAAATTTAACTCATTTTTTAATCCAATTTTTTTCTTCCGTGTCTAAACAACTCTTGTTACCTTTGCAGGGAGTGCCTAGAGTGCCTAAAGTGAACTAAAGTGCCTAGAGTTGGGGACTTCCGGGCATTAGTACAAATCAAGCACGCGGCGAAGTACTTTAGGCACTTTAGGCACTTGTTGTACAAAGAAAAAAATTATTAAGATAGTGATCATGGATCCAATCGTTCCAAAAAATTTCATTCAACAGCTGATCGTAGATGATCTGGCGGCAGGTAAAAATGGCAAAAGGGTTCATACCCGTTTTCCGCCCGAACCCAATGGCTATCTGCACATCGGTCATGCGAAGTCCATCTGTTTGAATTTTGGCACAGCCAAACTTTTTGGCGGCATCACCAATCTTCGTTTCGACGATACCAATCCTGCCAAAGAGGAAACCGAATATGTCGATTCGATCATGGAGGATGTAAAATGGCTGGGATTCGACTGGGAAGACCGCCTTTTTTATGCTTCAGATTATTTCGACAAACTGTATAATTTTGCCGTTGAACTGATCAAAAGAGGGAGAGCTTATGTCGATTTTCAAAGTCAGGAGGTGATCAGCGAGCAGCGCGGAACACCTACCCGTCCCGGAATTGAGAGCCCGACCCGAAACAGTGACCCGGAGCTGAATCTTCAGATCTTTGAAGATATGAAGGCCGGAAAATACAATGAAGGCGACTGTGTGGTAAGGGCTAAAATAGACATGTCCTCGCCCAACATGCACATGCGCGATCCGCTGATGTACCGCATATTGAAACAACCCCACCACCGTACCGGTGATAAGTGGTGCATCTATCCGATGTACGATTATGCCCATGGCCAGTCGGATTACTGGGAGGGAATCACCCACTCCATCTGTACCCTGGAATTTGAGGTTCATCGTCCGTTATACGATTGGTTTGTTGAGGAGTTGAAAGATACAGATTACCGGCCAAGGCAAATCGAATTTTCACGTCTGAACATTACCTCAACCGTGATGAGCAAACGGAAATTGCTCCAATTGGTCAAAGAGGGATATGTCAAAGATTGGGACGACCCAAGAATGCCCACCATCTGTGGACTGCGCCGGAGAGGATATACCCCGGAATCTATCCGCAATTTTGCCGATTTGGTGGGAATTACGAAAGTGGATGGCGTAACGGATTTGGCCTTGCTGGAGTTTTGTATCCGGGAAGATCTGAACAGAAGGGCACAGCGTGTGATGTGTGTTACTGATCCGCTGAAAATTGTCCTGACCAATTATCCCGAGGGTGAAGTTGAAGAGGTTGATGCCGTCAATAATCCCGAAGATGAAAGCATGGGAAAACGAAAAGTACCCTTCTCCCGAGAGATTTACATCGAGCGGGAAGATTTTATGGAAGAACCCTCTTCCAAATTCTACCGTCTTGCTCCCGGGAAAGAGGTCCGCTTACGCTATGCCTATTATATCAAATGCAATGAGGTAATCAAGGACCCTGCCGGGAATGTTGTTGAATTGCATTGCACATACGATCCGGAGACCAAAGGTGGCAATGCCCCCGATGGACGCAAAGTGAAGGCAACCCTCCATTGGGTGGCCGCTGCAGGGGCCCGCACTTGTGAAGTAAGACTCTACGACCGTTTGTTTACGGATCCGGATCCTGACGGACACAAGGACAAAAATTTTCTGGAGTTCCTGAATCCTGAATCTTTGAAAACACTAAACAATTGCTTTGTTGAGCCATTTGTTAAAAATGCAACTCCATTAACCAATTTCCAATTCGAAAGATTGGGTTATTTCAATGTGGATCCCGACTCTACGAGCGAAAAGTTGGTATTTAACAGGACGGTTTCTTTGAAGGACAATTCCAAGAAATAAAGTGCCTAAAGTATTTAAAGTGCCTAAAATGCCTAAAGTTGGGGACTCCTGGTATTTAACCAAAACATGACAGAGGCGAAGTACTTTAGACATTTTAGGCACTTTAAATACTCTAGGCACTCTTCGTGGAAACCTGCAACTTTCGAAGCCTGCGCCGGGTATAAAAAAAAGTAAAAATTGCCGCACTCCAGTTGGCAAAGAAGATTCCCCACCAAATTCCTTTGGTGCCCCAACCCAGGTATATGGAAAGCAGCAGGAAGAGGGGCAGTGGCACTAAAAATTGCCTGTAGGTTCCTACAAATATGGCATACATCGGTTTTTTAATCCCTTGTAGTGTTGACACTGAGATGTTCAGGAAAATGTATGCGCAGAAGAAAAGAACCGCAACATGGAGATATTCTACACCGATCGAAATGACATTCGGGTCAGAGGTAAAAATTCGCATCAGTGGCTCAGAAAAGAAGGCAACACCAGTGATCCCAACCAAGATGATCAATAAGCCATAGATGATGTTGAGTTTCCACGAATCCATCACCCTCCCGGGCAGCCCAGCGCCAAAATTCTGCGCGGCAATAGTCAGGGCCGCGATGTTTAACCCGATGGTTGGCAACAACGCCAACTGTTCAATCCTGGTAGCTATTCCATAAGCGGCAACGGCCTCCCTCCCAAATTTACCCGCGAAATAGGTGATCACAAATATCCCAATTGCAACAGTCATCATGTTTAGACTGGCCGGAAAGCCTTGTTTGAAAAGATCCAGTATCGGTCTCTTCTGGGGTATAAACTCCTCCAGCCTGATCCCTTCCATGATTTTTCTCTTTTTGATCCGGTAAATCAGGTATCCCGAACCTAAAAACTGAATAATTACAGTTGAAAACCCTATCCCGCCAACACCCATGGCAGGAATTCCAAATCCACCGTACATAAACCATGGATCCATCACCACATTAAGGAAAAAACCTGCCACCAGAAAATTCCGGTAGGTTTTGGTGTCTCCCCTGGAGGTAAGCGTAGCATTCAGTGTGCTATTGAGCAAGAAAAAGAGTGTTCCCGATAAGATGATATTCATGTAGGCAACAGCAATTCCAAGGTATTCATCTTTGGCTCCCAACAACTTTAACAGATGTGGTGCCAAAATCATGCCAACAACGGTAAGCAAAAGCGCATTAAAAAAGGACAAGGTGATGGCCTGAGCCGCATAGATTCCAGCCTTCTTTTTTTCTCCGGCCCCCAATGAAGAGGATATCAAGGCAGTTGCCCCTGTTCCCATTCCCATACCAATTGAAAGGACAATGAAAAAAACGGGAAAAGAGAGAGACAAAGCTGCCAGCGCCGTGGTTGAGACCAACCCTCCGTAATAAGTATCTATGACATTAAATAATGTATTAAATATCAGACCAATACTCGAAGGAAAGGCAATCAGCCGAATCAATTTAGGCAATGGCGTAGATGTAAAATCTATATTCATCGTGAGATTCTTGTCAAGCTATAATTATTTTATTTACTGAATCATACGCAAAAATTGTACAAAGGGTTCTGATGAAGAATATTTACTTTCTAAATCTTCATTATTAGACAACAGATTTGTAAATTTGAAGTTGCAGTACAACAACCAACCTGACAAAAGGGAAGGAGGAGAAAAATGAAACTTTCTTTTAAAATCGATTACCAGACAACTTGGGGTGAGATGCTTTTTGTTTCCGGCTCATCAACTCAATTTGGTCAGTGGGATCCTCAAAAAGCGATTCCACTAAAAAATCAATATCCCGGAGAATGGCAGTGTTCCATTGAAACTGAATCCAATTCTCTGGAATACAGATATATTGTTCAAAAAAATCCGGGTGTCTTCCTTTGGGAATGGGGTCCCAACAGAATAATCACATTAAATAAGGAGGTTGATGAGATTCGATTGCGAGATTTCTGGCGCAGCAGCAATGACCCTGACAACGTTCTCTATGCAGCCGCTTTCCAGAATGTTTTGCTGAAAAGAGCTGCTACTGAAAAAAAAAGGGTCAATAAACTTCCTTTGAGGACACTGCGTCTGCAACTACATACTCCCACCATTCCTCCTGAATACAAGTTTGCTGTTTTGGGAGCAGAAACAGCTCTTGGCGCATGGAAGGAGTCGGAAGCTGTTGTTATGGACGATAGCCAGTCACCCTTGTGGAAAGTCGATCTGGATGCTTCGAAACTCAGCTTTCCAATGCATTATAAATATGTCATCTTCGATCCTGACCACAAACGTGTGATCGAATGGGAAGAGGGAAATAACCGGGTCATCAGGGATTTCGTTTGTCAATCGGCCAACTCCATGAAGGTTCATACGGACGAAAAGTTCAGGCAAAACAGTGGCAAGTGGAAAGGAGCCGGCGTTGCTGTTCCCTTGTTCTCGATCCGCACTGAGCACAGTGGTGGTATTGGCGAATTTACAGATCTCTGTCAACTGGTGGATTGGTCCAAAAAATGCGGACTTAAGTTGATTCAACTTTTACCTTTGAATGAAACGGTCTCCACCCATAGCTGGGTCGACTCTTATCCCTACAAATCCATCTCCGTGATGGCGCTCCATCCGGTTTTCATTAACATTACCAAAATCGGGGTACTCAATGACGAAGCTTTGATGGTGGGTTTTATTCAAACACTGGCCGGCTTCAATGCACAGGAATCTGTTCATTACGAGGATGTTCACAAAATGAAGTCGAAATTTTTCAAACTGATTTTCGACCAGCAGATGGATTCCATTCTAAAAAGTCCTGCCTATCTTGAATTTTTCGAACAAAACAAAGAATGGTTGGTCCCCTATGCAGCCTTCTGTTACCTGAGGGATCAGAATAAAACGGCCAATTTCAGACAATGGAAAGAGTTTCAAAAGTATTACAAGGAGGAGATTCAGGAACTTGTTTCACCAAAAAACAAATGCTATCCCGATATCGCAGTTCATTTTTTCATTCAATATCACGCCCACAAACAATTGAGCGAATCAGTCGCCTATGCACGCGGAAACTCAATTGTGCTGAAAGGTGATATCCCGATAGGCATTAGTCCCAACAGCGTCGAGGCCTGGACGCAGCCCGAACTTTTTAACCTGTCACAGCAAGCAGGCGCCCCACCGGATGAGTTTGCCGACCTGGGTCAAAACTGGGGTTTCCCGACATACAACTGGGAGGTGATGGCCAAAGATGGCTATAAATGGTGGAAAAGCAGGCTGAAACAAATGTCTCACTATTTCGATGCCTTCCGGATTGACCATATTGTTGGTTTCTTCCGCATTTGGGAGATCCCTACCACCCAGGTTTTTGGTACGATGGGACATTTCAATCCGGCACTACCCTATTCGAGGGATGAAATTATCGATCGTGGAATTAATTTTAATGAGGAACGTTTCACCAAACCATACATCCGCGACTACTTTCTGAGGGGTCTTTTCGGAGAGTTTACCGAAGAGGTAAAAAACAGTTTTCTATCGGAATATGAACCCGGAAAATTCAACCTTAAGCCTAATTTTTCTACCCAGAGAGAGGTTTGGGAATATTTCGAATCCAACAAAAGTGAGGATAAATTAAGCGGGAAGGAGAGCCGGATCCGCGATGGACTCTGCGCACTGATTGCAGAGGTACTCTTTGTCCGCGATCCAACTCATCCTGCCCATTTTCATCCAAGAATTGCGTTTCACGACACCAACTCCTACATGAACCTCAGCGACCACACCAGGTACCTGCTGGATGAACTCTACATCGAATTTTTCTACCACCGGCACGATGAATTCTGGAAGGAACAGGCGATGAAAATACTGCCTGCTATCCTTGAAGCCTCCGACATGCTTGTTTGCGGTGAAGATCTGGGGATGATTCCGGCCTGCGTTCCTGGCGTCATGCATGAACTTGGCATTCTGAGCCTGGAGGTGCAGCGGATGCCCAAAGATCCGAATATAGAGTTCTTGAGACCCTCTGATGCACCATATTTGTCAGTTAGTACCACTTCCACCCACGACACTTCAACGCTGAGGGGATGGTGGGAAGAAGATCCCGGAAAGAGTGAACGGTATTTCCGGACCATCATGGGAAACCATGCCGCATTCGACAAGGTAATGGAACCCTGGTTGGCCAAGGATATCCTTCAACAGCACTTATGGTCTCCTGCCATGTGGACCATTTTTCCTATTCAGGATTTGTTAGCCATGGACGAGGAACTCCGACGCAAGGATTTTGAAGCCGAAAGAATCAATATTCCTGCCGTTGCCTTGCACTACTGGCGATACCGTATCCATATCACCATGGAAAAACTTATGAAAGCCAACAAGTTTAATGCTGAATTGTTGAGAATGATTACCCATTCGGGACGGCAATAACAGCTGATTTTCTTCATTCACCGATTAATCTCCTCAATTGGCCGATTTGTCCTTCAGCATCTTTGGCAGTGAGACTACATTTGGGTCATAATAAACATTGTCTCACTTAATACCAAAAGTTATGAATATCGTGAATGATCCCAACGACCGCGTATATAGCGACAGGGAAAAAAGACACCACGGTTCCGATTCAAGGGTATTCCTTGGCGTACTTTTTGTCGCCATCGGATCTTTGCTAATCCTGGAGAACCTCGACTTTTTATCTTACGACCTTGCCCACATCCTGATCAGCTGGCCAATGCTGCTGATTGTCATTGGGATTTACAACCTCAGCCGAAAAGCGACTACCGCAGGGGTCATCCTGATTGGAATAGGTACCTATTTCATGCTACCGCGGATTTTCGATCTGCCCGACCACTTCTTTCACAATTTCTGGCCCCTGCTTCTGGTCATCATAGGTCTGGTCTTTATCTTCCAATGGAACAGAAAGCCGGGTGTCCCTTTCAGATCTGCTGTGGATAACAACGATATTCTCGATGAAACGGCCATTTTTGGCGGACGGACCATGTCGCTGGTGACAGAACAATTCAAAGGCGGAAAGATCACCTCCATTTTTGGCGGATCAAAGATTAACCTACTCTATTGTAAACCGGTAGAAGGATGCGTCATCGATGTGGCCACCATCTTCGGAGGGACCAAAATCATTGTTCCCGAAAGCTGGAATGTAAAAACAGAGGTCGTTTCTATCTTCGGCGGTTTTGAAGACAAGCGAGGCAACTCAGTGATTTCGAGGGTAGATCAGTCAAAATTAGTTATCATCAAAGGGGCAGCAATTTTTGGTGGTGGTGAGATCACATCAATGCCTTAACAAAAATGGAGAAAACCGGTATAGTCAACAAGTATTCCCTGGTTTTTTACTGGATCGTACCCGTCACATTGGGGATCATCCAGGCAAGTTTCAACTATTACTTCGAAATCCTCCCTGTGGGGATTTCGCTGGTTGATGGTACTGTCTTCGGTTTTCTGCTTGGGGCCTTCGGTATGGCCATCTGGTTTGTGGTAAGGTACAACAGTCCTGACGACAAACCTTTTGCCCAACTGCTCTCTACCCACCTGGCCGCATCCATCATCCTCTCGCTGGCTTGGGCCTACAGTTCTGCTTTTATCGCCCGCTCTTTACTTGCTTCCCCCGAATACATTACTTACCAGGAAAATAACCTGCCCAACAGGATCTTCATCGGGTTTATTTTCTATATCCTGATGGCGACCTTGTTCTATCTCTACATTTTCTACAGGAAAAACAAGGAGAAGATTGACCGCGAAGTTGAGTTAAAGCAGGAAGTCAGGGAAGCAGTTTTAAGGGCTCTGAAATCCCAGATCAATCCTCATTTTCTCTTCAACAGCCTCAACTCTATCGCCTCACTGACCCTCACCAATCCGGAGAAGGCACATGAGATGGTCATAGCATTATCCGATTTTATGCGCTATTCGCTGCGGAAGCAACACAATGAAATGGTGGCGCTCGAAGAGGAGATCAACCACATCCGCCTCTATCTTCAGATTGAAAAAATTCGGTTTGGCGACAAAATGGCTTACTCCTTCCAGATAGAACAGGATTGTCTGGATTGTCAGATCCCAACCCTTTTGCTACAACCACTTTTCGAAAATGCAGTGAAATATGGGGTTTATGAAGCATCCGAACAGGTGGATATTTCGCTTGTTGCCAGGAAAGAGGGAGATCATACCCTTCTGGTCCTCACCAACAATTTCGACAAAGAAGCAGCACCGGTCAAAGGGGAGGGTATCGGCCTGAAAAATGTGCAGGAGCGGTTACGGCTGGTTTACAGCAGCAACAACCTGATGGAAATCAAGGAAGAGGAAGGGAGATTTGTGATAACTATTTACCTTCCATGCGAGAAAAAACAATGAGCTTTATGCAACTTTTAATTATATAACCTTTGTGATACCTTTGTGTCTTAGAGTCTTAGTGGCTAATATTTTCCTGCCACAAAGTCACTAAGACACAAAGGTATCACAAAGGTTCATTATCGAAATCTATTCGACTCCAACTAACTTTAGTCACTTTAGTTCACTTTCATAAAATGAATAAAATCAAAGTCCTGATCGTCGACGACGAACAACTCGCCAGGGATCTTCTGAAGAGCTACCTATCCAAAGATTCCCGATTGGAAATAGTCGGGGAGTGCAGCAATGGCTTCGAAGGGGTACTGGCCATCCAGGAGCTGAAACCCGATTTGGTCTTTCTCGATATTCAGATGCCCAAAATTACCGGATTCGAGATACTGGAACTATTGAACGATCCTCCGGTCATCATATTCTCGACAGCTTACGAAGAGTTTGCCATCCGGGCCTTCGAAGCCAATGCTGTCGACTATCTGCTGAAGCCCTATCCGCTCGAAAGGGTACAAGTCGCCATCGAAAAAGCCTTGAAACAAATACATTCCGGTGCCGGCAACAAAGAAGAGCTGGAAAACCTAAGCCAAACGCACGATGAAAAAAGCGGACTTCTTACCAGGATTGTCGTCAAATCGGGGGCTAAAATCAAAATCATCCCGGTCGAAACCGTTGATTACCTCGAATCGGAAGATGATTTTGTAATGATCTACTGTAAGGAGGGCCATTTCCTTAAACAGAAGACCATGAAGTTTTTTGAGAACCATTTAGACCCCAAAAAATTTATCCGCATCCATCGCTCCTGCCTGGTTAACAGCGCACAGATCGCTGAGATCCAGCAATACGGCAAAGAGTCGTGGATGCTGCTGACAAAAAGCGGGGCCAAATTGAAAATCAGCAAATCGGGGTACCTGGCGCTGAAAGTTTTCCTGGCTACCTAAATAAATGGCTTTCAGAATCTGATATTAAAAAGACCGGATTATACCGGTTTTTTTATTTCAAAATCCTTACAGAATTCCTTTCTTTGCAGCAAGTCAACCGACACTGCATCCATGACCATCAAAGATTCATTTTTCTCCGATTTAGTCACCAGCATCCATCCGTATCTCCATTGGATAGGGCTGTTTTTGTTGGGTATGATCTGCCTTTGGGGATTGATCAGTCTCTATAAAAGGATACGCACTTCGCCAACCAAAGGAAGAAAACTGACGTTGAAAGAGCAACTCAGCAGAAGAAAAGCCCAAATTATCATCAAAGGCGACAGGTCCAGAAATCCCGATTATGTGACCATGTCGCTTCAAAACTACGGCATACGACCGGTCGATTTGCAGGCGCCTTGCCTGGTTTTCAAACGGTGGAGCAGTGAGCGAAAATTCAGGATCAACAACTTTGGCGGAATGGACGATTTTCCGATGTGGCTGGAGCCCGGTTACGAAGCAACCTACAAAATCGGATTGAACCAATTTTATGATCGCGCTCCCGCCTTGAAAAGAGCCTGCAGGCTGAGTGCAGAGATCAGGGAGGTTTCAGGGAAAAAATTTGTAAGCCCTACCATCAGGATAAAGCTGATTTGACCATGAGAGAGTGGATTTTCAAAGATAGTGACTTCAACAAATTGCCTGTTTACAACGGAGATGATCTTGGTGTGACCTGGTCTGAAGCCTCTTTGTATGTAAGGGTTTGGGCTCCTTCTGCCTTGGGAATTATATTCAGACTATATCTTTCAGCGGAGACGGAACATGCAGAAAAAACCTCCCAGATGATTCCCTCTGAATCAGGAACCTGGACCACCGAACTGGACGGAAATTATGAGCGGTACTTCTATACTTTTCAGGTACGCGACGAAAAAGGATGGCTGAATGAATGTCCCGATATCGGTGCAAAAGCAACGGGGGTAAACGGGTTGAGGGGAATCATCCTGGATCCCTCGACCACAAATCCCGAAAATTGGAAAAATGATAAAAGGTCACCGGTCATCCAGCCTACAGACATGGTGCTCTACGAATTGCATGTCCGCGATTTCTCCATCTCTCCCGATTCAGGCATAACGCACAAAGGCAAATACCTCGGATTAACGGAAACCGGCACAACATCCCCGGAAGGGCAACCCACCGGCATCGATCACCTGAAGGAGTTGGGTATCACCCATGTACACCTGCTGCCCATCGCCGATTTTTACACGGTCGATGAAACCAAATCCACGCCGCAATACAACTGGGGGTACGATCCCCTCAATTTCAATACCCCGGAAGGGTGGTACGCTTCAAATCCTTACGATGGCTCGACACGGATCAAAGAGGTGAAACAGGTGGTTCAGGCCTTGCACGAAAATGGTCTGGGTGTAATTATGGACGTTGTTTACAACCATTCCGGCCTGATCTTCGATTCGTGGTTCAACCAGTTCGTACCCGGATACTATTACCGACAGAGAGCAGACGGAACCTTTTCGGATGCAAGTGGTTGCGGTAACGAACTTGCCTCCGAGCGGGCGATGGTGCGAAAATTCATCGTTGATTCTGTCGCCTGGTGGGTAGAGGAGTACCATTTCGACGGTTTCAGGTTCGACCTGATGGGAATCCTGGATATTGAAACGATGAACCAGATCCGCAAAAAACTGGATCTGATCGACAAAAATATTTTCATCTACGGGGAAGGATGGACTGCGGCAGAATCGCCTCTGCCCGAAGCTTTTCGCGCCACTAAGCTGAACACACCCCAACTCGACCGCATCGCCTCCTTTTGCGATGACATGCGCGACGGTCTGAAAGGATCGCCGTTCAACAGGTACAGCATTGGTTTCATCAGTGGTTTGACACTCAGGGAGGAGAAGATCAAATTCGCCATTACCGGAGCTATCGAACATCCCCAGATTTTCTACGATTACGTCGATTCTTCACGGCGGCCCTGGGCCAATTCGCCGGCACAATGCGTCAACTATGTCTCCTGTCACGACAACTATACCCTGTTCGACAAATTGCAATACTCCTGTCCGGAAGCCTCCATGGAGGAAATTGATCGGATGACCCGTCTGGCCATCGGCATTCTGCTCACTTCGCAAGGGGTACCTTTCCTCCATTCAGGAATTGAAATGCACCGCACAAAAGGGGGTCACCACGACTCCTACCGTTCGCCTGACGAAGTCAACCAGATCGAGTGGAGCAGGAAATCGGAGTACCTTTCGCTATTCAATTTCACCAAAAGCTGCATAGAACTCCGTCGCCAGCATCCGGCTTTCCGCATGAGCGACAAGGAAATGGTCAGAAAGAAACTAGCATTGTTGGGGAAATACATTCCGGGAGTCATTGCTTACGAGCTAAAAGAGAATGCTAATGGAGATAGCTGGAAAAACATCCTTGTTTTGTTCAATGGGAACAACTATTCAGTTGAATTTGTGATTCAGGAGAAGCGATGGCTGATTGTTGCGCAAAACGGGGAAATTCAGCCTCACGGCATAGGTCATGTCGTCACCAACCTGGTACGGCTGCATCCCATCTCCATGATGATCCTAGCTGAAGAGTAAACAATAAAATGCAGCGTTCGTGAAATTTGTTTACAATTCGTGTAATTCGTATTTTCCTAGAAGGCCCCTAGCAATAAATTGATATCATTATCAGGTAGTGAAAGGGTTTTGGCAATGTCCCTGTTGGTCAGGATTCCGTTCAGGAGGTAAACCCCTTCACAAAAACCCCTGTTACTTTTGATGTAATCCGTAACACCTCCCGATTGCCCGATCCCAAGCAAGATGGGGGTAAAGATGTTGCTGGCTGCGATAGAGGCGGTGCGTGCAACCTTCGACTCGAGGTTTGGAACGCAACAATGGATAACACCGTGTTCCTTGTAAGTGGGGTTTTTGAGGGTTGTAATCCTTGACGTTTCGAAACACCCCCCCTGAATAATGTTGAGATCGATGATCACCGAATTTTCTTTCATTCCCTCTACCATATCCTCCGGTACAATCATGTTGGGAACCTCATTCATTGGCATGGCCCCCAGAACAACTTCAGCGGTTTTCAACGCCTTTCGAAGCGCTTTGGGATGAAAGACAGAGGTTGAAATATGTTGCCCCAGCCTGGCTTTCAGGTTCATCAGTTTGTAGATGGAATCATCAAAAATCCGCACCACAGCGCCAAGCGCCATGGCCGTTCTGGCCGCCTGTTCGGCAACTGTACCCGAACCAAGGATGACCACCTCTGAAGGTGCAACACCGGTCACCTCACCAAGAATCACACCTTTGCCACCGATAGAACTGAGCAGTTCACTTGCTAACACCATTGAGATATTACCAATAATCTCGCTGCTGCTTTGCACCATAGGGGAGATGCCATGTTCGTCTTTCAAATACTCAAACCCAATGGCGGTGACCTTTTTGCGCATCAATTTACGTACAAACTCAGCGGTCATCAGGGAGAGATAAACTGGAGAAAAGAGCAATTGGTTGCCTTTCATCAATTCAGTCTCATCACTGGTATAGGGAGCCATTTTAAGAATGATGTCACACTGGTAAATCTCGGCTGCACTCTGACAGATAACCGCCCCGGCATCGGAATAAGCCCTGTCTGAATAATTGGCCTCTTTGCCCGCACCTTGATGAATGAAAAGATTATGCCCTTGTGAAACAAGCACCTCCACCGACTGTGGTGTAAGAGGCACTCTGAATTCTACCACATTTCCGACATCCGGAATCCCAATGCTCAATTTGATATTTCGTTTCCCCGGCTTGTACAATTCCTCCTTGGGAATTAGTTTTTCCTTGGTCCAAACAGAAACATTCTCTTCTTTACGATGGTTCATTTTTTCTATTATTAGGTTGCTTCAATTATCCGGGTTCCGTTTACTGTCTCTATGATAGAGATTTTAACCGTGTTCATTGGAAGTAAAGGTTCAATTAATTCCGGCCATTCGATGAAACAATAATTATCGCTGAAAAAATACTCTTCGTATCCCAAATCAAAGAGTTCATCCAAACTTTTGATCCTGTAAAAGTCAAAATGATAAATTTCTTTGGATTGTTCAGTCGCATAAACATTTATCAGGGCAAAAGTTGGAGAGGTAACATAATCAACTACCTGCAATTTATCACAAAGGGCTTTGATAAATGTTGTTTTTCCTGAGCCCATCTTTCCATAAAAAGCAAAGAGCCGATCTGCCGGATGAGCCTCGAGAAATTTTGCTGCAACGAGGTTTATTTCACTCAACGAATTGATCTCTGCTTTAAACATCTATTTGTAATTCTTTCTTCCTTCAATTTTAATCAAATATTTTTGATAAAAATCAGCTTCTGACAACCAATTTTATCGTAATTTTGAAAAAAATACAAATACTTTAACCATGAACATTCCAACAGCATTAAAATACACGAAAGAACATGAATGGATTCGTGTTGAAGGAGATGTCGCATTCGTCGGGATTACTGACTTTGCCCAAGGCGAACTTGGAGACATAGTTTTCCTCGAAATCGAGACATTCGGTGAATCGCTTGAAGTCGAAGAAGTCTTTGGCACCATTGAGGCAGTAAAAACTGTTTCCGATCTGTTTATGCCCGCTTCGGGAAAGATTGTTGAGATCAATCCCCTTCTGGAGGAACACCCTGAATTGGTAAACAGTGATCCTTACGGAAAAGGATGGCTTATCAAAGTCGAATTGAAAGATGCTTCAGAAGTGAACAAACTTCTCACTGCAGAACAGTACGGTGCGATGCTGGAGGCATAGATTACCAAAATAACAGGTCAGAATTGTTGCATCTGACCCTGCTGCAAATCCCGTCCTAAACGGGATTTGCTGTTTTATAAACTTTTTAGAATCAGTTGATCCGACCGTCAAATTCTAAAAATTGCAGCTATCTTTGTTATTGTTAGGATGTCTCAAAAAAATTAATGAAGCCTATTATCTCCCTACTTCTCTTTTTGATGCTTTCAATTGGTTATGAAAGGGGCAACGCTGAATTTCAAAATGAGAGCAAAGCCTAACAAGGCACGAGGTACCAAAGAAGATGATTTTCCCTATTCATTCTCGACGGAGAAAAAATAATTTAAACCTACCATGAATGCTAAAAACTACCATTCACTAAAAACTTTTTGGTTGATCCTTGGATTGACACTTTTCCTTTTTACCGGATGCAGCAAAGAACAAAAAAAGGAAATTAGCAAAATCAACGACTTTGCTTCCCTGCAATCCAAACTTCAGGATCCTCCTTCCGAATACCGCAGTGCGCCCTTGTGGGACTGGAACGACAAGATCACCGAAGAGGGGATAGATTTCCAGATGAAGAAGTTCAAGGAGGGTGGCTTGGGTGGCATTTTTGTTCATCCTCGACCCGGTCTGATCACGGAATACATCTCTGAAGATTGGCACCATCTCTTCGACTATACCGTTAAAAAGGGAAAGGAACTGGGGATGAAAGTGTGGATCTATGACGAAAACAGTTACCCCAGCGGATTTGCCGGAGGGCATGTTCCGGCTGAAATGCCTGATTCATATACACATGGAACCGGATTGAGCTGTTTGGTACAGGATACGCTTAAAACTGACACAACCAAATATGAGGTGGTTCTTAAACTGGAGAACAATCAGTTCAAAGAAATTACCGCCAACCTCAAAGAGGAGCAGGGACGAATTGGAAAATATTATCTTTTCACTAAAACTTATGCCAAAAAAGGTTACTGGATGGGTAACTTCCCCTATGTGGACCTTCTCTACAAAGGGGTAACCGAAAAATTCATGGAGGTGACCATGAAAAGCTACGAAAAGTACAACAAAGCAGATTTTGGAAATACCCTGCCGGGGATTTTTACGGATGAACCCAATCTCGAGGCAGCGCTCGGGACAAGAACATCCTACCGTTGGACTCCGGATCTTTTCACTGAATTTCAAAAACGCTGGGGCTACGATCTGAGAATCAACCTCCCCTCTTTGGTTGACGAAACAGGCAACTGGAAGAAGGTCCGGCATGATTACTACACTACGCTGCTCGAAATGTTTATTGACCGTTGGGCCAAACCCTGGAGCAAGTATTGCGAAGAAAACAAACTCCTCTGGACAGGTCACTACTGGGAGCATGGCTGGCCAAAGCCGACCGACGGATCTGACGAATCGTCCTTTTACCTCTATCACCAGCAACCGGGCGTTGATATGCTCGGAAACACCTATATTCCAAATGGTCTGGGTGGTCAATTCGGTAATACGCGGGCTATTCGCGAACTGCACAGCGCTGCCAACCAGGCAGGTCACAACCGAACGTTGAGCGAGACATACGGTGGGGCAGGATGGGAGATCAATTTTGCCAATTTTAAGCGACTGGTCGACTGGGAAGTTGTTTTAGGCGTCAACTTTGTCAACCAGCATCTCTCCTATTTCACCATTAAAGGAGTTCGCAAATTCGATTATCCACCCAGTTTTTCCTACCATGAACCATGGTGGGGAAACTACAAACCTATGGGCGATTACATCGGACGCATCTCCATGGCCATGTCGTCAGGTGAACAAATCAACAAAACATTGGTACTGCAACCCAATACCACTGCATGGAGCTACTTCTCCCGAATCGTAAAAAATGCCACCATCGATACGATCCAGAACAATTTCAAGCATTTTGTCTTCCTGCTGGAAAGGGCCCATTACGAATATGATCTTGGATCAGAATTGGTTTTACGAACCATCGGATCCGTCAGCAATGGGAAGTTGGTTGTAGGGAAACGTGCGTACGGTCTGGTCGTCATCCCTGCCACAATGGAAAATCTTGATCAGAATAGTTACAATCTGCTGAAGGAATACCTGCTGCAGGGTGGCAAAATTCTCTCTTTTACACACAACATTCCCCGATTGGATGGAGTCGAAAGCAAACTGAACAACGAATTAATGACAGCCTTCTCCAAGCAGTGGAGCTTTTCCAATGCTCCGGATGATGACATTGCAAGGACTGCCCTGAGAGATCCTGATTTTGACATCACCGAATCCCTGCCGCTCACAGGCGAACTTTACCACCAGCGCAGAATCCTGAAAGATGGAGAACTTCTTTTCTTAGTAAACACTGATACTACTCAAAATGTATCAGCAACAATCACTGGCAATGGCAAGAGCTTGATAAAGATGGATCTCAATGACGGAAGATGCTCTTTGGTTCCTGTGCAATCCGAAAATGGACAAATCACTTTCGACATGGAACTACCACCCATCGGAAGCGCCCTTTATTTCCTGACCAAAACAAACACTTCGGCACTTTCAGCTTCAGCCTTTGCAGCAACTGCAACAGCTGCAAACGGGTCAGAAATACCTACTGAAAACCCGGTATCGGAGCAAGTAGAAACAACAGTGAAGCAGGAGGAGGACAACGTTCTGGTTCTTGACTTCCTTGATTTAAAAGGGAAAAAAGTCAACCTGAAGGAGACCTACTTTATGAAAGCCATGCACCAGCTTTACGACAGCAGCGGATTCAAAATGGGCAATCCCTGGCAACATAAGATTCAGTACAGACAAGATTACATGGCTCTGGATACTTTTAAAACCGGATCAGGTTTTGAGGTGAACTACCATTTCAATGTCGCTGCCGGGGCAGATTTAAATGCGTTATCTGGTCTGGATGCAGTGATTGAACGTCCTGAATTGTGGGACCTCTTTCTCAACGGCACGAAACTCACAAAATCGGACAAATGGTGGATCGACCGCGAATTCTACCGTTTCCCTCTAGGAGCGCATCTGAAAACTGGTGAGAATATTCTCACGCTGAAAGCGGAAAAAATGTCGGTACATGCCGAAATCATGCCTGCCTATCTGGTTGGCAATTTTAAATTGATCCCGCTCAAACATGGCTTTGAAGTGACCAACGGCTCTTTAAATGCTTTGGGTTCCTGGAAAACACAGGGTTTCCCCTTCTATTCTCAAAAAGTACGCTACTCACAGAAATACAAAACACTTCAAGCCGGAAAAACCTACAAACTCAAACTGAATCGATGGAACGGGACAATGGCAGTGGTCTACCTGAATGGAGTCAAAATGGGTCTGATTACAACTTCACCATTTGAAATTATTCTTCCGGCGAACCTGAAAACTGATGAAAATACCGTCTCTGTTGAGGTAATAGGAAGTTTGAAAAACACCTTCGGCTTTTTGTACAAAAGCAGTGCAGGCAAATGGATCATTGGTCCGGGAGATTGGGATGTTGCCCCTGCTTCTCTTCCATCACCCGATCAATACTTCCTCATTGATTATGGATTGTTCGAACCCTTCAGCCTGATTTCAATGAACTGAATGCATCTTACAATACTTTGTGGACCTTTGTGTTAACCTTTGTGCCCTTAGTGGTTAAAAAAATATACTGACATGAAGAAAATTGGCATCTATCTTATGATTTTGCTGCTCTCCTGCAGCTCCTGCGATTTTTTCGCGAACAGCAAGCCGACTCCCCCGGAAAAGAGCTGGCAGGAGAAATTCAATGCAGAACTCCCCCTGCTTGGCCACAGAAACTGGATTCTCGTGGTCGACAAAGCATTCCCGGCACAGACAGCTACCGGCATTACGGTAATCAATACTGGTGAATCGTTACAAGGTGTTTTGCAGTTTACCTTGCAAAAAGTTGATCGATCACTGCACGTCAGACCGATAATTTATACCGATAAGGAACTGAATTTCATCACGCCTCAAATGGTTCCGTTGGTAAATGGATACAAGAAAGAGCTGCAAAAAACGCTCAAAGGTATTGAACCTCAAACGCTGCTGCATGATTCGGTATTTGTGAAAATTGACCAGGCTTCCAAACTTTTTAAGGTAATAGTTCTGAAAACAGAAGAGACCATTCCCTACTCTTCTGTTTTCATCCAACTCGATTGCAAATATTGGTCATCGGAAAATGAAAAAGCGCTTCGCGAGATGATGAAAAAATGAAACGGGGAAACGGAGAAACGGAGAAGCAGAGAATTGTTTGAAGAGTTTTTTTGGTTTAAAATGTTTATGGAGTTAAACATTTTAAACATTTCCCTTCGACTTCGCTCAGGGACCGGTGACTTTTCAAACATTTTAAACATCATAAACATTTCAAACATTAGCAGTTTTATGCTTGAAAATATAATATTTGATCTTGGAGGCGTTCTCCTTAATATTGACATGAGCCAAACCAGAACAGCCTTTGCGCGGCTCGGATGGCAAGAGGAAGACTGGAAAGGTATCAACCAGAGTGGTCACCTGATTTTTGAAAATCTTGAAATCGGATTGTATTCTCCGGCTCAGTTCAGGGAGAAACTCAGGCAGATTCTGCCTTCCTGTCCAACTGATGCTGAAATTGATTATGCCTGGAATGCCATGCTGCGGGATTTCCCCATCGAAATTGTCAATTATCTGATTAAACTAAAAAGCAAATACAGGCTTTTTCTGTTGAGTAACACCAACGAATTGCATCTTCAAAGATTCAAGGATATTTTTGAGGGAAGCTTTGGTTATTCCATCGATCAGCTTTTCGAAAAATGCTACTATTCGCATGAAATAGGACACAGAAAACCCAATTCAGAGGCTTTTACAGTGGTTTTGGATGAGGCCGGACTGGATCCTGAAAAGACGCTTTTTGTAGATGATCTGAAACACAATACCGAAACAGCCGAAAAACTTGGGATGAAAGTACTTCACATTGAGGCTGGGACGTTAATGGAAAGACTCCCCGAATATCTTGAAAAAACTGCTTCATAACCTCCTGGGAACAATTCTTCATTTCCCAATTCTCTCTCCTTTCCGTCCGAGCCGAACCAATCTCTTTTCGCATCAAGCTACCGCGGACGGCTCCTGATACTGCATTCTATACCCGGGGGGTGTCGCTCCTTCGCCGCTTTACCCCGGGCTATAAATATATCACCACTATGTGGCTGGATTTGTGAGAATGATCCATTGTGGTCAAAAAAAACGAGTCGTTCCAATTTCCACATTTCCACATTTTCACATTCGACCGGTCTCCCACTCTCATTTTCTCTCCGTCATTCCCTCGTCTCCTAGTCCCTTAGTCCCCCAGTCTTTCCGTCATCTCCGTCATCTCCGTCGTCCTAGTCGTCCCAGTCCTTCCGTCGTCCCCGTCATCCTAGTCATCCTAGTCGTCCTAATCACTCCTTCCTCTTCGGCTCCTTCCACTCGCCACTCTCTTTGATCAGCTTTTTTAGCTCTTCAACTGCATGCTCAGTAGACACATGCCGCTGAATCAGTTTTTGTCCTTTGTAAAGGTTGATGGTTCCTTTTCCGGCGCCAACATAGCCATAGTCAACGTCGCCCATTTCACCAGGACCATTTACGACACAGCCCATTACCCCGATCTTGAGATTTTTCAGGTGTTTGAAGTTTCTTTTAATCTCGGCTACGGTATCCCTCAAATCAAAAAGAGTACGGCCACATCCCGGACAAGAGATAAATTCAGTTTTAGTTACCCTCATGCGGCTGGCCTGAAGGATGCCAAAGGATAAATTTTTAAGTTCATTGTAGCCAATGTTTCCGTCGTTGGAAATCATGATACCATCGCCATATCCGTCGATAAACAGTCCACCAAGATCTGTACAGGCAGCCACCAATAAATCTTCGTAATTATTCTTTCGGTAGGAACGGTGCAGAATAACCGGTATTTTGCAGATATGGGCATCCAGTTCCATGAAAAAAGCACGCATTTCGGCAAAACTATTTAGGTTATTGCTCTCCATGATCAGTACCATTTTCCGCTCCCGCTTCAGTTTCTCAATGGTTTCCGGATTCCTTCCCTTGAATCGGTCGTATTCCGCCTTGTTCACCCGAACAAAGCGCATCTGATTGGCGTAGAAGTCGTTGTATAAGTACTCCTCCAATGTCAGGATGGGATACTCTTTGCCTGATTTATCCAGAATCTGTTTCCCATCGTAAAAATATTCAGGTTCGGTTCCGGAACTTATGGTTTTGATCTCGTCAATACTGTAATTGTTCAAATTGGCAATTACAACAACTGGTTTCTTTCCGCCAATGTCGTTTACCGGCCGGTTGGAGCGCCTTTCGTATTCGAACGGATTGGTCTGAGCAACAAGTGGCGCAGTTATCGGCGCATGTAATTCACGATCCTTGAAAACGTTCACCAGTTTTCGGGCGAAAGGAATCTCATCCGCCGGATCTTCCGTTAAGGAGACCCGAATGGTATCACCAATTCCGTCTGCCAGTAAAGCCCCCGAGCCAACAGCCGACTTGATACGACCGTCTTCTCCTTCTCCCGCTTCAGTAACGCCTATATGGAAAGGGAAATTCATCTCTTCAAGCCTCATCCTGTAATTCATCAGTCTGACAGTATAGACCATTATTCGGGTATTACTCGACTTGATAGAAATGACAATGTTGTGATAATCTTCTGCCTTGCAAATTCTGAGAAATTCCATCACCGATTCTACAATGCCGGCTGGTGTATCCCCATATCTGCTCATGATTCTATCGGAAAGTGAGCCCTGGTTGGCGCCAATTCTCAGGGCAATGCCCCTCTCTTTGCAGGAACGGATAAATGGAACAAAACGCTCTTCAATCTTCTTCAGTTCCTGCCGATACTCGTCATCAGTATAATTAAGCTGAACAAAAACAGCCCGTTTATCATAAAAATTACCTGGATTGATTCTTACTTTACACACATTCCTGATGGCAATATCGGCAGCAGCCGGGTTAAAATGTATATCGGCACACAGTGGCTGCAGATATCCTCTGCTATTGAGCTCATTCCTGATATTTTTTAGATTTTCAGCTTCACGGACTCCCTGAACTGTTACACGAACCAGATCAGCACCTGCATCAATGATCCTGATAATCTGATTAACTGTCTTTTCGGTATCATTGGTATCAGTGTCAGTCATGGACTGAATTCTGATCGGCTGACCGGATCCCATGCTTACTGATCCAATGTTGACAGTTGCTGTCTCCTGGCGTTTGTAATGCAGCAAATTATCGATGAAGTTAAAACTTTGGTTCATACGCAAATAATTCATTTTGTATGATTCCCGAACCCTCGGGAGGAATGACATGAATGAAAAGATTTAGTCTAATTCGGTTATTTTTTTTCAATCAGGCGTACTTCATCCTGCCTGGAAAATCTTTCCCTACTGCCTTGGCAAATTTATCCTTTTATTTTGAATAAATTTGATCCAAAATTTCAACTACATGTCTGTTCTTGTTGAAGATGTTTCCAAAAGCTATGGGAGTCAACTTGCACTCGATAAAATCTCCTTTTCCGTCGAATCGGGCAGCATCATGGGAATTCTGGGTCCAAATGGCGCCGGAAAGTCCACCCTCCTGAAAATTATTTCCGGTTATCTCCGGTCTACATCAGGATCTGTGAAGGTAAATGACCTGGAAGTTGATCCTGAAAACCCGGAAATCAAAAAATTCATTGGATACCTTCCCGAGAATAATCCTCTTTACACCGATCTCTATGTTCGGGAGTACCTGAGCCTGGTCGCGGGATTTTACAAAATTCCAAACAGGAAAAGCAGGATCAATGAGATGATTGAAATGACAGGACTGGAATCCGAGGTATTTAAAAAAATAGGGACTTTGTCGAAAGGATACCGCCAGCGGGTCGGATTGGCACAAGCGCTGCTTCATGATCCGGCACTGCTGATCCTGGATGAGCCCACATCCGGCCTTGATCCCGCCCAATTGGTCGAAATCAGACAGCTGATACGCAACATCAGCAGTAAAAAAACAGTTTTGCTTTCCACCCATATCATGCAGGAGGTTGAAGCCGTATGCGACAGGGTGCTCATTCTGAATCAAGGGAAAGTAGTGGCCCTGGAAACCCCAGAAAAAATAAAAAAGCTAACTTATCAGAAAACCAGGAAGATTCTGGTAGAATATGGTGAAGCTGTTCCTGTCCGACTATTAGACACCATGAAAGGAGTCATTAAAACGGAACAACTCGGCACCAATAAATTTCTGGTATTCACTTCAGATGATGATCTCAGACCTGCCCTGTTCAAGCATGCGGTGAAAAACAATCTGACACTTCTTACCCTCCATGAACAGGAGTCTACCATGGAAGGTAGTTTTCTTGAACTCGTTAAATAAGATAGATAACTATTAAAACATGAAAATTTCAACCCTTCTTTCGCTGCTGATACTGTCAGCCTCAGTTTCCCTAAACGCCCAACAGGCGAAAAAGACAAAAGGTCAAAACAAATAACTGAGTAGTTACGATAGCAAGACGCTAACTCCGGATCAAACTCCTGTTCTGCTTCCTTACAACCGCTGGATTGATCCGGCAGGTTCGCAAATTCTCTTTGGGAACAAGGAACTGGAAAACCATGCGCTGGATGTGGCTCTTTCGCCGGATGAAAAATGGCTTGCCATCGAAGGTCGTTACGAAATAGTAATTGTATCCACAGCTTCGAAAAAAATTATCTCAACCTTCCAATTGAGCAATTACTTTAAAAACCAGGTTCAAATGAATTCCTTTTCAGGAATTTGTTGGCGACAGGTAATGCTTTAAAAGCGATCCCGGTAGGTTTGCATCCAAACGACCTGATTCGTTCTTCAGATGAAAAATTTGTCTATGTTTCCAATGCCAATAGCGACCATGTCAGTGTGATATCTACAGTAAGCGATGAGGTTACAGAAACAATTTCGGTGCGACTTAATGCTGAAGAGAATCCCTATTGGGGCGACTCACCCAATGGCCTGACCCTCTCTAAAGATAATAAGACGCTTTATGTTTGCAATGGTATGGACAATGCCCTGGCGGTAGTTTCCCTGGGACAAAAATCTGCAGTAGGGGCAACAGAAGAGGCAAGCCGGATTATCGGTTTTACTCCGACAGGAGCCTATCCGGGAGCAGCAGCTGTTTCAAATGAGAACCTTATTTATGTGGCGAATATCGAAGCATCGGGATCATCGATCCCCTTTTATACGGAGGGTTCTCAAAAACCAAAATACAATTCCCACAAGGAGATGGCCTCAGTTTCGGTCATTCCAATACCGGATAAAAAGGCACTAAAAAATTACACGGAAAGAGTAGAAGCCTCTAATTTTCAATTCAGACTTGATTTGACGGCAAAACTTCCCAGGAAAAATGCCGAACCCGTTCCGGTTCCGGAAAGAGTTGGTGAGCCATCGGTGATCAGGCACATTCTCTATGTCATCAAAGAGAGCAGGACCTATGATCAGGTTTTGGGTGACATGAAAAAGGGAGACGGCGATTCGACCCTGACCGTGTATGGGAGAAAGGTTACTCCGAACTCCCACCAACTAAGCGATCAGTACCTTTTGATGGACAACTACTACGCATCGGGGAAATGTTCGGCAGAAGGACATCAATGGACGGACGCCTCCATTGTAACTGATTATGTCGAAAAATCCGTGCGGGCCTGGCCTCGCAGCTATCCACACGTCCAATACGATGCACTTGTTTACTCCCCGACAGGTTTTATCTGGGACAACGCTTTGGCTCATGGCAAAAAAGTCAGAATTTACGGAGAAGCCTGTCTATGTGATTTTGGGCCAAATCAAACCTGGAGCTCTATCTACCGGGATTTTCTAGACCACAAGAAACTTGAATTCAAGAATAAAACGACCATCCAACCGGTTGAAGCTATCTTAAGTCAGAATTTTCCCTCCTCCGACAACCATCTTGTTTCAGATGTCCAAAGGGCCTACTTGTTCATCAAGGAATTGCAGGAATATGAAAAACAAGATGGTGATCAACTGCCCGAACTGATGGTGATGGCGCTTTCCAATGATCATACTTCAGGAACCAGACCCGGTCTGCCAACCCCGCGTGCCATGGTCGCCGACAATGATCTTGCCCTTGGGCAAATTGTCGAAGCGCTTTCTAAAAGTAAATTCTGGAAGAATACGGCAATTTTTGTGACTGAAGATGATTCACAGGATGGTTGGGACCATGTTTCTGCATATCGCACTGTTGGTATGATCATAAGTCCATATACCAGGAGTGCCAGCATCGTACGCACCAATTACAACCAGGTTTCTATGGTAAGAACCATTGAGCAGATACTTGGAATTCCTCCAATGAATGTGATGGATGCAACGGCCATGCCAATGTTTGATTGTTTCTCTTCAAAGGCGGATATCACTCCATACAAGGCACTGAAAAACGAAATTCCCCTGGATGAGATGAATCCTGATCTGCGTAATTTAAAGGGTACTGCGCTTCATTATGCCAAAAGAAGCATGGAGCCCCAGTTTGATGGGATCGATGATGGTGATGAAGATCTCTTCAACCGGATCTTATGGTTTGCAGCCAAAGGGAAAACCCCCTATCCTCGCATGAAATACCCATGAGAAAATATTCACACCAACCGAAAATGATTATGTGGGTATTCCATTTGGCCATTAAAAAGCAAAATATAAACAAATGAAATACCCACGAGAAAATTTTCACATCAACCGAAAATGAATATCTGGGTATTCCATGCGACCTTTGAGAAACAAATTATAAACGCATCGTTAGTGAAAGAAATGCCTAAAGTATTTAAAGTGCCTAAAATGCCTAAAGTTAGGGACTCCCAAGATCTGAACATATTAGCATAATAGCAAAGTACTCTAGGCACTTTAGCGCACTCTAGACACTTTAGGCACTTGCATATTAAAAGAAATAATTTTACATTTGTGCTGTGGACGGATTTGATTGATTGCAACCACGGAAAAAAATGCTAAAACAAAGTG
>Ga0172379_10002253_pt1 | contig 34810 bp, 29 predicted proteins | sample GrowelOW334metaG_FD_119756 | JGI IMG/M metagenome (GOLD analysis project Ga0172379, IMG submission 119756) | Groundwater microbial communities from an aquifer near a municipal landfill in Southern Ontario, Canada - Groundwater well OW334 metaG | ecosystem: Environmental > Aquatic > Deep... | reverse complement strand
TTGTAAAGAAATAAGTGGTATTTTTATACTGAGGGTATCGGGGAGAAATTTTGGGGTTGCCGGTAAGGAGCAAAGCCGTAGCTTTGTAACGAACCGGCAAAGCCGAAAGTGCCCCCGAGACACCAACAGAAAGTACCAATTATTTTTGAACGACTCCTAAATATAAAATTCCGCCAATTATGATTAAACAACCACGTCCCGAGGACGTGGCTGCTTAAAGAACAGGCGGCGTCAAGCCGCCTTTGTTCGAAACTGTTGTTACTGATTAGCCATTTCTGCTGGAGTCAATGCCCGTTTATATACTTTTGCGCAGTCAATCTGCCCGTTCATATAATTACCCGTTATCCAGGCGCCGATTTTCAAGTCGGCACTTGTATCAGTGCTTGCATATGAACCAGCGCCAACGCTTCCTTTCTGAACCCCGTCAACATAAAATACGGCATTGCCTGTTCTCGTAACTGTCACTCCCACAGTATGCCACCGGCCATCGGTCAGTCCGAGATTCTGATTGGAATCCAGCCATGTACTATTCAAGGCCAGTCTTAATTTTCCAACTGACGGGGTATAAAACAACGCATAGCCTGGCGTGCCGTTGCCGCTGCTGCCTTTGGCAACAAGCCCGACATAAGTTCCCTGAGTCGCTTCGAGCCTGACCCTGGAAACAATGGTAAAATCGGATGTTCCCACATTCATACTGGATGAACTTACACAATTGATATAATCCCCGCTGCCGTCCAGTGTAACTACTCCATTACCAAGTACGGCATTGCCACACAATATACCATTATTGGTGAAAAAGCTGGAATCCAGCGCAGTTGTTGAGCCTGATTTATCATTCATTTCCATATCAAAGACTTTATTGCTGTGCAGATCGCCCATCTCGTTAGCACTAAGCGTTCTTTTAAAAATACGGACACAATCCATTTGCCCGGAGAATGCATAGGCTGAACTTCCTAACCATGAACCAATCTGCAAATCCCTGTTTTGATTGACAATGTCTGAATTTAAAAGATCTGCCGTCAGGGCATTTCCATTTTGCGTACCGTCAACATAAAACTTAATGCCGCTGGAGCCGCCGTCACGATCTATGGTAACGCCTACTGTATGCCAGGAACCATTTTTCAGATTAACAGGAGTGACAACAGAGGTTTTCCATATTCGCGACTCGCCCTGGCCGTTGTAAGCAAATATCAGTTGATTATTCAGGTAGTCGTAAATAAATGCATAGCCGGGAGTGCTTGATGAGCCATCAGCGCCTTTGGTTACAATTCCGAGGTACTGGCGGGTGGTTGAATTCAGTTTGATCTTTGCAGAAATGGTCATATCCAGTTTCCCCATTTCCACGCTCTTATCCTTGCCGCAGTTAACATAACCGCCGGTCAAGGTTATAACTCCGCTGCCAAGTGCAGCTCCGCCGGTCAGCACTCCGGTGTCGCCAGATTTGAAAGGGTCGCAGCCGGAGGAATCGTAAGTTGTTGAACCACCGGCTTCGCTGAACAACAAATCCAGGGCGGCGGCGTCATTTTCGAGAACATATACCCGCGAATCATTGGGTGGAATGGAAACGGTAAACTGGGAACTGCTTACTGCCGCTTCATATTCACCAGTAAAGAAGTTCTTAATCGAAGTCGCGGCATAACCGGAAATAGTGAAAGTAACAGATTGAGTTGAATTCTGCTCATTAGTAACAATTACATAACCTTTGCCGTTGTAATCTCTGGTTCCGAACTCAATAAATGTGTTGTTAGGGGTGAGAGTCCATGATGTCCAATGCGGCATACGAATAATCGGCAATAACTTATTAATCTCGTCCCGGATAGTCGGCAACTGACTCCACCACGGCTGATATTCTATTTTCGTATTTGACGCGTTTGGAGATGTCGAACCATTATACCAATCTCTCCAAAATCCAATGCCTTTGGCGCCCTTGGCAATCGCGGTAAAAACGCGCGGGCGGAAATGTTCTTTGACCGGATTGTTAAGTTGAGCAATTACCGCCGGCATTTCCTGCTTTTGCAAGTTATTCAAAGCAATGAAGCCGAAAACGCTGCGGAAGTCTTCAGGGCAAATCTCCGTGGCGTCTGGCTGGTCATCAGTAACGTAAGTGCCGGCAATGTCCATAATTGCCAATCCCTGACTGGTATTGTGATACCTTCCGGCAATCCCCTCCTGTCCGTTGAGTCCGTAAATAGGACGCTGTCCGTCATCCCAGTCCTTTATGATGTTCGTTACTGTTGTCGGCAAGCTCCACTCGTAAGGAGTCGCGCTTTCGTTATCCCAGTAGTAAAATAATATATTATCCCTGACGCCATTGGCCTCTATTGCGTTAAGCGTAGTCGTCAATTCGCCGGTAGTCTTCTCGCCCGTAATATATTTTACGATCTCAAGATTTGCCATCAGTCCGGCGTTTCTCGCCCTCAGTATACTGTCATAAGCCCATGTCCACATTGCGGTATTAAATCCCTGATTGGAATAAAAACTCCAGTCCGGACGATCCCCGTCAATATAGATTCCTATCGGGAAAAACGGGGCAAATTTGCCGGTATCGCTATTGTAAACTTCAACGTTGCCGAGTGCGTCAACTTTAGTCCTTGTTCCCGCAAAGGGAGTTTTCGCGGCTGGCGATTCCGCATAACCGATTTCGGTTCCAACATACACCTCATCAATCCAGACCCTGCCGGTAGTTGCGCCATCCATCCGGCCCATGACATTCACCCTGACCCTGGCAGATACTTCACCAGTCCGCGGACGAAAATGGTATGCGACCTCCTGCCATGTGTCTGGACTGGTTATGCCTTGAAAACTTCCTAAATTATCGCTTTGCCGAGTGCAGTTGCCGTTGCTGTCATAATAGGCGACATACATAAATATTATTGGCGCAGGGGAAGCATCACTACGCATGTACAGCGCCATAGTGTACTCCTGGCCGGGCACTGCCGAAAATGTGGAGAGGGATTGTATCTGGCAGTTACTCTGGCAAGGAACGTCTATTCTCAGTGATCCGGAGTTATCGTTAGCAGTGCGACTTACACCTGAATCATATACAGCGCCATTCAGCGTCCAGCCAGTAGAACCGCTAATTATCGGATTTGAAACCAGATTCGGACCACTCCTGCTAAAATGCGGCTGCGGAGGATAAGTCTGCCCGCACATTGTCCAAGCATTTATACAGCAAGCAGCAATGACAACCATCAACTTAACAATTCCACGGTGATTTTTTGCATTGAACATAATATGTTTCTCCTTTTTTATGATACCTGTTGCAGTAATTGAAATAAAAATATCTGCCGGATCTTTTATTGCGCTTAAGAGGTGTCGACAAGCAGAAGATTTGAAGTTCCGCCAAAAAGTCCAGGGTCAAATGAGGTAATAATTATAGTAATTGTAATCAATACAAGAAATTTTAACAGTTCAAAAAACAAATTTACAGTTTTCATGTAAAAACATCCATTGCTTTTAAATTACTAATATAGACTATATATGAAATCATTTCATAAGTCAATAGATGTTCAACTTTTTATTTAAACATATATTTTTCGTAAAAATTAGTTAAAGCAATGAAACCTTTTCATGTAAATACGAAAGGATTGATAGAAATAAGCGATAAAAAGATAATTTCAGATATTGCGTCATCGCCGGAAGTGCTTACATCTGCGGCTTCCAGTTTTTTTAACCGGGCCGTTTTATGGTAAATCATGAATGAGCATAGCATCTGAGTTTTATATATCGTTTGAACTTAACCGGCCTCGCCGGGATTTGCCCTGTGGAGCTCCGGCATGACTTTTTTCCGCCGCAGGCGGATTGGACTGCGGTACTTATGTCCCGTTTTGGTCTTTGTACCGCTGGCTTGAATTTCATCCTGAATCCCAGCGGCCAGGAGTGTCGCACTCCGAAGATTAATCCGTAATCATAATAACCCAAAATGCAATTCCCTGCACAATCAGGTTATTTGAAAATATTATCCGGGTAACGCCATGATCGGTCGTCAATACTCTGATCGCCCCATTTATTACCGAAAACCCGGCAGGCGTCATGCATTAATTCCCACAGATTATTGCCAGTCATATCTTCCGGCAGTGCTTTAACCGCCGGATCGCGGTCGGAAATATTGAGTTTGAACGGACCGGCAAGTTTAAACGGCTTAATCCTGCTGCGGCCGGCCAGCCCGGCCCTGACTTTTTCAGCAATCAGCTCCAGCGCAGTTTCCGGATCCAGCGAACAGGCATTCTGCGCCGCGAGGCCTTGTTTAACGATGGCTGTTTCGCATCCTGGAATTTTGGCGGACACTTCTGCGGCAATCTTGTCGTCGCCGGAAATCGCGACCAGCGGAATATCTTTTTCCCCGGACAGCGCGGCGAACATGGTGCATTCGCTAAGTTTTAACTCATCGCCAGTTCCGGTGGTCAAATGCCAGCAGGAATGCGGACAAACGGCCGCCGGAGTTCCGGCCATTGCATGCATACCAATACCGATCACGGCATCAAAACTTTCATCCAGCAGCGGCAGCCATGACGGGAAATATCCTGCGCGTCCGTGGATAACTTTGCAGCCGCGTTCGAGTTCATCGTAGAGAATATTATATGCCGAACCGTGATTGTCATTGATATAAATGTCGGCGGCGCCCATTTCCAGACAGGCACGGACTGCCGCATTGACTTCATTGGTCAGGAGGCGGTTCATGCGTTCCAGATGTTTGAAATTCCAGATCGAACTGTTGCTGGATGCATAAAAAACCCAGCCTGCCACGCCTTCAATATCGGTATTAATATAGATTTTCATATAGACTGTTACTTTCAGGAAGTCTGAATATAAATTCAGAGTATAAATTTGTGCGCTGGTTAGTTGAACTTGAGATAACATTCAACCACATGTGCCGGCAGGACCATAACGTCCTGCCGGGAGAAAAGATTCTTATTTCAAATAATTATCGGCTCCGGCACGATTATACCAGTCAAAATATCCTCTGGACTCAACCGGATTCGCCGGAGGGATTAACGACTTTCTGGGATTATTAAGATTTACCGCACGGCCGTCAACAAATAAAAAATTAGATGTGTAACCGGAATGCCATGCCCCGAGCCTTGGAGCAAAGTTGCTATGGTCTATGAGATAAGCATCATCAGAGTCTACAAACATCACCCGTATTGACGGCCTGACCACTCTGGATATAATTTTTGCTCCGTCAGTGAAAGTTCCGGCAGAATAATATCCAGGCATGTGGTTATTGTATGCATAATTGGTATATATATTATAAGTCCCTAATGTGGAATTGTTTGACGGACAATCAATAAGGCTGCCGCCGCCCTGTACTTTTCCGTTAACCCACTTGGGCACATATTTCCCTTTGATTAACGGACTGTAAGTGGCATCATACCAGCCGTTCGCATAGGTGGGGCCGCATGAACCCGGGAGAAAATACCCCTGGTAGTCGTCAAGGTACATTAAACACGCAGTTCCCATTTGTTTCAGATTGTTGATACACTTAGTTGATTTAGCTTTTTCCCGCGCTTTATTGAGGGCGGGAAGTAACATTGAGGCCAAAATCGCGATGATGGCGATCACGACCAGGAGTTCAATGAGTGTGAAAATTTTTCGATTTCCGATTTTCATATAATAGAGGCCTCCATTAGTTTCAAAGTTCTTGACATATATTCTACATGAAATCATTTCATTAGTCAAGCAATATTCAAACATTTCTCTGAAACTTGCTTTTTTCATGAATATAAGCTATAATAATGAAAGGGTTTCATGTTTACAGGAAAGGTTATGGCGGTTATGGATCAAAAAATGAAAATTTCAGACATTGCGGCATCGGCGGCAGTTTCGCCGGCAACCGTCTCGCGTGTCTTCAACCGGCATCCTTACGTTAAGGAAGAAATCCGGAACCGGGTACTGGAAGTGGCGCGCCGGATGAAATATTCACCCAAATTCGGCGCTACCCGGAATAATATCGGGATTGTCGTAAATGGAACAGATGGCATTAACCTCGGCCAGTTTGAAGTTCTGATCATAACCGCGCTTTCTCAATTCTTCTTCAAGCGCAACTACGCATTTGAAATCATTCCGCATACTTCTGTTCCATTGCTGCACAATACTTCGCTAAAGGGCCTGATTGCAATTTCCCCGGCCGCCACCAGTGCGCTTAAAGGGCTGGACATCCCGATGGTTACAGTCAACCATGAAGTCGAGGAAATTCCTTCGGTTTCCACCGACCACCGCCAGGGACTGAGAATGGCGGTTGATTACCTCTGCGCTAAGGAACACCGGCAAATCGCCTATATCGGAGAAAGTCCGGGCCCGCTGGCATGGGGCATGATCGAGCGAATGGACGGTTACCGTGACGGCCTTGCCGCCAACAGCTTGGAATTCGAGCATAAATTTGTTAAAAAAGACGAAGAAACGCTGCTCGAAGCTTCCGCCAGGATTGTAAAAACCGGCTGTACCGCGGTAATTGTCGGCTGCGAGGGGATTATCCCGCAGTTCTGCTATATGATGTACCTGATGAACAAATCCATCCCCGTCGACATTTCCACGGTTTCATTTGAAACCGCCAATCTGTCGCAATATATGACCCCGCCGCAGACGACGATAGACCAGAATTTCTTGAAGCTTGCGGAAACTTTGGTCAATCGTCTGGACGAAGTCATCGCCGGCAAGCCGCTCAAGCCGCTCCATCTGCGTCTGGAAAACCGGCTGATTGAGCGGGAATCCGTTCTTGATCTGACTAAGCGTTCTTAATCAGTTTGATTACTGCCGCGTCATTGCCGCCGATATTCAATGTTTTGCCGGAGCACTTCCCCGAAATTACTTCCGCCAGTTTCCAGCCGCGGCTGATAACGGGTTCAATCTCCGCCGGAGCCGGATTGTAATTAATCAGCACCGCGATTGCCTCGCTTGGGGATATGAAATGCTCCGTAACACCGACCTGAGGATTGCCGGAAGCAATAATCCTGCTCACCCCGGCGGTCTCGGCAGCCATGGCGTAAAGCTTCCAATATGGCTTAACGTCTGCCCGGTTGAAAACGCCCGGAGTGTCGCTCAAATATTTCTCCAGCGGCGCATTCAGGAACAGCATTTTGCCTTTGCCGTATTTGTTGCACGTCAGTAACGGATTGTCTTTCAAGTCGGTCAGCAGCGTTTCCGCTGTAGTGCATTTCAGTCTGAGTACAACCTCAGCATGGGCGCAGGTCAGCGTTTTTTCATCAAGTTTGAAGCTTTCCGGATGCAACGCCTTTTCGCGGGATTCCACTTCGATGCCGAAGACATTTTCAAACGGCTGAATAAATGCGCTGTCGTAGGTCATGAGCACCGTTGCGCCAGCCTGAGCTCTGTCCAGCAGCGCCAGCCATTCCGAACGGTAAAGCGAAAAACTACTGGCAACTGACGGCACAATGTAAAAGTCAGATTCTTTCAACGGTTGATTCGCATACTGGAACTCGATATCGAATCCAGCCTGTTTGGCAAGAATAAACGAACTGAAAGCGATGCTCCACTGATCCTGGTTGCGGGTCAGGACGCATACCGCATTTTTCCTGAATTCCGGCAGATGCTTAAACGGCATTCCCTTCAGCATCTGTCCGAATTCCTGCATTGCGTCGCATGCCGGTTTAGTTTTGCGGTTGTTCCTGATCAAGCCTAATTCGCGCTCAAGACCGACCCATTCGTAAGGCGGAAAGTCCAGCAGATCCTGGTCATAGGCGCACCACCAGAGCAGTCCGCGGCAGTCGTGAGCCCAACTGGAGAACATGGTCGTCCGGAGATAGGCGGCCGCTACTTTCTCGCTGCAGACCACCGGCCCCAGGGTTCCGAGTTCCTCCGGGATGCATGGGCGGTTGCCGACATCGCCGTACAACCTTGACTCCGCGGTGGCATGAAGCCCGTTGCGGATGGTATTAAGCTGATCCTGTCCGCATTTTGGAGTGAACTGCGGATAGGGATGGGTCGTAAGAATATCGGTCAGCTCCGCCTGATCAGTGATAAGCCAGCTGCCGTTTTCGCATTGGATGCTGTGCATGTCTGACAGGATTGCCCGTTCCGGGTCGGCCTGACGGATAGCGGATGCGACAGTATTGGTCCAGAGCCACGCCTGGTCCCGGCTTATGATACTGCCGCCCATACAGTTACACTCGTTGCCCAGCCCCCATGAATCAATCGCCTTGTGGTTTTTAAATGTTTCAACGAAATAGCTGACAAAGCGTTTTTGCCATTTGATCGCGGTGGCGTCTGAGAGTACGTTACAGCCCTCGAATGCGGGCGGCACAAACAGCCGTCCGCTCATCCAGCCGGTAACCAGCGCGACAACCAGTTTCAGGTTATGCTTTTCCGCCATATCGGCGAAGATGCGAAATTTTTCCATTGCTTCAGCGGAAACCCCGGCTTGTCCGGCCGGAGTATGGTCCAGCGCCTTATCGCCGAACCGGAGTTCCTGCTCGCTGACGGATTTCCAGGGGATACGCGCAACCGTCAGCGGCTGAAATACCGGCCACAGCGGGAATACGCGCAATAGCTGCATTCCGGATTCAGATAACTGTTTAAGATCCTTTTCGATGATCTCCGGTTGCCAGTCTTCCCACATCCTGACTCCAGCGTGAGATGCCCAATAGTTGCAGCCAATATGAAAACTGCCTTTATCCAGTAAAACAGATTTTTTCATGAAATAACACCTTTTATGAAATCTTTTCATAAATATACAGTTTTAAGTTCTCTTTTTCAATATAAAGACTGCAAAAAAATCATTCTTTTACCAACCGCATCGCTCAAATTAAGTTTGGCGGCAGCCTCGAAATTATGGCGGATTTTGTTGTTTCAGCCGGTTGGCGCAGATGGCTTTCTTCGCGCTTTCTCCGGCTTTGTTCAGCACCGGCAGCAGCATTAGGGCAAAAATTGTGATGATGGAATTACCACGAGAAGTTTAATGAATGTAATTTCTGTAAAAACCGCCTTGTTTATTTCAGTTTCAATTGATATGAATAGCTTTTCTTTTGTCCGTAAATCAGTGAAAAATCATCCGTCAGCAACTCGACGGTGCAGCCGTAGGAGTTGTCCCAGTAAATATAGCATCCGGCCGTGAGTTGCGAATCCGGCATTATTGCCATTATCTCCGTTCCCGCGCTTACCAGCACCGGCGTTCCGTCCCAGTTTGCATACGGAACTTTTCCGTCGAGGAAGTTGAGTTTATGATTTTTGTTGACAAAGACACAGCTCCCTTTACCGCCCTTCTCAATAATTATTTTTTCTCCGGCGCTGTTCAGTGTCACGCTGGTTATTTCCGGCAGCCGCTTTTTCGTTTCGTAAGCAGTTTTTCCGCCGATGCACGGGCGCATCTTAATGCGGAACGCCAGCGGCATGGTCTCTTTCCGCGGATTCGCATTTTCAAACGTCCATTGAATATTTATGGTATCACCGTTGTCAGTCAATTCAATTTTCTTCGTCAGGGCCAGACCTTCCAGAATATCTTTTTCCATGGAGGCATTTTCCGGCGGCGGTATGACATGCTGTAAAACAGCCTCTATCCCGTTGGCGGTTATTGCCGCCGAGACATATTTGAAATTGAAATCTTTTTTTACCGGCGGCGACTGGAGATTATTGTAAACAAATATCTGGTCGGCAAAGCCGCCGGCCTGGGCGCCGTAGTTGAATGCATCTGAATGCCACGCCGCGCCTTTCCAGCCGTTGATGATGCCGCCTTTGTCGGCGCTGATGTATGCTTTACGGTCTTTCAGCTTCAGTTTCAGGTCAATCAGTTTATCCTGGTCAATGTCGCCGTAGCCGATCTCCGCGCCGCCGGAAACTTGCGGTTCCGGCAGCGTCAGATTGTACCCGGCTTTGAGACGCTCAAATTCTTTGGCAAACGCCGCCTGAGAAAGCATTTCACCGGAGACGTTGTTGTCCGTTGACGGGATAAATTCCAGCAGCCGGACGCCATCGGTTTCCACCGGACAGATAAACCCGTTCCGGATTTCCGCATCTGAAAGTCTCTGCTGTCCGCTGCCGCCGAAAATTTTTCCGCTCTGCACATCAACAACCGTGTAATTTCCGGCAATGCCAGGAACTTTGATCTCGACGAAAAGATCCTTTTGTCCATAATTAAAGACACTCAGCAGCAGGCGGCCGCCGTCTTTGAATACGGTATAACGGATATCCTCCTGCATTGGAAATGAAACCACGGTCCGGGTGTTTTCGTCATTTACTGTCTTTTCGAAAAATGGCGCGGCTTTGACTTTGACAAGTTCATCATTCCGCGCCGCAAAATAATAATTTTCGGTTTTGGCGATCATTTCCAGCGCCTGAGTTATGTTCCGCAGATAAAGGCCGTCATAATCATCACCGTTGTACAAGGCCAGTTCCGTGCAGCCGTTGGCGGCGACCGCCAGGATGTTTTGAAACATTTTCCGCGGAGTATAGCGGACCATGAACATAGGATCATAACAGGTCGGGGCCAGTATCGGATACACCGGCTTCTTCAGCGATTTTTTATTCAAAGCGATATCATCGAAACAAGCCCTGCCGGAATAATACGGCATCATGGTATGGGCATCCACCCATTGATCCGAGGTTCTGGCGTTGAGCGAGCACCAGCCCAGAGGTTGTCCGCCGGCGTGCAGCGGGTCGGAGCACAGATAGAACTTGGATTTAGGATAGTATTTCCTGGTGTACTCCGCGCATTTTTTTAACAATTGCCCGTTAAGCTGCACCTGGAAATTAAACCATTGATCCTTATATTTATTATCAAGCTCCTGAATAGACGGTTTCTGCTCAAGTCCGGCAAAGGTTTTAAAATTGTCCCGGCATTGCTCGCAGTAACACCATATCTCCTGTCTTGGTTCAAAATCGAAATCAATTACATCAGGTTCAAGGATGCCGCTCATCAGATATTTCAGATAGCCGGGAAATAATTTTTCCCAGTATAACGCATCCGATGCGTTTCCAGCCAGAAATCCGCAGCACACCCTGAACGGTTTGCCATCGGCGTGATGCGCCTGCCCGTTGCGCTGAATCAGGGGCCGCAAATTAGCCCGGTTTGCGTTGTCAAGCGTCTTGAGATAATTGCTGAACCCGACGCTTTCAAGGTAGAATACTCCATAAATATCGAACACCTTTTTAATCTCCGCGAGAATGCTGTCCGGATATGCGCGCCCCCAGTCATTTCTATTGTTAGTCGGAATGACCTGCCAACTGGTCGCCGGCCTCTCGTGTACCATTTTAAAGTATTTCAAGTAAGCATTCCTGACTTCCTGGAACGGCGCGATCTGGCTGAACAGGTCATACTGCCTGAATCCGAAGCGCTTCAACGGTCTGGCTGTAAAATCCGGGTAGGGCAGTGTTTTCAAGGTAAAGCTTTTTTCATCAGACGCGGTTTTTCTGTCAATAACAATCTTCCAGCAGGCGGTTCCGGCCTTGACCTGATGCCCGGAAGTGTTTTTAATGTATACGTACTCATAAGCGTTGTGAGCCCATTCCCAGTCCGGCGGGTTGACAATTTTATCACTCATGGCAATCATGTATCTGGAATAATTGACGTTTTGCTTTAACGACCCTTCTCTGGTGATTTTTTCCATCTGCATTTTTTCAGGCAGGTAGTACACAACGTTTTTATCTATGCGGGTCGGACGATTCGGCGTTGCCCCGATTATTTCAAAGCCTTCCGGCACGTCTATCACCAGTTCAATTGCCGAAACCGGCTGCTTTATGTCTTTTATTGAAAATCCGATGATGCCGGGGATGCCGTCACAGATATGGAAGATCTCCTCGCCGAAAATCCGGTTATCACTAAAATCCTTTACTGGTATTATCTTAATTGAAATATCTTTTTCAGCATTTGCCGCGGACAAAATGCCGGCTGTCAGAATAAGCAGTATTATGATTGTAACCTTATTCATTCAATTGCATCCTTTGATTTACTATCGTCTGTTCACATAATCACTATTGTGATTATAAACTCCGGATGCAGATTTAACAATCCGGATACAGACGTATAAGATATGGATTAAGGCAGAAAAGATACCTTTTTCGGCAGAACATCACACAGCGGCCAGCGTTTTTTAAATTCCCGCGGCGAAAGTTTGATGATGCGTTTGAAGCAGCGCGAAAAATAGTACTGGTTGCAGAATCCCAGCGAAAAACTTATCTCTTTAGCGGTCATGTGCGTATGCTGCAGCATCAATGCCGCGCGGTCTATTTTATATTTCAGCATAATCTTCGCCGGCGAATCCTTCAGAAACTTCCTGCAGAATTCAGTCAGTGACCGTTCGCTGATGTTCAGTTCACGCGCAACATCGTCAACCGTCCGCGTGCGGGAAATATTTTTTTCAAGAAAATCATATAACTGAGCGGTAAAGGACTCTTTCCGTTCATTGGAAATGAAATCCTTGGCCAGGAGGCCGCCGGGAATTTCCCTGACGAGCCTCCAGAACAATTCCGACATCATCGAATAGCCAATATAGAGATCAATGATTTTGCCTTTTTTGAGAGTGGCGCAAATTTTGGCCGCCAGCCTGATAAGCTGCCTGCCGCCCCTCTTGAATACCTGCCGGAGAACTGCCATGTCGTCGGGGAAAAGTCTGGCGTTGACTACAGCAGTATCAATACTCTGCAAATCGAAGCAGAAATGAAAGTAAACCAGGCCCGGCGAATATAAATCCTGGTGGGTGTCCCCGGGTTTAAGAATCAATATTTCTCCGGCGGCAACGTTTACCTCCATATTATTTATGCGGCATGAATAGTCTCCGGATTCAACCATGATAACTTCATAATTATTATGCTGATGCAGATGGTAATCGCATGCTTTTTTGACTTTATTGACTCCGATTCTACGGAATACCGGAGTGACGAACGGAGTGCTGGCGATGCCGAAAAAACGAAAATCTTCAGATTCAAACCTGGATTCCTCATCAAGCGAGTGATATGCAGTTGCCAGCATTTTTTGTCTCCGGTATCGTTCGTTTTATAATTTAACCGCCTGGAAATTCTATAAGTTAATATACATCCTGAACGCTTCAGTCATATCATGACGCGGATTTTGCATGTAAATGCAGTTTTATCCGATGATTTCTATGAGGGCAAGCCGCCGTCATCTGCCTTGTAGTAACTGAGGCTCACGTCAAAATGAGCTTCCATCCACTTTGCGGCATCCTCTTTTTGCCCTGCAAGAATAGAATTTATGATATTCCGCCTTTCGCTGATTATGGATGGAATATCTCCTGCTTCCGCGCAGCGCAGAACCCGGTAAGGGCGGCAGCGCATCTGAAGGTCTTTCAACTGTTTTGCAAGAAATCTGTTGCAGCATGCCGAAACGATAAGCGCATGCAGCGTTTCGTCTGTATTTAAAATTTCAGTTCTCAACTCGTCATCGCCATTTTTTATCGCCTTTTCGAGTCGCAGTTTAAGGATCCTTACAGCTTCCAGATCAATATTGCTGAAGTATTCGCGCAGTGTCAGGCACTCAAGCATTTTGCGGCATTCCAGAAGCTCCGCAATCTCGGACGGAGGCAGGTGCCGTATGATACAGCCGTAACGCGGCATTCTCTCCAGAATTCCCTCGCGGTCAAGCCTTATCATAGCCTCACGCAAAGGGGTGCGGCTGACTCCGAGTTCCGCGCATAGCTTTTCCTCGCGCATTCTGTAGCCGTCCGGATACTTGTTGTCGAGAATCAGCCTCATTAAGCGGCTGTAAATCTCTTCGCTTAGTGACAAATGTCTGATTTTAGATGAATTCATCGGCTTCTCTTTTTTTACTTTTCCAGGGCATCAATCAGATGCTGGATTCTCAGAGATTCATCCCAGAATCCCGGAACAGTATCCTGACTGACAGCGGCGCTGAAGTGGCGTGCGATATCCAGCCCCATGAGCATATTGCCATCGCACTTGACATGAAATCCATCACGCATCATTTTAAGATACAATTCAGGATATGCCTTGCGCAGGAGCTCCCAGCGTCTGAGGTGATCCACCAGGCCCGAACCGGTGGTCTTCGCGACTTCTCTTACAATCTCCATGAATCTGTAAAATAAACTCAGATCATCATTCCTGGCTGGATCCGGGGAATAATAGGTCTGAAATACTGCCATACAGCCTTTATTGCTGAATCGTCTGTGCAGTTCCCTAAGATTAAATTCAAATTGAGCTTCAGTCATTTTCCGCATGGAGTCGTTTCCGCCGATGGTTATAAAGGCCAGGTGCGGCTGATAAAATGCGGCATCGTCGTCAAAGCGGTTCAACAAGTCCTCTGCGGTATTTCCGCCGTATCCAGTGTTAATGCAGCAATGTATTTTACCGTAAGTGTCATTTATCGCCAGTTCAAATACATCAAACCAGTGCATTTCCGGAAGAAAGCGCTGCGTATTGGATGACCCGAAAGCCAGCACGCGGGTTCTTGCCTGCGCCTTGAAACGCGCTCGCACAGCTTCAAAAATAAGACTCGATTCCATAGTTAATCTCCTTTTTTAAGATATCTGAGTTTCAGGAATTTTCAATTTCACGCCTTAAATTCTCTCTGCGGCAGCCGAGAGTGATTGCACAGAGAAATATCAGGATTCCGGCGCTTGCGGCGCAGATAAGAATTCGTCCAGTTTCTATAAAGCCCGTTATCTTGCAGAAGAGACTTAAAATTACAATCATTATGAAAAATGCGAAGCTTCTTCCGGCTAGAGCATCTTTGCCGGCGCTGATCACAACTCCGTGCATTTTAGCCCCGAGTGCAAAACCGGGCATGCCTCCAGCGGTCAGGACAGCAGCAAGAATCAGCGACTCTCCAATCCATTTCCCGGATATCAGCAGATAGGCGGCGGCTCCGGCAAACGCGACAAGAAACACCGAAAGTCTCGATATCTTTCCAGTAATCTGCTCCGGCGCGTTCAACAGGTTTCGCAGCAGCGGACGTACCAGCGAACCGCCGCCAAGCCCCGCCAGCGATGATATGAGTCCGGTAAAAAATCCGGACAGCGCTATGTAAATTTTCTTTCTGAAATCAACTGCGCCGACATCTGCCCTTGCAGATGCTGTTGTCTCTTTGATTTTTATGCTCTGATAAAAGACCAGAATGAGTATTCCCAGAAAAAATATCTCCTGAAGCTTTCTTGTGTGAAACAGATATTCCAGAAGGTCCCCGAGCGGCGCACCGCCGATGCTTCCGGCAAACGACGCGATGCACATCGGAATCGCAACCATGTACCCCCAGGAATTTCTGCTCCAGCCGATACTTTTAAATTGCCTGGCGACAGTGGGAAACGTACTTGGCGCCATCTGCAGCAAACTCGCCGGCACTGCCACTTCTATCGGCACACCGCACAGCAGCAGTACGGGCATTACCAGCCAGCCGCCGCCGAGGCCCCAGAATCCGCCCGAGAGCATTGCCACAAAACTGGCGCACGATGCTATAATGATTATTGTTAAACTGAGCATATTAATAGAATATCTTATTTTGAATATTGTATACAAAATATCATAAATATTTAATATATCAATACTATATATTAAATATTTATTTATTAAATTAAGTTTTACAGATCGGGAATAAGCTGAAAATAATGAAGAATTAAAGGAACGTAATTCTTAAGCGTCGTATGAATAAATACTGATGGATATTTGACGCCGGATTGGATTTTGTCCTTTTGAATTTAATATCTGCAAGCATGTTACTATGTTCACAGATTTACTCAAGATAAAAATCGTTTTAATCAGCGCCGTGCGTATTTTTCATACATTTCGTTGTAGAAAAGGCATTTGTCTACGGGAACGTCCGGGGGGATGTGGTTGCCTGCCGCCAGCATGAAGCCAGGATAACGCCTGCCGAACTCCATCAGGCTTTTCATTTCCTGTTCGATCTGCTCGTATGAACCGTAGATCAGGGTGCGGCAGTCAATGCCGCCGACAAAACCGCAGCGGTCGCCGTGTTTCATGGCAAAAGCCCGGATGTCGCTGGTGGGTTCCATGACCAGCATATCCGCGCCCAGGTCAACAAAATCATCGAAAAAGGCGTCAATGGTGCCGTCAGAGGTGAAAATGATTTTCTTGCCGGCTTCTTTTACGGGCTGGATCATTTTTTTAATATACGGGAAAATATGCTTTCTGTACCATGCCGGATGAGTTACCGGGCCTTCCGTCCAGCAAAGATCGTCATGCACCATCATTACCGGAATGTCGGTTTTGGCGTAGGCATCAAAAAACTGCCTGACCCATTGATAATAACCTTCAATGACTTTGGTGAATTCCTCCGGATACATGCCCATCGTCAGCAGCAGCATTTCAAAACCGTAAATTTCGATCAGGCCGGAGAACATTGTGATATACACGCCGCTCATATTAACCATATCCGTACCATTAACTTCGCAGTTATTTTTGTAGTGCCGCTCAAAGCGCCGGACAAGGTCCGCCTGGTCGAATTCTCCGAATTCTTTGCAGGGGTCCAGGGCAATGGCGTCTTCCGGCGTGGCAAACGCCTGAGTTACTTTCTCGCTGTAGTCGCTGCCGTCGGCCTGGTAAACGGCATGGCCCATTTTCGTAGTCCGCCCTCCTTTTTCCTCCAGGAAACTATTGTGGACCAGAATACTCCAATCCATAGAATAATCCCAGCATTTTAAAAATTCACGCCTGGCGCCCGGACGGTTGACTTCGACAGACGTGTCAATACCGGTTACGGCCCTGATTAAGTCCCAGTGAAATCCCGCCGAATATTCAGTCCGGGGAACTTTATCCGAAAACTCCATATTAATCGCCGCCCAGCCGTTTTTGAAAGACATGTTCTCTGCTCCATGCTAAAATATTAAAATCTATTTATTTGACATTATATATTCTACTCGTATTTTATTAATAAAAGTATAGATTTATTAAATAAAAAAATTAACTTTTCACATATTTATGGCAAATTATAATTTTTTATATCCTCAGGTTACTTCGGTCAATGTCCGGCTGCTGGCGGGCATGGCTCAGGAGTATGGCGTACTCTGGGGAGGCAAACATATCAACAGCAATTTTGCACGCCTTTATGCGCTGCGCTACGGCCGCGGCTCTGTGACATATGCCGACCGGACGGTGGAGTTGCGTCCGGGGCGGCTTTATCTGTTTCCGGACGGGCGGACGGCGGATTACTCATGCGGCGCTCCGATATATTTGCAATGGCTGCATTTTCGTCTGGAATTCATGCCGGGACTGAGCGTATTCAATTTTTATGACCCTCCGTATGAAATTACGGCAACAAAGCGGACGGAGGCAATGTTTTCCGGAATTATTTCCGGGCTGGATACCTGTAACCCGGCGGGTTTACTGAAAAAATATGCCGCGCTGCTGGACTTAACCGCCAGCTTTCTGCCGGTAAACTGGACAACGCTGATGCCTCCGGAAAATGTACTCATCCGGCTGAGTCCGGCATTGGAGACGATGCGCGGTAATCCGGCCCAGGAGTTTGATTTGAAGAAGCTGGCCGGCAAGGTCAATCTGCACCCGGTTTATTTTTCAAATTTGTTCAAAAAAACGTTCGGTGTTTCACCGCTGCGCTATCTGACGGAGCAACGGCTGGAGCTGGCGAAAAATCTGCTCTGTTCCAGCGGACAGTCGCTGGCGGAAATCGCCGGAAACTGCGGCTATAATGACGAATTCTTTTTTGCCAGGATTTTCAAGAAATACACCGGAGTGGCGCCGGGACGTTTCCGTAAAGGCGCTCAAGGCATGGAAGGCTGATCATCAGAGCCGTTCGACCAGTTCGGAGAGGCAGGGCAGATGCAGCGGAGATTTGCTTTTCTGAAGGTTGTGAATGCCTTCTTTAAGCAATTCCATGCCGCGCGGAATGAAATCCAGGTATTGCTTTTTCCCCTGGTTCAAGCCGAGAAAACCATACGCGCCGAGCGCCTGCATATTACGCTGCAAACCGGCGGTAATCAGACAGTCTTCCAGATCAATGGCGGAATATTTAGCGTCCATCTCCTGCAATCTGGAACAGTAATAATCTGTCAGATGACGGCGCCGGCCGCGGTCAAAATGGATATAGCAGTCGTTGACCAGCGACATGATGTCGTAGCCGAGCGGGCCGATTCTGGAACCCTGGAAATCCACAAAGCGGACGCGTCCGTCATGGACCATGATATTCTGCGACTGGAAGTCGCGGTGCATGTAGATTTTCGGCTGTTTTTCCACATGCGCCGCCAACTGATCCAATTCCGGGTTCAGCATATTGCATTCATCTGGGGAAATATGGCAGTAACCTTCCAGATACTGCCTGCTGAAATACTGGGTTTCCCAGCGCAGATAGCTGCGGTCGAATGTGCGCAGGATCGGTGCATCGCCGCGCTTAAACAACGCGGTGCCGCGCAACTGGAAATCCAGCAGGGTATCGATAATCTCTTCATACAGTTTATCAATATCCCGCGGATCTTTTAAATGCTGCAAGCGGCGGAAAACCGTTTCATTGCCCAGGTCTTCCATCAGCACGGAAAATTCCTCCGGTTCGAAGGCATAGATTTCCGGCGTCGGAAAATTGAATTTATTGAGAAATCTGCCGATATAAATAAAGCGGTCGAAATCCTGGTCCATGCCGTCGGACAGCATCAGCACCCTGGCTTCATGGTGATTGCTCAGGCGGTAAAAACCGCGCAGCGATCCCTGCTCGCGCAGCGAAGTCAGCCGGATATGGCTGAAATCTTCTCCGGCCAGAATCTGCAAACGTTTAAGTTCATGGATATTGCGGTGAATACTCATTTGCGGAGTGATAATTTCATTGCACCGGAAATCTCCGGACTGAACTTCCGCGCCGTCAAACAGGATGCAGTTCATAACCATTGCATGGTCATGAATGCGGACTTTGCGGCCTGCCGCGCAGAACCCGGACAATTCCGCCGATGGAGAAATTTCCGCGTCTTTGTCGATGCACTGCCGATGGAGAAATTGAAAATAAGGCAGCCGCACCCGGTTCCGTTCCAGCACATCTTTGTGCGCGGCAAAATACTGCTCCAGTGTGCCGAGATCGTTCCAGTAAATGTCCTTTTCAATATACGCGCCGACCGCATCCGGCTCGGCTTTCATCATTTCCAGAATGCCGCGGATAATCGAACAATTAACCGCGGTTTCGGGCAGATATTTAAAAATGTCGCGGGAGAGCACCATCACGCCGGAATAGGTCATCAGCCGGCTGCCGGACGGATTCCTGCCCAGCGAAGATAAAATATCGTGAATACCCCCGTCCGGCGTCACGCGGACGCGGTTCTCCGGGCCTTCCACCAGCGACATGGTTATCTTCCGGCCGGACTTGAAATGGTGAGCGATCAGCGAGGCAAGGTTCATGTCCGTCAGGATATCCGAATTGTGGATAATGAAATATTCGTTTTGAGAAAGCATTTTCCGGGCGTTGACCGGCCCGCCGCCGGTTCCCAGTATTTCCGGCTCGTAAAAGATTTCCGTCATCTCTTTAAAGCGGGATTGATTGATGAAGTCATTGACCATTTCAGGAAGATAATGGGTATTCACGGCAAATCTGGTGATTCCGGCGTCGAGCAGATTCGACATGACGATTTCCAGCATTGGCCGGTTGCAGACCGGAATCAGCGGTTTCGGTATGATATCAGTCAGCGGACGGAGCCTGGTGCCCAGGCCCGCGGCCAGCACCATTGCATTCAGCTTATGTTGTGTCGTTTTCATAAAACAGTCCCGGAATTATTGCCTTTGAGAAAGCATTCGCGTAAAATAACCCGGCTGGGCTCAAATGCAATGGCTGCTTCAGGCAAGGAGCTTATTTTTTGTAATTCTCCATGCGGAAACTTCCCGGGCTTATCCGGTTATGTCTTTTGAAAATGCGGCAGAAATAATTAACCTCTTCATAACCGCACATGAGCCCGATTTCCTTGATTGAGAGATAAGGCTCCGCCAGCAGTTTTCTGGCATGGCGCATTCGCAAATCTTGAAGATATTTCAGCGGACCGCAGCCGAAATGCCGCCGGAACAGCATATTAAGGTGGCTTTGGCTGATGTTGCATGAAGATGCAAGACGCTGAACGGTTCTTTCCCTGGCGATATCTGATTCAATAATCTTCACTGCATTTACCAGCGCCGGATGCATTTTCTGCTGAGATACCGAGTGGTTTTCAATCTGTTTCAGCCGGTCAATCAACGCGGCCAGAAGATTGTCGGCCTGTACCGCGATATTATCCGATGATTTGTATAAGTCAAGAATATCAGTTATCCAGCGGCTTATCCAGCGGTCGCCGGAAACCGATAATTGGCGGGGGATGCCTGAAGAAAACTTATCTGAAGATTTGAAGATGATATAATCCGTTATGACGCGACCCTTGTTAAGCTGGTTATGCAAAGTATTCGGCGGCAGGATGAACAGCGTGTCAACTCCGCCTTTCAGGCGGTCGCCGTTCACGTCCAGTCCGCATTCGCCCTGCACCACAAACACCAGTTCGATACCTTCGTGTTTATGCATGGAAACATTAGCCGAGCCGGAAAACCGGCCGGCGGCTATGAATTTCGCGCCGTCTGCATTGTTCATCTGCATAAAAATCGAAACGTCCTATATAATAGTGATATTGTCTATATACATTCTTTATAATATCATTATAATATACTATAACATTAAAAAAATACTGCATTTAAACATAAGGGAAAAGAAGAAATGACAAAAAGAATACCTGTAATTCTTGATACGGACATCGGCTATGATATGGACGATACCTGGGCGCTGGCAATGATGCTTAAATCCCCGGAATTGAACATAAAACTGATTACGACTGATACCCAGGATACCACATACAGCGCGAAAATAGTGGCGAAGATGCTGGAGGTGGCGCAACGGACAGATATTCCGGTGGGAGTTGGAATTGACTGCGTGCAAAAGCTAAAAGCACGCGGCTATGAGGTGTCGCGCAATCAGATCGGATGGGTGGAAAACTATGACTTGGCATCGTATCCCGGCAAAGTGTACAATGACGGGGTTCGCGCTATCGTCGATACCATTATGAATTCTACGGAGCAGGTGACGCTGATTTGCATCGGGCCGGTGCCGAACATTGCGAAGGCGCTTGAACTGGAGCCAAAGATCGCGGAACGCGCGCGGTTTGTCGGCATGTTCGGCAGCATCAGGCGCGGCTATGGGTGGAACCCAAAGATTTCAGCAGAATGTAACGTGGTCAGTTATCCGAAGGAATGCAGAAAAGTTTTTGAAGCCGCGTGGGATATTACGATCACCCCGCTTGACACTTGCGATTCAGTGAAGCTGCAAGGAGACAAGTATCAAAGAATTCTGTCCTGCCAGGACCCGTTGATCAAGGCGATCATTGAAAACTACAGAATTTGGGAATGCCTGAAGACAAAGAAAGAATTACACCCTGATTTATGCAGCAGCATTCTTTTTGACACCGTGGCAATACATCTGGCATACTCGCAGGAGTTCCTGGAGATGGAAACGCTGGGGATAAGGGTCTCCGATGACGGGTATACCCTGATTGATGAAAATGCCCGGAAGATACATTGCGCCATGAACTGGAAAGACCTCCCGGCATACGAAGACTACCTGGTGGATAGACTTGTGAAATGAAAAATTCAGAGAGAACATTGACGATTTTAGACACGGATATCGGCTGCGACATTGATGACACCTGGGCGCTGGCAATGCTGCTGCGCAGTCCCGAACTTGATACCATCATGGTTACTACTGCCGCGCATAATACGGTTTACCGGGCGAAAATATGCGCTAAACTGCTGGAACGCGCCGGGCGGCAGGATATTCCAGTAGGCATCGGCATTCCCGGAACTCCGGTCCCCCGGGATGAGCGGCAGCTTAATTGGGTTAAGGAATATGACCTGAAAAATTATCCCGGAACGGTTTATGAAGACGGCGTCCAGGCCATGATTAAAGCCGTGGAACAGGCCGACGGCCCGGTCACGATTGTTGCAATCGGCCCCATGACCAATCTCGGCGCAATCACTGAACGGGCGCCGCATCTGACAGGTAAAATAAATCTTGTCGCCATGATCGGCAGTATTGGAAAAGGGCTTGACGGCAAGCCGGGCAGGATCGCCGAATATAACGTTGTCCAGGATATTCCGGCGGCCCGGAAAGTATTCAATGCCGGCTGGAACAGTATGACGATTACCCCGCTGGACACGTGCGGAGTTGTCCGGCTGCGCGGCGAATTGTATGACCGCCTGGTAAAGTCGGCCGACCCGCTGGTGAAAGATCTGCTGGAAAACTACAATATCTGGTCAAACGGCGGCGGGCCAGGCCCGACTCCGGACCATAGCTCAATTCTGTTCGATACCGTGGCGGTACATTTAGCGCGCACCGCTGATTTTTTGCAAATGCGGCAGATGCGTTTGCGGGTTGACGATCGGGGATTTTTGATTGATGATGAGAACGGACGGGAGATTAATGTGGCGATTGAGTGGAAAGACCTGGAAGGATATAAGCAATTTCTGGTTGACCGCCTGCTGGGACTGCGTTAGCTGCCGGCATCAAATTCAGAAGGCCGGGGCTGATCCTTACGAAACAAACCGCGACACGGAAGAAATCCTCCGTGTCGCTGTTATAACCTGAAAATTATTTTTTCAGGAGGTAGTTCGCTTCATCAGTACGGAACGGACAGGCGGGAAAACCCTCCTTGTTGTACAAATTAGCCTCAATCGGATACATTTCCCAGGCATAGCGCACATGAACCGGCGATTTGACCTTATCCGACTCCACGATCACGGTGCCGCCGTCGATCGCCGCCCTGGCCCAGACAAACTTTCCATCCGCCCCGGCAATCGCAAAGTGACCCAATGCGCCGCCTTTGGCCACCAGTCCGGAACCGGTATTCTTATAGAAAATGCGGATTCTGCCGTTTTCGACTTGCATCTTTTCGAACATCGGACCGGCGCTGACGATATTCATGCCGTACATCACGCGTTCAGCTTCTTTAGCCAGACGCAAGCCGACATCCTGTTTATTGGTCGGATGAATATCCGAATGATCGCCGATGTCGATGGTCACCGCCATCCCGGTATTGGGTATATTCAGGGTTGCGGTCTGCACTTCGCGCAGTTTCGGCCATGCCGGATCCCGCGGCTCGCGCCCCTTCCAGAAATTATCCGGAAGCCGGTTTTTCGGTGTATGCTGTTCATATCCGGCAAGCTGGACGAAGAAAAATCCGAATTCCGGATCGTTCCAGAGCGTGCGCCAATTTTTTATCAGGAGCTGATGCAAGATCATGTAATCCTGAGCATTGCCGGCGTTGGACTCGCCCTGATACCAGATGGCGCCGCGCATCGGGTAGACCGTCCACGGCGCAATCATCGAATTATAGAGCGTCGCCGGGAAGTTAGGACTCTTCACGTCGCCGGGAATGGCCGCTGCAACATTCGGACGTTCCGGAATCGCCCTGGGATCGATGGCGAACTCGATGCGCTTGTTCCACGTTCCAGCCAGATCGAGCTTTTTCGTTTTGTCGGCGGCCGGCGCCAATGTCATCTGGCCGTTGACGCCGCCGGCATAGGCGTAGTCGATTATGCGAATGGCAATGGTGTTTGCTCCTGCTTTGACCAGCCTGCCCGGGACATTGTAGACGCGCGGAGCGCTCCAGTACATTGGAACATCGCTTCCGGTGCTGCCGACAAGTTCGCCGTTGAAAAAGGTCTGGTCACAGTCATCAACGGAGCCGAGAGAAAGCACGAGATTCCTGTCGGCCCAGTCGGCCGGAACATCGAACGTGCGGCGGACCCAGATGACTCCGTCAATTCCCGGATCATCCACGGTTCCGGGGAGGTTGACCTTCTCCCATCCGGTCATATCAAGCGACTGGTCTTTCCAGTTAACGGCTTTCGCGGTTTCCGACTTGTATTTTCCGAAGAAAATCGCTTCCCACTCCTTGAACTTCCTGTCATAATCCGCCTTGATCTTTTGGACCTTCGCTTCCGCCTCCACGTTTTTCTTGTCCGCGGTGGAAATTGTGGAAAGCTCTTTAGTGCGGCCGGCGCTCTGATATCCTTCAAGACTGATCCAGCTTTCGATCGGCGTACCGCCCCAGGAACTGTTTATCAGACCGACCGGAACATTCAGGTCCTGATGCAACTGACGCCCGAAAAAGTATCCGGCACCGCTGAAATCGGCCGCGCTTTTCGGTGTGCAAACCTGCCAGCCGGGGCCGGCAATCTCATGCCGGGGGCCGACGGGCGATACCGAACGATTGGCGGTTGTATTGAAGAGCCGGATACCGGGATGTGACGCATTGGCAATTTCTTTTTCCGCATCATTGCAGCTTTTCAGACGAAACTCCATATTCGACTGGCCGGAACATATCCAGACTTCGCCGATGAGCACATCGGAAAACGTCTCCTTGCTTTTTCCGGCTTTTCCTTCGACGGTCGCCACATACGGGCCGCCCGCCTTCATCGCCGGAAGCGTTGCCACCCATTCGCCTTTTGCGTCGGCGACGGCATAAACAGAATTTGAACCGAGCGTAACCTTGACCGCCTCGCCGGCCGGGCAGTTGCCGCTGATCCTGACCGGGCGCTCGCGCTGGAGGACCATGTGATCGCCGTAAACCTTGTGAACAGTAAAAGATCCGGCCATCTTTTCCTGACAAAACCATGAACAGCAGCCGGTAAGAACCGCCGCCGTCACCAACGATGCAACGAGCAAACCAAATCGTCTCATAAAATCATCTTGCCTTGTTTTAGGGTTAATTCCTTCAAGTATCTCTATCTTTATGCATAGCTATAAAGATAGCTATAAAATCCGGTTTTCCCAGTTAAAAAAACTATGGATAATTGTTTTTGTCAGCCGGGAGGAATAAAAAAAGCCGGACGGATAATTCGCCCGGCGGGGTTTTTAAGTTCAAAAAGGCAGTTCAACAGGAAAAAATCTTCTCCAAATCAAATGTTGAATGTGCTTGCAGGGAGATTAACGTCTTGGTGTGGGAAATGCCTTTGATGTCATGGGCCATTTTATTGGCGACTACTTCAGAGAGTTCGTTGTTGGATTTTACCCGGACCATTACGACGAGATCATACTCGCCGGCCACTGTAAAAACTTCCGTAACCCCTTTGATTTTCATGACCTCGTTGATGACGCCTCTCAGCATCGGACGTTCGACATTTACTAGAACGATTCCTGTAACCATGTATGTTTACCCTTTCTCTGCTTTGATTAGATTGGACTTCATAGAATTAGGAACCCATATCTAACAATATGGAAGCAGAAGAATAATTGCAAATCGCACAAAGAAAAAAAACGCAAAATATCTGCCGATTCCGCTCACCCCCCTGAAAAATACGGTAAAACAGCATTAAACATCCTTATATATAAATACTTGCAACTATTTTAAATGACCGGGTAGTATGATTGCGGGGTCTGTCGGCTGAAAATAATTGAAAAAACAAAAATAATGATATTGGAAAGTTAAAATAGATGCGTTATTTTTTACAAACTTAAGAACTTATTCAGAGAATATCTATGCCTGCTAAAAGACGTTTATGCAACAGCCGCAAAATGGACGAAGCAATCGAAGGGGTTGCGGACGCAATCATTGCTGAATTTTCCCGGAAAGGCGGGATGGATTTCGCGTTTATCGGCATTCAGCAGCGCGGCGTGCCATTTGCCCGGCGGCTGATTGAGAAGATCACCCGCAAAACCGGGTTCAAGCCGGAGTTTGCCATGCTCGACACTTCAATGTATCGGGACGATATCGGCATGCGGGCGACCCTGCCGGTAATCCGGGAAACAGATATTCCGTTCGATATGAATGATCAGGCGGTAATCCTTACCGACGATGTGCTTTCCTCCGGCCGGACAATCCGGGCGGCGCTGGATGCGATCACCTGCTACGGCAGGCCGTCGCTGATCCGCCTTGCCGTTGTCGTTGACCGGGGCAGCCGGGAATTTCCGATCCGGGCCGATTACGCCGGGATGAACATCATACCGGAAGACGGGAAAAAAATTCTCGTTGAATTTAAAGAAACCGACGGTTCTGACGGCATCTACGAAATTGACTGGTCAAACCCAACAAAAGGCGAATGAGATGGAAGTAAACTGGACAAGAAAAGATTTGCTGAGCCTCTATGACCTGACTCCGGAAGAGATTGTCCTGATTCTTGACACGGCCGAGGAGTTCAAGAAAGTCTCGGAGCGGAATCTAAAAAAAGTGCCGGCGCTGCGCGGCAAAACCGTGGTGAACTTTTTTGTCGAGCCCAGCACCCGGACCAGGGTGTCTTTTGAGCTGGCGGAACAGCGCCTGAGCGCCGACATCATCAACATGACCGCCAGTTCCAGCAGTCTCCAGAAGGGCGAGACCCTGCTGGACACCGTCAGGAACATCGAAGCGCTTCAGGCCGACCTGATCGTGATGCGCCACTCATGCGCCGGGGCACAGAATTTTATCGCTAAGAATATCAGCAGCGGCGTCATCAACGCCGGGGACGGCGCACACGGCCACCCGACCCAGGCGCTGCTGGACCTGTTCACCATCCGCCAGAAAAAGGGGCGTATCGCCGGGCTGAATGTTTCGATTGTCGGCGATATTCTGCACAGCCGCGTGGCCCGCAGCGACATCTGGGGCCTGATCAAGCTCGGCGCCAATGTGACCCTCGCCGGCCCGTCCACGCTGGTTCCGCGCGATTTCGAGCAGATCGGGGTGCGGGTCTGCCATAACCTGAAAGACGCCATGGTGGGAGCCGACGTCATTAATCTGCTCCGGATTCAGCATGAGAGACAGCGCGCCGGATTCTTTCCCAGCACCAACGAATATGCCCGTTTCTTCGGGCTGAATATGGAGAATGCCAAATATCTGAACCCGGATGCCCTGATTATGCATCCCGGCCCGATTAATCGTGACGTTGAGCTGGATTCGGCATTGGCCGACGGCCCTCAATCCGTGATCCTTGAACAGGTTACCAACGGGCTTGCCGTCCGCATGGCGGTATTGTTCCTTGTAGCGGGGTGTTTGAAAAAATGATAGAAAAAAACAGTTACATATTAAAAGGCGGCCGCGTTGTTGATCCGGCCAGGGGCATTGACACGGTCATGGATATCGGCGTCAGCAACGGGAGAATCGTCGATCCCGGCAAAATTAAAAATCCGGAAGTGATTAAAGTAAAAAAACTGGTTGTCGCGCCGGGATTCACCGACATGCATGTGCATTTGCGTCAGCCGGGCAACACCACGGCGGAAACCATCGCCACCGGCACCATGGCGGCGGCGGCGGGCGGTTTTACCGGCATTGTCGCCATGCCGAACACCAGCCCCCCGGCCGACAGCGCCGGAACCATTGAATATATCCGCCGCCATACTGAATTGTACGGCGTGGTCAGAGTCTACCCGTCCGGCTGCATGACGAAAGAGCTCAAAGGCGAGGAAATGGCCGGCATCGGCGGCCTGAAAAGCGCCGGCGTCGTCGCGGTCAGCGATGACGGCAAGTGCATCCAGAACCATGAACTGATGCGCCATGTCGTCGAATATTCCAAATCCTTCGGCCTGCCGATTCTCGATCACTGCGAAGACGCTTTCCTGAAAGGCGAAGGCGTCATGCATGAAGGAAAATGGTCAACGCTGCTCGGAATGCGCGGCATTTCCTCCGCGTCGGAAGAGCTGATGATCGCCCGCGACATCATTCTGTCCAGGATGATCGGCTGGAAGATCCATATTCAGCACGTCAGCGCCGGAGAAAGCGTGGAACTGATTAGAAACGCGAGAAAACGCGGTATTATGATCAGCGCGGAAGCCACCCCGCACCATATTTCGCTTACCGACGACAGCATTAAAAAATTCGATACCAATTACAAAATGAACCCGCCGCTGCGGTCCGAGCAGGACCGGCTGGCAGTCATCGAAGGGCTGCGGGACGGCACGATTACTGTGATCGCCACCGACCACGCCCCGCACACCGCCACCGACAAGCTGGTCGAATTCGACTATGCCCCCTTCGGGATTGTCGGCCTGGAAACCGCGATACCGGTCTGCCTGACCGAACTCTACCATGAAAAAATCCTTTCCCTCAGCGACTTCGTTTCAAAATTCACCGTCGGCCCGGCGGAAGTACTGGGCATGGACTTCGGAACGCTGGCGGAAGGCAAACCCGCGGACATAACCATCATTGACACGGAAAAGAAATTCTGCGTCGACGCGTCCAAATTCCGTTCCAAATCCCGGAATACGCCTTTCCACGGCATGGAATTCCGCGGCAAGGCGGCGGCAACAATTGTCGCCGGACGGTTTGTTTTCGACGAAATCGGCCAATAAACGGGATTTTAATACCATGTCATTCAAAAAGAAGATCTTTGAGATAACGGATAAGATTCTGCCGGAAATCACCAGTGTCCGTCAGAATATTCACCGTTATCCGGAACTGGCCGGGCAGGAAGTACAGACTTCCAGGCTGGTCAGAAATATTCTCAGCTTTACGGATATTAAACTGCTCAAGCCGTTTATCGGCACCGACGCGGTGGGAATTCTGCGCGGCGGCAAACCCGGCAGAAATGTTACGCTGCGGGCGGACATGGATGCGCTGCCGCTGGACGAGCTCAATGAGCTGCCCTACCGGTCGGAACTGCCCGGCAAAATGCATGCCTGCGGCCATGACGGCCACACCGCCATGCTGCTTGGCGCGGCATTGGTGCTGAATGAGTTCAAGGAAAATATTGCCGGCTCGGTGCGGTTCGTTTTTCAGCCCGGCGAAGAGATTGCCGCCATGGGCAAAGCCCTGGTGGAAGCCGGCGCGCTGCTTGACCCGGAACCGGATGCGGTTTTCGCGCTGCACGGCATGTCCGGCATGCCGGTCGGCATGATTGCCTCCAGGCCGGGAACGATTATGGCCGCCGCCGGTTTTTTCAAGATCGTCATCGCCGGCAGAGGCGGCCACGGCAGCAAGCCGGAACTTACCGTGGACCCGATCGTAACCGCCTGCAAGGTGGTTGACGCCATGCAGACAATATGTTCGCGCAACATCGCCTCTCAGGATGCGGCGGTAATCAGCGTCTGCCGTTTCGAGGGCGGGAAAAATGCCAACATTATTCCCGAGTCCGTGATTCTTGAAGGCACGACCCGCTTCCTGGACCCTCAGATCGGAGAACAGTTGCCCGGCTTGATCGAACGCACGGTTAAAGGAGTTTGCGCCGCGCTTGGCGCGGCTTATGAATTTGAATATGCGCTGCCATATATTCCCACAGTGAACAATGCCAAAATCTATGAGTTCGCCAGAAAGGTGTCTCAGGAATATTTCGGCAAGAGCAACTGGCTTGAACTGCCCAGGTCGTCAATGGGCGGCGAAGACTTCTCCTATTATCTGGCCCGCTATCCCGGGGTTTTCTGCAATATCGGAATGGGCGAAACGTCCCCGCCGATTCATAACATGAATTTTAATTTCAATGATGACGCGCTGCGCAACGGCATTGCCTTCATGGCAGGATCGGCAGTTGAGTTTTTAAGTAAGGATTGAACGCTATGCTTTTTGCGGAAATAGTTGCAAAATTCGGGTTTACCGAAGCGGATGCCGCGCTGATTGCTCCCGGCCTGAAAGCGTCAGAAAGTTTTTTTCCCGGCGTAAACGGGGTTTTCTTTCTCCAGGATGAATTTATCCGCAAATATGCCGCAATGGCGGCGGTCAAGCCGGAACATCTGGAGGAAATTTTCCAGGCTAAAGCCACTCTTGAGGCTGATGCCGCCGCAGTCCGGCTGCTCTGGCATTACTATTATCTCCTTTACCGGGCGGAAAACAAACTTGCTCCGGGTCAACTGCCGGCGATAAAACAGCTCCAGGGCGCGGAATCCGGATGCTTCTACTTCCTGCTGGCCCTGGCCGCGTATCCTGATGCGGTTGATCTGTATCAACGCAAAGGATATCCGGAAAATGTGCTGAAAGACACTCTTGCCGATATGTCGGTATGGGTTGAACACTACAAAAATCAGCTAGGTTTTGCGGGGCTTACCTCGCGGATACTCGGCTGGCTGCAAGGCCATATTCAGGGCGATACTTTTCGGCTGGGCCGCCTCCAGTTCAAACCATATTGCAAATTCTTCGACCGCGTGGAAGTTTACCGCAGCGTTGGAACCGGCGGAACTCTCGCCTTGTCAGCCGCAGGCATCAGATATAACAGCCGGGGATTGCTTTACGAGCCGGTGATTGACCGGAGCGAACGCGGAACTTGGATTTCCGCGCTTCAGCATACGGATTCGTCGGTAACCGGCAATCCGGTCGCGCCGGACGGATATGTGCGGAGCGAACAGATCACGCTGCCATTTAATGAATGGAAGAAAGTATTGTCAGCGAGCGACCCGGTGATCGATATTCATATTCCGGCAATCGGCCCGATGACGGTTGAAGCCTGCGCCGATTCCGCCAGTCGCGCGGTTGAGTTCATGCAAAAGTTTTTCCCGGAACTGAAACACCGCGCCTTCGTCTGCGAATCCTGGCTGCTGGACAATCAGTTTGAACAGATTCTCAGCCCGGAATCCAATATTCTTCTGTTTCAGCGCGCCGGCTATCTCTATCCATATCCCCACAAATCCGAAGCCGTTTCCCGTATTTTCGGCGAAAATGCGGAGAATTTAGGGATTGATTCGCTGCCGCAAAAAAGTTCCCTCCAGAAAGCCGCCGCCGACTTCCTGATCAAAGGCGGCACTTTCCGCAACGGCGCGATGTTCCTGTTGCTGGAAGACCTCCCCTGGGGCGGCAATAAGTATCGGCAGCATTAAAAACTAAAAGAATATACTCTGCACGGCTGAAAATTTAACCATAGATTGCGAAGATTTTGAGAATTGGTTCGTGTTATGAGAGGCTGCCGATACCGGGGTATCGAAGGCTTCGAAGAGTGCTAATCCAAACTCAAAAGATCGCAATCCCGCAGGCGCGGGACGAGTGTCCTGCGGATATTTTTTAGAAACAAACGTCGTGTGCAAGTTTTTTTTAATGAAAAAACAATTATAATTTGAAATTTGAGCATGAATTTGCCATATTATGGCAACAAAATTCTTTAAATTTGGATAACCATGTCTAAATTTAAAGGATTATCAATCATGCTCACCGAAGAATATATCATCACTGTTTACTGTCTGGTAGAGGAAATGCTGAAAAAAGTTGTCAAAAGTAACATCCGGCAACGTTTTACCTTTTAATGAATCATACCTTATATAACGCATATGCGTGTAAGTTGTTTAGCCGCCTCCTACAATACCGATATTGATGCTCTTTATATTCAAAATATTCTTTAAATATTACAGATATAATTCATATTTCCCGGGGTTCAACGTTTCAGACAGTTCTCTGTCCCTGCCTTCGATTTTTATTGAGACAGAAAATGATTTGGACGTTTCAATATTGATTTTTCTTTGTCCTGTTGACGCGGATTTACCGCAGAGCAGAGAGACAGTCCTTCCGTTGAACTGGAGGCCTTTAATACCGTGCGCACATGAAGATGTAATCCTCCAGTGAATGATGTTTGACTGGGCGTCAAAAGTGAATCCCATGATGTTTTCAATTAACATCGCAATCGGACCAAGTCCGCTCCAGCCGACAAAATTGTTTCTGACAAGTTTTCCTTTTTCATTTTTTGTTGCCGGCCGGATGTAGTCGGGTGAATAGCACTCCCAAATACTGCCGTAAGATTTGTTTTTAATTACATCTGACATTGCGTCGAGATGCTTTACCGCTAAATCTCTGGCGATTGAATGGCGGTTTTGCTTTTTCAATCCGGCTGTTGTCATGTAGTTTGTGGGAGCCCATACGCCTCCGAGCCAATAGCCGCCAAGAGGATCATAGTTTGAATCATCCCTGGACAATGTCGGAATAGGATGCCTGGTCCAGAACTCATCAGGATTCAAAAGGTGTTCCGTCAGACTGTTGATTTGCGTTTCGTTGGCTGCTCCGCATAGAAGCGGCCAGAAAGCAGCCGCAGTTTTAGTGTTCAAGAAATTATGCCTGAGCAGCGGGTTCATCCGGTCAAAAACATCGTAATAAAAGCCATGTTTCTCCGACCAGTGATATTTGTTTATTAAAGTACAAAGAGTTTCATGCTCAGAAAGAAAGAATGCCTCCTCTGATTTATTTCCCAGAAGTTTCGCAATTTTTGCCAGGCAGGATGCACTGAGCGCCTGCTGACATATTAAATCGATCCAGCACACGTCGCTGCCGTTCAGATTGGCCGATGGATAACCGCTTCTTGGGGAATTGTCCATACCACTTGAACCACTGTCCTCAAACCAGTAGAGACCGCTCGAACGGGTGCGGTTGTTTTTCAACCAATTATAGTATTTGGAGAGTTTCGGAAAAACCCTTTCAACCCTAGAATTATCTCCCGTTAGAAGATAATACTCCCATTCTGTCCATGCGAAAAGAGGGGGATTAATTCTTTGTCCGTAAGCCGGTTTGCCTGTCTCAATTACATAGGCCATACTTTGAAAACCATCTTTGCCTTGAAGACGGTAAAGGTTATTGAGGTTGTTCATGGCAGGAAGCGAACCGTTGGAATATTTCGCGAAGAAGGACATGAAGCATGAGTCCCATTGCCAGATAATCCCGACACCTGGCATGCAGGTTAGTTGCGGAAGCCAACCACGCTTGGAGGGATATTCGATGTTACAGAAGGCTATTTCCCATGCCGCATAGTAAAGCTCGATCCATTCAGGACGCTCTTCATAAACAGGGATGGGCAATACATTTCTGTCGTACTTGTAATTGATAATCTTTTTCATATTGTCGTCTTTCATGAAAATTCTATTCTCCAGCCAAGTTTCATTGCGGGGCGGAACATGCCAGGAGACCAGAAGCCATGCATGTCCAGAATTGGGAGTTCACACCTAATGCTTAATTCCCCATCTGCCATAACTTGAATTTTTTTATCAACCGTGCAGGTTTCAAAAAGATTTGAGCTGTCTTTTTCGCTGTTCAATTGCGCGAGGCAACTGCCATTCTTACCATAAAATTTTACTTTCATACTTTGTCTCTTTAATTAAAGGGTTGTTTTATAGTAAAGATTTAGTCCCGAAAAGTTGTTCCCCCGAAAAAATCGACATTTTTTCGGGCCTGCTGGTTTGTTGTTCATGTTTCATTATCTTCTTTGAACCATCCTTCAATTTTCTGTTAAAAATCTATTGACAAAAACTACTCATCATTCTATTACTAAGGATAACATTTTACTGCGTTTTTTTTCAATTATGCACCGCATAAATATATTCGCCTTTGGGAAAGACCGCCGGAACGATGATCAGCAGTGAGGCGGCGAAAACAATGCATACCGCGTAGATCAGAAACAAAGTCTGGTAATGGGTGAATTGCCAATCCCCGATGCTCCAGTGCGACGCCAGCGCCCCCGACGCGAGAATCAGCGAAGTCATCACCCGCGACAAGCCAGATCCGGCCTGATAAAACGAGTTGCAGAACGCCATCGCCATGACTTTGTTGCCGCGGGAGGCAAGCGCCATCATCTCGCTGGAGCTGGCGATATTGGCACAGGCGAAGGTGAAACTGTAAATGAACAGCAGTCCGGCGATCAGAAAATAAAGCGCATTCCCGGCAAGCAGACTTCTTCCGGAGAGAAACAGCGCGGTATTGACCAGCGCGTAGCTGATGTGTACCAGCAGCAGTATCCGGCGGATGCCCCAGCGCGAAATGATGTTACCGGCGCAGAACGAGCCGGCGAGCATCCCGATGAGGACGATGGAGGAGATCAGCACGATGACATTGTCCGGGACAAACAGGGCTTTTTTCAGGTAAAGCGTCGCCAGCGGAATCGTTCCGTAAGCCGCGAGATTGAGGGCAAACAAATAGACCGAATACCCCGCCAGCGGCTTGTTTGCCAGCGCCTTTTTCAGTCCGGTACTGAAGGCGTCAGCTTTGTCCGCGACATCGAACTGCGGGATTTTGGAGATGAAAAACATCTTCCCAAAAAAGATCAGCGCGCCGAGCAGCATCACCGCCTGCAACGTCTGCATCGATGGATTTTGGCCGATGAAGGCACTTATTCCCATCAGCAACACGGCGGACGCGAGCTGCCAGGAAAACCGCATCCGGGCCAGATAAGTGCTCCGCCTTTTGGCGGTGACAAACGTATCCAGCATTGGGAACCACGACGCGATGTAAACGGTGTTGCTCAAAGCGAAAAATCCGAGCGCCGTCAGCAGCACCGGCAGTGCGAACGAACCGAAAAGCGGTGCCAGCACCACCAACATGAACATCATCATGCCGAAAAACGTACTAATCATGATTGTCCGCTGATAAGAACTGCCTTTCAGCACGATTCTACTGGCGGGGATCACAAACAATCCGGTAAACAATGATAAAAACGAGGTGGTTATCATGGAAACCGCATCACTTGCGCCAAGCATATTAGCGTAAATGATAATGATCGCGGCATCGGTGAAAGAGACTTCGCCCATCGCGGCGCAGCTGCACGCCAGCGCGGCGTTGCGCTCGGCTCTTTTCGCCTCACGCTCACTCCACGGAATGCGGTCGCGGAAATTCATGATCCCATCCCCCTTACAGCGTTTTCAGCGCCGCATTGATAATTTCGTCTGCGGCGTCATAATAATAATCTAGATACCAGGTGCTGCCGGGTTCAGCCCAGAGGTTGCCGGACGGGCGTTCAATTTGAGCGCCTGATGAAAAGTTTTATTGCGCAATGAATAAATCATGATGTCCCGGAATGTGAGCTCTGCCGGATCAGCTTTGCTCTTCCGGCATACCGCCTTTATATCGTAGGCGAGTTCTCAAGAACCTCGAGCCGGTGTTGTGCGGGGTCTGACCTGGGGTGTTAAATCTGTGCGATTTTGCTTGATTTTTATTCACCCCATTTTTTGTTTTAGACTCAAATTTTATTAAAAAACAGCAGATAACAGAATTTATAACAGCAGTCAGGCATTCTT
>Ga0172379_10002252_pt1 | contig 34811 bp, 27 predicted proteins | sample GrowelOW334metaG_FD_119756 | JGI IMG/M metagenome (GOLD analysis project Ga0172379, IMG submission 119756) | Groundwater microbial communities from an aquifer near a municipal landfill in Southern Ontario, Canada - Groundwater well OW334 metaG | ecosystem: Environmental > Aquatic > Deep... | reverse complement strand
TACCCCAATTCTTTCAAAAGTATCTAGTTTTTTTTTCAGCAGCTGGGAAAGGTTTGCTTATCCGGGAATAATAATTTTGTTTATATATACCTTAATAATATTTTTCAGGAAAAAATTTCCAACGGTTCTTTCTAAAGAAATTCAACCACATTTTATTGTAAGTTTATTTTTTGCTTTACTTTCAATGGGTCCCTTTTTAAAAATATTTAATCGCTGGGCTATGCCGTTAGGTGACGGAATTAATTTTATTATCCCGCTTCCTTTTCTTATTCTTCACTACTTTCCTATTTTAAATTCGCTTAGAGCTCCAATGAGATTTAATCCCGGGTTCGTTTTTTTGGCAGTTATTGTTTCTGCTTATGTACTTGATTACTTTTTTAATAAAATCCGTTCAAAAAAAAACCGATACGCTTTCTTTCTGATAGTTTTCTTTATTTTTATTTTTGATCAATTGTATGTTATTCAGCCAAAACTTCCACAGCGAGTTCCCAATGAGCTATATCAAATTATCAAAAATGATAAAGAAAAATCAACAGTTTTGGAAATTCCTTTTACGGCCCGCGATGGTTTTCAATATCTAGGTTTTGTTCATGCAATCAGCATCATGAATGGACCGTTAATTTATGAAAAACCAGTCATAGGCGGATATTTAGCAAGATTAAGTCAAGGAACCTTTGACTATTATAGGAATTTACCTTTCATTGGCTATGTTTTGAAAATAACCGATAAAGGAAACTATGATCCGTACAAAGAGCAACCAAAAAAATTAAATATATTTCCATTTCCGGGAGACATTAAATTAATAAATAAAGAAGTTGATTTTTTAAATGTTAAGTATATTATTTTAAAAAATAGTGAAGAATATTCTTTTAATATTGCAAAAATTATTGAGGAAATTGGTTTTAAAAAGGTGGCTACCGATACAAGTTATGATCTATTCGTCAAACAACCTGGAAATGAAAATTATGAAGAGGTGAATTTTGGACTGAACAATGACTATCTGTTCGCAGCAGATGGCTTTAGTGCAAACGAAGACGGATTTCGGTGGGGTCAAGGAAAATCGGCCAAAGTTTTTATAAAAACCGACAAAATTAGTAAGCGAAAATTAATCTTTGAAGCGCTCTCTTTCTATAAATCGCAAAAAATAAAAATATATATCAATAAAAGATACGTAGGAGAAAAAGAAATATCGATTGAAAAGAATAAATACACGATTGATATCGGTGATCAATTAGAATCGGGAATCAATACGATATATTTTCAATTCAGCAAAAGTTTCACACCGGCAAAATTATGGAGTAACGATCAGGACGCGAGAGATTTAGCGGTTAAATTTTTCTTCGTAAAATTAGAATAATATGATTGAGATATTAACTTTACTTTTAAAAATTATTTCCACCTTGTATTTTATCGGCTATGGGTTTACGGCAGTATTTATTCCGAAAAGACTTCGCGAAGACTCGTTTTTTTTAATTCCTTGGATCGGCCTTATTCTGATTACGGCTATTGGAATTACCTTATCCATGTTACAAATTCCTTTAGCTCAGTCAAAATATGTAATTTTAGCTTTTGCATCATTAATGTTGATCTATTCTTTTTTGAAAAAAAAGGCCATTTTTAGATTTTCAAAGGACACGGTCTTTTTAAGCATATCAGCAATCATCTGTCTAATATTTAATCTTTATCCCCTGCTGATTAAAGTCGGTTATTCGACAACAATTTCTTTAAGTAATTTGGATCCGCTTTTTTACGTAAACTTAGGAGAGTATTTAATAAATCATTCTGTCTTGATCCGTCCGGAAGTTCTTTCTACACAGACGCATTTGAAAGCTGTAGAAGAACTTTTATACAATTACCGTTGGGGAAGTCCATTGATCCTCAGCTTCTTTTCTTCCTTATTCAACATTAGATCATATCGAATTTACTCCATTTTAATTACTTTATTTTTTTCTTTATCTGTTCCACTGGTTTATTTACTCGCAAAATTGCTGATTAATAGATCAAGTAAATTATTGATTTTTTTGGTCTTTCTTACTTATGGCATGAATTCGGTTATTCTTTACATGTTATATAATGTTTTTTTTGCCCAATTTATTTTTATTGGTATATTCATTTTAGCGGTTATACTACTCTATTCATATCTAGCTGATTTAAATATTAAAAATTTTCGCTTTAATAGTTACGATCTTCTTATTGGTCTTTGTATCTCGTCCCTGACTTCGATTTATCCGGAAGGTTTGATTTTTGTCATTTTGCCCGTATCGGCGTTTATGTTACTAAAACTTTTTTCAAAAGAAAGATTTGTCGTTTTTATTTCGCTATTAAAAATTGCGGCTCTATCTTTGATTTTCAATCCTTATACAATGGGAACGGCCCTATACGGAGATTTTAAATTATTTTTTTCTTCAACAAAAACATCTTTTATAGGTTGGGAAAAAATTCCGTATTCCTCACCGCTGGAAATGACAGGTTTTTATAATCTTTTTTATTACAAAAACTTACCAATGCTATTAAGCATGTTAATTAATATTCCTATCATCGGAATATGTCTTTACGGACTATTTAAAATAAAAAATAAACTATTAATGATTTCATATTTGTTAATTTTTGGATTATTTTATATTGCATATTGGATAATATTTCCCAACTACTATTTGCATCTTAAGCTGGTAACTTATTTACTTTTTATTTTTGTTGCACTTTTTAGTATCGGATTATTTTACTTGTTTAGATCGTTAAAAAATAAACTTATTTTATTATCAATAATAATTGTCTTTACCTTTCTCTCAATAAGATCAGCTTACAGGACAATCTACCAATTATATTACCATGCGCGGGTGGTTGATAAAAAACTAATGTCGTTGGAACAGCTTAACAATGATAAAAAAATAAAAAGCGCTTTTTTTACCGCCGATGTTTTTCTTGGAGAATACGATTTATGGAAACGGTTATGGCAGGAATATTTATTAAGTAATAAGGAAATCATAACCAAGACTAATTACTTGGAAGAAAAAAAATTTAAAAATAATAAATTAGTTTTGTCAGAAAAGGATATCCAGGAATATGATCATAAAAAAATCACTTATAAAAATATAATTTGGGATAATGAATATTATAAATTAGGAGAGATTAAGTAGTATTTATGATAGCTACTATTTTAACAATTTCGGTGTACTCTTTCTTGACTATTTTTATTCTCTTTTTTTTAGGTTACGGAATTACTTTGCTTCTGACACCTAATAAATTAAAGTCCTATGCTTTTTGGTTAAGTCCGTGGTTTTCCATTTTCTTTTTAATACTATTTTTAGTTATCTTTGGTTTTTTGGGTTTTTCGGTAAAACAGATATCTCCGGTGATAATTATTGCCCTCTTAATTTTAAATGCCCTTGTTTTTTTTAAGAAGAAGCTCAAGTATGAGTTAAACTTGCTCCAGGAAATATTAATAGGAATTATTGTGATAATCAGTGTTTTTTTCAACTGCCGCCCTTTGATAACAAAAGCAAAATCATTAACGACGATATCTTTCGGCAATAATGACGTGGTGACTTATGCCGCAGTACCGGATTACTTGATTAACCATTCGATTGGCGAAAATTTTTTTGCTAAAAAAGATACTTCAAAACCACTCGATCCGGTCACTCAAATGATTAGCAGTAATTACCGGTGGAGTCCAATTATTGTTTCATTTTTTCTTAATATCTTTAAACTTCAAGGTTATCAATTTATTTATTTATTTGAGGTTCTTCTTTTTGCCTTGGCGATTCCGCTAGTGTATCTGCTTTTGAAGATTTTATATAAAGACTCTATTCCTTGCTTAATTCTGGGGCTTTTCTTATTTACTTTTAACGTTAATTTGTTGTACATTCTTTATCATAATTTTTTCGGTCAAATTTTTTTTTGGGGAATTGAAATTTTTTTATTGATATTTTTGTTCTCTTATTTATCCGAAAAAGAAATTAAAAGCAAAGATTTTTTAAAGTACGATTTTATTATCGGACTGACTTTAACAGCGTTATTTTATTCTTATCATGAATCGATGATTTTTATTATTGCACCGCTTTTTTTATTTTTTATCTTCCGTCTGATTGTCAAAACCGACCTTATTTATTATCTGCGTAACTTTATAATAATTTTTTTTATCACTGCTTCAACGAGCTTTATTTCTATTATCAACGCCGTAAAGATCGATTTTATGCAGGCCTATCTGATTGACCCGAACCAGCCGATTGGTTGGCAGCTCTTCAGAAATAAGATACCATACGCAAATCCATTTGAAGCCTTGGGTTTTTACAGTATTCACTCGTTTGAACCGCTGCCGATAGTCTTTGCTGTGATTCTAAGTCTACTGGTAGTTTTTTTCATTGTAAGAGGCGTTATAAAATCAAAGGAAAAACCTCTTTTAATTAGTTTCTTGATAGTTTATTTATTATTTTTTTATTGGACAGGCATATCCCAGCATAATTTTTTTACTTATAACCGAGCATTAACTTATACTTTACCTCTTATTATTGTCATCTTTATTATCGGATTTGCTGAAATTCTTTTTAAGAATGACAAAAAAAATAAAGTCATAAGTAATATTTCAATATTATTATTGATTATTCTGATATTGTACTCAGCAAAAAAGTTGAGCGGCCGCTTTATTTCTGAATATATTTCTGTAACCAATGACTATATTTCGTTAAAAAATATTCAGAATAACAAAAAGTTTATTAACGAACCCCTTTATGTTGAAAATGAAGTTGATCTGAGTATCCCCTATTGGAACGATATTTGGATTCATTATTTTTTAAATTTAAATAGGTTTCCCATTCATCAGGTAATTTTTGAAACTGGTAAAGTAGAAGTTCCGGAGAAAAGCTTAGTTCTCGTCCATAAACCTGCCGCTTATATATATGCTCCAAGAATAATCTTAAGAGATATTATTTGGGAAAATAACTTTTTCAAAATCGGAAGGTTATGCAATAGCGATAGTTGTCTCATAAACTCAAAAGAAGATTTGTCTTCAATATCATTTGGCCAGACAAGCTTTGAAGATAATCTGCTTCTTTCAGGCTGGAGTCTTAAAGAACCGGGAAGCCGCTGGGCAGAAGGAAAGCAGTCAAATCTTCGACTCGTCGTTAAAAATGGAGAAAAATCAAAAATTATTATTGAAGCGTTAACCTTAAAAGAACCGCAAGTTGTAAACATATCGATCGATGGCGAATTTGCCGGTTCATTTTCTCCTTCAACACAGTTTAAATCATATAGTGTTGCCTTAATAAACCCAGTATATAAGGGAATTCATACAATACTTTTTTCCTATTCGAATGCTTATAAACCCTCAGAAGTATCTCAGACAATAGACAATCGTGATTTGGCAGTGAATTTTAAGCAAATTAGATTAGAATAATGATATGAAAAAGATAAAAAATTCATTAAAGAGCTTAACCGAGCGATTTTCTCTGTTGTTGGTAATTACCGGTTACACAATAATAAATATTATATTTAATTATCGTGTCTATTGGCATCAGATAATTTTTGATCTTTCGAAGATCGGAGCCGTTTACGGTGAAGTCCAAGTTTACGAATGGGCTTTGGAGAAATTTTATCAGACTTTGATTTCAGGTCATAATCCTTTTGGCGATTCAATATCTATTCTTTATCCTTTTGGGTTGAATTTTAGCATGTTGGATCTTGGCTATGGCTTATTTTTTCCTTTACTACGGCCATTTTTATCCACTAATCAGACATTGTCAATATTAGTAACAGTTTCTCTTATAGCGGCTAATATTGGGATGTATCTGCTTTTACGAAAGCTCAACTTTAGTAAAATACTTTCTTTCATTATAGGCGCTGCCTATGGTTATATGACTTTTTTGATGCCGCGAGCCGGCCATTTAAGTTATTGGTGTTTATTTGTATTTCCCTGGTTTTTTTATTTTATAATAAACTTTTTTTTGGTTAAAAGTAATAAGAGCAAGATTTTTAGTCTTATCGGCTCTTCCATTTTTTTTGCATTGACTTTATGGCTGAATTTTTATTATTTTGTTATTCTTCTGGTTTCAATTATTTCTTTGATTGTTTTTTATTTCCTGGTTGATATAAAATTGTTTTTCAAAAAAATCAAAGAAAACATTCACTTTTTATTTTTAGAAGGAATAATAATATTCATTCTACTTATTCCATGGTTTATAGGTTTGTATCAAATGTTTCAATTTGATCAAGTACCAAAAACCAATGGTTGGGGTGGAGCGATAGAATTTGCGTCAGATTTATTTAATTATTTTATTCCAAGTCAGTATGGATATATGCTGACAAAGTTTCCGGTGTTACTTAAGCCAATAGGAATATTTTTAAAATTATACACAGCAAATGCCAGATCAATTTTTGAGAACTTCACTTATCCCGGGGTAATAATTATATTGACTTATTTTTTTGGCTTAATTTTTTATAAAAAAATTGATAAAAAAGTCAGAAAGGAAATGCTACCGTTTTTTTTAACGAGCTTAGTCATTCTTATTCTCACCTTAGGTCCGTTTTTACACGTATTTGGACATTGGGCTTTGACAGTCGATGAAGGCATAAGAATCGTTATTCCTTTACCGTATATCATATTGCACTACATTCCTTTTTTGAATAACATCAGAGTTCCGGGAAGGCTGATCGTGGGATTTATTTTCTTTGCTTACATTGTTTGCGCTTATATAATTAATGATTTTCTTAAAAATAAGTCAATCCGGTTTAAACAAATCTTTTTTATTATTCTATTTATAATTTTTTTTGTCGATCAAAGAGTGAATAATAGCATTCTACCTGCTCCTCAGGTTCATCCTTATAAAATTTACCAAAGCATTAAATATGATCCGGCAAAAGTTTCTGTTTTGGAAGTTCCATTTACAGTCCGCGATGGCTTTACCTATTTTGGCGATGGTAATGCCATTGGGATAACTGTTGGTCAAATAATCCATGGAAAATCAGTAATAGGCGGTTATATAGGAAGAATTTCCGATTATAAGAAAAATTATTATCGCTCAGATCCATTTTTAGGTTATATAGGAAGATTTATTGATGAAGGGCTATTGTTTAATCCGACTACCAATAAAGAAGATCTTGTTAACTGGCAGAATATAGACATTGTTAACAGTAAAAAAACGATTGATTTTCTCGATATAAAATACATAATTAATGATGATAAAAAGCTGTATAGCTCGTCGATGTCTGCCATTTATAAAGATTTAGGTTACGAAAAAAAATTAACTGATAGCGAATTTTCACTGTGGGAAAAGAAACTTGAAAAAAGCGAATACAAAGAAATACAAATGGGAGATCCGCTAAATAAACTTTTATTAGGGTTCGGTTGGCATGATTCGGAAAATGGTTTTCGCTGGATGGAAAGAAGAGGAATGGTAATGTTTAAAATTATTAAAAGCCGAAAGCTGGACTTAAGATTTAAAGCTGCTTCTATTAAAGAAAATACGAAGATGTCTGTTTATTTGAATAAGGAAAAAATTGATGAAATTTCCTTAGGAACGTCGATGAAAAACTATCAAATTTCAATTAACAAAAATTTAATTTCTGGAATTAATTACTTTTATTTTATTTCTGACAAAGCCTATATACCGGCGGAGATAATCCCTGGCTCATTAGATCTAAGAAAATTGTCAGCAAAATTTTCGGAAATTTACCTAACAGAAAAATAATTATGTTGATGATATTTTTAAAATTAGCGATCATATTTATTATTTTTTTTGCAGGCTACGGTATTACAGAAATAATGCTTCCGGAAGAAATTAAGGACAAGGCTTTTTGGTTTTATCCATGGTTAGGGACCGTATTAATTACTTTTTTGGGCACAGCTTTGTACTACGGCGTAATGTCATTAAATCCTGGGATGTATCTCGTTATTTTTATTGCGGCTTTTCTTTTTATTTATGCTTTATTTAGTAAGCTTCGCCGCCCTGTTTACTTAAAAGAGAGTTTATTAATTTTATTAATGATTGTTATATCGAGCGTCATATTTTCACCATCATTGAATGTGTCGACTCTTAGTTCCAAAGCTGAATTTTTGAAAATTGATTCGGTTGCCGGAACGGAGGGATTGGGCAGATCTTTTTACGAAGACTCAAATCTCCTAGGACCGGCTTCTTTAATTGCTTTTTTCTCTCTTTTATTAAAACAAAAAGTAGGTATTATAATTGACTTATTATCCTCGATTTATCTATTTCTATTATATCCTCTCATCCTTGATTTTTTAAAAAAATATTCGGTTTTTTCAAAAAAACCGATTCTATCAATGACTTTTTCTGCAGTAATACTATTACTTGTTTATTCTATATTCAAATTATTTAATTTCTCCCTTTTTCTTCTGATATTCTTCGGGATTACCTATATTTTTCTAATTTTAATTAAAGATTACTTAACGATCACATTAAAAACTACGAAATATATAATTAATCCAACACTGTTCGAATTATTAATAGCTGTCACCTTCTCTTCGTTGGCTGCAACCTTTCTGTTGGGATTTAAACTAGTTTTCGGATTATTAATTTTTATGGGAATATTAAGTCTTTTTTTTAGAAAAAGACAAAAAACATTATTTTATTTAAGCAAAATTATTATTTTTACCATTATTTTAAATCCTATTATAATTGGCGTTGTCTTATGGTTCAAATAGTTTTATATCCGATATTGACCATTATCATTCTCTTATTCCTAGGTTACGGATTAACAAATTTGCTATTGCCTTTGAAATTAAAAAGATATAGGTTTTGGCTAAGTCCGTGGTTTTCTATTATATTTATAATTTTTACTTTTGTTGTCTTTAGTTTTTTAGGTCTATCTATTAAATCATTTTCGATTTTAATCATTCCTTTTTTAACACTTTTAAATTTATTTGTTTTTATAAAAAAAGAAAAATTTAAAATTGATTTGTCATTACGGGATTTTATTATTCTACTATTTATAATTACAAATATTATTTTTAATCTCAGTCCGTTGATAAGGCGCGATAAATTTTTAACCTCAGTTTCATTGGGAAACAATGATATTAGCGCCTACGTAGTGACGTCTGATTATCTAGTTGACCATTCGCTTTTGGAAAGTTTTGCCACACCAAGAAGTATATATAACGCCAAACATTTTGCCTCAGCTGACCTAATTCAGAACCTCTATAGATGGGGAGAAGGAATAATTTCCGGATTTTTATTAAATATTTTTAATTTGCAGGGTTATCAATATGTCTACTCATTGCAAGTAGTTCTCTTTGCTTTGATGTTACCGCTCCTTTATTTTATCTTTGAGTTAATTTATAAGCAATCTTTTTATGGAATGATATTGACGTTGATAATGACAGGTTTTAATGTCAATTTACTCTATATTCTTTATCATGATTTTTTTGGCCAGGTTCTATATTGGGGTTTACAGCTTTTTATTATCTTCTTTACTTTTTCATATTTTAGTTCTGAAAAAAATATGACAGATAAATATAATGTCTATGATTTGATCATCGGAACATCTTTGGCGGTTTTAACATTCTCATACCACGAAGCCATGGTCTTTGTTATTGTTCCTTTTATTATTTTTTTATTTTTCAGATTAATTATTTGGAAAAATATTTATATTTATTGGACTTCGGTAGTAAAAATATTCATTACTACGTTTGTAGTAAGCTCCTATTCAATTTTTATGGCCATAATTTATGATTATTATCAGACTTTTGGCGCAAATCATAATCAGCCAATCGGCTGGCAGCTTTTTAGACAGAAAATCCCTTTTGCCAATCCTTTTGAGATGATGGGTTTTTACAGTATCCATTCATTTGAACCTTTACCAACGCTCATAGCCGCATTATTAAGTATTTTGGTAATAATTTTTGTCGTCAAGGGAATCCATAAGTCTAAAATGAAATTATTAGTTTTAAGCTTTCTTATCGTATATTTGATATTTTTTGTCTTTACCGGGATATTAATGCACAATTTTTTTTCCTATAACAGAGCGGTGACCTTTTCTCTTTTTCTTTTTTTGATCCTATTTGTAATAGGATTGTTGGAATTTGTCAAAAATAAAAGATATTTGAAATTATTAATTATTTTATTGATCAGTTTAGAGATGTTTTCCGCAATCAAACTTAACAAGCGGTTTATCACAGAAAAATTATCGGTTGATAAGGCGCTGATTTCTATTAAAGAAATTTCTAATTTAAATATAAAAGAACCAATATATATGGAAAGCTATCTGAACAACAGCTTGCCTTATTGGAAACAGATATGGCAACATTACTTTTTGTATTTTAACAACCAAAATCCTTCGGTTATCCCGCCACCAGGAATTGCCACTAAAATTGACATTCCCGACAATAGCCTTGTATTGATATCTAAACCGACTCCTTGGTTTATACCTTCGCAACTTATTTTAAAAAATATTATTTGGGAAAACGAATTTTATAAAGTCGGGAGACTTTGTAATAGTGTTGACTGTTTTATGAAGAGTAAAGAGAACTTATCTGTCATTCATATTGGTAAGAATGATTATGAAGACAGTTTATTGATTAGCGGATGGTCGACTAAAGAATCTGAAAACCGTTGGGCTAGTGAAAAAGAATCTACATTAAGACTTGTAACTAAAGACGGTTATCCATCAAATTTGATTATAGAAGCTTTAAGTCTCAGTAAGCCGCAAATAATAACTATATATATCGACGATAAATTACTTGGAGAAATATCTATCGGTACTGAGTGGAAAAAATATAGTCTACCTATTAATTATCAACTTATCCCCGGAATTCAAAAAATCAAACTCGTTTACTCTAACGGTTATAGACCAATGGATGTAATTCCAGGCAATATCGACAGCAGAACTTTTTATGTAAATTTCAAAGAAATAATATTAGAATAGGCTTTGGAGGAAACCGTAGAGCTGTTGGCTTGATTCTTCCCAAGAGAATTTTTTGCTTTGGGCCAATCCCTTTTTTATCATTTCACTAACAGTTTTAGGACTGTTTATTAAATATGCAATTTTATAACGAAGATTTAAGAAATCTCTCGGATTAACGTATAAAACCGCATCTCCACCAACTTCGATTAAAGATGAATTTCGGGAGCAGATAACAGGAGTTCCTAAAGACATACTCTCCAAAACCGGCAGCCCGAATCCTTCATAAAAACTTGGGTAGACTAACGCATAGGCATTTTTGATAACTCTCTTTAAATAATTGTCGCTGGCATAATTTGAAACAACAATAGGAAGTTTTTCTTCCGTTGGGTAAATTTCCTTAAGGTATTCAATCATTCCTGTTTTTACCTTGCCCCATCCTTGTCCTCCTATCATCAGTAATTTAAAATCTTTGGGTATCTTTTTGGTTTCCAAAAGATCCAAGAAAGCTCGGGCCAAATAGAAAAGATTTTTCCTTGGTTCAAAAGTTCCGTAATATAATAAATATTTTTTTGGTTCTAACCTTACTTTTTTATTATTAACTTGACATAAGGCTCCTAAATAAGAGTTGGTTTTTATTAGCGGGGTTTTGAAAACAGGGTCAATGCCGGGATATCCAATCATTATTTTTTTGTTTTTAAAACTATTTGAATAAGATAAAAGATCTTTTTTAGTCGATTCGCTTATGCATATAATTCCATCGCAATAGTCGGCGGCAAATCTTAGCTTTCTTTTTTGCAGGTCGATCGTTTCCGAGCGATGAAACTCAGGGACAAATACAGTAGTCAGGTCGTAGATAGTTATCACATTCTTATAACCGTTTAACGGGTAGAAACAAGTTTCCGAATGGACGATTGTATCAATTTTCCTTTTTTTAAATTCCCTTTCCAATAATCTTAAATAATTATGAAAGCGCAGTTTATCTTTGATTCTCCGGTAGATAGATTTAAAAGGAATAATTTTATTTATTATCTTTACAATAAATTTTATTGTTTGGTTGCTTATATATTCATCGTCAACGGTTTTATCTTTATCTATTTTGGGAAAACTATTTATAAAAGTGACATTTTTCTTTTTAAAAAGATTATAAAGTTCCGGATTTAATGGTAATTTAAGGAGGTCGTAGCTAAAGGAAAATAAAAAGATTTGTTGGTTGCGGTCTTTTTTTTGAAGCATCTTGGCATACGAAGAAATGAGACCGTATGTATATCGGTAGACTCCCGACTTATCCCCAAAAGATCCTGAGGCAGTTATAAGCGGGCTTATTTCAAAGGCAATATTCATTCAGTTATTTTATCAAATTTAGAAAAAATAACAGGACTTATTATTAATTTAGCCTGAATTGAAGGTGCGAGATAGTTGAATTGTTATTTAGTTACAAATTCAAGATGGGTAATCCTTGAATCATGATTTTCCAAAGTCATTTGATGACGACGAGTGATATCTTTTAATTCCTCCAGCTGCTTAGTCATTATTCCAACGATTTCAACACGGGTTTCTCCAATAAAATCAATAATTTCAATAAAGCCGTTTTCCATTTTTGAGTTAAGAGTCTTTAATTCCTCCTTTGTAGCAAAAACTTTTTTCATTTTTTTGATATCAGCGTCAGTGATCATAGGTTTAAATTAAAACAAATAATAATATTAAAAGCAATCATAAAATATTATAAAAATAATGTCTACTGCTTATAACCTACAAAAGTACGTTTTCAAACTATTGGGAAGCTATAATATGCTTGATATAGGTAGTTATTCAAAAGTTTTTCTTAAAACAGATTATAATTAGAGAATGAATAGTGATTTAACAGTAATTATTCCTACTTTAAATAACGTCAAGGGCCTTCAGTATTTGTTGAGTTATTTTAAAGAAAAACCATATAAAGTTACCATTGTTGATAATAGTAAAAAAAATATTGGATTTGCGGGCGGGGTGAATAAAGGGGCGGAAAATATAAAAGCAAAATGGATGCTGATATTAAATGATGACGTAGAATTTATTGATAATTCATCGGTCGATAAATTAATTCAATATGCGGAAAAGAAAAAATTAGATGCGGTGTCACCTGTTTTGAGAAATCAGGATGGAAGGGTTGAGAATTATGGATATAAAATACTTCCGTATGGGAAGGTTGAATTGGTTGAATCAGTTGAATTAGTTGAATTAGACGGATTGACGGCGGCGTGTTTGTTGGTAAGGTCAGAAGTGTTTAAGAAGCTTGGAGGGTTTGATGAAAAATTCTTCGCCTATCTTGAAGATGTGGATTTTTTTCTAAGGTTTAAGGAAGCCGGTTATAAAATGGGATTAGTCGAAGTCGAGGTTCTTCATAACCACATGACGACTTCCGAAACGATGGGAAACTTCAAAGCCCGCCAGGATATGATTAACTGGTGGAGATTGTATTTCAAACATCCTGAGAAATTCAGGTTCAATTTAGGTTTTATAGTTGAGAGATTACGTAATGTGTCAGGCTTTATTAAAGCAACGTTTAGGAGTATCTAGTATAAAGTATTTAGTATCTAGTATTAGATTTGGTTGAGGAAGATTTTATTACTCCGTTTATTAATTTGTGGATTTCAACAGACTCCTTACCTAATTTTTGAAATATTTCATTACTTATGTAATTCAAATCCCTTGATAAAATCAATTGATTTTGTATTTCGGCGAGTGAACCTAAAGACATGTAATAAAAATGAGACTTATCAATTGAAGTACGACGATAGAATCCTTCTGCTATGTTTGATGTTATTGAGACAGAAGCTCTTCTTAATTGATCAATCAAACTATATTTTTCATTTTTTGGGAAACTGTTAGTTAATTTATAAATTTGCAAAACAAATTTATGTCCTTTTTGCCAAACAATCAAATCTGTAAAAGATCTTATTTTGTTTTTCATACTAGATACTTTATACTTAATACTAAATACTAATTTCTGTCTACCGCTTATAACCTACAAAAACAACTTTTCAGATTATTAAGACAACAATAAAATTAAGAAGTACTAAGGAGAATTCTGTGCTAAAATTAATCCATGGGTGAGATTGAATTTATCAATGTCGATAAATATTTTTTTCTTCAACATCAAAAAACCATCAAGGAACTCGTGGCGGCGATCTTTCATCAAAAAAAAACTTTAGAGCGTGTTCATGCCCTTAAAAATATCTCCTTTAAAATAGACAAAGGTGAATCGGTCGGGATTATTGGAAAAAATGGTGCCGGCAAATCAACTTTACTTAAACTAATGGCCGGCGTTTCCTCTCCAACAAAAGGTCAGGTAAAAATTACCGGAAGGATCTCCCCTCTTATTGAGCTCGGTGCAGGCTTTCATCCGGAATTAACAGGTAAGGAAAACATATTTTTGAACGGAGTTATCCTTGGAATGGAAGAAAAATTTTTAATTGATAAATTTCAGGAAATTGTTGATTTTTCCGAAATTGATATGAAGTTTATCTACACACCGGTAAAGTATTATTCCTCAGGAATGTATATGAGACTGGCCTTTGCCGTTGCAATATTTACCCAACCGGATATTTTATTGATAGACGAGATTTTAGCCGTCGGCGATACCGCCTTTCAAATCAAATGCATTAAAAAAATGGAAGAGTTTAAGAAGTTAGGGGTGACAACTTTGTTTGTTTCTCATTCGCTGGAAGCGGTCAAACAATTTTGTTCAAGAGTAATATACATGAAGGACGGAAGAGTGGAATTTGATGGAGAGGTGGAAGAAGGAATCAAAAGATATATGAATATTAAATAAAATTATTATGTTAAAGTACTGGTCATTACTCAAAAAATTAACACTTAGGGAAATCAAGGCCCGGTATAAACAATCTTTTTTGGGATTTTTTTGGGTTATTTTGAACCCCCTTTTTCAGATGATCATCATGAGCTTTGTTTTTTCGAGAATCATGAAGATGACCGGGATTGGAGTCCCCTATCCGATCTATCTTTATGCCGGTTTACTCCCTTGGTTATTTTTTGCCAATTCTATTTCCTCAGCTATGGGTGCTTTGACCAATAATGCTCCGTTGATTAAAAAAATCTACTTTCCCCGGGAGATTCTAATCCTCTCAACTTTATTTGCAAAAGTCTTTGATTTCAGTTTGGCAATTACGATCTTTATTTTAATGATGTTTTTTTACAAGGTTCCATTTACTTTTTTTGCTTTTTTCTTTTTTCCGATATTTTTGCTGCAGTTTATTTTTACTTACGGGCTTTCTCTTCTTCTTTCGGCCTTGAATCTTTTTTACCGGGACATCCAGTATTTATTTGATTTAGTAATGACTCTTTGGTTTTATGTAACTCCGGTGATCTATGCAACGGAATTTTTTCCGCAAGAATACCGTTATATATTTAAAATAAATCCAATGTCGGTTTTTATAAATGCCTATCGCCAGGTATTGTTTAACGGAACTTTTCCAAACTGGGATAGTCTGGGAATAGGGCTAGTTGTTTCAGTTGGATTATATCTAATTGCTCATAATATCTTCAAAAAATTAGAAGGAATGTTTGCGGATGTAGTTTAATATGGAAAAAATAACCAATTTTTATAAAAGAAACCGGATAAAATTTTTAATTTTTTTTGGTATTTTTGGACCGGCAACCATCACTGCCATGGCTGATAACGATGCTTCAGGGGTGGCAACTTATGCAATAGCAGGTGCCAAGCTGGGATATCCGATTTTATTCGCCTTATTTTGGATAACAGTTTTATTGGCAGTTACGCAGGAAATGGGAATGAGAGTCAGTTTGATAACTAGAAAAGGATTAGGCGATTTGATCAGAGAATTTCACGGAGTTGAAGTAGCTATTTTTATCTTTATAGCTTTGGCGGTTGCCAATATGGGAACGATTATCGTGGACGTTGCCGCTTTCAAAACCACGGCTGAAATGTTGAATTTACCGGTGCTTCCGTTAATTGCAATTATGATGGTGGCAATTTTTGCCTTTGTTGTAAAAGGAAATTATAAACTGACCCAAAACATCATGCTTTTATCGTCTTTTTTTTATCTTGCCTATATTTTTTCTGCTTTTAAGGCAAATCCTGATTGGAATTTGGCAATCAAAAATCTTGCTTGGCCACAAGGATTAAAATTTACTTCTTCGTATTGGCGAGATTATATTATCATCGGACTTGGAGTTTTAGGTACGACAATTACACCGTGGGGACACTTTTTTATCAGCAGCTTTGGTTTGGACAAAAAAATAAATGTCGGCAAAATTTTTTATTCACAAATTGAAACTTATTGGGGGGCTTTTCTAACGAACTTTTTTTCTTTTTTCATGATCGTAGCGACCGCAGCCACTCTTTTTGTTAACAAAATTTCCCTAATTGACGGTTCCCAAGCTGCTTGGGCAATTGAACCTTTCGCCGGAAAACTAGCAGCCTTTCTTTTTGCTTTTGGTATTATGAACGCCGGGTTTATGGGGATTGTTATCGTTGGCCTATCAACAACTTACGCCTTTTCCGAATTTTTCGGCATCACGGGAAGTCTGGATTCTCCATATAACAAAAGCAAGATCTTTTATTTAATATTTATTGGTCAAATTCTTGTTGGGACTTGTATCGCAATGCTCCCTGGAGTTGATCTTTTTAAAATCGTTGTCGCCAGTCAGATCTTAAACGCCATGACCTTACCTCCGATATTTTATTTTTTGATTAAATTTACGAGCAACAATGAGATCATGGGAAAATATGTCAACAATAAATTTCAAAAATGGTTTACGATCGGAGGAACCGTGGTAATTACACTTGCATCAATCTTCACCGCTGTTTATACAATTATTTCTTTCAAATGAGTAAATTTAAAAACGTCTTTGTAACCGGTTCTATAGCCTATGATACGATAATGAACTTTCCAAATGAATTTCAGTCCTATTTTCACCCGGAAAAACTTCATCAGATAAATGTTTCATTTGTCGTTAACAAACTTGAAAAGCAGTTAGGTGGAACGGGAACGAATATTAGCTATAACATTTCAAAAATAATAAATAACAAATCACAAATTAAACTTCTTGGGTCGGTCGGAAAAGATGGAAAAGATTTTTTGAATTTTTTCAAGAAGAACAGTATTGACGCCAGCAAAGTTATTGCTGATAAAAAATTATATACGTCAGCCGGGTCGGTCATCACTGATGAAAAAAATAATCAGATCTGGGGTTTTTATTACGGAGCATCGGAAATAATTCCCCATATTGATCAAAAATTAATCAATAAAGAGACTGATCTCTTGGTTATCTCAGCCAATCATCAAAATTCTTTTTTGTATTTTCAAAATTTGGCAATCAAAAACAAGATTTCCTATTTTTATGATCCGGGGATGACTTTGACATGGATAAAAGATAAAGATTTAAAAGAGGGTGTGATGAACGCCCGGTATTTAGTTGGAAATGATTATGAAATTGCAATGATATTGAAACGGTTAAAGAAAACTGTTAACGAGTTAACCCACCTTCGCCAAAGCTACGGCGGGCAAGGCGGGTTGCGGATTATAACGACGTTGGGAGAAGATGGCGTTCAATATTACGATGTAGGGGCGAAGCGTGCTTCGCCCTTATTGATAAAGGGATATCATGTAAAAAAAATGATCGATCCGACGGGAGCGGGAGATGCATGGAGAGGTGGGTTTATTGCAGGTTTGTTGATGGATAATTCCACAAAAGATTGTTTGAAGTTAGGAAACGTCATGGCGAGTTTTGCCATTGAGAAATATGGGACAGTCAACCATAAACCTACATTGTCACAAATAAATAAGCGATTAAAGGTAATTTAATAAAGAAATAATAAAATAAACAAATAAAAAAATAAATTATTAAATGTATAAATGATTAAATAAATTTAATTATTTTATTATTTATTTATTTTTACATTTATTTTCTTATTTCATTATTTGTTTATTTAATCATTTGAATTTTTGTACTTGTTATTGTTTAATTATTAGATTATGAAATCTGACATCAAGGATATTAAACTCGCGCCGCTTGGGAATCAATTAATTAACTGGGCGTATTTGCAGATGCCGGTTCTCGATTTGATCAGAAAAAGATTTAAAAAAGAACAGACTCTAAAAGGAGTAACAATCGCATGTTGTCTTCACGTTACTTCAGAAACCGCAAACTTAATGATAACTTTGAAAGAGGGAGGAGCTAAAGTATTTTTATGTGCGTCCAATCCCCTATCTACTAATGATGCCGTCGCTGCTTCTCTCGTCAAAGATTACGAGATTCCCACTTTTGCTATAAAAGGAGAAGATAACAAAAGTTATTACTCCCACCTTAACGCAGTCCTTGATGAAAAACCTAACTTAACTATGGATGACGGTGCTGATCTGGTCGGCTTACTTCACAGCAAAAGAACTGATTTATTGAAAAACGTTATCGGTTCATCGGAAGAAACTACAACGGGAGTGATCAGACTACGGGCAATGGAAAAAGATAAGGCTTTGAAGATTCCGGTATTGGCAGTCAATGATAATTTGACCAAACACTTGTTTGATAACCGTTATGGAACCGGTCAATCAAGTATCGATGGAATAATCAGGGCGACCAACATACTACTGGCTGGAAAAAAGTTTGTCGTTTGCGGATATGGCTGGTGCGGACGAGGAGTTGCCATGCGGGCTAAAGGAATGGGAGCCCAGGTAATTGTGACAGAAGTTGATCCGGTTAAGGCGCTTGAGGCATTAATGGATGGATTTTTAGTTATGACATTAAAACAGGCAATCAAACAAGCTGACGTGGTCCTTTCAACAACCGGAGACAAGCACGTGATTGATGAAGAGCACTTAAAGGCCGCTAAACCCGGAGTGATCTTAGCTAATGCTGGACATTTCGATGTTGAAATTAACAAAGATGCCTTAAAAAAATTAGCAAAAAAAATTACCCGAGTCAGGCCAATGGTTGAGGAATACGATTTAGGGACGAAAAAAATTTATTTACTTGCTGAGGGAAGATTAGTTAATTTGGCTGCAGCTGAAGGTCACCCGGCCTCGGTTATGGATATGAGTTTTGCCGGTCAGGCGATGGGGGCGGAATTTGTTTGGAAAAATAAAGGGAAATTAAAAAGTAGAGTTTATTCTCTACCTGCTAAACTTGACGCAGAAATTGCCCGCTTGAAATTAAATTCAGAAGGTGTTAAAATCGATAAATTAACCAAAGAACAGAAAAAGTATTTAAATAGTTGGACAGAAGGAACCTAGGTAAACGGTTAAATATTAAACTGTTAAAACTTAAAAAAACTGGTAAACATTAAACCACTAAAATAAATCGTTTAGTGTTTATTGTTTGATTGTTTTTTTAACCGTTTAAGTTTTAGGGTTTAACAGTTTAGTAGATTGATATCAAGAGAAATAGTTAGGGGTCTAGCCCGAGAAACTATTCACCAACCGAACTAATAAGTGTGTTACGGTGGTAAAGCTAGAAGCGATGTGCTTGTTGTTAATAATTAAAACAAGAAAATAAAATGCAAACTTTTACTTCAGAATCTGTTTGTTCAGGGCACCCCGATAAAATTTGTGACCAGGTATCTGATGCGGTCTTGGATGAAGCTTACAAAGTAGATAAATATTCCCGGGTCGCCATTGAAACTATGGTGACAAGAAATTTTTTGGCGATGGCAGGAGAAATAACCACAAAAGCAAAGTTAAATTACAAAAAGATTGCGCAAAAAGTTATCAATGATTTAGGTTATACGATTCCGGTCCTAAATTTTTCCGAAAAATCAGAAATCATTGTTAAAATTCATACTCAATCGCCCGAAATTGCCGTTGGAGTTGATAATTTAGGTGCAGGAGATCAGGGAATGATGTTTGGTTATGCAAGCCGTGAAACTAAAGAATTTATGCCTTTGCCAATTATGCTTGCTCATCGATTAGCGATGGGAATTGATATGCTTCGGGAGACGAAACATCTCCCCTACTTAAGACCGGATGGAAAAACCCAGGTGACAATTGGCTATGAAAAAGACATTCCAAAAACAATTGAAAATGTCGTTTTAGCAGTCCCGCATGAAGAAAAAATTAAACTTTCTCAAGTAAAAGAAGACTTGTTCAATCTATTAGTAACTCCAATCTTGCAGGAATATGGATACAAGATCAATCGTAATCAATTAATTGTTAATGGTACTGGAGTTTGGCACATTGGTGGACCGGCTTCTGACACAGGAGTAACCGGACGAAAGATAATCGTTGATACTTATGGAGGGACGGCTCGGGTGGGAGGAGGGGCATTTTCCGGAAAAGATCCAACTAAAGTTGACAGATCTGCCGCTTATGCAGCCCGCTACCTAGCAAAAAATATTGTTGCAAATAAATTAGCTGATCGCTGTGAAGTACGTCTTGCCTACTTTATCGGAGCGAAAAAGCCGGTAATGCAGGAGACGGAAACATTTGGAACCGGGAAAAAATCGGTAAAAATAATAAACAGTTTTGCCGCAAAGTTACTGGACACATCATTAAAAGGAATTATTGACGGCTTAAATTTGCGACGACCGATTTATTTTAAAACAGCTTCTTACGGACATTTCGGCCGGGATATATTTACCTGGGAAAAAATAATCAGAAAATAATCATTTTTTCCAATCCCTTTTTATTTTAAGAAAGTCTTCCCTAATCGAAAGATCGGCTACATGTAAAAACCATTCCTGAAATATTTTAACGGAGAAAATTGCCATTGAAATTAGAAAATATGTTTTCCCCTGCAAAATCGACGGAAAATAATTTTTTCCTAAAAAAATTAAAATAAACACCCATTCAAAAAAATTCGGAAAAAATAACAACACTTCCCTATTTTTACTAAAATAATAAATGAGCTGACCGATTAATCTGTAAGTAAAAAGAATTAATAAATAAATTTTGTAATCCGGATAATTAAAATATGAATAAATTATTATATTAATAAACCACCACAGATCAAGATTTTTATCGATCAATTCATAAAGTTTTTTGGATATAACTTTGTGGGCAAAATCTGCGTCGATTAAATCAAGAAAAACTGATAAAATTATGGCTGGTAAGGGCCAAATAAATATTAAAGGAGCGATTATTATTCTTAGCAAGACAGCAAAATAATACATTAGTAAAAGTATATGAAAAAAAAACTTAAAATAGCAATGATTTTTTCGTCTGACCCCTCTAAAGCAGGTGGTGTACAGGAACATATATTATATTTATCTAAGGAATTGACAAAGCTAGGTCACCATGTCGACATTTATGGTCCTGAAAAAAATGTTTATCCGTATATCAACTATCATTCTATTTCCAAAGTTGTTATTTTACCGGTACCAAATGGCAATTGGGCTAATATTACGGTTAAGAATGATGAAAAACATGAAGTGGCGGAGATAATTGAAAAAGGAAAATTTGACATTATCCACATTCACGAACCATATATACCTTTTATTAATTGGGACGTATACAAAAATACTTCGGCCGTTAAAGTGGCAACTTTTCATACTGCCTGGAACGACGACTCAATAATTAATTTAATAAATCCTTTTTTGACTCTTTTTAAGGAAACTTTTTCCTCATATTTTAAAGCGGCTATTTTTGTTTCAAAGATCGGCAAGAAAAGATGGAAAGATTTATGTGAAAAAAATGTTTTTCAAAAAGTTATTTATAATGCTGTTGATAATGCCGCCTTTGCACCTATAAAAAAAAATAAAGTCAAAATAATTAATTTGTTATTTGCCGGTCGGTTAGTTAATAGAAAGGGGTTGATATATCTTTTAAAAGCAATTAAAAAGATAACGGCTAACCACTCAAATATTAAATTAATCGTTATCGGTGATGGGCCGGAAAAATTAAAATTAGAAAAATACGTTAGAGATAATAATTTAAGTAAATTTATAGATTTTAAAGGAGAAATACTCGGTAACGCCAGAATCAGCTACTTTCAAAAATCTGACATATTCTGTGCTCCGTATACAGATGAGGCTTTTGGAATTACAATTCTTGAAGCGTTATCATGCGGGGTGTCTGTTATTGGTTTCAAAAACGAAGCATTCTATGAAGTACTAAAAGGTTACCCCTATCCAAAATTATTTGTGCAAAATAAAAATATGATAAAACTATCAGAGGCCTTAACGGAATTGATTAAAAATAATAAAAAGCGCGATGAAATCGGTAAGTGGGGAATTAACCGGGTTAAAGTTTTTAATTGGGCTAGCACAGCAGAGGAAACCGAAGAGTTATATAATCAGATATTGAAAGTATGAAAAATATAAGGAATTTTGCCATTATCGCTCACATTGATCACGGAAAGTCAACGCTGGCAGACCGGTTGCTTGAGTTGACCGGGACCGTTGAGGCCGGTCATCATGAGGCCCAGATGCTTGACCAAAATCCGATTTCACGAGAACGCGGAATCACGATAAAGCTAGCCCCAGTTAGGATGAGCTATAATTTTAACTCTTCACTTTTCACTCTTAACTTAATTGACACTCCTGGCCACGTGGACTTTTCATATGAGGTCGATAGAACTTTGGCATGTGTCGAGGGTGTCGTATTACTTGTTGATTCGACCCAGGGAATTCAAGCTCAGACGATTGCCAATGCTTACAAAGCAATAGAAAAGAACTTGGTGATTATTCCTGTTGTCAATAAAATCGACATGGTCAACGCTGAGGTTGCGAAAACAAAAAAGCAACTGATTGATTTCTTAGGGGTAAAGGATGACGAAATATTTTGCGTGTCGGCAAAAACAGGAGAAGGTGTTCAGAAATTATTAAATACTATTATTGAAAAAATTCCGTCTCCATTTGATCGCTCGGTACAAACCGCAAAAAATTTAACACCTTCGCTTAACATTCAAGCGTTAATTTTTGATTCTTACTACGATTCTCATCGGGGTGTAATCGCTTTTGTCCGTGTGTTTGACGGGGAATTAAAAAAGGGCAAAAAAGTCCGACTTTCGGCGGCTAATGAAACCTTTGAAGTCCAGGACGTCGGATATTTTAAACCGGAATTAACTTCGCAGGAATTTCTTACCAATGGTGATATCGGCTATGTGGTTACTAATTTAAAAGATATTCATAAAGTTTCGGTTGGTGATAGCATAGTGACTGATCCTTCGTTATCTTTACCAGGGTATAAAAAAGTCAAATCGATGGTATTTGCTTCTATTTTCCCTACCGATACCGGAGACTATCTTAATTTGCAAAAAGCATTAGAAAAGCTATATCTCAACGATTCTTCACTCGAGTTTTCTTCAATTCACAGTACGGCGTTGGGAGCGGGATTTAGAGTCGGTTTTTTAGGTCTGTTGCACGCCGACGTTGTCCGAGAAAGGCTGGAACGGGAATTTGATCTTTCCTTAGTCTTAACCCCGCCCCAAGTCAGGTTTAAGCACGAAAATAATAACTTTTTTGAACCATATGTCAAAGCTATGATCGTTTGTCCTGATACTTATGTTGGAGTCGTCATGCAATTATGTCAAAACTACCGGGGGAAATTTATTAATATGGACAATAAAAACCAAACTGTTTTGGAATATGAGCTGCCAATGTCGGAATTAATTTCCGATTTTTTTGATAATCTGAAAAGCGTTACTTCCGGTTATGCTTCTTTGGACTGGGAATTTTTGCGCTATCAACAGGTCAAAGCGGATAAATTAGAACTGCTTCTTAATTTAGAGCCGATTGACGAATTTAGTGAGGTTGTCGTTGAAGAGCGGGCTTACGATAAAGCCAGTTTTTTAACATCGCGTTTAAAAGAATTGATTCCCCGTCAACAATATGAAGTAAAAATTCAGGCAAAATATAAGGGAAAAATAATTGCTTCTTCTCGTTTAGCTCCGTTCCGCAAAGACGTATTAATTAAAAGCGGAAAATTGGTTGGCGGAGGCGACTTTGGCAGGAAGCGGAAACTTTTGGATAAGCAAAAAGAAGGAAAAAAGAAGATGAAGATGATTGGAAAAGTCGAAATACCAAAAGAAGCGTTTATGAAATTATTTAAAAGGTAAAGCCACGGGCTTGCATGGATATTGAAATCTGTTCCGATCTTATAAAACTTTTGGTAAATAAAGGAACAAGTATAGGTAGGTAACTTTTTAAAATATTCCAATTAATCTTATGCCCTCTCGCCTGTTGAGCGATTGTAACTTGTTTAATTTCTTTTGTCAGTTGAGGAATCATTCCCAAACTTAAGCTAAGAACAAAAGACAACTGCGGTGGTAAAAAATTAAGAGCTTTAACAATCAGGCTAAGCTTAGTTGTTTGGATTAAAAGAAATATAAGACTTGATAACGACAAAATTCTTAAAGAAGAAAGAGCACTCACAATCAAACTTTCTTTAGTAAGCAGTTGAATTACAAAAATAATAATTACTGCAATAAACAAAGGTTTTAACCAAGAAATATATTCGAAAAATTTTTCTCTTATAAAAACATAAAAAAGAATAAATAAAAAAAATATTAAGTTTAGATAAAAAGCGTCTTTATAAAACAGAATGATATTACTGATTATTAATACTGAGATCAATTTAATTCGCGTTAAAATGATTTCATTCATAAATTTTTTGAAATAGGTCTTATTCCAAGAGAAATTAATTCTTGATTATTTTTTAAAACCTGCTTTGTTAGTCCGTTCATAATTATTTTACTGTCTTCAATAATGATTGTTATCGTAGAATTTTCCCAAACCATGTCAGTATCGTGTTCAACAACAATAATTGTTTTTCCCTTTTCATGAATTGATTTAAGAATTTGATAAACTAATTTAGCATTAGAGTAGTCAAGATTTGATATAGGTTCGTCTAAAATTATGTAGTCTGTCCCCATTGCCAAAACGCAGGCAATACAAAGCAATTGCTTTTGACCTCCAGATAGATTTTGAGGGTCACGCTTTTCAAATCCTGCCAATCCAACTGTCTCAAGAGCATCGTGCACTCGTTTTTCAGGATTGTTCAGGTTAAGATTTTTGACTCCAAAGGCGACTTCCTCTTCAACGGTTAAATTAAAAATTACTAAATCAGGATCTTGGAAAACTGTTCCGACTTTTTTTGAAATTTCTCCGATGGATTGATCTCTTGTATTTTTATCATCTATAAAAATATTACCTGTTAATTTTCCTGGTATTGCGTGTGGAATTAAACCGTTAATGCATGAAACCAAACTAGTCTTCCCAGATCCGTTTTTTCCAAGTATGGCAACAAAGTCACCTTTTTTTATTTTAAGTTTAATTGAATCTAGAATTATTTTTTTAGATTCATACTGAAAAGAAATAGAATCGATTACAATACTCATAATTAATTATTTTTTTCTCCAAAACGTGATAATTTATAAGGAAAGACTAAAATCCAAGCAAAAGCAACGTCAATAATTCCCTGAATAGCATTTATTCCAATAATAATATACCAGGGAAACATATTCATTAATTCAATAGTAGTTTTTCCTGGTATCCAAATACGAAGTGCAAAGTAATAGTTAAAGAAAAACATAACAATTCCTCTTATTACTATGGCAACAAAGGTAGGCAATATAATGTTTTTAATTTTTTTAAATTTAGTATTTAGCCCATACAAAGCAAGAAACATCGGAACGGTCGCCAAAAATTTTGCTGAAGCACCGAGCCAAGTATCGGGGGCAATCAAGGTAATAATAATAGATCCAATAACGGCAACATCTAGTCCTCCTCTGATCCCGAATAAAAAATAGGCTATAATCCAGGGCACGGCAACTACATCGATCCACATTCCCCACTGGGTTTTAATGCCAATATGAAGAAGCTGAAATAACGCAGAAATTGCCGCGAGTGCAGCAAAAATAGTCAAACGACGTGTTAGTAAGTAATTATTTTTCATAGTCCTTCTTTCCTCCCGACTGTACGGTCGGCTCCGGAGTTACACCGGATCATGCTTTGACTTGCGTCTCGGCTCGTGGGCTATACCACCGATTGGGAATCACACCCTTCCCCGAAGGAACGATTCAAACCATTGTACAAATTAAAGTTTTTTTTTGCAATATCAATTAATTTCGGATACAATGAAACCTTATGCAATTTGAAAGTACTCATATAAAAGGAAAAGGCCGGGGAAAACCGATGGGATTTCCAACTATTAATCTTAAAATTCCAGACGATTTCGAACTAAAAAACGGGATTTATGCAGTAAAAGTAATAATCGAAAAAAAGGTTTTTAAAGGAGCTCTGCATTATGGCCCTGTACCTACATTCGGGGAACTGCAAAAAAGCTTAGAGGTTTATTTAATTGAGACTACGGGTGAAGAAATTATAGAACTGGATGAAAAAATTATTAAAATAGAAACAATAAAATTCTTGAGAGATGTAATTAAATTTAAATTAGTTGAAGACTTGGTTAATCAAATAAAAGAAGATGTTATAGAAATAAAAAAATTGTCTTAAAGCAATGTTATATTTCTTTCCAACTAATATTTTTGTCTTTCTTCATAAAAGTTAGTTGGCGTTTAGCGTATTGTACTTCTTTATTCATCCAATCTTCAACAGCCTTTTCTTTTGTTAAATCATTACTTAAATATTTAATTATTTGTTGATATCCGATGGTTTTCATTCCCGGATCACTTTGTTTATATCCCATTTTCAAGAGTTTTTTTACTTCCTCAATTGCTCCATTTTTAAGTCTCTCCTCTACCCTTTTTTTAATTACCTGGCGCAGTTTTGATTTATCTTTATATCGAAGGCCAATAAATAATTTAACAGGCCAATCCTTATTAACCTCCGCGGTTTTCCCGCTTCGCTCCTCAACCGCGGAGGTTTTCTTGGAGGCAATCTCGATCTTTCGAATTAATCTCCTCGGGTTCAACTGATCGCTATGATTTAAATTTTCGAAAACAGTTTTATTTAGTTTAATGAGCATTTTTTGTAAGTGATCAACGGATTTATTATTCAGTTTTTCTCTAAGCATAAAATTTGGCGGGCTGTTATTATCATCGATTCCGTAAAGAAAATGTTTTAAATATAAATAGGTTCCACCGACCAGGATTGGAGTTTTGCCACGTTTTTTAGTATCAGCAATTATTGGTGTTAATTGTTTTACGAAATCAAACGAAGAGAAATATTGATCGGGGGTTACGATATCATATAGCCAAATTTTTTCTTTAGGTATGTCTTTTCCAGTAATTATATCTAAGTACTTATAAATCTGTCTGGAGTCAAAGTTGATAAGTTCGCCGTTATATTTTTGTGCTAGTTCTAATGCGAGTTTAGTTTTTCCGGTCGCTGTTTGACCAGTAATTATGATCATTTCTGCATTTTGGCGGCATCTATTAAGTTTTTGTATAAATAGACTACGTCAATTGGTCCGCTTCCACCAGGGGTTGGCGTATAAAATGAAGCGATGTCTTTTATTTCGCTCTCTTCATAATCGCCTTTTAATTTACCGTTTTCTTTTCGGACGCCGGTGTTTATCAAAACAACTCCGGGCTTTAACATTTCAGGAGAAATAACTTTTTTCCCAGTTGCTGTGATTATTAAATCCGCGGTTTTAAAGTAGGATTCAGGATCAACAGTTGTCGAATTAATGCTGATATAGTTTATATTCAGATTTCCAAGAGTATTTCCAATCGGTTTCCCGCCAGTGATGCCCCGGCCTACGACAACAACCTTTTTGCTTTTAAGAACATTTTTAAACAAAAGCCGGTCCCGTTTTATATCGACAAACACCATATCCTGTTTTCTTTTTCCGTCATAAATATATTTAATTATTGTCATGACAGCCAACCCAAGCGGGAAAATAAATTCTGTTTTTTTCTTATGACCCTCAATCTCTTTTAATAAGGGAATGTAATCATAGATACTGTCTGTAGAAAGTTGAGCCGGAAGAGGTTGTTGGATTATAATTCCCGTTACATCTGGATTCATAACCTCTTTTTTTAATAGATTAGCAAAATCAATAAAATTCGGAGTTTTAATTAAATGAATTAATTTGAAGTTAATCTTCAGAGCTTTTGCCATTTCAGACTTAATTTTTACAAAAGAAAGCTGTTCAGGTGCATTGCCGACTAAAAATACTGACAATCCAATAGGTTTTTTAATTGTTTTGCGGTCTTTTTTAAGTATAGCTAGAAGATTATTTGCGATTTTCTTACCGTCAATAAACATGGTGGTAATTATACCATATTTTTATACACTGGTGGCACTGACAATTCGATCTGTTTTTTCGGAAAACCTCATTAAAATAACTCCTTTTGCTGTTCTTGACCGGGAAGGAATATTGTCAAGTTCCATTTTGACAATTTGTCCTAATGCACTGGTAATTATCAGAGTTGTGTCACCCGGTTCGATTATTGCCGAATAGGCAACCGAACCAATTTTTTGGTCGACGGATGTGATCTTCACTCCCTTACCGCCCCGATGCTGACCTTTAAAGTTGGACAGCTTGGTTTTTTTACCGATTCCCCTTTCAGTTAAGACAAGAATATCCTTTTTGAATTCTTCGTCGGAAAAAACATCGGCGGCAATTATTTGTTGATCGACTTTTGCGTCCAGATCCATGCCTTTGACTCCGATTGAAGCTCTACCGGTTGGTCTAATTTCTTTTTCCTTAAAAACAATTGCTTTACCGTTTTTTGAAGCTAAGATAACATTTTTCTTTCCGTCGGTAAGCTTTACCCAAAGGAGTTCATCGTCTTTTTCTAACCTAATCGCGATAATGCCGTTAGTTCGAATATTAATATAGTCCTCAAATGAAGATTTTTTGACCGTACCATACTTTGTTGACATAACCACAAACATATTTTTAGCTTTTTCCATTGTTTCCGCACTGTAGCTAAGTATCGAAGTTATTTTCTCTTCCGGTTTAAGAGCAACTAGGTTTATAATCGCTTTTCCTTTAGAGATGCGTGATCCTACCGGAACGTCCCAAACGCGTGTTTGAAAAACCCTACCCTGATTGCTAAAAAAGAGCATGTAATCATGAGTCATGGCTGTCGTAATATAATATACATTATCAGTATCCTTTGTTTCCATACCAGAGACTCCTTTGCCGCCACGATGTTGGATACGGAAAGTTTCACGAGGAACCTGTTTAATATATCCTTCTTTTGTTAAAACAACAATAACTTCTTTGTTTTCAATTAATTGCTCATCGGTAATTTCGCCCGGTTTGAATTTCATTACCTGAGTTCTCCGTTCATCACCATATTTAGTTTTTAAATATAAAATTTCTTCTTTAATAACCTTAAGGATTTTAAAGATGTCCTTTAATAAACTTTCCAAATATGAGATGGTTTCTTTTAATAGAGCCAATTCATCTTCAATTTTGTTTCTTTCCAGGCCTGTCAAACGCCTTAACTGCATTTCCATGATCGCCTGGGCTTGAAGTAAAGATAATCCAAATTTTTTCATTAACTTTTCTTTAGCTTCCGGTTCGTCTTTCGATTTCTTTATAACGGCAATCACCTCGTCTATATGATCCAGGGCAATCAAATAACCTTCCAAAATATGAGCCCGGGCTTTGGCTTCGGCTAATTCATACTCTGATCTTTTTACAATAACTTCGACCCGGTTCTTAATGTATATTTCCAAAATTGTTTTTAAAGATAATGTTTGAGGTACACCATCAACCAGGGCGACGATATTCACTGGGAATGATGTCTGGAGATTAGTAAATTTAAAAAGATTGTTTAACACTTTTTTGTAAGAAGCATCCTTTTTTAATTCAATAACCACTCTTATTCCGTCCCGATCCGACTCATCTCTAAGATCCGAAATTCCAACAATCTTTTTTTCATTGACTAAATTGGCAATTTTTTCAACCAGTAAAGCTTTATTGACCTGGTACGGCAGTTCATTGACGATGATTGCCATTTTTCCCTTCCCCATGTCTTCATCTGTTACCCGGGCCCGCATCATTATCGACTTGCGGCCGGTTGCATACATCTCTTTAATATCGGCGGCTCCATAGATAAGACCGGCGGTTGGAAAATCCGGACCTTTTATAAAAGTCAGTAAATCTTCTAAGGTTGTATTAAACATTAATTCTTTCACGTCTTCCATCGGCAGCTTTTTGGCGCTTTTTTTATCATCTAATTTAGCTTTATCAATCATAAAAACTAGTGCGTCAACGAGCTCCGAAAGATTATGAGGAGGAATTTTTGTCGCCATTCCGACGGCGATTCCTTCTGCCCCCATTAGCAAAAGATTAGGAAGCTTAGCTGGTAGATAAACAGGCTCTTTTAAAGATCCGTCAAAGTTATCAATAAACGGTGTTGTTTCTTTTTCGATATCAGTTACCATTTCATCAGAAATCTTAGCAAGCTTAACTTCGGTATAACGCATGGCAGCTGGAGGATCTCCGTCGATTGATCCAAAGTTACCTTGTCCTTTAATAAGAGGATAACGCATGGAAAAAGTTTGAGCGAGTCTGGCCAAAGCTTCGTAGACTGAAGAATCTCCGTGTGGATGGTATTTTCCAAGCACCTCTCCAACGACCTTAGCCGATTTGGAAAAACGGGCGCTGAAAGTTAATCCTAACTTATACATCGCATAAAGAATCCGGCGATGAACAGGTTTTAAACCGTCACGAACATCCGGAAGAGCACGGGAAACAATAACAGACATCGCGTAATCAAGATATGCCCGCTTCATTTCTGTATTTATTTCGGTGACCTGGACGTTATTTGACATAAATTATCTTAAATTAAAAATGGTGCTAATAATAAGGCTACTATATTCAACACTTTAATCATTGGGTTAATAGCCGGTCCGGCAGTATCCTTATATGGATCCCCGACCGTATCGCCGGTAACCGCGGCTTGATGGGCAAAACTTCCCTTTCCACCGAAATGACCTTCTTCAATATATTTTTTGGCATTATCCCAAGCAGCTCCACCGGTAGTCATCGATATTGCGACAAAAAGTCCCGTAATGATGCTGCCAAGCAATAGTCCTCCTAAAGCCTTTGAACCAAAAACTAATCCAATAATAATAGGAGTTACTACAGGAATAAGACTTGGAACGATCATTTGCTTAATAGCTGATTTAGCAACGATATCAACAGCCTTTCCATATTCAGGCTTGGCTTTTCCTTCCATTAATCCTTTGATTTCTTTAAACTGTCTTCGGACTTCATTTACTACAGCAACGCTGGCTTTTCCAACAGCCTCCATTGCAAAAGCTGCAAATATATAAGGTAAAGCTCCACCAATAAATAGACCAATAACAACGTAAGGATCAGCCAAAGAAAAAATAACTTGTTTTCCTAGTTCCTGTGTATAGCTCGTAAAAAGAACTAAAGCTGCCAAAGCCGCTGATCCGATTGCATATGCTTTTGTAATTGCTTTAGTTGTATTACCAACTGCATCTAGGGCATCGGTAACTTTTCTTATCTTCGAGTCTAAACCGCTCATTTCTGCTATTCCTCCGGCATTATCAGTGATCGGTCCAAAAGCATCAATAGAAACAATAATTCCGGTAAGTGATAACATGCTCATGGCAGCGATAGCTATTCCGTATAATCCAGCAAAATAGAAAGCTAAAATAGTCGACAAAGAAATTACGGTGATTGGAGCTAAGGTTGATTTCATCGACAAAGCCAATCCAGCGATGACATTTGTTCCGTGTCCCGTCGTTGACGATTGAGCAAGGTTTTTTACCGGCGAAAACCTTTTTGAAGTGTAATATTCAGTAATCGCAACCATTGCCATTGTCAAAACGACACCGATGATTGAAGTGTAAAAAAAGTTAATTTTTCCGGGAAACATTGATACGGTAATGAAATAAAATCCGATCAATGCAATTATGGCGCTTACTGTCAAACCCTGATATAGAGCCAACATGATTTTATTTCCGGACAATTTAACAAAGAAAGATCCGATAATACTGGCGAATATTGAAACTGCGCCAATTAATAAAGGATAATAAATGATTGTTTGGTTACCAGGAAAAGTCAATTTACCGAGTATCATTGCTGCAATTGCCGTGACTAAATAAGTTTCAAAAAGATCAGCTGCCATTCCGGCGTCATCTCCAACATTATCTCCAACTAAATCAGCAATGACTCCAGGATTTCTGGGATCATCTTCTGGAATATTTTTTTCAATTTTACCCACCATGTCGGTTCCTACATCGGCAGATTTGGTAAATATTCCCCCTCCAAGACGGGCAAAAACTGAAATAAGAGAACTACCAAAAGCCAATCCGATCAAAGGTTGTAGACTAGAACTGCCACTATATTTTGTTAAAAGAAGATAAAATCCGGAAACGGATAAAAGGGCTAATCCAGCCACCATAAAACCAGTGACTGATCCGCCTGCAAACGCCAAAGAAAATGCTTTACCTAATCCGCTTTTTGCAGCTTGGGCAGTTCTGATATTACTTTTAACGGCGATAGACATTCCAACTATTCCTGCGATTGCAGAAAAAACCGATCCGATCAAAAAGCCGATAGCTGTGAATTTACCAAAGACAAAATATAAAATAGCAAAAATTATCAAACCTATAACGCTTACAACTGTATATTGACGCTTCATGTAAGCATTCGCTCCCTCATTTATTGCGTCCGAAATGGCGTTCATTTTATCATCCCCTTTTGGATTTTTAAGTATTTTTGACGTAAGAAAAATTCCGTAAATAATAGAAAAAATGCCGGCAATTATTGCTGGCTGGGTTGAGTTAAAAAAACTTGTGAACATAATATTATAAAACTTATAATTATAAATCCAAATTTGCCATCTTTGCGTGTGTAACAATATATTTTTTTCTTGGTGGAACTTCGTCACCCATCAACATTGAAAAAACATGATCACTTTCTTCGGCGTCGGTAATCATAATTTGCTTTAAAATTCTTCTTTCCGGATCCATGGTTGTATCCCAAAGTTGATCAGGATTCATTTCTCCCAGACCCTTGTATCGTTGAACATTTGGCTGACTTGACTGTTTTGCCAAAAGTTCACCGACCAATTTATCTTTTTCTGCATCACTGTATACATAGTGTATCTGTTTTCCTTGTTGAACCTTAAAAAGAGGTGGCATGGCAGCATAAAGATGACCTTTTCGAATTACATCAGGAAGATGTCTGAAGAAAAATGTCAAGATCAACGTCAAAATATGTTCACCATCGACATCGGCATCGGTCATAACAATAATTTTATGATATCTAAGTTTTGCATAGTTAATATTTTCTCCGATACCCATACCGAGGGCGATTACTAAATCTTTAATTTCTTTAAAAGCTAAAACTCTATCCAAATAAGCTCGCTCAGTGTTTAAAATCTTACCTCTTAACGGTAGAATAGCTTGAAATTTTCGGTTGCGGGCTTCTTTAGCGGTGCCGCCGGCGGAATTACCCTCAACCATAAATATTTCACAAAGAGACGGATCTTTTTCTTGACAATCCGCCAGTTTACCAGGAAGAGTAGCTCCTTCTAAAGCCCCTTTTCTCATAACGGCCTCTTTAGCCGCTTTAGCTGCGAGTCTTGCTTTTTGTGCAAGAAAAATCTTACCTAAAATTTCTCTACCGGTTTTTGGGTTTTCCTCGAAGTAAGACTCTAGATATTCAAAAACAGTCTGTTGAACAATGGTTTGAACCTCTGAATTACCGAGTTTTGTTTTTGTTTGTCCTTCAAATTGCAGGTCGGTAGCCGACATTTTTATATAAACAATCGCGGATAATCCTTCTTTTACGTCATCTCCAGAAAAGGTTTCGCTATTTTTATCTTTTTCTCCAAACTCTTTTTTTGCGTAATTATTAATCGCTTTAGTTAAGGCTGTTTTAAATCCAGTCAAGTGGGTTCCGCCTTCATGAGTGTTGATTACGTTTACAAAAGTATGGATATTCTCATTAAGTGACTGATTATATTGAATGGCTACTTGAACGTCTTTATTATCGACGGTTTTTTGGATATATATAGGTTCATGTAAAGTTTTTTTTCCTCGGTTCATATCCCGTAGAAGCGAGATTATTCCTCCATCAAAAAAATATCCAAATTTTTCCTTCGTTTTTTTATTAAAAATTCTAAAATAAACGTTATTGATAAGATAAGCCCGCTCTTTTACCTGTTTTTTGAAGATACTATTATTTATCTCGATAGTTTCTTTAAAAATCTCTTTATCAGGTAAAAAAGATACAGCTGTCCCCTCTTCAAAATCAAAATTTAAGATAGATTTATCAACTTTTTTGACTGAGGCAACCGGGATACCTCTTTTGTATTCCTGCCGGTAAATTTGATTGTCACGTTTTACTTCAACGATAACATGATCGGAAAGAGCATTAACAACCGAAGCCCCGACTCCGTGAAGTCCTCCTGATACTTTGTAAGCTCCGTCACTGAATTTTCCTCCTGCGTGAAGTTTTGTCATGACCATTTCAAGCGCTGAGACGTTGTATTTTGGAACCTTATCAACAGGAATACCCCGGCCATCATCGATAACCGTCATGTAGTTGTTTTCTTCTATTCTGATTTCGATTCGGTGGCAATAACCCGCCAAAGCTTCATCGATCGAGTTATCAATAATTTCATTTAAGCAGTGATTAACCCCATATTGAGCTGTAGTTCCGATATACATCGCCGGTCGTTTTCTAACCGGTTCAAGTCCTTCTAGAACAACGATTGAGTCGGCTCCGTAATCAGATTTTTTTTTAGACGCCATAAGTATAAATATTAGCTTGTTTGTTCTTGAAAGTCAAAACATTTCTCCTTGGTTCCTCGCCCCGCCAAAGGCGGGGCTAGATTAATAAAAAACTTATTTCAACTCTACTTTTCCTCCAGCAGTTTCGATTTTTTTCTTAGCTTCTTCAGCAGCTGGTTTTTTTACATCAACTAACAAATCTTTTGGTGCAGACTCTACCAATTTTTTAGCATCCATGAGTCCTAGATTAGGAAGAATTTCTCGAACGGCTTTGATTACTCCTAATTTATTGTCTCCGGCGGCGGTCAAAACAACGGTAAAGCTGGTTTTTTCTTCAGCAGCAGGGGCAGCGCCTCCAGCGACT
>Ga0172379_10002251_pt1 | contig 34837 bp, 33 predicted proteins | sample GrowelOW334metaG_FD_119756 | JGI IMG/M metagenome (GOLD analysis project Ga0172379, IMG submission 119756) | Groundwater microbial communities from an aquifer near a municipal landfill in Southern Ontario, Canada - Groundwater well OW334 metaG | ecosystem: Environmental > Aquatic > Deep... | reverse complement strand
GTCTTTGGCAATGGAATGGGACTGTGTGGACAAAGCTTAACAACAACGATCCGACAGACATGGTGGTTGCCGGCTCGAACCTGTATGTGACTTTTGTCAATGGCCTCTATAAATGGAATGGCATGACTTGGAGTCGCCTAGATGGTCTTAAACCGGCAATTATGGTAGCTTCTGGTTCGTCTTTGTATGCGGACTTCGCAGGGGCTGGGCTCTGGAAGTGGGAAGCAAATGTTTGGAATAAAATTAGTTCAACAGATTCGAATATCATGGCATCAGGATTCTAAAACAAAGGGGGGCAGATTCTAAATCTGCCCCCCTTTTGTTCCGTAAACTTCTGACCTCACTCAAAAGTGTGTAACAGGTTCAAACGTCTCACACTTTCCTCGATCTGCGGGAACCATTCCGACATTTATCAGCCTGGCTACCGGCAAAATACACGATGTCAACATTTTGGATATTCTCCCCTTGGGAAAAGACGCCGTCATCTCAATGGAACGTGGATACACATATTTTTCAAGGCTTTATGCACTGAACCTGTTTCCCGCCTTCTTCGTAATTCGCGCCAAGAGAAATCTTCGTTTCAGGCGACTCTATTCCCGGGAAGTGGACAAAACGCTGAGGCTCCGTTACGATCAAACCATCGTCCTTACAGTCAAGAAATCCCGAAACGCCTACCCAGAGATGCTACGCCGGGTGTCTTACGTGGACTTGGAAAAGAACAAACATTACGTATATTAGGCCAATATTTACCGTTTCTGCAAAAACCGTCGCCAATATTTACAAGCAGCACTGGCAGGTTGAACTCTTTTTCCGCTGGATAAAGCAACATCTGAGAATCAAAACCTTTCATGGAACATCGCCCAATGCAGTCAAAACCCAGATATGGATCGATGTCAGCACTTACCTTCTGGTCGCTATCCTGAAAAAGAGACTCGACCTGACTGGCAGCCTCCACACAATTCTCTAAATTCTTGAGGTCAACATTTTTGACAAAAGATCCATTATTAAGATAGTTAATGACGCTTAAAAGCAAGAACCGGAACCCGTTTCGCGCAACAAATTGAATTTATTTAACAGTTAACCGGACACGCGTGACGTCCGGTCCATATTTTTTAAAAAAGCGGGCGGGAAAATAGACCACAAACAAAAATATGAAAATTCAACGTTCGCCCCATATGAAACGGCAAAGGATCAGAAATTTGTTGAATATCTCTTAAATGATCTTTTCGAAACAAAACTCGCTTCAGAATTATAAAGGGGAATAGATTTCAAGTCTGTTCCCTAATTCAAATTGATCCAAAAAGGAGGACGGTAAAGATGACCACGTATGAAAAAGGAAAATTGTACGATCTCCCAATTATTGATCTGACGCCTGATCCAAACCAACCGAGAAAGTCCATGGATCCACAGGCGCTGGAGGATCTGGCCGCATCAATCAAGCTGAAGGGCATCATTCAACCGATCCTGTTCAGGGTTGCGGCTGATAGCCCCTACCTGATCATTGTTGCCGGTGAACGCCGTTACAAGGCTGCCCAGATGGCCGATCTCCTGATCGTTCCCGGTATCTGTGTTGAAGGCAACGCCGCGGAGATCGCCCTGGTTGAGAATCTTCAACGCCAAGACCTCACGTGCATCGAAGAGGCTGAAGCCCTGAAAAGGCTGATGGACGAGGAGAAATACACACAGGACCAGTTATCGGCGGTCATCGGCAAGCCGCGTACCACCATTACCGAATCCCTTTCCCTAACGAACCTGCCACAGGCGATTCGGAACGATTGTCGCGGCAATCGCACAGTCAACAAGAAAAAGCTTCTTGAGATTTCGCGGAAGAAGCAGCAGCGCGCCATGAGCACGGCTTACGCCAAATATAAAGAGGAACTCCAAAAAGAGCTGGAGGGCGGTGCGAAGAAAAGAGAGAAACTATCCGCGGCCACCGTCTTTTGCCAGTACCTCGATAAGACCAGGGAGAAAGTGGAGGAGGTCGACATCAGCGACTGGTCCGATGTCGACCTCCTTGCTGCCAGTGCTTCCATAAGAGGTCTCAGGGACGCCCTCGACAACTTCACCACCCCCCCGTCATAAGGCAACCTTGCATAAGAGAATAAATTTTGGCGGACAGATTTGTTATCCGGCCCCCAAAACCGAAGCCCATTATGACTGCTGGTCACATATTGACTTCTCAAATTTTAGCGCAATTCAATTTTAGCGCAATGATAACAAATGCTTAAGCAATGTCGCCCCGCGACAATTTTTGAAAACAACCCGTCATGTTCACGAAACCCCCAAAAGACTTTTTTAATCGATGAAAAGCAGTGGTAATATCTTTATGGCTAATTGCAGCATGAAAGAGACCAAGGTTGAAGAATTTCTAACTGTTAATCTTGACCCAAACCAAGCTAAGGAGTAGTAAACGGCATGTTAAATGATAAAACCATACTCATTACCGGTGGAACTGGTTCATTCGGTAAAAAATGCACTGATATCATTCTCAAGCGATACAAACCAAAGCGCCTCATAATTTTCAGCCGAGACGAACTGAAACAATTCGAGATGGCTCAGGTCTATTCAGACACGAAATATGACTGCATCCGCTATTTTATTGGTGATGTTCGTGATAAGGAACGAATGTATCGTGCCTTTCATAATGTTGATTATGTAATTCACGCTGCCGCCCTCAAGCAGGTGCCTGCCGCTGAATACAATCCTTTCGAGGCTGTAAAGACTAATGTTTTGGGCGCACAGAATGTCATCAATGTGGCCATAGATCAGGGCGTTAAGAAAGTCATAGCCCTCAGCACCGATAAAGCCGCTAACCCGATTAATCTTTACGGTGCTACAAAACTATGCTCGGACAAGCTGTTCATTGCCGGTAATTCCTATGTGGGTCGGGACAGCACAGTCTTCAGTGTGGTAAGATATGGGAATGTGGCTGGTAGCCGTGGCAGCGTGATCCCCTTTTTCCTGAAGTGCCGTGAAGCGGGAGTCCTGCCTATAACTGATCCGCGAATGACCCGCTTCTGGATTACCTTGGAACAGGGTGTCAATTTCGTTCTGAAGGGTCTTGAAACAATGGTTGGTGGGGAACTTTTCGTGCCCAAACTGCCTAGTATGAATATCATGGACTTGGCAAAAATAATCGCCCCGGAATGCAAAACCGAAATCACGGGTATACGACCAGGTGAGAAACTTCATGAAGTTATGATTCCAAGGGATGATGCAAGAAGAACCATCGAGTACGCCGACCATTATATTATTCAACCAGACTTTGCTTTTTGGGGAAGACGATTTACGAATAATGGTAGTCAATCAGTGCCAGAAGAATTTGAATATAATTCCGGTGATAATCCCTGGATGTTGACTCCGGATGAAATGGAGGAGATCATCAGGAGTCTGGAGGCGCTATGAAACAAATACCTTATGCAACCCAATGGATTGAAGAAGATGATATCCTTGCCGTTACAGATGCGCTACGATCATCAAACCTCACTCAGGGACCTCTGGTTGAGGAATTTGAAAAGAGTGTTGCTCAGTATTGTGGTGTAAAATATGCCGTAGCCGTAAACAGCGGAACTTCGGCATTGCATATTGCCTGCCTTGCTTCCGGCGTATCTGCTGGAGATGAAGTCATTACGTCAGCAAATACTTTTGTTGCTTCCGCCAACAGCATCCTTTATTGTGGTGGGAAGCCCGTATTTGCCGATATCGAAGCTGACACGGCGCTTATTGATCCAATAGATATCAGAAGGAAAATTACAAATAAAACAAAAGCAATAATTCCTGTTCATTTCGCTGGTCAGCCTGCGGATATGGAAGAAATAAATAAAATTGCCAAAGATAGTAATCTGAAAATAATTGAAGACGCTGCACATGCAATTGGGTCAAAATACAGATCAAAAAACGGACAGGATTGGATCAAGGTTGGTTCTTGTTTTCATTCAAATATGACAATATTGAGTTTTCATGCGGTTAAACATATAACAACCGGTGAAGGGGGAATGGTTTTAACGAATGATCATGATTTGTATGAAAAATTAGTTTTTTTTAGATCCCACGGAATTACGAGAAGTATCAAATACATGAAAGAAACTGAGGGTCTCTGGTATTATGAGATGCACGACCTGGGGTTTAATTACCGCCTTACAGATATGCAATGCGCCCTTGGTATAAATCAGTTGAAGAAACTTGACAAATTTATAGCCAGAAGAAAGGAAATAGCTAAATTATACGATGAAGCATTCTCGGAAATCGAGCAAATAGACTTTATAAAGGAAAAGAATGGATTCGATTCTTCAAGGCATTTGTATGTTATCTTGGTAAAGAATCGAAGAAATATTTACAATTGTTTGACCGCGGAAACAGATATACGGGTCAATGTCCATTATATCCCTGTTTATTTACACCCTTACTATAGGCGGTTGGGTTATGGACGGGGACTTTGCCCGATGGCGGAAGAATATTATTCGCGCGCCATCTCTATTCCCATGTTCCCGAAGCTCTCTAACGATGAAGTCGAATATGTAATTGAAAAAATAATAAAAGTAGTTGTAAACTAAGCTGATGGACTTATACATTCGTGCTGATGCCACTGCAAAAATAGGCACAGGCCACATCATGCGTTGCATCGCTTTAGCTCAGGGTTGGCGGGAGCGAGGGGGTGTTGTCACTTTTATCAGCCGTTGTGAAAGTGAACCCTTAAAGCAGAGGATTCAAGGTGAAGGATTTAGCATGCTTCCTTTAGATCGAGTCTGTCCTGATCCATCTGATCTTAAGAACACTTTATCCATATTGAAAAAGGACATAACCGATCAAAAAAAATGGCTCGTATTTGACGGCTACCATTTTACCCCAGATTATCAGAAAGCGATCCGTGATGCAGGAATCCACCTTTTGGTAATCGATGACATGAACCACCTACCACACTATCACGCGGATATTCTTCTGAACCAGAACATTCATGCCCCTGATCTTAAATACAAATGCGATGCAGACACGACACTTCTCTTGGGAACCCGTTATGTACTCCTGCGCAGGGAATTCCTGAAGTATCGGGATTTTAATCGCCAGATCCCTGATCGGGCGAAAAACATCCTTGTGACCCTTGGGGGCGCCGACCCGGACAATGTAACACTAAAAGTCATTGAGGCATTGAAGCTTCTTGATGCCCCGGACATTTCAGTCAGAATCATAATCGGCCCCGCCAATTACCACCAAGAATCGCTACGAAAGGCATTGACCACCACTCTTTTTGACACAGAACTACTTGTCAATCCACCTAACATGCCCGAGCATATGGCTTGGGCGGATATGGCTGTGTCCGGTGGTGGGAGCACCTGTTGGGAGCTGGCGCTTTTTGAGCTGCCGAATATTATCCTTTATTGTGCTGAAAATCAGAGGCCCATTGCTGAAAAACTCCATGAAAAAGAAATCGCATGGAACTTGGGCGGGCATACAGATCTTTCGTCTAAATCCATAGCCGCGGCGATCGACAAAATGATAAATAATAAAGACACAAGAGCGAAAATGGTCTCGAAGGCTACGGGACAAATTGATGGGCAAGGTGCTGCCAGAGTCTGTCAGGCCATAGAGGAAGTAAATGAATCTGCTGATTTTAGGTCCGCCTAACGTAACCTTGAGAGAATATCTATTACGGGATGGCCATGCCGTCACTGAAATGGAAGATCCTATTGACACTGAATTTATTAAGACGAATAAAATCGATTTCATGATCAGCTATGGATATCGCCATATCATCAGGCATCCTGTTTTGGATTTCATGAAGGACAAAATCGTTAATCTGCACATATCACACCTGCCTTGGAATCGGGGCGCTGATCCAAATCTTTGGAGTTTTCTTGAGGATACGCCGAAAGGCGTAACGTTGCATTTTGTTGATGAAGGCATTGATACGGGCGATATTATTTATCAACAGGAATTGAAGTTCGATAGCGACAAGGAAACGCTGGCATCAACCTACAAAAAGCTCAATGCCGAGATAATCGCTCTATTTCAGGATACATGGCCCTTGATTAGTGGGGGGGGGGGTACACCCCGACGCCAACAACCACCAGGCGGCACGATCCACCGCGTGTCGGACAAGCGCTACTTCAAGCGCCTTCTTGCCAGGGGATGGGATACGCCGGTGAGTGAGATCCTTGGCAAAGGCAGTTTTTATCTGCGAGATGTCAGAGCGGATGACAAGGAAGCGATTCACCAATGGCGAAACTCGCCGGATGTTGCAAGATATATGTATACGGATCACCATATCACAGAAGAAGAACATGAACGCTGGTTTCAGGCTGCACTCAGGGACACTGGCAGGAAATACTGGATTATCATGTGCGACCGGGAAGCCATCGGGCTCGTCAACCTCTATGATATTGACGAGAAGAACAGGAGATGCTTCTGGGCGCTGTATATTTCAAGCGAGAATGTGCGTAGTAAGGGCGTTGGTGGCTTTGTTGAATACCAAGTAATGAACTACGTATTCGACGATCTGGAATACAATAAATTGTGCTGCGAAGCGCTGTCAAACAATACAAGAGCCATCAATTTCTATAAAAGTTTCGGCTTTCGAGAGGAAGGCATCTGTCGCCAGCACATTATGAAAAGTGGGGAATATGTGGATATCGTAGCCTTGGCAATATTGAAAAGTGAGTGGGATGAAAAGAAGGCGGGAATTGAAAAGAGACTGAAGATGAAGGGTGTCATTCGAGTTTGTGGAGAATTAACGCATGAAATTAAATGCACAATGCGAAATAAAAATTGCAGGGTATGATATTGGTAAAGACCACGGTACTTATATTATTGCCGAATTGTCAGCAAATCATAACCAAGATTTCCATCAAGCTGTTCAACTCATAAAAGCGGCAAAAGCGGCTGGCGCCGATGCAATTAAACTCCAAACATACACCCCTGACACCATTACTATAGACTGTGACAATGATTACTTCCGTATTGGCAGGGGCACAATTTGGGAAGGAAAGACGCTTTATAAGCTATACCAGGAAGCATACACGCCTTGGGAATGGCAGCCGAAACTGAAACAGGTTGCGAACGATCTGGGAATGGACCTTTTCTCGTCACCATTTGATCAAACAGCCGTCGATTTTTTAGAAGAAATGGGGGTGCCTGCCTATAAAGTCGCATCCTTCGAGTTGGTAGATATACCCCTGATCCAGTATATCGCTAAAACCGGCAAGCCGATCATCATGTCAACAGGCATGGCAACATTAGCAGAGATAGATGAGGCGGTTACTGTAGCCAGAGAGGCGGGCTGCAAGGAAATAGCCCTTCTTAAATGCACCAGTGCCTACCCCGGAGACCCAGCGGAGATGAACCTGAACACCATCCCTCACATGGCCAAGGCATTCGATGTTCCTGTTGGCTTGTCGGATCATACTCTGGGCATCGCTGTGCCAGTTGCAGCTGTTGCCCTCGGTGCCTGCATTGTGGAAAAACACTTCACCCTATCCCGTGCCAACCCCGGACCCGACAGTGCCTTTTCCCTTGAACCGCATGAATTTAAAAAGATGGTCGAGGCAATCCGTATCACAGAAAAAGCCGCGGGTAAGGTGCAATACAAAGTATCGGAGCACGAATTAGCAAGCCGTGTTTTTCGTCGTTCTCTTTTTGTAATTAAGGCATTGAAAGCAGGTGAGTATTTTACATCTGAAAATATCAGGGCTATCCGGCCAGGTTATGGAATGCATACGCGTCATTTAAAAGACATCATCGGACGAAAGGCTGCTGTTGATATTTCTCCAGGAACCCCACTATCTTGGGAGTTAGTCGGATAAATGGACACAAAAATTTATCGTGCCGCTCTTGTAGGTTTGGGTAATATCGCATGGCGTTTCAACAAAATGTCGCAAATTAGTAATCCGGTGCTAACTCATGCTGCTGCATTTGCAAGAAATGATCGAACAGCGCTTGTCGGAGGATGTTCTCCAAATGAAGAAGATTGCCGCAACTTCGAGGCAACATATGGACTTCCAGCATTTAACAGCCTTGAAGATTTAATTAAAAATCTTTCTCCGGATGTTCTAAGTATTTGCTCACCTCCGGAATTTCATTTTGAACAAGTATTTTGTGCCGTGGATAAAAAAATTTCGATGATATGGCTTGAAAAACCGCCTGCTGTAACACTTAAACAAGTCGACACCCTTATAAAGCAAACGAAGAACATGGGTGATAAAGCTAAAGTTCTTGTGAATTATCAACGTCGATATATGGAACCATATATAAAACTAAAATCGTTCTACGATACAGAAATTATGGGTAAGTGCCCGATAATTCAGGCCACGTATTCACGTGGTCTGGAAGCAAATGGATCGCATATTCTCGATATGATTTTTCATATTGTTGGAGAAGAAAGACAATTTACCTTAAACCTATCAAGTACACATCTTGATGATCAAAATCCATCCTTCACCATTAATTTTGAGGGAGGTCCTCATGTGTTTGTTATGGGCTGTGATCTTACATATCACAACGTTGATATAAGTCTGACGTGCACAAAAGGTAGAATGTCAGTTCTTTATGGCGGAATGAAAATGATGATAGAAGAAAAGGTGGAACATGAGTATTATCCGGGATTTTTCAGGTTGAAAGCAGCCGATGAAAATGCTTTGGGATATGAGGGATTTGGACCAAGTATGGAAGCTCCCCTTCAGGATCTTATAAATTCATTTGAAAATAAGCAACTGCCAAAGAGTAACTTGGTTACGGCGCGACCTACAATGGCTGTTATTGAACAGATTAAGAGCCTTCAGTGAATATGAAAATTATTTTTGCCTCTGGGGATGTGGGAGGCGCACGTGCACTCATACCAATAATTGACAGATGCCTAAAAGAGAATTATTCAGTCTCCGTGGTGGATCATGGCCATATTGCCTTAGAAATTAGAGGCGAGAAAAAAACTAATAATCTCGAACTTATCTCGTGTGAGACGGCAACAGCGCAAATCGAGAGAGGAGAGGCTCAAGTTATTGTCTTTGCCTCCAGCCTGAAGGATACCACAGCACTTACGTTAGCCAGGCTATGTCAATCAAAGAAGATCCTTGTGATTCATATTCTTGATAACTGGTCATCCTACCGGGAGAGAATGGAAACAGACGGACTTCCACAATTTATCCCTGATATTTATGCTGTGATGGATAAAATAGCCTATCAAGATGCATTGGCATGTGGGATTCCGGAATCGACTTTAATAATTACAGGGCATCCTGCCTTAGTCACACTAAACAATGAATATGAGCCCCATAAGAGAAAAAAATCTAATACATTAAAAGAACTTGGTTTTGATCCAGAACGGTTGTTTGTTGTTTTTGTATCCGAACCGGCAGAGAATGATCAAGGAGTATCGGATGCTTCTTCAACGTACCGTGGTTATACGGAAAAGATTGTTTTGCGTAAGTTTTGTGATGTGCTTCAATGTTATGCAGATAGAATACAGGTCGGCGTTCTTCCTCACCCCCGCGAAAATGCACATGAATTGGATAAATTGTGGAAGGAATGGAAAGGTTGTCTCAAAGGACGATTGATAACGTTGCCAACAGGTAGACCAAGTGTTTTTTTTGCAGATGGAATTGCAGGGATGGCTTCTATCCTTCTTTATGAGGCATGGTTACTGGGGAAACCCGTGATCAGCATCCAGCCAGGATTACGGAACGATGCGCTAAGAATGCTCGGAAAACGTGAAGGTCTTTTCTTTGTGGATTACAAGGAAAACCTGAGCGAATCCATTAAATCATGGATTCAAGATGTTATTGAGAATAAGCCTATCTGCAGTCGACCTGAATTATCTATGCATGTTATGGCAAATGATAATATTCTTGGTCTGATCAAGACGCACTGCAAATCACGCCAATAATAATATGGGGATTTTATAGGGACTAAACTTATGGTTGTGGCCATCATACCGGCAAGAGGTGGGAGCAGTAGAATCCAGAATAAGAACATCCGTCAATTTGCGGGAAATCCCATGATATCGTATTCTATTCAAGCGGCAAAGCAATCGGGGGTCTTTGATCGCATTATTGTGACCACAGATTCTAAAGCTATTGCAAATATCGCCGAAGCATATGGTGCAGAAGTCCCCTTTTTCCGCCCTGACCATCTTTCGGACGATCATACACCAACAGCGCCCGTGATTTCTCATGCACTCCGATTCATATCTGATCAGGGAGTGCCGGCAGAATATGCTTGCTGCATCTATGCTACCGCACCTTTTGTCAGGCCAGAATTCATTCGTCAAGGATATGAGATTCTTCTTAAGGAAGGTGTGTCAGCCGCTTTTTCGGTTACGACATTTGCCTTTCCCATCTTCAGAGCATTAAAAATTAAAGAAAATGGGCAAATGGCAATGTTCTGGCCAGAGTATGAATTAGCCCGTTCTCAGGATCTACCGGAAGCCTATCACGATGCCGGCCAGTTTTACTGGTTAAAAGTTGACTCCTTTCTGAAAAGTGAGAAGCTTTATGCATCTGATGCGATGCCTGTCCGTATTCCCCGCTACCTTGTTCAGGATATTGACACACCGGAGGACTGGGAAACTGCAGAAAGGATGTTTATGACTTTGCCTATCAATCAATTTACAAACTCAGAGGTAAAATCAGAATGAAATTGGCAATTCATGGTGGAAAGCCAGTCCGTGAAAAACCATTTCCCGCCCATATAACTATTGGCGAAGAGGAAAAAGAAGCTGTTTCAAAGGTATTAGATTCTGGTATTCTATCCAAATATCTTGGGACATGGCATCCGGACTTTTATGGGGGGCCGCAGGTGCGAGCTTTAGAAGAGGAATGGTCTGATTATTTTGGAATAAAACATACTGTTGCTGTTAACTCGTGCACTTCGGGGCTCTATTGTGCGGTTGGAGCTATAGGAATAGAACCTGGAGACGAAATTATTGTAACACCTTATACAATGTCTGCTACAGCCACAGCGCCGCTAATTTTCAATGCAATTCCAGTCTTTGCAGATATTGAAGAAGACTATTTTTGTCTAGATCCTGTTGCCGTAGAAAAACAAATAACGCCGATGACGCGGGCGCTTATGGTCGTTGACCTTTTTGGTTTACCATTTGATGCTGACAGGATAAAAGCCATCGCAAAGAATCATGGATTATATGTTATTGAAGATACGGCACAGGCGCCAGGTGCAAAATATGGAAACAGATTTGCTGGCACACTTGCAGATATAGGGGTATTTTCACTAAATTATCATAAACATATCCATTGCGGTGAGGGGGGGCTTGTTGTAACGGATAATGACGAACTTGCAGAAAAAATAAGACTTATAAGAAACCATGCAGAAGCTGTTGTGGAAGCTAAAGGTACGAAAGATCTCATCAACATGATTGGCTTCAATTTTCGGATGACCGAAGTCGAAGCAGCAATTGCGAGATGTCAGTTAAAAAAATTACCAGGACTTATCCATAAGCGCCTTGAAAATGTTAAATATCTTGAGAAAAAACTATCGGGTATCAAGGCAATAACATTACCCAAAGTCCGCGAAAACAGCCTACATGTCTATTATCAGCATGCATGCCGTTTTGATGAGCAAATTGCGGGCACATCAAGAAACTTATTTATTGAGGCTGTCCGCGCTGAATTACCTCATTACGAACTACGGGAAACGGAAGGTGTGAAATTGGGGTGTGGTTATGTAAAACCACTCTATTTACAGCCACTTTATCAGAAGAGAATTGTGTATGGAAAAAAAGGTTACCCCTTTAGTGAAGTTAAGAAAGAAAGTAAATTAGATTATTCGGAAGGATTGTGTTCTGTTACAGAGCGAATGCACAACAAAGAACTTTTTACACATGAATTTATGGTGCCTTCTATGACCGAAAATGATTTATATGATGTCATCACCGCATTTGAAAAAGTATGGGAAAACAGGAATCTTCTTAACGGTTAGATAATGGTTGCGTCTTCAGATATCAATACTAATAGGCTTTTAATTACATCCTTTACGGAAAGACATTTGTCTTCTCGATATGTAGGATGGCTTAATGATCCCGATGTGATTCAGTTCAGTGAACAAAGACACAAAAGTCATAATGTTGAGTCATGCCGTTTGTATTGGCAATCATTCCATAATACACCGAATTATTTTTGGGCAATAGAGGAAGTAAAGTACGGATATGGCCATATTGGTAATATAAATGCCTATGTCAATAAGATCCATAATATAGCAGATGTGGGTATAATGATTGGTGATAAACGATTGTGGCGGAATAACTATGGTTTAGAGGCTTGGATTGCAGTATTTAAATTTTTATTTCGCCAGCTTAATCTTAGAAAAATTACAGCAGGAGCAATTTCTGTTAATTTCGCCATGCTGAACATGATGAAAAAGGCAGGTATGGTTCCTGATGGAATACGGGGAAAACAATTTATTTTTAATGACCAAGAAGTTGATATTGTACATTATGCAATATTCAAAGAGCAATGGGATTCAATTGCCTTTAAAAATAATCATTTACTCGACATAAAAAGATGAAATATTGATAAAGATATGAAGTATTGTAAAAAGTGTCTTCAGACCGATAAGAGACCGAATACTGTTTTTGACGGCAATGGTGTCTGCCCCGCGTGTATTTATCACGAGACGTTAGCTTCTGTTGATTGGGAGGAAAGGCGTAAGGAACTTGACGAAATTGCCGAATTCGGGAAAAAAAACAATTATTCCGGGTATGACTGCATAATAGGGGTGAGCGGGGGGAAAGATAGTACAAGGCAAGCAATGTTTGTTAGAGAGGTTTTGAAGATGCATCCCCTGCTCGTTTGCCTTTCTTATCCACCCGAACAATTATCTCATAGGGGCGCAGATAATATATCAAATCTAATAAAATTAGGTTTCGACTGTATTTCTATATATCCTTCACCTAAGATCTGGAAGTCCCTCATGAAAAAGAGCTTCATGCGATACGCAAATTGGTGCCGCTCAACAGAACTATCACTTTTCAGCAGTGTACCAAGGTTTGCAATCGCATATCAAATCCCCCTCATCTGGTGGGGTGAGAACGCAGCTCTTCAATTGGGGGACTTGGGGGTAATGGGGAAATCGGGTGGTGATGGTAATAATCTGAGGTATATGAATACATTGAACGGCGGAGATATTTCCTGGTTGCTTAGTGAATATATAAAGAAGAACCAAGTATTGCAATACTCTTATCCATCTGCCGAAGAAATGATAAATGCAAATTTACGGATTGTTTTTCTTGGTTATTACTGGAGACATTGGTCTCTTCTTGATAATGCTGATTTTTCGACCCTTCACGGTCTTGATGTGAGAGATGAGCCGCCATGGGATATTGGAGAACCGTTTGGTGTAACGGCTCTTGATGAAGATTGGGTTGGAATGAACCAAATGATTAAATACTTGAAGTTTGGTTTTGGCAGAACAACGGATTATGTGAATGAAGAAATAAGAAAAGGGGAAATGTCGAGGCGTGTTGGTATTGATCTTGTAAAAAAATATGATGGTAAGTGTTCAGATAATTATATCAAAAGTTTCTGTAATTATATCGAAATCACAGTTGAAGAATTCTGGCGGATCTTAGAGCAATATGTTGACCAGGATCTATTTACTAAAAATGATAAGGGAAGATGGATACCAACTTTTGAAGTTGGGATAGATAACGAATGAAACAAAAGATAGCTATTATAGATTATGGCGTCGGTAATGTTTATTCGGTGTATAATTCCATCTTCAAGCTAGGTTACAAGGTATCAATTTCGTCAACAGAAGAAGCAATAAAAACTGCTGATTTTCTGATACTGCCGGGCGTTGGTGCATTTGAAACAGCAATGAATAATCTGAAAGCCAAGAAACTGGACGCTATGTTGACTGAAGAGGTTGTCTATAAAAAGAAACCTCTTCTTGGTATATGCGTGGGTATGCAGATGCTTTCGACGGTATCGGAAGAAAATGGGGAGCATGAAGGCCTGAACTGGATAGAGGGTCGGGTTAAAAAACTATCTCTGCCCAAAGGCTTTTCCGTGCCACATGTGGGTTGGAATGATGTTCATCTTGCCCAAAAAGTGCCTCTATTTGAAAAATATGTTAACCAACCACATTTTTACTTTGACCATAGTTATCATTTTAGATGTGATGCGAAATATATTGCAGCAACATGTGATTATGGAATGGCTGTGATTGCAGCCGTTCAGAAAGATAACATTTTCGGGGTTCAATTTCACCCTGAAAAAAGCCAGACGACGGGACTGAAACTCTTCAGGAGTTTTTTCAACCAGTAGAAACGATAATAAGCCCATGCTTAAAAAAAGAGTTGCTGCATGTTTGGTTGTAAAAAATGGAATCGTAGTTCAGAGTATCCTATATAAAAAATATCTCCCCGTCGGGAAACCGCATATTGCCGTAGAGTTCCTAAATCAATGGGGTATAGATGAAATAATCCTCTTAGATATTTCTGCAACTAAAGAAGAACGAGGCCCGGACGTGGCAATGATAAGAACTCTTGCCAAGAAGTGCTTCGTTCCCCTTACGGTAGGTGGAGGAGTTACAAATCTTGATCAAGTGAAGGAACTTATGAGCTGTGGGGCTGATAAGATTTCCATAAATCGAAAGGCTCTCGTTGAACCGAAATTTATATCCATGTTCGCTCATGAATACGGAAATCAGTGCGTCGTGGTTTCAATAGATGTCGTGGGAAACAAGCAGTCTGAATACAAGGTTTATGATTATCTCAGTGGCGCTCATTTAGATATCGATCTTGTAACATGGGCCCAGGAAGTGGAGGAATATGGGGCGGGAGAAATATTCTTGACTGCTGTGGAAAGGGATGGGTCGTATCGGGGATTTGATGTCGAACTTATCGATCTCATCTCTGAAAAAGTCGACATACCTGTTATTGCAAGTGGCGGTGCCGGCAATGCAGAGCATTTTCATCACTTATTCCATATGACATCAGCATCAGCCGGATGTGCAGCGAATTTTTTTCACTTTACGGAACATAGCGTCAACATTACGAAAAGCCATCTGGTGAAAAAGAAATTACCGGTAAGGCTTGAGACACATGCCGACTATGGTGAAAATGAATTCGATCGCGAATTCAGATTAAGGAAAAAGAACGATCAAGTACTTGAAGATATGCTTTTTATTAGAATTGAGAAAGAAATCATATGAAGGTCTGCACCCGGTGCCTTTATACCGATAATCATCCCTTGAATCTGACTTTTGATGAACAGGGGGTATGCAGTGGATGTAAAGTTCATGAAGAAAAAGACATCCTCGACTGGAGGGAAAGAGGCGGTAAACTTGGAACAATCCTGAATGAGTACAGGCACAAGTCATGCAATAATTACGATTGTATTATCCCTGTAAGTGGAGCGCGGGATTCCTATTTCATAGTCCATACGATAAAGAATATCTACAAGATGAATCCGCTTCTTGTTACATACAACAAACAGTATAATACGGATTTGGGTATTCGAAATCTTGCTTATCTAAGAATTAATTTTGATTGCGATCTTATAACGCAGACCGTTAATCCTCAAACGGTCAAGAAAATAACGCGTGCCACAATGCGTAAAATGGGAAGCATGTATTGGCATTGCCTTGCCGGCCAGACCGTTTTTCCAGTACAAATGGCCGTTAAATTGAAAATACCCCTTATTATCTGGGGAGCGCATCAAGGTGTGGATCAAGTCGGAATGTTCTCTCATCTTGATGAAGTTGAGATGACCAGAAAATACAGAAAAGAACATGATTTGATGGGGTATGAAGCGGAAGATATTGTAGATGAATTTGACAATGTAGCCCAAGAAGATGTGATTCCTTATCTCTATCCGGATGACAAAGAACTTGAAAGGGTTGGGGTGAGGGGAATTTATTTGAATAATTACATTCGGTGGGATACGAAACGCCAGCATGAGGATATGATCAGACTGTACGGATACGAAACAGCCGTGCAGACAAGAACTTTTGACACCTATAATGATGTAGATTGCTTCAATTACTCTGATGTCCATGATTATGTAAAATTTATCAAGCACGGCTATGGAAAGGTAACGGACCATGTGAACAGAGAAATAAGGTTGAAGCGTCTGTCGCGTGAGGAAGGGCTATTATTGATAAAAGAGTACCGGAACAATGGACCACAGTTCCTGAATCAGTTTCTCGATTGGATAGGCATGACGGAAAGGGGCTTCTGGTATGTTGTCAATCGTCATAGAAACCTTCATATCTGGAAGAGAAACGACGAGTGGGATTGGGAAATGATAGAGGACATGTTACCTAAGGATGAAGATCAGGAACAAATTGAATCTGTACGGCTTGCGAAAAAGGAATCATGTGATTTTACATTAACGCCATCAAAACGGCCAGATTACACAGATAAAACCTATGTTCTTATTGGTAAGGGATATGTTGATCAGGGGGTTTTGTATGAATGAACAAGAAAATATCTTCGAATTTATCGAAGCCAATAAAAATATTTGGCAAGAGATTAGAAGGACAACAAAAAACAGCTTTAAAAGGGCTAACTCAGAAAAGTCAGACATTTTACTGGTTGAGATGCAACGTCACCCGATATTACTGCATGGGAATGCAATATTTGGAAGGATATTGAAAAACGCTTTAAATACCCAAACTGCTTATTTAGATGTGTCGGATACTCATACTAAAGACATTCTTAAATCTTATGATCAAGAGAGTTTATTTATTAGAACCAAGAAGATGAACCTGAAAGATTTTGTTTCATTATTAAGAATATTTATTTACGCTTCAGCATATATTCTATTTGGCAAGGGTATCCAGTATATAAAAATCAACAAAATTAATTTTGGTGATATCCTTTATGATTCCTATTTGGCCAAGTACAATTTGGCTACAATAAGCAAAATAAAAGTAAATTTATTTATTTCTCTTGCAAGTTTAATCAGAAATTATCTAAGATTTGAGAGAACACTAAAGCTATATAACCCTAAAGCTATATTAATTTCACACAATATTGGTAACCCTTATGGTGTTTTGATGAGGACTGCACTCAGCCTTAATATCCCTGTCTATCTTAAAGTCGGTGGAAACGGGAAAGTGTTACTTCAAAAATATAAGTCTCTTTCTGAAATATATGATGATATTTATAGACCCCAAAAAGAAGATATGGCTTTTCTAAATAATATTCCTCACAATGAGTTAATGTCTGATTTTGAAAAAATTAGTGGTACTAACAAAGAGCTATGTATATGGGGTGAAGATTTTAAAAGCGCTTATGCTAAAGAGAAAAAAATCTATTACACTAAAAATGATTTTGCTGACGAATATAAAGTCAATCCGAACTTTAAGTATGTCTTCGTAATGCTGCACTCCTTCAACGACCATCCTCACTCACATTACGGTCCACTTTGGTTTAAAGACTATTATGATTGGTTTGCAAAAACATTGTGTTTTGCTAAATCAAAAAAAGACGTAATCTGGATATTTAAAGAGCACCCTAACTCCAAATATTATCCTACCAAGGATGTCACTCTAGAAACAAAATTTAATAACATAGCTCAAAACATAATTTTCTTAAATGCTAATACACCTTTCAACACAATGAGTCTTCGTTATATAGCTGATGTTATCATCACTGTTCTCGGAACAGCGGGTGTGGAATTTGCGGCGTTTGGTGGTGTGCCTCCTGTAGTGGCAGGAAAGTCACAGTATAGCGGTTGTGGATTTACTATAGAACCGCAATCTGAAGCAGAATATTTCGAAGTACTGAAAAATATAGAGAAAATAGAACGACTAAATAAAGATCAACAATTAATGGCTCAAAAGGTTTATCTATACAATCAATATTATTCATATGTACCATTTTCATGGTGCCCGATTCTTGATTACGGACAGACTAAAGATAAAAACTTAGATGAGTATTATTGGGATATCCTAAAAAAACATTACGGATATTTTCATAATGATATGATTAAAGAATGCAGTAAATATGCTGAAATTGTTAAAAATCCTAATTTTTATCGATTATCAAAGCGATCATTGGTGTAACTTACCCTTCCACCCATCCCCCCCCAAAAAAACTGCACATGCCGACACCTTAATACTCGGACGCAAAAAAACTATGTTAAAAACTATTTTTACTCATGGAGGTATTTATACCTTTTTGTCCGTTGCATCTCGAGCGATTCCGTTCTTGCTTTTACCGATAATGACTGCGTATATATCTCCGGATGGTTACGGTATGATATCAATTTTTATGATAATAACCTCTTTATTAACACCAGTCATAGGATTCTGCAGCAATTCAGTTTTACAGCAAAAGTTTTTTAAATTGAACGAAGAAGAAAAAGTCTATTTCATGGCAGACGCTTTTAAATTGATGATACTATCCTTTATTTTCTATGTATTCTTGTGTCTTGTTGTTTATAAATTGATTTACCAGTGGATTAAAATACCATTATTGTGGTTTGAATTAGCTATCTTGGTTGGCTTATTCAACATGATTATAAGCTTAACAACGACACTATTTCGATTAAAAAAGCAGCCCCTAATGTATGGCCTATTACAGGGTGCAATGGTATTAACTAACGTTGCATTGAGCATCTTCTTTGTGGTTTGTTTAGAATTATCATGGCAGGGAAGATTATGTGGGATTTTAATTTCATCGTTTTTGGTTTCAAGTCTTTCAATATACTGTAACTTTATATACAAGAATATTAATTTTAAAAATATAAAAAAAACACACCATATTGGCAACGTATTCCGTTTGGGTGTGGCTTTGATACCAGCAACAATAACGGGTTGGATTCTTTTAATGAGTGACAGGTTTTTTTTAACAAGGCTAACATCAATTGAATTAGTGGGGATTTATTCAGTTGGTATCATGATCGCTCAGATTACCGATGTTCTTTTGAACCCAATTCATCTTGCGTATAGTCCGTTTTTTTTTGAAAAAATATGCAAAAATGATTTGCAGACAAAACTTCAAATAGTTCGCTCAACATATCTCATTATTATTACATCGCTGATGGTCGCTTTATTAATATATTTGATAGCTCCAATTATTTTTAAATTAATGATTAATGTGAGGTATCATAAAGCGTTGGATGTAGTTGCTTGGATCTCATTTTCATATGCTTTTTGGTCTATCGGAGGTCTATTTTACAATTTTGTTTTATCTGCCGAGAAAAATATTATTATTCAATATTTTAGCTATATACTTTTAATAATAAGTTTATTCGCCGGTTATAATTTGATTAAATATTATGGAATGATTGGTGCTGCCATAGCAAATTTAATATCTTCAGCATCTTTTGCAATGTGTTATCTAATTGTAACATTGAGATATTTTCGTATGCCTTGGTTTGACAAAAGAGTTTTTGCATGGAATTGATTGAGAACAATAAAAATTCGTCGCTATTATCAGAGAAAAAAAAGAGAGAAAAGTTTTTGATTGATAATGAATTTTCGTTTAGCAGAAACTTTGATATATCAAAAAAAAGTTTTATCAAGGCTGGCGGAATATGTAATATTTTTGTACAACCCCATTCTTTAGACCAATTCATCGTCCTTATACGATTTCTTCGTAGCAATGAAAGGTCCTTTAAAGTTGTTGGCAATCTTTCAAATCTACTTTTTCAAGGCGGCATAATTAACACGATTATAATTTCTACGCGTAAGCTTGGGCAGCATGGCTATGTGGGAAATGATAAGTATTATATGGAGACGGGGACATTATTACCAAGGCAGTCAAAGCTACTTTCGCGGGCAGGCTATTTAGGCTTCTCGGGTCTTGTCGGGATTCCTGGAACAATAGGTGGTGCAATATTCATGAATGCAGGCGCTTATGATTGTCAAATATCAGATAATTTAAAATATGTGACCTGTATAAATGAAAATAGTGAGATATGCGAATTATCGAAAGACGAGCTTTCTTTTGGATGGAGAAGTTCTGCATTTCAGGAAACGTTCAAAAAATATATCATTCTATCTGCTGTTTTTGAATTAAGATCGGGTGATTTAAAAAGCATTCAAGCCCATATGGATGCAGTCAGCACTGACAGAAAAACATATCAAGAAAGTAGATATCCGAATCTTGGGAGTACTTTCGCCACCAAAGATATATATGGAGACCTTTCGAAATATTATTTCTTTTATAGAGTAGGACATATAATGATTAAGATCCTTACGAAAATGTATTTTGGCAATAAAAATATATGTTATGCCAAATGGATGAACAAATATTCGCAAATTTATTTTCATTTAAAGCCGACTTCTAAAGTAGGCTTCTCTGATAAAACTTTTAATTGTGTTATTAACAGAGGTGGTGCTTCTGGAAATGAGCTTGCAGAATTTATTGCAAAAATCCAAAGAGCAATAGAATTCAAAATTCCTCTTGAAGTCGAAATATTCCATGATCAGGTTGGGAGTAGTGTTTAATGAATGCGATTCTAACGTACCATGACGGTTATAATTTCGGAACATTTCTTCAAGCTTATGCGTTACAAAAGAAGCTCACAAGCATGGGTATAGAAAATGAGATCATCAACTATAAAAGCTGGAGACATATTTATAATGAATATAAGTGTTTAATATATACAAAAAATCCACAATTACTGCTTGCTAATATTCAAAAAGCCATTGCATTTAAAAAAACACATAAGCAGTTTACAATGACCAGGTTTTTTACAAATATGAAAGATGCTCCTCAAAAGAAGTACCGGAGTGTTATATTTGGAAGTGATGAAATATGGAATTACACAAACCCCGTCGTCGGATTGGATTTGCCCTATTTTGGATATGGATTAAATGCCGACAAATTTATTGCCTATGCTATCAGCTTGGGCAGCTTAAGCGCGGATGTGAATATACCATCAAGCATATTGAAATACTTGCAACAATTCGACGCAATATCTGCACGAGATGAAAATTCACATCTAATTCTGAGCCGTTATTATAGCAAGTCAATTGAAATTGTCCTTGACCCTACACTAATATATGATTTTGATGGGGAAGTTATAAATTGTCCATACGATGACTTTATCCTTGTTTATGGTGCCGGATTTGATTCAACGACGCAGGTGAAAATTATTGAATATGCAAAAAAGAAGGGCAAAAAGTTGATTTCGGTCGGTTATCTTAATAAATTCTGCGACAAAAACGAGATCGCCATTAGCCCTTTCGAATTTTTAGGATATTGCAAGAAAGCTGATGAAGTGATTACAACTATGTTTCATGGTGTGATATTGTCTATTAAATATGCGAGACAATTCGCGATAGTAGTTGATCCATATAGAATTAATAAATTAGCAACCATTCTAAACAAACTAAAGCTAAAAGATAGAGTTGTCATAGAAAACAATTTTGAAGAAGTAATGCGTAACAAAATAAACTATGACGATATAAGGATTGTCATTAATAAGGAGAGAATTAATTCAGAACAATTTATCAATGCAGCAGTGAAAAGGGATTAATGGGGAATATATACATATTACAAATCTTCAGAGGAATTGCCGCAATTTTCGTTTTATCAGCCCATGCGACCTTATTTTTTGATGATAGATACTTACTGGGCATTATGAACGAAGGAACGTCCGGTGTGGATTTTTTCTTTGTTTTAAGCGGCTTTATTATCTATTATGCTCATCATGGAGATATTGGGAAACCAAATAGCCTCATGGTCTATCTTAAAAAAAGATTCATAAGAATCTATCCAATATATTGGTTTTATACATTCATGTATGTGTTCATCATTTTCTCCGTCTATCTTTTATCAGACAAAAGCATCGCTCCTTATTTTTTAGATATTAATGATTTAATGAAATCTCTGATTCTATATCCACACAATCTCAGTTCGACGGACTCACCAATAATAGCCCCAGCCTGGTCTTTAAGCTATGAAATAATGTTTTATACTATATTTGGTATGGCGATATTGATTAAGCCGAAATATTCCCTTATGATAATCTCAGTATGGGTATTCTGTATTTTCTCGGTTTTTCTTCAAATATTTTCAACGAGTAATTTTATCATATCTGGGTTTATTTTTAATCCTATGAATTTAGAATTTCTGTACGGCTGCGTGATAGCGTCCCTAACATTAAATTATCGCAAGTTTGATAAGTATGGCGTAGTGATCACTATTCTGGGGGCACTCTATTTAGTCGTTAGCTGGGTTAATGGATTGTATCATATCGTTGATTTTAAAAGTATTAAAGTCATAACATATGGGATTTCATATTCATTAATAATATATGGTGCGGTTTTGATGGTGAAGAATAAAGGGCAAAACAATAATATTGAGTTAAGCAGAGTTAAAAAAATATTTATTTATTTTGGGGATGCTTCGTATTCAATCTATTTGATTCACTTTATGCCATTATATTTACTAAGTATTGCAGTTAAAAAGAGTGATATTTTTCATGTTGTGAATCCTTTTATTGTTATCACAATTTGTATTCTTGTCGTCATTGCGCTGAGTTGTCTTTCTTATAAATTCATAGAAAAACAATTCTTGTCGTCATTGAAACTGAAACTGCTATAAACATATTTGTGACGGTCATTATAGAACCATTATCCTTTTCAAGCGAAGTAGAAGAATGAGTTGATATGTTTGATAAAAAAATTCTAATAACTGGTGTAGCCGGTTTTATAGGCAATCACATTGCACTTAGTTTTTCACAAAAAAAGCAGCATGTGTTTGGAATAGACATTCGTCCACAAGAAGAAATACCTTTAATCGATCGTTATTTGTCACTGAAGTTGCCTAGTGATGATATAGGTACTGTTATCCGCGATTATCAACCCGATATTTGTATTCATTGTGCAGGTCCGTCATCTGTTTATTATTCCGTAAAAAACCCGGTTACGGATTTTAATGCTTGCGCTCTTGCAACTCTTAATCTGCTCGATGCGATGAGGCAAAATTCACCCGGTTGCAAGATTGTTTTTCTCTCCAGTGCTGCAGTATATGGCAACTCAATAACGCCTTCAATAGGAGAAGATCACCCGTTAACCCCTATTTCTCCTTATGGTTTTCATAAGCGAATTGCTGAGGAAATATGCAAAGAATATGCTGTTGTCTATGGGCTGAAAACAGCATGTGTTCGCATATTTTCAGCTTATGGTCCTGGTTTAAAACGCCAAGTGCTATGGGATATTTGTCGGAAAGCGATTATGCAACCGGAATTGATTCTCGAAGGAACAGGTAATGAAACTCGTGATTTTGTACATGTAGCAGACATAGTAAGCGCAATAAATATTATTGCTGAAAAGGGGTTGTTTATTGGCGAGGTATATAATGTTGCCAGTGGCAGAGAAACACTTATAAGAGATTTGGCGAATCTGTTATTGAAATCTCTTAATAAACCGGGTTGTATTAGATTTAATGGGGATATTGCGGCATCCATACCTCACAAGTGGAAGGCAGATATTAGTAAGCTAAGATCTATGGGCTATATTCCTGAAATCACCCTTGAAAATGGGATTGAGGGATATGTTAAATGGGTGCGGAAGGAATTGTCTCAGGAATGAACAAGTTTCATATTTGTCTAAATATGATAGGTGATTCAAGCTGGACTGGTGGAAGTACCTATATTCATAACTTAGCAAGAGCGATCGCACTGCTGCCATCAGATGAGAGAAAAAATATTACAGTGAGTGTTAGAGCTACCACTTCAAATATAAAAAATATTGATGGCCTAATGGATATTGTTGATAATACGTTTTTAAGCGGTTTTGGCAATCGAGTTGTTTTGGAAGTCATAAATCATCTTCCTGATAAAATGTTTAGACTCTTAGGTGCTACATTTAAAACCAGTAATATTGATTTTTTTTATCCGGAAACTGTCGGCATGAAATTCCCCTATAATTATGGAAGTTGGATACCGGATTTTCAGCATCGATATATGCCTGAGTTCTTTTCTCAAGCAGAAATAAAGATACGGGACAAGATGTATAGCAAAATTGCAAATAATGCCCCGATCATCGTTTTAAGTAGTAAGATGGCTTTAGATGATTTTAATAATTTTTATCCACATGCTGCGCGGCGATCAACTATTCTTAATTTTTGCAGCTTCATTGATGAAAAGTGGTTTGAGGCTGATCCTAAAATCATTCAGAAGAAATATGATTTGCCGGATAGCTTTTTTATAGTATGCAATCAGTTTTGGAAACATAAAGGGCATGATACAATAATAAAGGCTGTAAATATTATAAAAGAAGCTGGGAAACAGGCTTATATCGTTTGTACCGGCCACACTATAGATGTACGTTTTCCAGGATATATTAATGAGCTAAAAACGGTGATCAGTAAATTAGGGCTGGAAAAGAATATTATTATTTTGGGTCTTATTCCCCGTTTTGATCAGATTCAGTTGATTAGACAAAGTTTAGCTGTTATTCAACCATCACTATTTGAAGGCTGGAGTACAGTGATAGAAGACGCGCGGTCGGTAGGTAAAGAAATGTTAATTTCGGATTTTCCTGTACATATCGAGCAAAACCCGCCATATACAAATTTCTTTAAGCGAGGGGATTACGAGTTACTGTCTCAATTAATGCGGGATGCCTTACATAATTTAATTCCTGGTCCTAATAAACAAAGCGAACAAAAGGCAGTTATCGAGAATAAGGAAAATTTATTCAATTTCGGGAAAAGCTTTTTGAAAATTGCTGTCTCGGGTTGTAAAATTTGAGAAGCCAAGCCGATGTTGGGAGCAAAATCGTCATTATGAATAATTTGGAAATAGGTGTAATCGTTCCAACATTCAACAGCGCGGCAACATTGGAATGGACGCTGCTCGCACTTAAAAATCAGGATGGTTGCGGCGTAAAAATTGTTGTTGTGGACAGTGGTTCGACAGATGAAACTATTGAGATTTGCGCCCGGCATAAGGTAAGGACGGAATACGATCCCCCAGGGAATATGTATCGCTCTATAAACGTGGGGATGCGTCTCTTAGATACAGAGTGGGTTTCATATCTTAATTCGGATGATATTATTTACCGCGATTCATACCGCCGCCTTACCGAGTTGGGGGATCACACAGGGGCTGATGTTGTTTACGGCCATTCTGATTACATCGATTGGCAAGGGCGGTTCATTTCTTCTTTAAATGCAGCCCCGCCGTTCCTTTTATGCCGACTTGTTGACGCAGGAATAATGCAATTTGCCCAGCCCGCCGCCATTTTCCGTAAGGCTGTTTACAAAGACCTAAAAGGTTTTGCCGAAAAATATCGGTCTATTGCCGATTTTGACTTTTTCGCACGAGCTATCTTAACAGGTAAAAAATTTGAACGTCTTTCATTTCCGTCCGTCACAGCATTCCGAATACACCCCAATCAATTCAGTCATAAAGAAAATGGAATTGCCCAAGAAGAAACCTCGCTGTTTTTAAAGGAATGGAAAACTCGCAATTCACTTATTAGATTATTATCCTTTAGTGCGTGGCGCGTTCTCAATGCTAAACATTATCTTTTGCGCATATTACGAAATGGGCAATTAAAATCTCGGCCTATAGAATGACTGTCGAACACGAGCTTGTGAAATGATGGAGAAAATTATTCTACTTGGCGTTTTTTTATTTCCGTTTCACAACTTTTCTCTATCATTAGCTGAATCTCGTTATGACCTGACTGCTTTTATTCTTTTAACCATTGCAATCTATTTCACTTTCAAAAATGGCAGCGTCAGTGAACGCACAGTATTTTACGTACTTGCTTTTGTCTCAATGCAACTTCTTGTATTTGCATTCATCAACATAGCACCGTATCCACGTTTCATATCTGGCATTGTCTGGTTAGGGGGCTTGTTCCTCATATTATTGTCTGCGAAAAAATTCAATTACCCAAAAGACGCTGTCTGTAAAATAGTTATTTATGTACTGCTTCTCTCTGCCTTTTATATATTTTTCCAGTTCTTCTATTATTTTGGTGAATCAAGACCGCGCGCCTGGTTTGGAGAACCGTCATTTGCAGGTTTGGCGTTCTACAGTGCTGCTGCTGGCATTCTGAGTACTATTATCTGCGTAAAAATGCCGACGCGCACTCGGCTTATTCTTGGTATCTCCTTTCTTATTTTTTTTAGTTCAGCTTTATTGACGTTTTCTACGCATTTCGTAACGTTTCTTTTTGTCATTACTCTGGTTTATTTTCTGCAGTGGCCCAAAAAAAAATTCTTATCTATTTCCTTAAAAAGAACTCTTGCATTGTTAACAATTGGGTCGATCCTCGCTTTTATTTCAAGTTATCTAATCAGCCTTGAACACTACTCAAGCCGCTTAAGCATCACAGATACTATTATTACTAATCTTTCTTTGCTTTCCTGGCTGAGGGGCTTTGATCAAATGAAAGCTTCAATCTCGAATTCACCTGTATTTGGTAATGGACTCGGTTCTACTGGCAATTTTGAGTTCAGTTCTGCCCATTCTGAAGCTCTCGAAAGCTTTAACGCGGAGACTTTAAATCTTTTAGATGGTTATTCACTTGCCTTCAGGTTGGTTATTGAAATCGGATTGCCACTATTTATAATATTTATGATTTACTTTGTTCGCAATTTATATATTTTTCGTTGCTATTTGGCAACTTTGATGAAAGTTCCCGCGACTCAGTCAATCCCTATTGTGTTTAATTTCGTTTTTTCCACATCTTTAATAATAGGCGCCTTATTAAAAGAGCCACTTTATCCTAATTCATGTCTCTATCTCGGTGTTTTCCTATTTGCTACTTCACTTCCTTTAACAGTTATGGATCGTAGCAAACGTGTATTATTATCATCATTCAAGCAAGATCCTTTAGTACAAAGCAGGTATCGATGAATCGCTTATTACTTCTTAAACACTACCTCGCTGGTCGTAGTAACGGTGTTCGCGCGCACGAAATTGCAATGAGGTTATTCAGATTACCTGCAAAAAATCGAGCAATGAAAAAGATTTCAGACTGTAAACCTGATGGTGATAATTTGAGAGTGTCTTTTCATAATATTGAATCTCCTCTTTATTGGCCTAAACATTTGGATCTTAGTCAATTATATCAAGTAACAGCCGAAGTTTTTTATCACGATGATTGGCATTTTTACGAATGGAAGCATACATGCGTGGCAATTGACGATGTAGTAGTGGATTGTGGCGCTGCAGAAGGTTTGTTCGGTCTTACGGTGGCTCACAGATGCAAGGAGGTGTATGCTATTGAACCCCTACCATTATTCCACTCTTCCATGCTGGCAACTTTTGCGGAAAAGAACAATGTGCAAATTATTCCGGTGGCACTTTCAAACAAAGTTAGCACGGCTGTTATTGCCGAACAAGGAATCTACTCACCTGTCGATGATGAGAATTGTCTGTCAAGCGATGGTGTCCCTGTTCAGGTAACCACGATTGATGAGTTATTTTGGGCGAAACAAATTCCTATCACCTACATTAAGGCCGATTTGGAAGGTCATGAATTGAAAATGTTGGAAGGTGCGCGAAAAACCCTTGCTGCCTATAGACCGAAAATAGCCATTACAACATATCACAGAGAAGATCATGCGGGTCAAATCATAGACTTTCTACGATCACTCAATATTGATTACAAAATTAAACTGAAAGGTATTGATCATATTTGGGGAGTTCCCGTCATGCTACACGCGTGGACTGGGTGATTTACTGTAACTCATCTTTAAGAATGGGCAAAAATGTCAAGGAAGTGTCACACCAGCTGAAATTTTGGGTTGATCGATTGAAAACAACAAACGGAAACGCCCTGACTATGAGGCAGAAAGACTATTAAATTGGCTAAAATAATAAAAATACTTCATGTCATCCATGATCTGAGTAAAGATGCTGGCGGTGCGCCATATGCGGTAAAAAATATTTTAGATCTCGAAATGCGCTTAAATCTTGATCCCGAAGTGTTGACAACCAGCAATCTGAAACTAAGTAACTTTGTCGAAACATCCGCCAAAATTCATCACTTTAAACGCACTTTTCCTTCTCGCTTTTCACGATCGACATATGCAAATAGTTGGCTTTATAAGAATGCAAGAAATTATGATTTAATCTCTATTCATAGTATTTGGAGTTTGTTACAAATTGATGCCGCTAAAATAGCCGCCGACTTGGATGTCCCCTATATAATTCGGCCTCACGGTTCTCTCGATCCTTTTGATCTAAAAAAGAAAAAATACTTAAAAAAACTAGTAGGTCCTTTTCTTATTCGTCCTATGCTGGACAACAGCCACTCCATAAACTGTACAGCACAACTTGAATGTGACAAACTTGAAAAATACGGCGCACGAGTGAAAGCGATAGCGTTGTCTCTTCCCGTAAATCTAACAGAAAAAACGGGAAATGGTGCGAATTTTAGGAAGGTATTTGGCTATAACAACGATGACTTTGTTTTTCTTTTCTTATCGAGAATCGATTATAAAAAGGGGCTTAATTTACTAATCCCCGCTGTCGCAAGATTATCTAAGAAATTTCCTAATATTAAGCTTGCAATTGCCGGATCAGGTTCTGATGGATATGAGGCGAAGGTTAGACAATGGATTAAAGAAGAAGCTGCCGAGAATAATATTAATATTTGTGGATTTTTAGCGGGTGAAGACAAATTTGATGCCTTTGCAGGCAGTGATTGCTTTGTTTTACCATCCATGAATGAAAATTTTGGAATCGCAGTTGTAGAGGCTTTAAGCCTCGGATTGCCGGTACTATTATCCGATAATGTTTATATTTGGAAAGAAATTATTGACAAAGAGGGAGGATGGGTTTGTTCATACTCAAAAGACTCCGTGCAAGACAAACTTGAAGAAATAGTTAATAACCCTGATGAGTTAAAAAGAAAAAAAGGATCTGCGAGAAATGCGGCAAAACAATTTTCTCCAGAAAGTCTAAAATCACAATATCTCGAATATTATCAATCAATTCTCGGGATGAGGAAATAATCTCTTGCGATATATTAATCTAATCTCCAAAAGTCTGCAAACAATTAACACCCCTGGATTATCAAAAGCGTTTTTAAGGAACCCGTCGTTAGCATCTTTATCGTCATTTAAAATCACAGCAGAATTGCAGAAATATCAACCAACTTTCCAAACGATCTTTGACATTGGAGCAAACATTGGACAATTTGCTTTCGCTGCCCTAAATCGATTCCCTGACGCAATTATCTATTCATTTGAACCTGTACCAGATGCATTTAAGACATTACGTTCAAACGTAAAAAACTATTCCAAAATTGAGCCTTTTAATCTCGCGCTAGGCAATTGTAACGGAACAATAAAGTTTTATCGCAATGATTATACTCAGGTTAGCTCTCATCTGAAAATCGATAAGGCAAATCAGAATCCTAACTTCAGCCAGGAAGCAACCTCGATTATAGAAGTAGATATTTCAAGACTTGATGATTTTTCACAACAACATCCAATTTCTAACCCTGTGCTAATAAAAATGGACGTTCAAGGCATGGAAAAAGATGTTTTGCTGGGAGGTACTAATTTCTTGCGCTTCGTGGAATTTGTTCTATTCGAAGTCCCTTTAGTGCCCTTATATGAAAACCAACCACTTTTCGATGAGATGCATCATTTTATGAATGACATGGGGTTCAAGCTTGTGGCGCCTTTAGGCTTTAATGAAGGGCTCAATGGAAAAATCATTGAGTTGGATCTCTTGTATAAAAGGGTTTGAGATTGCCTGATATGCCAGGAACTGAAACAAGGATGCTAATAACCGGAGGGTCCGGTTTTATTGGAACTAACGCAGTTGAATACTTTTTAAACCTTGGGTATAGAGTTCTAAATATTGATATTAAACAACCACAACAAAAAAAACATCTTTCACTATGGTCGCAAACAAGTATTTTAGATATTGAACAGTTAAGAAAGATATCTTTAGATTTTCAACCACATTACATACTTCATTTAGCGGCCAGGACTGATTTAAATGAAAAACAGGATCTTAATGAATATGCCGCAAACATCGAAGGCGTTAAAAACATAATTCGCATTGCAAACGAGTGTGAATTATTAAGAAGGATTGTTTTTTCGTCAAGTCGCATGGTCTGCAGAATAGATTACATCCCCCAAAATCCAGAAGATTATTGCCCACCTAATTTATATGGTAAAAGCAAAGTGTTGACGGAGCAAATCATCAGAGAATCAGAAATCAATGCCGAATGGCTAATTGTTCGCCCTACTTCAATTTGGGGTCCCTGGTTTGATGTTCCTTATAAAATCTTCTTTGAAACAATAGCTAAAAAGATGTACTTCAATATATCTGGGTTTAATCCAATAAAATCATTTGGTTTTGTATATAACACCATATATCAGATCGATAAACTAATGTATGCACCTACGGAGAAGATTTCACAAAAAACTTTCTATTTATGTGATTATCCACCACTACGCGTCAATAATTGGGCGGATATAATCCGTCAGGGCATGAAACTGCCATCAATTCGAACTATCCCTTATCGACTTATAACGATAGGCGCTTACATTGGTGACTTACTAATGTCATTGGGCATTAACAGATTCCCGATAACCACTTTCAGACTCGATAATCTCATTACGGACATGGTGTATGATACATCGGATCTCGAAGCTATATGTGGATCTTTACCATTTAGCCTCGAGGAAGGTGTTCGCATAACAGTTGATTGGATGAAACAGGATATGTTTTCCACTTCGAAAACGTGAGAAAAATCATCGTGTTTTCCTGAGCAGTGATTGATGACGAGGTATAGTTCTCATGAGCAGGATTTCAATTCTGGACCAATCCGCGAGGGTTGGCGTTGATTGGTTCCGTTTTTTCAGCGACAAAGTGGTGAACCAAGAATGAAAAACTTAACGAGTTGTGTAAAAGTCTCGCTTCGAGGAAACTACAACGCTGCTTATGATGCTGAAGGCAATTGCAGCCAGGCGGATCTGCTGTTTGGCAAAGCTGGAGTCTGAGCGTGCGCATCTTGATTCTGGGAATCAATTTTGCACCAGAATTGGTTGGCATTGGCAAGTACACAGGAGAAATGGCCGTGCATCTTGCCATGAAAGGGTATGATGTTAAGGTTATTACCGTTCCACCCTACTATCCGCACTGGAGGATCGGAGAGGGCTACTCGGTGTGGTGTTACAGGAAGGAGATTGTTGAAGCAACTCGCCCTATCAACGTTTATCGTTGCCCGCTCTGGATTCCTGGAAAACTTTCAGGGATCAAACGGCTGATTCATCTCGCAAGTTTTACCGCCAGCAGTTTGCCTGTTATGCTTTATCATGTATTGTGGAGACCGGATGTGGTGTTGACGGTGGAACCGCCCTTTTTTTGTGCGTATCAAGCCTGGCTCGTGGCACGGTTGAGTGGTGCACAATCTTGGTTGCACATTCAAGACTTTGAGATTGATGCGGCGTTTGATCTCGGAATTGTGAAGTCCACATGGGCTAAGCGCTGGATATTCAGTGCTGAGCAATGGCTCTTGGGCAGGTTCGATCAAGTATCGACCATCTCAGGGTGTATGCTCGAAAAACTGGAAGTGAAGGGCGTTGATTCGGGAAAGCAACTTTTGTTTACTAATTGGGTGGATACGGACCAAATCAAACCTCTCGAACATGAGAGCCCGATGCGATCCGAGCTTGGAATTCGAGCGGGTGAAATCGTTGCCCTCTACTCTGGAAATATGGGAGAAAAGCAGGGTTTGGAAATTGTTATCGAGGCGGCTCGTGCGCTTACTTTCGCCGTTCCAATTCGCTTTGTGATGTGCGGCCATGGAGCTGCCTATTCCCGTCTCAGGGTGCTTGCTGAGGGTCTTGAAAACATACTTTGGATACCTCTTCAGCCTGTTAAGAGACTCAATGACCTTCTTAATTTGGCGGATATCCATCTGTTGCCCCAACGCGCGGATGCGGCGGATCTGGTTATGCCTTCCAAGTTGACAGGTATCATGGCCAGTGGGAGGCCGGTTGTTGCGACGGCGAATGAAGGTACTGAGGTTTGGTCAGTTGTACAAGGATGTGGTATTACGTGTGCACCAAGTGATTATAGGGCATTCGCTCTGAATGTGAAGTCCCTCGCTATGGATCCCGCCCGTAGAGCCGCTCTGGGTGCTGCAGCACGAAAATATGCAATATCTCATTTTGATAAAGAAAAAATTTTGAATTCTTTTGAGTCTGCCTTGCACTACCTGGTTACATTCAGGCAAAAGGGGAATCATGCCTAAATTTGAAAAGGGCTTCATTCGCACATATCACTCCAAATTAGATATAGCTCACCGGCTTATCGATGCCGCAATTATTCTATCAAGTTTACTGATTTCGTCTCATTTTTTTGGATTCCCATGGAATCCTCATTTTAGCTTTTATATGGTAACGGCGATTTTGCTTTTTTACCTGTTTGCATCGCGGGCAAGTCTTTATTATTCTTTTCGTATATCATCGCAATGGGATGAGAATCAGAAGATTTTCAAATGCTGGGCTCTGACAATGTTTATAATTCTGTCAATTGCTTTTTTACAAAAAATGACAGGAGAACACATCCGTAAAGTTATTATATTATGGTTCGTAAATGTTCAGGTTGGCCTGGTTATTTGGCGCGTCATTGTCAGGACTATTCTTCGATACGCTCGTAAGAAAGGGCGCAATACAAAGACATACGCTATAGGGGGTGCAGGTGATCTGGGGGTTAAATTATATAGAATAATATCGCGAAATATATGGATGGGTCTGCTTTTCGACGGTTTCTACGATGATTTCAAACCAAAATGCGAAGCTATGTTCAATGATGATGGAATGAAAATTAAAGGAACCCTTGATGACATGGTTGGAAAAGCAAAAATGGGAATGATCGATACTATTTATATAGTGCTGCCAATGCGCGCGGAAGCCCGTATAAAGGATATAACCACAAAGTTGGCTGATACCACCGCTTCTCTGCATATTGTGCCCGATCTTTTTGCATTTACTTTGCTTACCGCTCGCGTTATTTTTATGGAAGGATTACCCGTTTTCAGCATTCATGAAACACCTTTTCGTGGACCAAATGATTGGCTCAAGCGCGCTGAGGACATTATTTTGGGATTATTAATATCTATACTTATCATGCCTCTTTTTTTGATAATCGGATTTGCTGTGAAATTGTCATCGCCTGGACCAATCATATTTCGACAAAGGCGGTATGGTATGAATGGAGAGGAAATATGGGTGTGGAAATTTCGGTCAATGACTGTGTGTGAGGATGGTCCAAATATTCCACAGGCCCAGAAAAATGATGTGCGCGTTACTAGATTTGGCGCTTTTTTAAGAAAGTCTTCACTGGATGAACTTCCTCAATTCATAAATGTTTTAAAAGGCGACATGTCTATTGTTGGACCACGGCCTCATGCAGTTGCTCATAATGAATATTATCGACAGTTGGTTTCAGGGTATATGCTCCGGCATAAAGTTAAACCTGGAATAACAGGATGGGCACAAGTTAACGGATGGCGGGGTGAGACAGATACTCTGGATAAAATGAAAAATAGAGTTGAATATGATCTGGCTTATATCCGGAATTGGTCGCTATGGCTGGACTTAAAGATTATCTTTATGACCGTGGTGGGTAGTTTTTGCGGAAAGAATGCGTATTGACGGGGCGCAGATAAATTTTAAGATGATAAAAGAATATCCCCAAGAAACATTTATCCCTATTAGGAGGCGATTTCACTTTGATTATCGCCTCTATTTATTTGCCGCTGGTGCTGAGCTCCGGATAGACGAATTGCCCCAGTTGTGGAAGGTGCTGGCGGGAGAGATGAGCTTTGTCGGGCCGCGGCCGGAACGACCTGAATTTGTTAATATTCTGAAGGATGAGATTCCCTATTATTCCTTGCGCCATTCCGTCCGGCCGGGAATTACCGGCTGGGCGCAAGTAAACTACCCCTACGGCGCATCCAAGAAGGACGCCCTTGAAAAGCTTCAATACGATCTTTACTACATCAAAAATATGTCTATGTTTCTGGATTTCCACATCCTGCTGAAAACGGTACGGGTGATGCTGCTCAGGAAAGGGGCGCGGTGAGGGTGGATGCGAAATTCCGGGGACAGCGCCCTATTTATTCAATGTTCATAATCCAGTATTTTCGATAACTTCTTGGATTCAGGCTTTCACCGGAATGACATATTCTGGAGGCGGTTTAAGAGTCCGTCCTCATAATAATTATCAAGTTGACTAAATTTATTCGTTCTTGACACAATGACACCTGTGATGTATACATAATTGCAAATATGCGTACGCTTCGGAAAGAACAGTGAAAATTATTGTTGCAGATAGTTGTGCCCTGATTCTTTTAGCCAAGTCGGACTTGCTGAAGGCCCTGACTGAATTCCGCAGCGTGATCGTCCCGGCGGCGGTTTTCGAAGAAGTGGTAAATCAGGATACGATCGAGAAGTTCCCCGATGCGAAAAGTATATCCGTCCTGACTTCACGGGGAAACATCGAAATAGTTTCCAAAGAATTGCCGGATCGAAAGCCTCCCATCACGCTTGGCAAGGGGGAATGGGCGGCCATCAGGCTCGCACAGGAGATGGGTGAAGGCGCCGTCCTGGCCACGGACGACGGGAAGGCCATTAAGACATGCAGATTTCTGAACCTGCCTTTTATCATCTCTCCGAAGATCGCCACGGAGTTATACCGGTGTGGACGCATCGAAAGTCCTTTGGCAAAAGCGGCCATTGAAAAGATGCGCATTGGGGGACGGTATGCGCCGGATATCATTGCTGAAGCTTTATTGAGACTGGAGGAGATTAGAAATGTTAAAACCGGCAACCGTGAGGATACCTGAGGAGTTTCTGAAGGAAATAACCTCGTTTGTCAAAGATATGCACCTCGATAAATCGGCTTATCTACGGGAAATACTGCAAAAAGGGTTT
>Ga0172379_10002250_pt1 | contig 34855 bp, 24 predicted proteins | sample GrowelOW334metaG_FD_119756 | JGI IMG/M metagenome (GOLD analysis project Ga0172379, IMG submission 119756) | Groundwater microbial communities from an aquifer near a municipal landfill in Southern Ontario, Canada - Groundwater well OW334 metaG | ecosystem: Environmental > Aquatic > Deep... | reverse complement strand
CCATTCGGAGTCTGGTTTTGACTAAAGCAAGGTGGCAGCAGTTTTGGAATAAAATTTCCTCATGCGGGTGTCAAAAACATCATAAATCTAATTCTATCTGACATTATATTATAGGCGCACCCCGTTAATAAGTGGTTAAATGTTTGATAATTAAGTATTTATGTATATGCATGGATAACGGCTGTTATTGTGCTTAATCGTCATTTGGTAAATTACCATAGTTCGGCTTTGATGATTTAGTGTATATCATGGTATGGACGGACATATACATGAAAGGCAAAATATAACACTATTACTGTAGCATCTGGTTTTGCGGCTATATACAGACGGGATTTTTTTACTGACGAAGCGGATAAAGTCTCAGGAGCAATTAAATTCTGGTGTCAGCAGTATCTTCCGAATCGCAGTTTTCTTGTGATTTTCTCAAATTCTTCCGATATTCGGATGGGGAAAGGCCGGTTGTGCGTTTAAACATTTTTGAGAAGTTGGCCACATCGCCGATCCCTGTCTTATCCGCGATTTCGGAAACTGAATAATTAGTGCTCCAGATAAGGTCAATGGCCTGCCGGATGCGCCGCCGGTTACAATAGGCAATCAGCGGCAACCCCATCTTCTTAGCAAACAGATTGGACAGGTAAGTGGAGTTCAGATGGAATTCCTCAGCCAGTTCGGTTAAGGTTAATTTCCGGGAGAGATTTTTTTCAATATATGCCAGCAGTCTGGTGAATTTAGACATGGAATCAACAGATTTGCCGGAAAATTCGCTTTTGATCGTTTTTAAAAACGGCGCGATCAATAATCCAAGCGCACTTCTTGCTTCCAAAGCGTCTATCGGTTGAAGAACGGTTCCCGGCGCACTATGCAATTCGACCATCCGGATAAATAGATTTTTAACAAACTCACGTTTTTTTATCTCCAGTTCGTAGACCGGGTGATACAGTGAAAATATGTCCAGATCGGAATCAAGAATATAGGCATTGAAGTGGCACCAGTACTTAACCAGATGTTTCGGACAACTTACTTCCGCCTGGGCATACGGAGGAACCAGACAAATCCAGCCCGGTCGCAAATGGTATTGCCGGCCGTGATGGCTCACCTCGCCCTCTCCGTCCATCGGATAATACAGTCGGGAATATGGAATTATCCGGTCAGAGATAAATCTATCTGTCCGCCATTCCGGGCCAAGCTCCTGAAATCTGGCAACTTGTATTTTCAGACGAAAATTTTCAATCAGTTCCTGCATTTCATGTTCTCCGGCAGGTTTTAAAACTTATCTATATTACGTTGTGATTCTATATATTTCCATAGCGAACCTGTAATTTTACCATGAAATCTTGCATTTTAATCAGAGCATTGTCTAATTACCCGACTCTTCTTGCCGTAAATGGTATTTTATAATTCAGGCTTTAATCTAATGACGTTCTTTAGTTATATTTGACATATAAAAGCATATCTTTGGCATTTTTTTCAGATATTTAATCCTGTAGTATATAAGGAGTAAATGAATTTTTAAAAGGAGTTTTCAATCAATGTTTAATTCATCCATTATCGCTGAAGAATTCTCGTCCAGAATCCGGAAAGTGCAAAAATTATTGCAGAAAGACCCAAGGGATGGTGTTTTGGTGTTTTCCACAGAAAGTGAACCTTACGGGGTTCGTTATTTTGCCGACTATTGGCCGAGCTTTGAGACAACCGGGGTGTTGATTCCCCGCGAAGGTGAAGCCTCATTACTCATCGGCCCCGAAAGTTTGACCTATGCCAAAGGTCACTCCAGGTTGAAAAATATTATTCGGATGAAAGATTTTCGCGAATCTTCACAGCCTGATTATCCCGGTTCCAAACTCGCGACCTGGGAAGAAGTTTTAGCGCAGCATAAAATAAAAAAATTGGGTATTGCCGGCTGGCACATGTTTCCTTATGCGATTATGCATAATCTCGAAGCGGCAATCTCTAAAGCAAACATTTCCGATGCTGACCAGCTTATCCGGCAGGTTACACTTAAAAAGAGCCCGGTTGAGCAAGCATACCTCCGCAAAGCGGCTAAAATCTCGGAATTAGGCTTTAAAGCAGTTTTAGAGCAAATCAGGCCGGGAATGACGGAAATTCAACTGGCAGGAATTGCCGCGGGCGCCATGCTGGCTAATGGCGCTGAAGCCACGGGATATCCGATCTGGTGCTGCAGCGGCCCCAATTCAATTCAAGCTATCAGCCGCCCGACTCATCGCAAGGTGAAAAGAGGAGAGATCATCCATTTTAGCGTCGGAGCCAAAGTGGAAGGGTACAGCGCCAGTCTCGGCCGTCCGGTAGTTTTAGGCAAATGCCCGGTGGAAACCAAAAAATTCCTTCAAGTCGGCTTAGATGCTGAAAATCAGACCATTGATTTAATGCAGGCAGGAACTCCCGCCTCGGAAGTCGCTAAAAAAGTTCATACAGCCATCAGCAAGCAAGGGTACGGGAAAGCCATCCTTTACGGACCGGCACATGGTTGCGGTCAAATGGAATGTGAATACCCCTTTATTGAAACGTCTTCACAATTTATCCTGGAAGAGGACATGACCTTTATGGTGGATATTTTCCTGGCTCAGGACACGATGGGTTTCCGCTTTGAGGACGGAGTGATTATCCGTAAAGGCGAGCCGGAGGTACTTTCCAGCTACAAACGGAAGTTGAATATTTTGGAGGTATAAATTGATTATTGATATTCATGGACATCTGGGGAATATTAACCAGGCCCCTTTCTGGGCGGCAGATGCGCCCGCACTGGAGGGTTATTGCGATGAAGCTAAAGTAGATTTGCTGTGTGTATCTTCCGCTAAATCGTTGATGTATGACACGGTTGAGGGGAACAATGAACTCGATTCCGCGCTCAGAAACAGTCATAAACTTTTGGGATATGCCGTAGTTAACCCGATTTTTCCTGAAACAGCCAACGAATTGCAACGACTAGGGGGCAATCCAAAATTTAAAGGGGTCAAAGTTCATCCGGATTATCACGGATATAATTTATCCTCGGCAGCAGTCTTGAAATTCCTTGATTCCGTGGCGGAACAGACCAGGCTGATGCTTTTTCATGTTTCATGTATGCCGGGAACCGGCTTTGCAACGGCGCTTGATGTGGCACATTTTGCGGAACGCCATCCCATGACTAATTTTGTCTTAGCCCATATGGCCGGGATTTTTCAAAATGGCAGTTATCCTTATTTTCCCAATCTGCAAGGATGTGAAGCGGTATCCGGGCTCAAACTGAAAAATGTTTTTATCGACACCGCCCACTATTTGATGTATGTCTATCCCGGAGTAATGGAGCAAATGGTAAAATTAGTATCTGCTGACCAGATTGTTTTCGGCACTGATGCGCCGCTTCAGGGCCCGATGCAGATGCGGTTTGCCATTGAAGTAATTCAAAGCCTGAAGATTTCCAAATCGGCGCAAGCTAAAATATTGGGTCTTAACGCACAAAGGATTTTAGCATTATGACGAATCAAGCTGAAGGACATTATACATGGGTTGTTCCCGATGGCTGGCTACCTCCTGAAGGCGGCGAGGGCGACCTGATTAATCACGAATCGTTGATGCTGCTCAATACCGGCGGTAAATCTGCCATTGTGGAAATTGATATTTATTTTGCGGATCGCGAACCGGTTAAGGGATTGAAATTGCAAGTCGGGGCCGAACGAATTAATGCGTTGCGGCTGGATAGTCCGGAAGAGCTTGGTTATAAATTACCAAGAGCTACGCAATATGCATTGCGGGTCAGAAGTACGGAAAAAATAATTGTCCAGTACGGACGCATGGATGTGCGGCAGGCCAATCTTGCTTATTATTGCACTATGGCGCATCCGGTGGATAATTAAGCAGATTTTCCTTCCTGAAAGTGCTTGGCGATATCTTGAAGAAATTCTTAAAGGCCTTGGAGAAGTGATAACGATTGGCAAAAGCGGTTTTAGCGGCAATTTCATCGATAGAATTTTCAGTATTCAGAAGCAGATTTCTAGCTCTATCTAAACGGCGATTCATGCAATAACGCTGCGGCGATAGTCCGATTTCCTGTTTAAACCGGCGAATATAATTATTTACCGACATCCCGACGGCGCGGGCAATTACTTCGTTGTTCGGGTTAGCATCAAAATTCTTAGATATCAAGTCGATGGCCTTTTGAATACGCGAGTCAATAGTCTTCGCTGATTTATCCATGAAACGGGCATGGGGGATACTTAACAGCATCTCGTAGACAACGGAATAAAGCCGCAGCTTCACCAATCGTTCATCACTAAACCAATTGCGCAACTGCGGAATAAAAAAACTGCCGCATTCTGCTGGAAAAACCAGGATTTCATTAGCGAGCCGGTCAAAAGGCGGGCCCGCATTAAAATGAATATAAAATTGATCAAATTCCTGATAATTTTCGGTAGAAAAAGTGGTATGGGGAGGAATTAAGACAATAATATTCGGGGTCAGCGGTAAAGTCGTATCGTTGCAGCGAATGACTGCGCCCGGCGTATCATTCCAGTAGAGATACCAGAACGGGGAATTACGATAGGGGAAATTCCAATTTGAAAAGCCCCGGTCATACCCGTATTGAATAATTTTCACATCGGGAACAGATAAATTATAGCCGACAATATTTCTTTTGGTGATATTTGACATGCAAAATCCCGTTTTTAGCATTTATTATATTCTTTTCTTCAATTATAATATATCTATCAAAACAAATTATGAAAAAGATTTTTAAACAATTATCAGGATTTTTTAAATGACAAAATTAAGAGACAAATTTTGGCTTTGGGGACAAAACATCGGCGTTCATCACAAGTATGGCGTTCACTATAATTTGCCCGGCGTGAACCGGATGGATTCAGCGGAAGGCTGCAAGTTCTTCGGGATTCCGAACTGCTGCCGGGTGGCAATGGGCGACGGTCCGTTCCCGCCGTTCGACGCGGAGTCGGAAAAACTTAAAGACTGCAAACAGGTTGTATGGTCGGCTGTCGGCGCCGGCGGAATCACCAGGCATGATGACGACAAAAGCGATCTGGAGGAAGCGCTGCGGCAGGCCGCCATATACCCGAATATCTCCGGAGTTGTCCTTGATGACTTTTTCAAGTCGGTAGAAGGCTTCAAGACGTCCGGCTCGGTCGCCAGGCATTCCGTCGGCAGTATCGCCGCCATGCGTGATAAACTGCATAGTTTTCCTGCGCGAAAGTTGGATTTGTGGATGGTATGGTACTCCTATCAGTTGGATTTTGATGTTGCCGATTACATCTCGTTGTGCGATGTTGTCACATTGTGGACATGGAAAGGTTCGGATCTCGCGAATCTTGACGGGAACATCAATAAATTCATAACGAAAACCCCCGGCAAGCGTCGCCTGGCCGGTTGCTACATGTGGAACTACGGCGAATGCAAGCCATTGTCGAATAAAGAAATGCAGAATCAGCTTGACTGCTATTACCGCTATATCCAAAATGGCGATATCGAAGGCATCGTGCTGTGTTCAAACTGCATCGCCGACATCGGTCTGGAGGCGGTGGACATCACCCTGCGATGGCTCGACAAAGTCGGTGAAGAGGAAATATCCTCTTCCAGCAAGCCGGACACTGGATGCATTGCCTCAAATTTCTGATAGCTGTTGCTTGTCATCATAACGGTAGTGTCAAATCTGACATGAAAGATTATGAAAGGAGAAATGACGGAGTTCAAGCTAAGATGATGAATAAATTGACGGAATGACATGATTTCAAAAATACAGCTTTTAGTGTGGATTGAGCATTGACCAGTAGGTAGTGCGCGCTGCGTTCCCGTTTCTTCCGGCGAGTTGGGGAACCCTTTCTCGAAACGGTGAAGGCGCACGCCGCAGCATCCGTCCAGTGCCGCGGGGCGGCATTGTGATAACCCGTAAATAGGGGGAGTGCCGATTTTTTCGAGTACTCCCGTTCAAATAAAAACTAAATCAAGCTAAAACCCTAAATAAGACAGGGGCAGGGCTTGGACAAAACCATAATCAACAAAAGAAGATTTTTATGAACAGGATGGCGGAACTTATCAAGCAGAAGGACAAAATGATCCAGGAGATTCTCGAATTGAACAGGGAAATCACTAAAAAAGAACCTCATATAACCGGCTGTCCGAGTAATAATTTTATCCGGGCTGTCGAAAAAAAGAACAAAGAGCTGGACCAGGTGTTGTTGAGCATATTCAAAGAACAGGATGAATGCACCGGCCCCGCGCATTTCAGCCGGGAAAATACATGGTGCTGGGGCGGTCCGACACCACTATGGGGCGGTTCCATGGACATGGATACGTCCGTCAAAGGCGCTAAATATTTCGGCTTTGACAACGTGGTATATCTTCACGGACCGGTTAATGAGAATGCGATGAAACTTCACAGCAAATGCAAAAAAATACTTTGCGCACTCAGCGGTATCGGCCGCTCGGCCGGCGCACAACCGGAGAGTGATACCGAAACCGCCGAGAATTTGAGTAAACTTTCATTGGAGTACAAGAACATTAAAGGGGGCATAATCGATGATCTGATCCAGTCATATGGCAGGCAATATTCATGCCGCGATATTGAGAACATCTATAATGCGCTTAAAAAGTACAATAGTGAACTTGATCTTTATGCGGTTGTCTATGCGCATGAGCTTGATTTGCCGTCTGTCAAAGCGTTTGAGCCGTTCATTGACTGTGTCAATCTCTGGTTCTGGCTGAGGACCGATCTGGCTGATATGGACCTGACCGTCGAGAAATGCCGTCATGTTTTTCCGGGCAAAAAGATTATGATGGGCGTATTCATGCATGACTACGGTCTTGGAGCCATTGGCAATACGGACAGGATAATTGAATCCCAGCTTAAAAGGGCCAGGCAATTACTTGCTGCTGGAAAAATAAATGATATTGTAATCCTGGGAGACAGAGAAATTGCAAAATACCCGGATACCGCCAAATCAATTAAAAAGTTTTTTGTATCCGAGTTCAGGCAGAATATTGCAGAAGGCAGATGATGAAGCGTCAAGTTAGTGATTGTAAAATCCATGCCGGTGCCGGAACAAGTTATCACATGCAGTTCGGCATCACCGAGCATAAAACCTCGAAACTGTTCCGGAAATTTATCTTAAAATAAACAACGCGAAGACATATAACGAAAATTAAGGATATATAATGAAAATAACAATCAGAAACTATCAACAGAAAGATTTACCCATTATTCAAGATATTGCCAACCGGGCATATCGGAATATCCTTGAAATGTTCAAGCAGACTTATGGAGAGGAATTGCGTAATATCATCTTTCCCGGAGCTGGCGAACATATTCATATTGGAGAGCGCGTACAATTGTATTGCAAAGATCATCCGGAATTAGTCAGGATATGCGAAGAAGAAAATCGGAAGATCGTTGGTTTTGTGCTTTTCAGTATTGACCATGACAAAAAGATCGGACGCATCAGCTATAATGCAGTAGATCCGGAATGCAGATTGAAAGGCATAGGCCAGCAAATGTACAAGGCTGTTCTGGATAATTTCCGGGCAGAAGGAATGCTTTATGCAACCGTGATGACAGGTTTAGATGAAGCCCATGCCAAAGCACGCCGCGCATACGAACGGGCCGGTTTTAATATTCATCACGAAGATGTGAATTATTTCATAAAGCTATGAATGAGTAAATGGGGTCAAATTCCAGATAAAGATACTGTAAAAAAAGAGCAGATAAATTATGATTGACAATGTTTTTGGTGATATTTGACATGCAAAAGCCCATCTTTAGCATTTATTATATCATCTTTTTCAATTATAATATATCTATCAGAACAGATTATGAAAAAGAGGGTTTGAATAATTATAATGTTTGTCAATCAAGATATGCAGTCACCAGCGTCCGCCTTTTGAGCAGGAGTCGATAGCGATGGAACCGCTGAAGGAAGTAGTGTGGTCTATTGTCGGCGCATAATGGACAAAGTGAAACGATGTCGGTTTGGGAACCGTAAAAAGGATACGGGATTGTTTAAGAGAAATTCTGGATACTGTAGTTTTACCATGAATTTCTGTATTTTAAACAAATAAAACTGTAACTGTTCTATTTACTTTAATTTTCAAACAAGTATAATCTAGGTATATAAATAATATGAAAACAGATGTAAAGCTAATCATGAAGGAGTTATAAATGAAAACTGAAATGAACAAGTCGTTGCATCGTCCTCCTCCCAAAAACGGAATTTTCACACTCATTGAACTCCTCGTGGTGATCGCGATCATCGCGATTTTAGCCTCAATGCTGCTTCCCGCGCTCAATAAAGCAAGAGAAAAGGCCAAGGCCACTAAATGCAGCAACAACCTTAAGCAAATGGGGACTGGTTTTGCCATGTATCTGGGAGATTACAATGAGTACGTAATGCCGGATAACCTGGCCCGGCCGCGATGGAATCAGAAGCTGGCTGCTTATATTTACGGGAATGACATAGGATTAAACGGGGCAACCTGGGCAAAGTCGGTTTACGTATGCCCGAGCGACAGCCATGTCAGTGTGTGTACCGGGATTGGTCCGGAAAGAATATCTTATGGGATGAATTTATATATTACCCGCGATTACCGAAGCTGGGGGGTGCCCAAATATCCGCTTAAAATTATTGATATTCCCAAGCCCGGCGGTCATGTCTTAATTGAAGATATTCGCATAGACCCGGCATTGATCAATTCCAATGACACCAATGGGCACTTCATGGGAGATGAGAAAAATCCGTCCAACCGGCATGATAATGCCCGGACTAGCATGCTGATGGTAGGCGGAAACATCATGACCGTCAGTTATGCACTTGCCGGCAACAGCAGTGTCTGCCATAATTCTCAACCGTGGAATTACCTACTTAAAAAAGTGCCTAACACATATTATTGAGATCATTTCTATGAAAATTGCTACGGTGTTTACTATTTGTCTGATTGCCGCGACGGGGAACCTTCCAGCGGGAAATTTGCTTCCTGGTGATGCCGATGTTGAAGTTGAATGTCGTAATATGACCCAGGGCACCTGGGGGGAGTCAACACATGGCAACCCTCAACAATTGAATTTTGCGTGGGATAGCCAGATTGCCCATCAAGGGAAAATGAGCGTTAAAGTTTTCAGCAATTCGGAAGTAAGTGTCAATGAAGTCAGAGATTTAGCACCCGGCAAATACACTTTCTCTTTTTGGGCCAGGAGCGGTAAAGGCAGTGTTCGAGGTTTTATAGGTGTCGCCCCGTTTCTTCGCTCCACCTGGACAACGCGGCTGGATAACCGGATGGAAATTAACCTTTCACCGGAATGGAAAGAGTATAAATATACCTTTAATGCTGACGGGAAGCACTGGTATGTACCCGGTTACGGCGTTCTAAGCGCCGACGGGGAAGCATATTTTGACAACTTCATGCTTCAGCCAGGCGCAAATGCAAGCACATGGCAGAATTCCACGCCGGCAGTAATTGGAATAAATCTGCCCGTGATCGAGGCTAATACCTTTTATATAGGCGAAGAAATACCAGTTACCGTATCATCACGGTCCGACGACCGGAATATAGAACTGAAAATTACGGTAGTGGATTATCTTAATAAACCAGTTAAAAGTTATACCCAAAAAAATCTCAACAACCAGGATTTTAAATTCCAGATCCCCGCCGATCAGCGCGGCTGGTTCGGAATTACGGCACAATTACTAAGCAATAATAAAGTAATTGCCAGTGATTTCCAATCTCTGGTGATCGTCAAGCCGCCCGAGAAAATCGATCCAAAGGTTGAACCGTTTGCCGGGATGGCCGCTCAAGTGGCCTATCCGGAAGCCTATAAACGTATCGGAGTGCGCTGGATTGAGTCGCATGTCGCGTGGAATTATGCTGAACGGCAAAAGGGAATTTACGATTACAATTATCTTTTATATTATGACCGGATTAAAAAATATAAGGAGTTGGGGTTCTATAATAAGACTCTCTTTAGTACATGTGCTCCTGACTGGGCATATCCAGAGGCGATCAAGAAGATTTCCAGGGAATATAAATTAGAATTACACCGGTTTCTTGCACCCGCCGATACCAATCCGGCATGGCGTAGTTTATTTAAAGATTTTCTAAGCAAATATAGTCAATATGTCGATATTTATGAAGTTGGCGGCGAAATGGATGCCGTGATTGGACTGAATAATTATTATAAGCACATTTATGCCAGCGATTTAATTGACGGTTTCGCGCTCGGCAAATCCGCTGTCGAGTATGCTGAAATGGTGAAAATCGCTGCCGAAGAGATTCGCAAGGTCAATCCGGAGGCTAAAATTGGAGCGGTTCGTCCCAGCGATGTAGATTCCCGGTATGCCTATGCCTACACGGGAGCGATACTGAAGCTTTGCGGACAGAGTGTTAACTGCCTTGGCTTAGACTGTTATCCTTCGCCCCGATGGATCGGCCCTGGTCAACAACCCTCCGGTCTGGAAAGTAACCTCAAGAGGAATTATGATAATGCGGCCAAAGTTATGCAGGAGTACACCCGGTCGAATTATATTTTTGTTTCGGAATACGGTTATTTTATTGATTATCTGGAGCGGAATAATTCCAAATATCAACTTGAACAGGCCAACCGGCAGGCACGCTCATTTCTCTATGCTAAAGCATGTAATGTCAAATCCTTTTTCTATTACGCCGGATATTATGCGGCGAATACCCTCGAAGCTGAACGTTTCAGTATGTGTATCTGGGATCGGGGATTACCGTTGCGGGCAGTGGCGGCCTATAGCGCCAGCGCCGAAGTAGTGGAAAATGTCGTTGAAAGCAAATTTATTACTCTTGCTGAAAACCTTACTGCCATCATTTATCATAAAGCTGATCAAAGCGCAGCGGCGGCTTTGTGGAGTACCAGTCGGGACTATATGCCTGTTCTGGAACTGGATGCCGCCAATATAACAGTCTGTGATATGATGGGAAACCCGCTGTCCCTGGTGGCAAACAATGGCAAGATTAAAGTTCAACTGCATGAGGAGCCCATATATATTTGGCGGCGCCAGGCGAATGAAGATAATTATGCATTGCTTAGTGACACAATAAATAAATTAAAAGTGCTGGATGATATCCCTGCATTATTATTCTTTCGTCATGACCGTGTGGATGCACTGAAAATTTATCTGAAAAACCGTTCCTTAAAAAACAATCAGGAGGGGAGTGTGAACTATCCTGACGGGGAGCAGAAGTTTCAAATCCCCGCCGGCGACAGTATTGAAGTGGATATTCCGCTAAAAGCCGGCAAAGCAACGCTTGAGTTTAAATTTAAAGGTTATGCTCCGTTGAAATATGAATACGCCAAGCCGGAAATTCCGGTAATCCCCTTTTCCGCAGACGGATTCAACTTGGCCGGGCGCAAGCCGATTGTGATTAACACCAAAGACCGTATCATGCCCCCGGATGTTTTTGCATGGTACGGACCGGAAGATTTAAGTTGTGAATTTTATTTGGCGCACGATGGAGAATTCTTGTATGTAAGTGCTGTCGTGACCGATGATTTGCATTTTAATAAATTCAACGGAAATATGATTTGGAAAGGCGATTGCATACAATTAGGATTTGATCCCAAAACCAATTCGATGAAAATCAGTGACGGGTTAGACCCTGACGATACCGTATTGACCATGGCTCTCGCCAATAACGAGTCTGTTCTAGTAGTTCACGAAGGTCCGAATAAACAAAGTTTAACTAAAAAATCTCAGTTAAAGATAGTACGAGATGAACCGAACAAAAAAACCATTTACCAATTAAAAATGCCATTGAAATTTATCGATAGCATGATGAAATCAAAGAAAGTCTTTGGCTTTAATTTAGTAGTATGGGATGATGACTCGGGAGCCGGGGCGGATTACTGGATGTTCTATAAACAAGGATTGGCGGGCGAACGAAAACCCGATAAATTTGGACTCTTTGTTCTTGAATAAACATAAGGAAAGTGAAAAAATGAAAATGACAACATTGTTGTGCGCGGCGAGCTTGAGTTGTTTAACGGCATGGGCAGGTGAAGTTAACATAATTGCCAATTCCGATTTTGAAAAAGTTGATGAGAATAATGTCGTTGCCAATTGGAAAGCAGGGACAGGTTCCAGGATGGAAGTCGTTGGAGAAGGGGTAAATGGCAGCAAAGTTCTGCGGACCTATTCCACGATTAAGGTGTCAAATGTTCTTTATCGGGGATCCATTTGTCAGAAGTTTCCTGATTTGACTGCGGGAAAATATGTTCTGAGCGGAGAATTCAAAGGCGCTCTCGGCGGTCTGTATCTGGTAGTGATTTATAACAAGGATGCTTCTTCCAAATTCGCAAAGTGGATATCCGCTGATCGCTTTGTGAAAACCGAGGAGGCGGGGTGGTTCAAATTTTCTGAACCTTTAGAAGTGCCCGCCGATACCAAAGACGCACTGCTGGTAATTGAGACCTATCAACTGGAGAAAGATCAGTATACTGATCTGGATAACGTTAAATTAATCAAGCAGGAAGATAAAAAGTAGAAGAATACTCTTCCGTATTCCCAATAAAAGAACTGCGGTATTTTATTGAAATGCGATAAAATATTATTTAATCTAATTATCAAAACGCAATTCCGGAAGTATTGCGTTTGCAAGTTATTCAAACAGCATTGCCGACCGTTATGAACACGATCACCTATATGGATTCATTCTGCTCGCAAATGCGTTCAGACTGAATTTTTTTATCAGTTCCCGTATCTAATGTTCCCGGGTAATTTATATAGACTTATTTGAAGTATGTCATGATTCTATTGCATACACAATAAATCTGTGTTTTTACCATTAAATACTGTATTTTTAACAAATATAACTGTAATTAGGCTATTTACTTTGATCATTTAAACAGGTATAATCTAGTTATATGGAAAATACGGCAACAGATATAACGCGAATCATGAAGGAGTTATTCAATGAAAACTGGAATCTATTTTACCTTGTCGCGAAAACAAAAAACTTCTGGAATTTTTACACTCATTGAACTCCTGGTGGTGATCGCCATCATCGCGATCCTCTCCAGCATGCTGCTTCCCGCGCTCAATAAAGCAAGAGAAAAAGCCAAGGTCGCGAGATGCAGCAACAACCTTAAGCAGATGGGCACTGGTTTCGCCATGTATTTGGGTGATAACAATGAGTACATAATTACGTCCGATCCCCGGCCGCGGTGGAATATGAAGCTGGCTACCTACTATGGTTATGGGAGCGCATGGGGGATAAATGGTGTCGACTGGCTGAAGTCTGTTTACGCATGCCCCAGCGACAGTCACGTTAGAGAATGTACTGGTGTTGGTCAGGAGAGAATATCTTATGGCATAAATTATTTTATTACCGGCGATTATCGAAGCTGGAATGTTCCCAAATGGCCTCTTAAAATTACTGATGTTCCCAGGCCTGGCGGTCATGTTTTAATTGAAGATATTGCAGTAAGTCCGTCATTGGGCGCTTCCAATGACACCAATGGACACTATATGGGGAATGACGCAAATCCGTCAAATCGACATGATATGGCAAACGTAAATATGCTGATGGTGGGCGGGAATGTCAGGATGGTTAATTATGCTCTTGTTCGTATTCTTGCTGCCAGGGCTCAGCCGTGGAATTACTTATTAGCTAAAAATCCTACAACATATTATTAAAATTGGCATTTATTGATTATTATCTCAATAATTGTACGCGAACAATCAAATCCTGCAATCAGGGATTATTAACTTTAAATAGACTTGCACATTAAGTAAAAAAGAGAGAATTCTGTCAATGATTCCTAATCCTGAATTAAAAATTGGTATTATCGGCTTTGGCGAAATGGGTAAAAGACATGCGCTGGAATATCATCATGCCACTCATGGGAAAATGAATTTCGTTGCGGTTGTAGAGCCTGAAGACGGTCGCTATGAAGAAGGTTGCGAATGGTATGGCAAACGCCCCGGACGCTACCTTGACATCAGGGAGATGCTGGAGAAGGAGACGCTTGACGCTCTGATTATTGCCAGCCCGAATTGTTGCCATTATGAAAATTTGAAAACCTGTATGACTGCAAAGCTGCCGCTGCTTCTGGAAAAACCGCTGGAAAGCTCTTTCGACAAAATTTGCGCAATCGTCCGCCTGGTTCGCTCTTATAAGGCGCCGGTCATGGTTGATCATGTGATGCGGTACGCGCCGATAATCCGGAAAGCCAAAGAACTTATCACCGCTGGTGGCATTGGAAAAGTTTGCTCTTTTAATTTTGTACAGTACCATGGCGGCGGGGCATTGTTTTCCACTTATCGCCGCACTATGGCGGGCGGGGGCGGACAACTGATTGAAAAAGCCACTCATGATCTGGATGTGGCGTTTTATCTTTGCGGCGCAGCCCCGCGCAAAGTGACCGGAATTAGTCGTTTGCAGAAATTTGGCGGAGACAAAGCTGAAGATTTGACCTGTGCCGGATGTGATGATTTCAAGTGTTCGAACCGGCTCAGCGTCGGGAAAAGTTCCAACGCTGCAGTGAATGATATTAACCTCAGCCATGACCTGTGCTCGTTCTCCAGAGCAGTTGATGTCTACGACAATGAAATGTGCATGGTGGAATGTAACAATGACGTCTTCGGGGTTTATTCGCACTGTTTCTTTGTAAATAATCATTTTTCAAGGCGTTATGAAATAATCGGCACTGAAGGCATGCTTTACATCGAGCTTACGCTGCGTGAGAAACTTTATAACTGTGATGGCAGAATAACCGTGGCCAGATCTGCGCCGTTTTTGCCGCTTCCCGGCATTGAGGAACATAAATTCAATTACGAAGGCCGGATCCACTATAATGGCGGCCCTTTTGCCGGACGCCATTTCTATGATATGATCCAGGGCAAAGCCGAACCCTTCACTACGGTTGAAGATGCTTTTGCCGCAGAGATGGTGGGGATTGCCGCGATGAAGTCTTCCGCAGAGCATCGCCAGATTGATATTGAGCAGGATATTGTTCCTCAAGACCTGCTGCCGGCATTCGTGGAGGCATATAAATAATTCTGAATATGGGTAATGTGTATAAATACGGAATAAGAGCTTTATAGAGAACTTAGATGATAAATATAATAAATAACGGAAAGGGTTGAAAATGCTTAATAAGACGATTATGTTCGTGACGTTGCTGCTGTGCTTATGCGAATGCGTCGTACTGCAGGCCGCCGGAGAAAAACAAAAGGAACTCACGGACGGGAAGGCAAAGATTGTCCTGGCCGAACAGGGACAAACTAAATACGTGATTCTGAGATCGGCAGATGCAAGCCCCGTGGAAGTGCGGGCAGTCAACGACCTTGCCGAATATCTTAAGAAAATCAGCGGAGCAACATTTCCCGTCGTGACTGCGGACAAGGCTGCTGATGCTCCCGGAATTATCGTCGGGAAAAGCTTGAGTCAAGCCCTGCTTGGCAAGGAAAAAGTCAATAGTTTAGGCTTGGACGACTTCATTATCCGCACCTGCGGGGATAATGTGGTATTGGCGGGCGGCGGTCCGCGCGGAACGGCTTTTGCGGTATATTCACTGCTGGAGCGGGACTTGGGATGCATCTGGTTCAATCCTTTCGGCGACGAGTATGTTCCGCGGAGAGACGTTCTCACCCTGCCTGAGATCAACCGGCGTGAGACTCCTGCTTTTCATTACCGCGAACTGAATGCGACTTTCTGGAGGATGGTGCCATACGAAAAGGAAGGCACATTTCTGCTCCGTAATAAAATTGCCCAGTCCGGGGAAATAGAATGGGGCGGAGTGGATCGTGTCTATGCTCATCCGAAAATGCATTCCATTTTTTTCTACATTGTTCCGCCGGCAGCGATCAATCCGGCTAAAAACCATTATCACGAATCTAAAGACGTGGAGAATATTTTCAAGGACCACCCGGGGTGGTTTTCGCTGGTCGGCGGAAAGCGTGTGTCCAGCAGACAGCTCTGTTTCTCGAATCCGGAGCTGCGCAAAACGTTTACCTCTAATTTCCTGAGTAATATCGAGAAACACACCGGCAAAGGGGTGTTCAACGTTTCTAGACGCGACGTGGGCGAGGAGTATTGCGAATGTGAAGCCTGCAGGGCTTTGGTTAAACGCGAAGGGGGTGTTGTCAGTGCGCCTATGCTGGATTTTGTGGCTGAACTGGCGAAGACAGTCAAGGCAAAATACCCCGAAGCCGTAGTGTCCATATGGGCCTACACCGAGACGGAATGTCCCTCCGCTCTTACCTTTCCCGACAACGTTGCACTGGATTTCATGCCGCTTGAGAAGAAAAATTTTGCTGCCTCGCTGGAGCATCCTTCGAATGCAAAAGTTCTTGATGATCTGAGGATGTGGAAGACAAAGGTACGAAAATTTGACACATGGTATTATCCTAATCCCTATGCGGTCAGTCTGGCGCCGATCGGGAATCTGCACAATCTGGCGGATGATTTCCGGATGTACAAACAATTGAACATGGAGGGCTTTTACTACATTGAGCAGGATGTTGGCGTCATGGAGACACATCACCTGACCGATCTTCAATCCTGGCTGATCGCCAAACTGGAATGGGATGCGGATCAGGATGTGGACAAGTTGATTATGACATTCACAGAACCATACTACGGCGCGGCCGCTCCGATGATCCGGGAATACATCAACCGCCTGGAAAAAGCAACACGGGATATGAAAACTCCGATTTCCTGGAGTCCGACTCTGCCGGAATTCACTTATCTGACACCTGCCTTTTTGCGGGATGCTCAGACTCTTTTCGACCGGGCCGAGGCTGCGGTCGCAAACGATCCGACCCGGCTCCTGCGCGTGCGTCAGGCCCGGATGAGCCTGGACCGGGTATCCCTGCTGCTTTGGGACAAGTCAGCCACCGATGCAGGCTGGACGAAACAGCAGAAAACGGAGACCGCAAAGCGCTACGAAACAACATTCAACACTACTGCGCAACAACGCCTGCAAAAGCCTGAATTCAGAGATGAGATGCTGAAATCGTTTGCCATGTTCTTGCGCACGTATGGCACAGACGTTCCTTTGCCGGCGGAGTTTGCCGGTAAAGATGCAAAGCAGTTTATTCCTGATGCAATCATGAAATCCAATAATTCCGCCATTGTAGATGATCCGAAGGCGGCAATTGGCAAGGCGTTGATGTATAAAACGCAAGGCGAATCGCCGCTGGCCTTTGGCTACTATGACATGACTAATAAGAAATCTTTCTGTGGTGGTAAAATCGCAAAGAGCCAGATTGACACTGTCGGCTATAAATTCTATAAAATGGGCCGCTCAAAGTTGTCACCCCAGGGGTATGCATGGTCGGCCAACTGGAAAATGCAGGTCAGGCTGGATTCACAATTTGATGCCGCGCAGCCGGATCGCGAGTATGATTTTTACATTTCACTCCGCTTCGAGGGGCCTGCATACCTGGCCGGGCAGGAGGGCAAGACTGACGCGATATTTTTAGATCGATTTGTGTTTGTTCCAGTCGAAGGGAAATAAACAGTCAGGAAAAAGGATTCTATTTACAAATGTCGGCGGATATCACGGTCAAACCGGATACGGTGTATTCTCACAAAAGTTCGACGGTCCGGCGGACTTTATGCTTTGCAGTGGTTTCATAGACTTATTTAAATTATGCAGTGGAATATGGCAAATATGTAAATTTACCATTAAATACTGTATTTTGAACAAATAAAACTGTACTTCGTCTATTTACTTTGATTATTTAAACAGGTATAATTTAGTTATAGGAAAAAATGAGAACAGATGCAAAACTAATCATAAAGGAGCTATAGCAATGAAAACTGAAATTTACCAGGCCGCGCCGTGCAAGCAAAAAACTTCCAGAATTTTTACGCTCATTGAACTCCTGGTCGTGATCGCCATCATCGCAATTTTGGCATCAATGTTGCTGCCGACACTCAATAAAGCAAGAGAAAAAGCTAAATCCATAAACTGTCTATCCAACCTCAAACAGATTGGCTTGACTATGACCACATACGCAGGCGATTATCAGGGTTTCATCCCGCCTTATTATATGGCTCCCAAAATGTGGAGCGAGACTTTGGTAAGTAACGGTTATTTGAAAGGCAACAAAATGATAGTTTGTCCATCTGCAGACCCTTTTACATACATAAACCGCAGTAATACCTATGGAATGAGAACCCTCGGTTATGCCACCTCAAGCATGAATATATTCGCTAAACCGGTACTTGTTTACCAGGGGAGTTTGGGCGGGAAAAATTTCTCCAGCCCGTCGGCCGCAATTATGGTCAGTGATTCCATTCGCAGCAGTAATGGAACAAGCAGTGGAACGCTCACCCAGTTTTATTATACCAGCAACTATGTATCTTCTATATTTACGACCGGCAGTGGCGCTTTTTATGCAGCCCATGTGCGCGGCGCAGTTAATTCCGTTTTCGCCGATGGTCATGCAGCCGCGGCAAACGGTTTGACTATTGCGACAGCAAAAACTCAGACCTATTATGAATACCAAACCTACACTTTAACTTATGTGGGAGGATCGCTGGCTCCGTAATCAAAAATCTTCTCTTTTCTGTTAAATGTTAATCAATAAATAAAGGTGAAAAATGTATTTCAGGAAGATTGTAATTTGTGCGCTTGTATTATTCTTTACGGCAAAAATGTTCAGTATGGATTTAAATAATGGTCTGGTCATGCATTTTGATTTCAAAGATGCCGGCAATAAGCCGGAAATAATGGATAATACCGGGAAGGTAAAATGTATCTCCAGGCAGAAAATCCTGGTAGTGCAGGAAGGCGCATTGCGAATTGCGCCTGGCGCTGAAATTTACATTCCTGCCCAATCTTTGCCTAAAATTACTGATACTTTTACCATAAATACCTGGCTTGTAAAAGGGTATTTTGGAGACATTTCTCCTGTATTGTTCAAAGGGATTCATCCTGAAGCGGTACAGTTTCTTCTGTCAGTCAATCGTTCTTTGCCGGAATTCTGCTACAAGAATGAACTTGGGCAGATGCAATGGAAAGGAATTTATTGTCTCGGCCTTTCTCATGCAGATACGGGCTGGGTTGTGGCCGGAAAAGATGAAAAAATTGTTCCCGGGTACTGGACCATGTTTTCGACTGTCTTCGACCGCGGTTCGATTAAAATCTATCTGAACGGACAATTGGTATTGAACAAGGTATCCGTCAGGCCTGAAATGTTAAAACACAATGATTTTCCGATATATATCGGAGCGGAACGTATTCCAAACGAAAAACTGAACTACCGTACAGGGAATCTGTTGATTAATGACTTGCGCCTGTATGACAAGGCATTGACTGATGATGATCTTAAAGCACTTTATATGGCGGAAAAAGATAAATATCCGCAGAAGAATTTTATTCCGGCAGGTATGCTTGCGTTAAAACCTTGCGATGAATACTTGACCAGGATGCTGGAAGGATATGATCCTGAGTTCAGGAATAAACTAAAAATTACCGCCGATTTTGAAAAGGAGATCCCGGATCAGCCGCTGCCAGGACATGACACTACGACCTCACAGGTAAAACCCAGCAACGGAGTCTCCGGATTGTTTATAAACGGAAAAGAACAATATCCGGTTATATTTAATGCTAACGATATCGTCAAATATCAGAACAATGGCAATCATTCTTTCCAGCTTGATACGGCACTGCCGGCTATCCGTGATTTTGCGGCCGCCGGTATTGAACTTTTCGGGTCGGCTTTTATTCCCCCGATATTCTGGACCGGCGAAGGGAAATACGATTTTGCCATGATCGACAATGTTATCCGCCAGGAGCTTGCAGCCAATCCGCAAGGGAAAATGGAAGTTCAATTTTATCTGCGCCCGCACGGATGGTTTTTTTCTAAATATGGGGAGGAGATGGAGAAATACTATCCGGGAATGGACAGCAAGAGAGAATTGAAAGCATATAATAGCTGCGGACCGCTCGGTTCAAAAATATGGATTGAATGCTCTTCAAAACTGGTTTACGATGTAGTCAGATATATTGAATCGCAGGATTATGCTGACCGGATATTCGGGTATAAAATTTGCGGCGGGGATGCCGGAGAATGGTATTGGGCGGCGTCATTCGTCAGTGGAATGCCAGGTTACTCCAAGGCAACCCGGGCAAGCTTTCAAAACTGGTTGAAAAACAAATACAAAAGCAATGTAGAACTTCAAAAATCCTGGAATAATCAACTGATTACATTTGAAGCTGCTGAAGTTCCGACTCCGGAATTCCGCGTGGCAACAGAAAAATATATCTTCCGTAATCCTGCTCAAGCCAGACCGGCGCTGGACTATCGCGAATATATGATCGACATTTCCTATGAAAATATTTTACAATCTTGCAAAGCCTTGAAAGAAGCTTCAAATTTCAAGAAAAATCTGACTGTTTACTCCGGATATTCTTTATTGCATACAGGCAAAGGAACCAATGCGCACACGGGTGGACTTGAACTTCTAAGTAAAGTATTCAGATGCCAATATGTTGATGGCATTGCAACGCCGCTGGACTACAATAAACGCAGAGGTGGCGAGCCCGGTGCCAATATAAATGCATTTAACGGAAGCGCTTTACTTCACAATAAATTGCTCTGGCATGAAAATGATCTGCGAACCCATCTGTATCCGGTCAATGAATTCGGCCGCACCGCTGACTTGCAGGAGTCTTTAACGGTGCTCAAACGCGGGTTCGGGCAGTCGTTGATTTTTGGTGCCGGATTCTGGTGGTTTTCCATAGTCGGCAATAGCATCTTCCATCAGGAAGATATGATGCAGACAATTGCCCGGATTGGGAAACTGGCTTCGCAATCCATAGGAAAAGATCGCAAGTCTGTAGCCGAAGTCGCCATGATATTTGATGAAAGAAGTACGCTGTTCACTTCTGTTCCAAAGGATAATTTTATTGACCACCATGCCTGGGGCGTTTATCAGAATGCGTTCCGGATGGGGACTCCTTTTGACATGTATCTGCTGGACGACCTGGACAATCCGGCGATGCCTGATTACAAACTGTATATTATGCTGAACACTTATTATACCGACAGCAAAACCCGTGAAATGATTAATAATAAGTTGCGTAAGAAAAATGCAGTTATCGTATGGTGTTATGCGCCGGGCTGGATAACGCCGGACGGATTTGATACGAAAGCAATGGAGTTGCTTACGGGATTCAAATTCAAAGTATCCGAAGAACAGGTTAAAATGCAATTAAGCATAAGTGATAAAAACCATCCGATTACCAGCCGGGCAGATAAAATGGAGAGCTATCTGGTCGGTCCAATATTCAGTGTGGATGATCCTGAAGCCAAAATCATTGGCACTGCCGGCGGCATGCCTGCTCTGGCAACTAAAGAAAATGAAAACTGCCGTATGGTTTATTCGCTGATGCCGCTGACAGTAGAATTATTGCAGGGGCTTTGCGATTACGCCGGAGTCCATGTTTACTCCCGCAGCAGTGATGTATTTATCATGAATAAAAGCTATATAATGCTGCATACTTCCACGGCTGGAGATAAAACCATCCAGTTGCAGGACAAATACAATATCGAGGAGTTGTTCTCCGGTAAAAAAATGGGACAGCCGGCTTCTCAGATTATTGAGAAAAACCTGCCGGCGCAGGAAACCCGCATATATCATATTTCACAATAAATTAGGAGAAAGATATGAAAAAGCTTTATAAGCTTAGTTTGATCGTTTTGCTGTCAGTTTGTAACCAATCAGTTCTTTGGGCCGATAATTTAGCAAAAAACGGAGATGCGGAAACCGGTATTGATAACTGGTCTGGCGTGAAATTGTCTGAGCAGAAAGCCGCGCAAGGCGCTAAAGCATTCCAGATGGAACAGGCAATGTGTTCGTCACAAGAACTGATCCCGGTTGATGTCAAGAAAAACTATGAGATTTCCGGATGGTTTAAAAACATCAGTTCAGCCCCGGCCCGGCTGTTGTTAGGGGTAATCCCCTTTGATAAAAACCAGACGCAGATTCTGCCGGAAGAAATAAATACTGTTCCTCAAACAGAAACAACTCTTGCCGCAGAATGTAATGCGGAGGCCTCCGTGATCAAGGTGAAAGATGCATCAAAATGGAAGGCTGGAAAATTCTTGTTCATCGCCTTTGGCACTAGTGACGATTATGCTGACTTACCTAACCGGAATCTCTCCATGGCCGGAATTGCGAAAATAGAGAAAAGGGATGATTATTGGGAAATATATCTGGAAAAACTTTGCGGACGCAACTTTCCGGCGGGAACTAGTGTCAGAGAGCATCGCGCAGGAAATACCTGCGTTTTCCCAGTCATCGAAACAATAAAGCCGGCATCGGAGTGGACGCAATTTAGTAAACGGATAAATTATATGGTTGGCAAAGGCAATGCCAGCTATACCGAAAACTGGTGGAATGGAACTGCTTTCATAAAAATCGTTATTATATGCAACGAATCAAAACTTCTATTTGATGACATTAAATTCCAGCCATTTACATATTGAATATTGCAGCGTCCAGATAAGGATTTCTATAGTAGCATATAAGAATATTGCACAAGTCATGTGGAAAGAAAGTTGAGATATGGACCATACGCCGCTCTTTCTTGTTAAACACAAATTTAGGCAACGCATATGAAAAAAGAGGTTAAAATGAAACCAGTAATCAGTTTCTTCGCAAAAGTGACAGTTCTCTGCTTTATATTCATTGTTCTTTGTACAGATGCGGCAAATGCGCTGACGGTTGCGAAATCGTTGGTAACTGTAAATGATTTTGGCAGCGATCTTTCCGCAGGGATATCCTGGTCAACTTTCAACGGTACCTATACAATCGAAAATGGCTGGGTAAAGCTGGTGAACACATTGCCCGGTCAGAATTCTGCCTGCAAAACTATCGTATTAAATCAAACAGCACCTAAAATGATTCGCTTAACCGGACAAAGTAAAGCGGAAAATGTATCAGGAACCTCCGGGTTAAGTTATTCTTTAAGATATGATGTCACCTATATGGATGATTCCATGGAAAAGTATAACTGCTTTCCATTCACAACAGGTACACATGACTGGGAATCTGCGGATGGCATCTTTTACCCTAAAAAAGCTGTTAAAAATGTTTGTGTTATTGTAATGCTGTACAACGTCACCGGAACGGTATGGTTCAATAATGTAACATTTCAAGAACAAAGTTCCCCCGGAACTTTTGCAAAATTTGACGACACCGGGATTCTTAATCAGACATCGGCGGAAGGTTATCTGGTCAGACAATTTACAGACGGTGAAGACTGGTATGAAATAAGCAGCGGTCAGTCCGGCAATAACTGGGGTCTTGTCGCAACATCTGACTCAACCGGCGGGACGACAGTCCATACTGCAACTTTAACCAATTATAGCGGCGCGGAAAGAGCTGGAGTTCTTGCATACCGGATACCGCTCGGCGGGAGTGGATTCAAATGGTGTGAGGCAGACCTGCGCACCGAAACCGCAACAGATAATATATCTTTTGAATTCAAAAATGAAATTGACATCAACTGGCTTAAAAACTCTAAGCCCAGATCAAAATTCCTCTGGGGATGTGTAGTCAACAGCACAACTGGATATGCTATTGCAATTGACCCTGATTATCCAGTACAGTTCCGCATTCGTTACGAGTCAAACAGTAAAGAACTGTTCGTAGTTTTTGACCTTGGATTCAGTTCCGATGTTTCAAGCGCAACGGTGAAATTTCTAACCTGGACTTTTACCCCTGCATCAGGAGCCGGAATGCGACAGGCAATCAGCAGTTTCTATAAAAACTATCCGGATGCATTCAGAGACCGGTTTGTAACTAACGGACAGGAGCATGGAATATGGTTAATAAACGATCTGACTGCGGGGAACGCTATCACGAATATAAGTGACTTCGGCTTTAAACTCAATCAGCAGCAATATGGCGCCGCTTCAATTGCATATGATGATGCTAATAGTATTTTAGATACAGCTTATGTTCATCCCACTGAATTATTTATCGATATCGCAGATTTAGGAGCCGGTCCGACTTATGAGCAGGTTATTGCAAAACTTAATCAGCTAGCCGGGCAGGGCAGCACGACTGCCCTGGCAATTCAAAACTCGGCGGTTAAGGATAAAAACGGCAAATATATATATCATACAGGGTCACTCTGGAGCCCGAATTATGCCCGTTTTGTCATGAATCCAGCCCCGAATGTAGGTTTGCCCGGCAGAAATTCCTATTATGATCAGTGGACCAGTTCGGCAATACAAAATTATTTGAATCCCGGTACAATGGATGGCATTATGTGCGACAACGCGGAAGCGCAATATTGGGATAATTCCTGTGCCGAGAATACCAGAATAGATTATGCGGCGACACATTTCAGCGCAATGCAAACCCCATTGGTGCATGATAAAAACGGCAACATCGGAATATGTTATGAAATGATGATTTGGGAATATTTTAACGGAATGCGCGACGATATTTTTGCAGGCAGCAGATTTCTAGTAATGCAGGCGAACGGCGTTCCCTATTGCACAACTTTTATCTCGACCAAGCTGGATGTTACAGGTGGTGAACAGACCTGGGATTACTCTTCGGGATGGCATCCCCAGCCGGAAAGTAACATGCTTCTTTACAGGGCGCAATCCGGGCGGAAACTTGTGACGTTTCTTCAGGAATTGGAAAATATAGCCAACTGGACCAATGCAAGGACCCAGAAATATTTTGCCAGGTGCTGCGCTTTCGGTATCATGCCGTCTTTCTATCTGGGAGGATACGATCCAAATTCAACACAATACTTTGAAGATCCAAATTATTATGAGAGAGACCGGAATATTTTCAAAACTTACATTCCCGTAATCAGAAAACTCAGCCAGGCCGGATGGGAACCCGTTAGAGAGGCGACGGTTAATGACAGCGAGGTGTTTCTTGAACGGTTCGGTGCGGAATATATTACCGTATTCAATCCGTCCGCCAACTCCAAAAATGTCACGGTAACTTATCTGCCGTCCGTCATAAATATGACCGGCCGGGAATTGATCTCCGGTAATAATGTAACCTGGATAAACAGTCAGGCAACTGTAACGGTGGATTCTGAATGTGTCGCCGTGCTTGAAATACCCGCCCTGATTAACTTCAGTTTTGAAGAGGGAGCGGGAACTTCAGTTGCCGCACAGGCACCATATAACAGCCTTATTAACGGAACGCTTTCTGCCGGCGTCGGCTGGACAGGAACCGAGGGCGGTATCAGCGGCAATGCTCTTAATTTTAACGGCAGCAGCGGTTATGTTCAAATTCCCGACAACGCAATATTTGATATGGGGGATAATGGACTGACCTATTCGGCCTGGATTAAGGCCGATACGCTAAATTCGTCAGGACACAGCATGGTCATGTGCAAAGGCGGCGGCCAGTATATGTCAATAGTCAGCAAGTATTTATTTTTTAAGCTTACGACTGCCGGAACACAGCAAAGATATTGCCAGGGCAGTACTCAACTGCAAACAAATACATGGTATCATGTCGCGGCTACCTGCGACCGGGAAGGATATATGAAAGTATTCATTAACGGACGTCAGAACGGCAGCACGGCGGGCCCGTTTTTGAATCCGGTCAATAATACTTCTTACATGCGGATAGGAGATTTTGTCGGTTCCGGCTGGTTTGACGGCGTCATCGATGATGTGCAGATATGCCGGAAAGGCAGTACCGACAAGGAGATCCGGAAGTTAAAAGACAGAGCAATAATTGCATATAGTCTGCCGCTTGACGAAGGAACTGGATCCGCCGCGTATGATAACTTTGACAGTACCAGGCAGGCAGTAATTACCGGCGGAACCTGGCATGGCAATGTCACGCTTGATAAGCAAGACAACGCCCTTTATTTTGACGGGGTTAATGACTATGTAACCATTGCCGGAAGCAGTACTGGCTTCAGGACAGACGGGAGCAATGGATTTACTCTTGCCGCATGGATTAAAGCTGACGGGGCCTTTCCTGCCGCACATGACCCGGTAATTTCAAGGGGCAATACTTATCTTAGCATATATAACGGAAAACTTGGATTTAAAACCTTGACCGATTATCCCGCCAATAATCAAAGATGGTGTGCCGGCTCCACTGCTTTAACGTCCGGAGTCTGGCATCACGTAGCAGCGGTTTATGAGGCAAACGGAAACATGAAAGTATATTTAGACGGAGTCCAGAACGGCAGTACTGTCGGACCTTATCCTAATCAGGCCAATGAAGCATCTAATATACAGATCGGCGCCTGGAATAGTTATTTTAAAGGAATTATCAGCAATGCGCGTATTTATAAGCGCGGGCTGACCGCAGACGAAATAAATCTGCTCTATCAGAACAAGGAATGATAACAAAAAAACGACTGTAATTTCAAGTGGCGTCAGTAATAACTAACGATCCGGATACAATAAAGTATGCCGCAATATTATGTAAGCAAGGTAAAATAAATGGAATGTAAAAAGGATATTCTTGTTGCAGAACCTCAGCAACCATCGGAGAGCGAATGGAAGTTCATTGATGAACTGCGTGAACCGGCAATCAAACGGATTGCATGGGAAAAACGCGATGCCGGCATCAGCGAAATATCGCTGGCGGACGGCGTGATGCTTATTCCTGAATTTCAGGATAAGGACGGATTGCTTGATACCGCTTATGCCGACATAAGAAGGTTCTTTGTACTTGCAGGCCTTCCGGAAACTTCCGGATACCGGATTGTTACCGCTTACGCGGCATTGGAACAGGAAGCCTACCGGATTGACGTCAATGATTCCGAATGCCGGATTTCAGCAGGAGACACAGAAGGCATCCGGCGCGGGATATTCTATCTCCAGGATGAACTGCTGCGCACGGGCGGGCCTTTTTTGACAAAAGGTGTTATCGAGCGCAAACCGGTTATCAAAACCCGCATTTCCCGCTGCTTTTTCGGGCCGCTGAAACGCCCGCCTAATTACAAGGACGAATTGCTGGACGATGTGGACTATTATCCCGATGAATATCTGAACCGTCTGGCGCATGAAGGCATCAACGGTTTATGGCTGACGGTCAGTTTTAAGGATTTGGCTAAAACCGGGATACTGCCGCACGGGGAGCATATCGAGCAGCGGCTGGATAAACTGCGGAAGACCATTGCCCAATGCCGCCGTTACGGAATCAGTATTTATCTTTTCTGCACCGAGCCGCTGGCTTTCGACAAAAACGATCCGGTACTAAAGAAATATCCGGAACTCGGCGGAACTGCCGTAAATGGGAAAGTCTGTTTTTGCCCGTCATCGGCAACCGCGCAGACCTATCTCCGGACGGTATTGAAAAATATTTTCTCTGCGGCCCCGGGACTTGGCGGTATGATCGTATTGAGTGTCGGCGAATGGCTGACTTTATGTACAAATGCCGGAATCGGGTTAAATAACTGTCCGCATTGTTCGCATCGGCCGCCCTGGCAATCGCTGGCGCTGTCGCTAGGCGCAATGGAACAGGGCATGCATGAGGCAGCTCCCGGAGCTGAACTGATTTCCTGGCCGTACACCCAGCCAAGTTACTGGGGAATGCGGGAAAGTGTCGAAGCTGCCGCCCATGTTCCGGATAATGTCACATTAATGCACAATTTCGAATCGCATGGCAGCAAGGTACAGTTGGGAAGAAAACGGAAGATTACCGATTACTGGCTGTCTTATATCGGTCCCAGCAACTTCTTCAAGCGTTGCGCGAATAAAGCCGAAAAGCATGGGACAAAAATGTTTGCCAAGCTCCAGGTCGGCTGTTCTCATGAAGTTGCCACCACCCAATATGTCCCTGTTCCCGGCAATTTGTATAAAAAATATAAAGCAATGCATGAAATTGGAGTCAGCGGGGCCATGCAATGCTGGTATTTCGGCGCTTACCCTTCATTGATGACGAAAGCCGCCGGAGAACTGGCCTTCGCCCCGTTTCCGGCATCCGAACAGGAATTTCTCCTGCGGCTGGCAAAGTTATACTGGGGTGGATATTCAAAGGAAGTTGTAAAAGCCTGGAAATGTTTTTCTGACAGTTACCGGAATTATCCCTTGAACAACGCATTAGGCTATATCGGTCCGATGCATGACGGAATTGTCTGGCCGCTGCATCTGGAACCGGTTAACCGGCGGCTGACGCCAACGTGGGAAATCGGTCCGACGCCGGGAGATCGCATTGGGGAGTGTCTTGGCTATTCTTATTCCGATGATAAAAAGACCTTTTCCATAGACGAAACAATTATTCTGCTGGAAAAACTCTGCCGCAAATGGGATAAGGGGGTTAAAATACTCAACAGTCTTGAACAACATTTTCGTGAAAATACTGACCGGATGCGTGAAATCGAAGTAGCCAAAGCGCTTGGAATTCTTTTTCGCAGCGGACTGAATATTTTCCGGTTCTATAAATTGAGAGAGAGCATCGCCGTTTCTCTCGAAAATTCCAGGCGGGCAGTCCTTGATGAAATGAAAGAAATTGTTCTTGACGAAATCGAATCTTCAAAAACAATGTTAATGCTCACCATGAATGATTCTTCACTTGGCTTCCACTCCGAAGCGGAAGGTTATAAATTCCATCCGGAAAAACTGCGGTTCCGCATAAAATCACTTGAAGCGCTTCTGCTGACTGAATTTCCGCGGACTGAACATCGCATACGGCAGCGCCTGTCGGCATTTCCGGAATATATCGGAAAAACTCCGCAAGGCAAAGTTGCATCGTGCAAATATTTTAACAGTTTGCCGCAGCAATCCGCATGGGATTCTATGCCGCAGCAATATTTGGGTTCCGCCGGTACCCTTGATTTGACTTTCAAAGGAGCATACCCCAATATTTCGTTTACATCAATTGACGATAATCGCAAAGATGCTTACTGGCGGGCCGGTTACTCCGATAATATGCTGTTTTTCAATCTTGTATCGAAAGAACCTAAAAAAGGTGAAAGATTTAAAATAGAAATTGAAACAAAACGGTTATGCTGGCATAATGAATTCGCGATCTCTTCAGAAGGGATAGTTATATACAATGGGAGTATGGCTGCATCTCCGGCTTTAGCCGCGTCTGTTCATCAAACTGGTTCTTTTCTGGACTTAAAATTAGCTGTTCCATTTTCCATGCTGAAACTGCCGGAAGGATTTTGTGCGCCTGTAAGGGTCAATGTCTTCAGAATATATACCAATTCCAATGGCGTTGAAATAACTCAGTCATGGATTGCTCCGCGTCCGCTGCAGACAATTTTTGTCCTGGGATTTCATAATCCTGATGATTTTGGCTGGCTTGTTCCTGAAACAAAACAAGCTATATTCAGAAAAGGTTACAACCTGACAGTGCAAAGGGAAACTGAAAAAAATATCGATCCGCTTCTGGTAAACGCAAAATAAGCAGGGGAAGTAGAAGATGGAACAGAATTATGAATTCCGCAAAAGACTGAGGCAAGTACACCGGCCCAACCGGGTCAAGCCAGATTTATCGCCAAAAACTGACGAATGTGCTGTCGATCAGAATTGGACAATTGTGCTTGCTGATGATTTTGCGTCAGACAAAGTAGCTCGTACTGCCACAGTTGATCTGCAGAATTATCTCCAGGTCAGTATGGGAGTATCTGTTCCGATGCGGCGGAAAAGTTGCGGAATCCGGGAGATACGCTTTGAAATAGACGCGAAAATCAGCCGCCGGGCAGATGCCTTTATATTGCATGTTGAACCGGAATTGATAACAGTCACCGGAAAAACAGGCAAAGCTGTTTTTGCCGGCAGTATTTATATTGAAGACTTGATGAATTTGCGCGAAGCGCCGTTTCTGACACACGGCAGAATATTTTGCGAACCGCTTATTGAAGCGCGCGGCGTTCATTCCGGATTCGGTTTGGATCTTTTCCCCGACCATCATTTGAATGCTATTGCTCACGCCGGGTTCAATGAAATATATTTGTTTATCCGGGGAATCGGGAAATGCGCAAATTCTTACTGCGATATTCAAGACCTGATTGACCGGGCGGAACTTTATGGTCTGGATGTCATGCTTTACAGTTATATTTCCGGCTACAAACATCCGGAGGAACAGGATGCCGAAGAATATTTTGAAAATGCTTTCGGCAGTATATTCAAGCAGTATCCGAAAGCAAAAGGCATCGGACTTGTCGGAGAATCGGCCGAGTTTCCCAGTCGCGACCCTGCAACTACGGGGAAACGCTGGCACGAAAGTCTGTGGCACGGGATTCCGGATTCGCGCCCGAGTCCAGGCTGGTGGCCGTGCAAGGATTATCCGTTATGGATAAATGCCGTTAAGAAAGCCATACAAAAATATAAACCGGATGCGAAAATCGTATTTAGCTCCTATAACTGGCTCTGGGTGCCATCTGATGAACGACGCAAGTTTCTGCGGGAGCTGCCCAAAGACGTTCAGATAATGGTTCCATTTGAAATGTTTAAATCTCACCGGCTCAGCAATGGCTGTTATCGACAGATTATGGATTATACCATTTCCGAAACTGATTTCAGCGAATGCTGCCGTGAGGAAATGAAAATGGCTCATCAGTTCGGCTTGAAAATAGCCGTTACTTCAATGACTGGCGGCACTCCTTGGAACTTCGGTACTGCTCCATACATTCCGGTGCCCATGCAATGGATAAAAAAAATCCGCACATTGCAGGAGGCAAAGAAAGAATACGGAGCAAACAGCTTTTATGACTCGCATCACATGGGGTGGTGGCCGTCTATTGTTACCGATCTGGGGCGTGCAGCTTTCCGGCAGCCGGAAACGGATATCGAAGCCTTGCTGAAAAAGCTTACGGTCCGCGACTATGGCGTGAAGGCTGCGGACGATATCATGGAAGTATGGCGCTTGTGGAGCGAGGCCATAACTTTTTATGTGGCATCCAATGAAAATCAATACGGGCCATTCAGAGTGGGACCGTCCTATCCTCTGGTTTTTCACGCGAACGTCACCCGCACCATGGCATCCAGGGAAATTAAATTCCCGACTATGGACAATTCTTATGCCGGCGGTGATTGGCTGAAAACGTTTTTTCAACCATTCGAAAATTTGCAGCAATCGCCATATTCATTCCGTCATAAGCCGGAACTGGCAAGCCAGATGAAAATGCTGGAGCTTTGGCAGGCCGGCTTAAAGAAGTTGGCTGAAGTGAAAAATCTAATTCCGGAAAATAAAAGCGATCTTTATTTTGAGTTGCTTCATCTCGGGCAATTTATCGAGAGTTTCATCATAACCGGGATTAACGTGAATAGATGGTATCAACTGAATCTGCAACTGCTTAATTCCGAAAACCAGTTACAATCGATCCGGCTGCTGGATGAAATTGAAGCACTTGCTGAAAGCGAGATAGTTAATGCTCAAAATGTCATACCATGTGTTGATGCCGATTCCCGGCTGGGCTGGGAGCCCAGCATGGAATATATGACTGACCGCTGGCATCTGGAATGGAAAATCAGGCAGGTCAGAACGATGATCGACGGCGATATCGCCGCTTACCGGAAAATGCTAAACTTAGGAAGTAATTAATATGCGTTATGAATTGATGTTCCCCGAACAGATACGGAAGGCCATTGACGAAAATTGGCCTGTAGTGCTGTCATTGGGCGTCCTGGAATACCATGCGGAGCACTGCTGTGTCGGTGTGGATACGCTGCTGGTTGCCAGGGCCGTGGAAGAACTCGAGAAGGAAATAAAGATGGTAATCCTGCCGCCGTTTTATTACGGAGCGGCAAGCTTCGCCGTGGATTCCCCGGAGCGCAAAGGCACAATCCACGTCAAGTCGGAAGTGCTCAATCTGTTCGGCAGGGAATTGTTTTCCAGCCTGCTGCGGATCGGATTCAGAAATGTCTACGGCATCTATTACCATCAGAGCGAAAATTTTATCCAGGGTATGCCTACCGATTTGAGTTTTAAGCTGGCCGCAAGACAGGCAATTTTCGAGTTCCTTGAAAAAGAACATGGCGAAGGATGGTGGGGTAGAGAAGACAGCGCCGACTACTATGAAAAACATCACGGCAAAGGCGAAAATCCTTTCAACTGGATTCAGATACACCCGTTAAAGCACCCTTCCTGTCAGGGTGATCACGCAGGGCTGACCGAAACATCATTGATGATGGCGTTCTGCCCGGAAGGTGTGGATATGGCGAAAGAGCGGAAATTGTGGTATGCAAAATCGGCGGACGGCGCCAATGTTGAATACGGGATGCAAGTCAAAGCGGATGTCATGCGCGAACTGCGTAAAACTCTGTCCGGTAAAAACAATGATTGAGTCAGGCTTTCATTTTGACTGGCATGTTCCAGAGAAGAGGTTACGACCCGGCTGCGAAACCTGAGCAATCAGGAAAAACTGAAAAGATCATCGATTTGCTTCCGGCGGACGCAAAAAATTCTGCTAACACTCTGTGATGGCATTAATTTTCTAATTACTGATAAGTAAAAAAATCCATCTATGAATATAACTGAAAACAAGAATCACGCGATGGAACTGAAACCTAAAACCTACCATTGCGGTACCTTGACCTATACGAAGTTCGGGCTCTTTGCGCTTTTCGCCTGGCTGCTGTGGGGGGATTTTTGTTTTTCGCTGATGGAGGCGGTGGTGCCGAGCATCATGCCGCTGAAATTGAAGACGCTGGGGTGTCCAAACTGGCTGCTGGGAATGATAATGACCACAGTCCCGGGAATCCTGAACATAGGTATCACGCCATATTTGAGTTTCAAGAGTGACAGATATCGCAGCCGCTGGGGAAGACGGCTGCCGTTCATCATCTGGACTTTGCCGTTTCTGAGCGCCAGCCTCTGTCTGCTTGGTTTTAGTGAAGACATCTCAGTAGTCCTCCAACGGAATTCGTTGTTTCTTCAGCAGTTCGCCCCTGCTACGATTGCCATTGGCGTGATCTGTGTTTTTATAACGGTATTTCAGTTTTTCAATATGTTCGTCAACACGGTTTTCTGGTATCTTTTCAACGATGTAGTTCCGCCGCAGTTCCTTGCCCGTTTTCTAGGGGCATTCCGTATTGCCGGCACCTGTGCCAGTGCACTGTACAGCTATTTCATATTCCAATACGCGGAATCAAACATGCGGGAAATCCTGCTCGGCGCTTCAATCCTATATTTCATTGGTTTCAGTGCGATGACGCTCATGGTGAAGGAGGGACAGTATCCGCCAATTGAGGATGAATCAGACAATAAAAACAAAGGTATGGGATCAGTTAAAACTTACTTTAAAGAGAGTTTTTCCACCAGAGTATACTGGCTGACATTCCTGCTGGCCGGTGTTCAGGCGGCAGCAGGAAGCATCGGAACTTTCAACATCTTTTTTAACAGGGAAATGGGACTTTCGCTGAAACAGTTTGGACAGCTTGGCGCAATAAGTTCGGTGGCGGCGCTGGTCACTATGTATTTCACCGCGATCTTTGTGGACCGCTGGCAGCCAATGCGGGTGAACACCTACATTACTGTCTTTGCACTGGTCTCCTGTTCCATGGGCTGGGTTTGGCCGTTTATCAATATTCCTGCCGACTGCTATTTCTGGTTATGTCTGTCAACCATCATAATCACCTCATTTCAAGGCGCGTTGGCCGGAGCCTGCGGATTTCCGATGCTGATGCGACTTTTTCCGCAGTCCAGGTTCGGGCAGTTCTGCTCGGCATATGCACTGGTTGGCGCACTGTTCAGGCTGCCGGCCGGGATGGCCGCAGGTTTTTTCATAGATATTGTCAGATATTATTGCAATGGGACTGACTACGCTTACCGGTTCCTGTTTGCCTGGACACTGCCATTCAACGCAATAGCTGCCGGAATTGCGGTTTATATCTATATATGCTGGTATCGTCTGGGCGGCGACGCAAATTACCATCCGCCTACTCCCTGGAGCAAAAAGAAAATCGAAGAGATGCCGATCATTCCCACAGTCGGTCCGCAATCGCGGTGGCTTGATATCGCGCTAAGGACGTTCAACGCATTGATGTTGTCGTCAATTGCCATCGTGCCGTTCATGATGTGGTGGATGTATCACAAGCATGCCATAAAGGCTTTCTTCTGGCATGGATGTTTAATCCTGCCGGCTTCTATTGCTGTATGGCTGCTCTGGAAATGGCTGGAGAACAAAATACGGCTGGATATGAAGCGGTCTCGGGAGAGTCTTCCGCCATTGCATGGAATCCCGCATCATGGCGTGCTGATGGTGGTGGCGGTAACCTATCTGTCTGAACTTGTAATCTGGGTTATGCAAATATTCATGACTGTCAACCTGAACCGTGATGCCAGTGCGATAGTCTTCGGTATCGCACATGTCGTGGTGAACTTGATGTTGACAGTTTGTGTTCTTGTGCTGTCAAAAGCCGAACGCAGCTACCCTATGGTCATGGATGCGACCACGCTGGAAAATACATAGATTTGCATATGTGTCAAAGAATATCATGATTAGGGAATTTCAACCACATCACCGCAGATACAATAATTATCCAGCCTAAAAAACTTTGTGACTGTTATTCGATTTTTCCCGGCATAAAACGGGCTATCAGAAGAAAAACAGGATTATTGCTTGAAGGGCTTGTTTCAGAATGTTTTGAGCTTAAAAAAGGTTGGTGGTGGGGGGGGGATTCGAACCACCGAAGATAAAATCAGCAGATTTACAGTCTGCATTTTTGAACCTAGAAATATTATTTGGGTACTATTTGGGTTCTTTATTTGACTTTTGGAAGTTATTTTGCTATCTTAGATAATCAATACAAATCATCTAATAAAAAGAGAATGCAAAATGGCTAGGCCGATAAAAGGAACTTTATACTGTATTAGTTTAAAATATTAACATTTTTAAAACTCTGAAATTCACACGTCAATAGTGTTTCTAGATCATGGAGTATCTCGGTTGTTTGATTTTCCAGACACTCCATAATTGCTTGCT
>Ga0172379_10002249_pt1 | contig 34870 bp, 28 predicted proteins | sample GrowelOW334metaG_FD_119756 | JGI IMG/M metagenome (GOLD analysis project Ga0172379, IMG submission 119756) | Groundwater microbial communities from an aquifer near a municipal landfill in Southern Ontario, Canada - Groundwater well OW334 metaG | ecosystem: Environmental > Aquatic > Deep... | reverse complement strand
GCATGCGGGCACGAATTCATCGTCGGCTCGACGCAAAAAGAGATCCGACTGGACATCTGTTCGAAGTGCCACCCATTCTTCACGGGAAAACAGAAGTTCGTTGACACCGCCGGAAGAGTGGACAAATACTTCCGCAAATATGGCGATGAAGCTCAGCGCAAGTTCAAGAAGAAAAAGAAAAAACTCAAGCTGACGGAAGAAGAGTTGGCGCGCGAATTCGAATTGGCGGAATCAGACGAAGCCGCCGTCGATGAAGCGCCCGAAGCCGAAGCCGTAGCCGAAGTCTCGGCCCCTGTCGCGGAAGCGTCTGCTGTTGTTGAAGCCGCTCCGGAACAGGCTCCCGAAGCGCCGGCAGAACCGGCCGCCGAATCCAAAGAAGGATAGCGGCAACGCGCGTTCAATCGCGCGGCCGCCTTGCGGCGATAACCGTGCAAGAAACCAGCTCCGCAACCGCGGAGCTTTTCTTTTGAGGCGATAAATTGTTAACTCGGCCTCGGGCTTGCGCATCAACCCTTGGCCTAAAACTAAAAAAAGACCAAACTAACAATATATTTGAAACTGAAGCCTTAGACCTGCTGCTTATAGACGGTGTCTGAAAAAAATATGAAACCAGACATATTGAAGAAACTCGAAACCGGCGCCGCACGCTACATTGAGGTGTCCGGCCTGCTTTCCGCCGGCGACGCCGCAGCCGATCTTGAGAAATTCAAAACGCTCGGCAGGGAAATGTCGCAGCTCGACGAGCCGCACAGACTCCTCGAACAGTTCCACGCGGCGGAAAAAGAACTCAAGAATTGCAGAAATAACCTCGAAACCGAAACTGATAAAGAGATGCGGCTTCTTTACGGCGACGAAATCACGCGCCTCGAAGCAGAGCTTGAGCGGATCTCTGAAGCGGCCGAACTGTTCTGCCGCCCTCCTGAAAAGATTGAAAAAAGACCGATCATTATCGAAATCAGGTCCGGAACCGGCGGCAACGAGGCGGCTCTTTTCGGCGGCGACCTCTTCCGCATGTACAACAGATACGCTGAAAATAAAGGCTGGAAAACAGAAATCATCAGCGCATCGCCCTCCGCCCTCGGCGGATTCAAGGAAGTCATTTTTTCAATCAAGGGCGACGCCGCGTTTAACAAACTGCAATACGAGAGCGGGGTCCACCGCGTGCAGCGCATACCGGTCACCGAGGCGGGCGGCCGCATTCACACCTCCGCCGCTACCGTAGCGTTGCTTATCGAACCGGACGATGTGGAAGTTAACATCGACCCCACCGAGCTTAAAATAGACACTTACCGCGCTCAGGGCGCCGGCGGCCAGCACGTCAATAAAACCGACTCGGCCATCCGCATCACGCATCTGCCTTCAGGCCTCGTCGTCGAATGTCAGGACGAAAGATCGCAACACCAGAACCGCCTGAAAGCCATGCGCCTTTTGCGCGCGCGTCTGCTCGCAAAATATCAGGAAGAACAACAGAAAAAAATCGCCGAGGATCGCCGCAGCCAAGTCGGCTCCGGAGACCGCAGCGAACGCATACGCACTTACAATTTCCCGCAAAACCGCGTCACCGACCATCGCGCGGACATCACTCTCTACCAACTCGATATAATAATCGAGGGCAGCCTCGACAACCTGCTCGAACCCCTGCTCTCTAAAATGCACGATCTCGATTCGGAAGTGGCTTGAGAAAGGCCCGGCAATGCCGCAATTCGACCTCATGACCGCGCATCAACGCATGGCCGCTTACCTCGAACGGCACAATGTCGAGCAACCGCGCCTCGCTTCGGAAATTCTCGTTTCTAAAACTCTCGGAATCCGCCGCATGGATATTTACACGCGTTTCGACCGCCCGGTCACGGAGCTGGAACTAGACGCCATTCGCATCAGAGGAAAACGGCTCGCCGGCGGCGAACCGCTCCAACTTATCGTCGGCGACGCCCAGTTTCTTTCTTACCTTTTTAAAGTCGCGCGCGGAGTTTTCATTCCGAGGCCAGAGACAGAAATCCTCGTGGACATCGCAGCTCAATTTCTAAAATCTCTTCCGCAACAGGAATCGCCGACCGGATTTCTCGACCTCTGCGCCGGAACCGGCGTCGTCTCCCTGTCGCTTCTCAAACTGACTCCAAACGCCATCGGCATAGCGACCGACATCTCCGAAAACGCGGTAGCGCTCGCTCTGGAAAACGCGCGTCTGCTCGGCGTCAATGAGCGTTACAACTGCACGCTCGGCGACCTGTTCGAGACGCTCGACACCGAAATGCGATTCGACGCCGTTATATCGAACCCACCATATATTCCGGCGTCTGACATCGAATCGCTTCCTGAAATAGTGAAAAATTACGATCCGCGCGCCGCTCTCGACGGCGGCCCGGACGGGCTCGATATCGTGCGGCGCATAATCGAACAAGCGCCGGCATTTCTCAAACCGGGCGGCATGCTTGCGCTCGAAATTGGAATAGGACAGTCAGGCGAAACGATCGAGTTGATGAGCGCCGCCGGCTTCGAAAGCTGCAAAGCCGAAAAAGACCTGTCCGGCATAGAAAGGGTAATCTCAGGATGCCTCGAAAAAGCTCGATAAACATAACCACAAATGATTGGGAGTCGCGCGCAGACGAAATCGCCGCTAAAATCATAGCCGGCGGCATCGTTCTGTTTCCGACCGAGACCGTTTATGGACTCGGCGCGCTGCCTAACGAAAACGGAGTCCAACTCCTCATCGACCTCAAACTGCGTCCGAAAGGCAAGCCGTTTCAATTGCTGATTTCCGACCTCGACAAGCTCGGGAAATATGGAGTTAATCCGAGTCCGCTTGCAATGAAAGTCATGGAAACATTCTGGCCGGGACCGCTGACCATCGTTCTCGACGTCACTCCGGGCCTGTTCCCGTTCGGCCTCGCGCCGTCCGGCAATGTCGGATTCAGAATGCCTGCGCACGGTCTTTGCCTTGACTTGGTGCGCCGCTGTGGCGGCGCTCTGGCCGCTTCCAGCGCAAACGTTACCGGCAACCCCGAACCAAGAACCTGCTCCGAGGCGCTTAGGCAGTTTTCCGGCCGTCTCGACGCCTCGATCGACGGCGGCCCGACTGGCGACTCGCTCCATTCAACTGTCATCTCAGTCAGAAACGGCGACATCACCGTCATTAGAAAAGGCGCCGTCTCCGAAGCCAGACTGCGGGAAGTGGAAGAATCTTATCAAGCATCCAAAGTTTCCGACAACAATAACCCGAACGTCTGAGTTTTAGGCGTCTCTTAGCGCGAGAGAACTATAAAAAACAGCGCCACTTCCCAAATTTCTCTAAAAATACTGAATTAGTATCAATTATTAACTATTTATATGATATTATTATTGGAATTGTTTTTGGGTTGAGGTTGTCCGCCGGTCGGCGGCGGCCTTAAAATTGTATTGGCCTACGCCGTTTCCAGGCGCCGGCTGTCATATCAATGGAAAGATGTTTCCCGGCGGTTCGAGAGAGCCTTCGGAAATAATTGCGGGTTTAACAAACAAAATGCTTGCCGATCAGATCAGACAATGTATTCTCGACGCGCTTAAGGCATCCGGCATCGAGCAGGAGACTGTTAAAAAATTCTACGACGTTCCGTTGGAAAGTCCGAAAAACCGCGAGTTCGGCCACTACTCAACCAACCTGCCGTTCCAGCTCGCGAAGCTGGCGAAAAAGCCGCCATTCCAACTCGCCGAACAACTCGCCGCCTGCATCGATCTTTCGATGTTCGAAAAAGTCGAACCGGTTAAACCCGGCTTCATCAATTTCAAACTCAAGCCGGAAACTCTGCGCGGCGTGATCCCGGAAATAATCGAATCCGGAGATAATTACGGCCGCACGGAATTCGGCGCGGGACATCGAATACAAGTGGAGTTTGTAAGCGCAAATCCGACCGGTCCCCTTTCTGTCGGACACGGCCGACTCGCCGCGTTCGGAGACGCGCTCGCTTCGCTGCTCGCAGAAGCGGGCTTCAATGTAGAACGCGAGTTTTATGTAAACGACATCGGCGGCCAGATTGAAAATCTCGCGCTGTCCATCGAACTGCGGTGCCGCGAGCTGCTTGGCGAAACGATCGACCCCGAGGAATTGAAATACAAAGGCGACTATATAATCGAGCCGGCGAAAGCGCTGCTTGAGACACACGGCGACCCGCTCCTGAAAATGGACGAAAGCGAACGCCGCTCCATCATGGCCGAGTTCACGATGGAACAGATAATGGGCGCGCAGAAAAAAACGCTGAAACGCATCGGCCTTGTTTTCGACAACTGGTTCCGCGAACACACTCTTCATGATCAGGGCGTGGTTGAACAGACTCTGGAACTGCTCACCTCGCGCGGCGAGGCTTACGAAAAAGACGGCGCACACTGGTTCGCTTCCACAAAATATAAAGATACGGAAGACCGGGTTCTTAAGAAATCCGACGGCAGGCCGACATACTTTCTCGCCGACATCGCATACCACAACAACAAATATCAGCGCGGCTTCGACACGGTGATCGACATCTGGGGCGCCGACCATCACGGCTACATCAACCGAATGAAATCGGCGGTTCAGGCCATGGGCTACGATCCGGACCGTCTCGAAGTGCTTATAGTGCAACTCGTCAGATTCAAGGAGAGCGGCGAGTACGTTAAGATGTCCAAGCGGGCAGGAAAAATGATTACGATCGACGATCTTGTCGACGAGGTCGGCGCGGACATGGCGAGATTTTTCTTCATCGCGAGGAGCCGCGAGAGCCACCTGGACTTCGACCTCGAACTTGCCAAGGAAAAATCCGAGGCCAACCCGCTATTTTATTTGCAGTATGCGCACGCGCGGATATGCAGCCTGATAGCGAAAGCGGCGGAGGCCGGCCTGAAACCCGGCGGCGCCGAAACGCTCAGCCGGCTCGCCGACGAACGGGAATATCATTTAATGAAACTGATAGCGGACTACCCGTGGGAGATTCAATCCTCTGCCGCGGGACGCGAGCCGCACAGGCTCATCGCCTACCTGACGGTTGTCGCGGGGGCATTCCATAATTTCTATCACGATCTGCGCGTGATAGCGCCGGAGGAGCCGGAACTGTCCGGCGCGCGGCTGGCTCTTTCCACTGCGGCGCGAAACGTTATCCGGAACGGCCTGCGCGTTCTCGGCGTATCGGCCCCTGAAAAAATGTAGATAGGCGCGCCAAGGAAATAACTTGTGAAATTGTTGAAGCATAACGCATTCAAAATCCTGTTGATCGCGGCGGCGGCGGCGGCGTTTACCGCGGCCGGAGCCCGGATGGCGCGCGCCGACTTCGAGGGTCAATACATATACGGACGCGGAGCGGTTTCCGCATCCACTGGCGGCCTTTCCATCGGGTCGCGCAACGACACCTTGGATTACCTCACAAACCCGGCCCTGATCAACTTTGTCGGAAACAGACGTTACATTTTCTCGTTAGGCTCTTATCGGGCGCCCGAGTTCGCCACCGGAACGCTCAGCTATTATATCGTTTCTTACACAATGCCCAATCAATCGTACACACTTTCGTCCGGCGATGAACAGGGTTCCAGCCGCGACATGTTTACATACACCATCGGCAAAAGAACTTCGCAGTATATGCTGGGCGCCGCCATTTCCGCTTTCAGATATTCAACGCCCTCATACAGCGATATGATAAGAACGATACCGAGCGATAACGGCTCGGCATTCACGCTCGACATCGGCGCCTACAAGGAATTCGAAAAGGTTCGTGCAAGCGTTTCGATTCAAAACCTCATCGGCAACATTAGCGGAACGGCAAACCAGTTTGGAAGAAAACCGATTCTGCCAGTGATATACAATTTCGGAATTTCATATCCGGCGCGGGAATGGCTGGATGTAATAGCCGGTTTTAAAATCATCAAGTACCAGACTTTAAACATGGAAACTTCTCAGTCGGGCAACATGATGTATCTGGGAGCCGAATTTCACACGCCGAACCAGAAATTTTCCGCGCGGGCCGGGTTCCAGTCGGAAGGCGTCTTAGCGGGCGACCAGAAAGACCGGGCCGCGATAGTGGGCGGCGGCGTCAGAACCGAAAACTATGACGTCCAGCTCGCCGCCTATAATTATCTCAACAGCTACGGCTCTCCGATTATCGCCACGCTATCCTACAAGCCGGATAAAGGCGCCTGGAAAGAGCCGTTTATAGTTAAGGAAGTCCCGGCGCCGGCGACTTCGACCCCTCAAATCACGAAACCGCAATTCGAAACTCCGCTCCCTTCGTCCAACGCTAATGATTCAGGAAAAAAGATAGAGCCTAAACCTAAGCCGGCCCCGAAAGCCGACGTTGAAACCAACGAGCCAAAACCCGCCGCGCCCTCAAAATCAACTCAGATCGCGGAGTTCCGGGTAGACCCGAAAATCATGCTTATTCCTTCGCTGCCCGGAGCGAGTTTTTCGGATGTCGGCTCTCACTGGGCCGGTTCTTATGTCGAATCGCTTTCAAAAGAAGGCTTCTATCCGGACGTTTCAAGGCAGTTCTTCCAACCGGACGCGAAAGCGCCGCGCATGGAATTCTACAGACTGCTTTTCCTCACTCAGTTGAACCGGCTTTTCAGTTCTCCAATAAACATTTACTTCAAAACGCCATATCCAGTTACAACTGAAGCATACGTTATCTCGCCGAAAATACAGCAGCCGATACTGCTTCAGGAAGGCACTTACGAAAAGCCGGGGCCGAAACGCCTGGTCATCAACCGCTCAATGCTCAACGATGCGTTGAAAGACGCTCTGAAGGACTCCGACACGCTCGCCGGCCCGTACAAACTCCGGCTCTCCGTTTCAAACAAGGACCTGCTTCCCAAAACTCTTGAGGATTACATTACGGTCGTCGACACATCGATGAATTTCGCCTCCATAGAATCAAAACCGCCGGAGGAACGCAAAGCGCAGATAGATTCGCTTAAAAGCAATCTGTCGCCGCTCGGCATCAACCTCGACTACCTCGAAGGCCTGCTCGTGGACGCCGGGATAACGCGCATCGAGGCGCTTCACAATCTGTTCGACTCCGCTTCCATCACGCCGCCGAAGGAATTCGACAGGAAATATTTCTTCTACGACGTCGGCGACCTGCCCTACGATGAGCAGTCCATGATTTTCGTCGCATCGCGCGGATTGCGGTCGCTCGAAGGCAAACCGCTCATGGGCGGATATCCGGACCTTACTTTCAAACCGAACAAGGAAATGACCAACGGCGAAACCGCCGCGCTTATAGACAGGTTCAGATCTCTTTCCCCCGCCGACTTCGAGCCGCCTTACGAACCGCCGCTGTCGCCCGAAATAACGCAGCCAAAACCGCCTTCGGCTTTGATTTCAAAGATTCCGTCGAACAGCCAAACTACTTCTCCGGATGGCAAAATGATTCCCCCGCCGATAGTTCAGCCTGATATTTCCACAGGCCGCAAGACCGGCTCAACATCTGCAAGCGGAAAGAAGCCGACTTCCCTGAGTTCGCATATCGCCTCCCTGCCGCCGGATATCAAACAAAGCCCGTCATACTTCGTCATTTCAGGCAGCTTCCTCACAAAGGAAAGCGCTCTGGGCGAGATTTCCCGCCTGCGAACGCTTAAATACAATCCGTTCATCGTGGCGGAAAATATGGACGGCAGCGTCATGATGCTCCATGTCGCGGTCGGAGCTTACGCTTCACTCGGCCAAGCGCAGGCGGCTGTTATAAGCGTCAATCCGGAAAACTTCCAGCCGCGCATTATTATGATGCCCGCAAGCTCTGCTCCTTCCGGCATTTCAAACGCCGCGCTTCCATCCGCGATGAAACAAAAACAGGACGCATCACAGGCGCCGAAGCACGCTGAAGGCGAACTCATGTTGAAAGGCGAATCCTTCATCCCTTGGAACCTGATTCAAAACATCAACGAATATGTGCCGGACTCAGCCGACTCTGACAGACAACCCGAATAACGTTCGTCTTAAATCCTTTTTCCTTGACGTGTCCGAAACGCCGTGTTAGTCTTTACAACTATCAACGTTGCCCTGCCCGCTATGCCGACTCATAAACCAACTGTGTATTGCATGGACTGAGATGCTAAACCAAAAAATAGCGCAAGCAAAAAACATTCCTGAAGCGTTAGACACCGCCGCCGAATTATTCGGCAAAAAAGAGGCGCTGCGTTACAAAACAAAACCCGGCGACATTTATTCGGGCGTCTATTCTTTTATAGATCTCCCACGCGTAAGCCGGATCGTCGGAACAGTCCTCATCGAAAAATACGGCCTTCAGCCGGAACAGAGAGTCGCCTTCATTTCCGAAAACAGGCCCGAATATAATTTCGGAGACTGGGGAACGCTTTTCGCCGGCGGCGTCGCATGGGGCCTCTATGACTACGATGTGAAAACAGACGAGATAGTCGAGTATAAACTTAAAGACAGCGAAACAGAGATACTTATAACCAGCCCGGCATTCCTCGAAAACGTGCGCAGGGTCCACCGCGGCGGAAACACTCCGCTCAAACAGATCATAGTCATGGACATGCCTCACGACGACATCAAATACCAGCCGCACGAAACTCCTTTCTCCGACATAATGAAGAACGGCGCCGAAAACGCCGCCCTGATCGGCGAACGGCTGAAAGCGGTTACACGCGACTCAGTCGCCCACATCATTTACACTTCCGGCACGACCGGCATGCCGAAAGGCGTCATGCTCTCGCACCACAACCTGCTGTCCAACGTGGAATGCTCGTCAAAGATGATGACGATCGACAGCGACGAACGCCTGATTTCGTTCCTGCCTGAGGCCCACTCGTTTCAAGGATTCGTAACTCTGGCCGCGCTCTTTAACGGCGCCTCAATCTGGTACTCACACAAATCGACGCTGCTCGACGACCTGAAATTAGTCGAGCCGACACTGTTCGCTGGCGTGCCGATGGTCTACAAGCGGTTCGCAGAAGGCATGAGGTCGAAAGCTCTCGCCCTGACAAAAGATTTTATTGATCTGGGAGCGGACTATTCGAAAAATCCGCTGAAAAACCATATCCGTAAAAAACTTTTGGGGCAGCTCATTCTGAAAAAAATAGGAATGCACAAACTCAGACGCGCGGTTTCAGGTTCCGCGAAACTTGACGTGGAGCACGCGCGCATTCTCGAAAACATCGGTTTCATCGTGCTTGAAGGATACGGAATCAGCGAGACGTCGCCTGTGATTTCAGTCGAACGTTTCGTTAAGCGCAAGTCCGGTTCGGTGGGGTTCCCGCTTCCCGGCGTCGACGTGAAAATCCTGTCTCTCGAAGAAGACGAAACAGGCAAACGCAGAACGCTGCCGGCCTGCGAACGTGGCGAGATCATCTGCAAAGGTCCGAACGTTTTCAAAGGGTACTTGAAAGACGAAACAAAAACGCGCCGCGCGATAGTCGACGGTTACTATCACACCGGCGACATCGGCCATATCGACGAAGATGGATTCCTTTTCGTACACGGCCGCTGCGGACTTCAGGTCAAGATGTCGAACGGAGAGTTCGTGGACCTCGACGAACTGGCGGCGAACATACTGCGCTGCACGAAGTATGTGCAGGCGGCTGCGGTGGACGCCGAGGGCAGGGAATCTGCGGTCGCAGTCGTTTCACTCGCTTGGGAACCGGAAGCGCTGGAGGAGATCGGCAAAGAACTTGGAATTCCTTACAGAGGCGACCCATCCGAATTCGCGAGAAACGAAAAAATTATCGAAGCCATAAAAAATGAACTCGAAGAGAATGCCGGAATGATTGGAAATCCGCGCAGCATCACCACCCCGAGAAAATTCCTGATCGTCGCCCCGATGTCGCCGGAAACCGGCGATATCACATCCACGCTAAAGTTCCGCGTACGCCAAATCCTTGAGAAATACAGGCCTCAAATCGAGGAATTGCGTAAATCAGATGAAAAATATTTAATTTATATTAAATAATTCGCAAAAAAGCTTATAATGTAATAGATTATGGGTTATTCGAGCCACATTTCAGCGCGACCGTCTAAATCGAGAGCATTACTGTTCTTTGCAGCGATTGCGCTGCTGCTTTCTTTTCTCTCAACTCCGGCGCCCTCCGCTTCAACCAACAAAAACCTCACCGCAAAAAAAGAAGACCTGCAAAAAAGGCTGAATCAGGCCAGATCCATTCTGAAACAAAGCAAGCACAAGGAAAGAAGCATTTCAGAGGCAGTCCGCCAGATTGACGCCGAGCTCACCCGAACGAGCAGAGAGCTCGACCAGAAAATCCGGGACCTCAAAAGGGCGCAGGCGCAGGAAATATTCTACAAAAACAAACTCGTCGAAGCCTCAAACAAATTCGACGCCTACAGAACTAAATATAAAGGGCGCCTCGTTTCGTATTATAAAAACGGTCATGCCGGCTATATCGAAGTGCTTTTCAACTCCTCAAGCTTCAGCGATTTCGTCAGCCGCATCACTTACCTGCGCATGATTACAAAAAACGACCTTGGGATTCTGACAGAGCTCAAAACGATCAGAGAGGAAGTGGCGCAGAGAAGAAAACAGGTTGAAAGCGCGAGAATGAACATCGAGGTTCAAAGCAGCATGCTCGCGCAGGAAAAAGAACATACGGCAGCGGTTAAAAACGAGAAAAACAAAGCGCTGCTTGATATTCGCAACGATGTCGAACTGCAGGAAAGAGAACTTGCAGAACTGGAAGCGGAAAGCCGAAGAATCGAAGCTGAAATTCAGAGCATGATGAAAAGCGGGCGCGGAGTGAAGCATAAATTCACAGGCACGCTCGGTTCGCCTGTTTGCGGAAGAGCTTTCAGCGTTACTTCCGGGTACGGCTACAGGAAAGCTCCAAAACGGGGCGCTTCTTCCAATCATCGAGGCATAGATATCCGCGCCTCTTACGGGCAGGAGATTTGCGCCGCCGCCGATGGAATCGTACTTAATGCCAGATACCGGGGCGGCTACGGAAACACCGTTATCATCTCTCACGGATCTGATATTACAACCCTATATGGACATGCCCTTCGTTTGCTCGTTCGTGAAGGCGAAACTGTCAGAAAAGGGCAGGTCATCATGCTCGCCGACAGCACAGGCACTTCAACCGGAAACCATCTTCACTTCGAAGTCCGCGTCAACGGCGTCCCGGTCAACCCCATAAGATAACTGCTTTTTCCTATTCATTATTAACACGCTGTCTCATTTGTCGTTTTACGCGGTCGGAAATATTATCTTAAATAATTTCTAATATTTAACATTTCAAAAAGGCCAGCATGCAAAGGCTTTTTGTCGTTATATAAAATTAATTTTAAAAAACCCTAAACTTTTTATTAAGTCTGCCGATAAAAGCGATAGAAGAACAAGAAGGTGTTGAAATGGAAATCGGGAATATTCAAAACCAAGGGCCCCTGAAAGCTGAAGAGCTTAAAGAGGCAAAGACGGCCCGAAACCGAGCCACCAACGCCTATGCCAAAGCCGAGCGGAACGACAGCGTGGATGTGTCTTCAAAGGCTAAACTTCTTCTCAAGCTGCGGGAATCGTATGACAAGCTTCCCGAAGCAAAAACGGCCGCTCAGACCGCCGAGTTGAAGGATAAGCTCGAAAAAGGCACGGTCCATCTTTCGTCCGAGGAAATTGTCAGCTCGATCTTACAAGGGTCATTGTTCGAGGTAATCTGACAATTTCAAATTCAGCCGAGAGCTAGGCTGAGTTTTTGTATTTTAAATACTCTTAGCCTTGTGTTGCTATAATGCCGCATTGTTCGCTATTGTGCGTTGTCCCTCTGCTGATAATCACTATATTCTTAGATATTCTATTACCCGGATTCGGCAATCAGAGACTAAAATTGAGACTATATTATAACGGCGACACGCTTCATTATCTGCGTTTATGTTTTTTCGAGAACCTAATTAAATATCACTTCAAAAATGCTTTCGACGCCTCGCATGTGTCCGCTGTGAATTGTTATGCCAAAACCGCAATTAAGATTCGAGTTAAGCGACGCAGACAAAACCCGAAACTCGATGGCTCCTGACGAACGGCGGTTTTGCCATAAAGCAACTGCGCCCGCGCTTCGGACAAAAAACCTTGAAGTTCGCTGGAAACCCCGGACAGCGCATTCCATCCGCTCCGAATATTTGTCCTTGTCCTATTAGGTTTATTTTTGTTATGTCGTTTCCCGTTGCATTTTAAAATCCGCTCTGATAAAATGCATTGTCTCTGAAAAGGCGGGCGGCCCGCGAGGGCTGCGGTCGCGCGAAAAACATGACCAAAGAAAACACAGACAGTTTTTTCAAAGTAAATGGCGGCGCGTCGCTGAAAGGCGAAGTTGCTGTGAGCGGCAGCAAAAATGCGTCTTTGCCCATACTGGCCGCCGCCGTGCTGACTGACGGCGAAGTGGTTCTTCATAACGTGCCGAGCCTGCGCGACATCAGAACAATGAAGCTTGTGCTTGAAGAACTCGGCGTGAAGATAACCGGCGAAAACAGCACGCTTATTGTCAACTCAAAAGACATCTCGAAATACGAGACGCCGTTTGAACTGATGAACAAGATGCGGGCTTCGATCTATGTGATGGGACCGCTTCTGGCGCGGTTCGGGAAAGCGCGGGTCGCGCTGCCCGGCGGATGCGCGATCGGCTCCCGGCCTGTGGATTTCCACCTGCTCGGCTTGGAAAAAATGGGAGCGAAGCTCAGCATAGAGCACGGCTTTATCGAAGCCGCCTGCGACCGACTGAAAGGCGCGCGGATATATCTTGATTTCCCATCTGTCGGAGCGACCGCCAACCTGATGATGGCGGGCTTGCTCGCGGACGGAGTGACGACAATAGAGAACGCCGCGGAGGAGCCTCACATTCAGGACCTTGCATGGTTCCTGAAGTCCATCGGAGGCCGCATAAACGGAGCGGGCACGAAAACCGTCACCATCCACGGAGTGGCAAAACTTCACGGCGCAGTCCACACGATGATCCCGGACCAGATCGAAGCCGGCACTTTCATGCTCGCCGCGGCGATAACCCGCGGCAGCGTCTCTGTAACCGGAGTTCAGTTGAAAGATCTGCGACCGATAATCGTTAAGCTCCTCGAAGCCGGAGTACAGGTGAAGGAAAGCAAAAATGAAGTCAAAGTCACGGCAAAAAAGAAAATTAAGCCTTTGCGGATAATCACCCTGCCCCACCCCGGTTTCCCAACCGACATGCAGCCGCAGATGCTGGCGCTTATGGCCACCGCGGACGGAGTCAGCATCATTAAAGAGACAGTGTGGGAAAACCGGTTCATGCATGTGCCCGAATTCCTGCGTATGGGCGCCGACGTTAAACTTGAAGGAAACTCCTGCGTCATTTCGGGAGTCAGCCAGCTTAAAGGCTCGAAAGTCATTGCGACGGACCTTCGGGCTGGAGCGGCGCTCGTGATCGCGGGCATCGGCGCGGACAATACAACAACCGTTTACGATATCGAGCACATCGAGCGCGGTTACGAGAACTTCGAAACGAAACTTCGCGGCCTCGGCGCCGATATAACCCGGTCTGAATCCTGAGTTATTATATTTCTATGTAATAGTAGTTAAAAAGTTTTGCCCTTTTGTTGATTTTTTCACAAATTGTTTATAGAATGTCGTTCCGATGCAACCATATGCCTTATTATGGGCAAATATTCTGACTTTCGGTTGGAAAACGTCTCGAATATTTTCCAGCCTTGAGATATAACCAGCCGGCGCGACACAACCGGCAAAAGCAGTATGAGTCAAAACAACTGAAGGAGGGCAACATGATATCTTGGCTTTGCAAGCAGCTGAAAACGCTGCCGATCATCGCGGTATTATTGCTGGTCGCCTCGCCTGCTTTCTCAAGCGAGCTCGGCCTCAAGATACCCGAACTGGATTCCCTTCAACAGTCCTATCTTTACATCGGACTGGGAATCTGCGGTTTTGGAATGTTATTCGGTATTTTCCAATATTTAAGCGTGAAGCGCCTGAAGGCGCACAAATCAATGCTCGATGTTGCAGCGGTCATTTATGAAACCTGCAAAACATACCTCATCCAACAGGGCAAGTTCCTGATAGTTCTCGAGGTCTTCATCGCGGCATGTATGGTTTTCTACTTCAGACTCGGAAAAGACCCGGTGCCCTTCAACAGCATCGCGTTGATTCTTATGTGGTCGGTTATCGGAATACTCGGCTCCTACGGAGTCGCGTGGTTCGGCATCCGGATGAACACGCTTGCAAACGGCCGCATGGCTTTCGCGTCGCTCGAAGGGAAACCGATTAAACTCGTCAACATCCCGCTCGACGCCGGAATGAGCATCGGCGTTCTTCTCGTCAGCGTCGAACTGATTATGATGCTGATCATCCTTCTGTTCATGCCCCGCGGAATCGCCGGAGCATGCTTTCTCGGATTTGCCATCGGCGAGTCCCTCGGCGCCAGCGCGCTGAGAATCTGCGGCGGTATCTTCACGAAGATCGCGGACATCGGCTCCGACCTCATGAAGATCGTCTTCAAGATTAAGGAAGACGACCCCCGCAACCCAGGCGTCATCGCGGACTGCACGGGCGATAACGCAGGCGACAGCGTCGGCCCGACAGCCGACGGCTTCGAAACCTACGGTGTCACAGGCGTCGCGCTCATCAGCTTCATCGTTCTCGCAGTTAAAAACGTCGACCTGCAGAAAACCCTCCTCACATGGATTTTCGTCATGAGAATTCTCATGATCCTCACATCCATCGGCTCCTTCTGGCTGACAAAAGCATACGGCAATATCACAACCAAGGGCAAAACCGACATCGATTTCGAAAAACTCCTAACCAAGCTCGTATGGGTCACTTCAGTCGTTTCGATGGCGATGACATTCGGCATCAGCAAATGGCTGCTCAAGAGCACGGCCACAACAGAACTGCCGGGCAACTTCTGGCTCATGCTCTCGATCATCATAAGCTGCGGAACACTTGCGGCCGCCCTGATCCCGGAATTCACTAAAATATTCACAAGCACGAAATCCGGACACACAAACGAAGTCGTCACCGCGTCGAAGGAAGGCGGAGCCTCGCTCACCATCCTGTCGGGCATCGTGGCCGGCAACTTCAGCGCTTTCTGGATCGGCTTGGTCATCACCGGCCTGATGTACATCGCCTATGCGGCGAGCACATCGATCGCCGGCGTCATCACACCCGGCTTCCCGGCCTACGCGTCAATCTTCGCGTTCGGCTTGGTCGCTTTCGGAATGCTCGGAATGGGACCGGTCAACATCGCCGTCGACTCCTACGGCCCGGTAACAGACAACGCTCAGTCCATTTACGAACTGTCCCTCATCGAAGAGAACAAAAACGCCGCGAAAGAGATCGAAAAAGAATTCGGTTTCAAACCGGACTTCGAGAAGAGCAAAGAGTATCTGGAAGCCAACGACGGCGCGGGCAACACGTTCAAGGCGACTGCAAAACCGGTGCTAATCGGCACTGCGGTCGTCGGCGCCACGACAATGATTTTCTCGCTCATTCTCGTGCTCGGCGAAAAGCTCACGAAATTCGACCACACATCGGGCCTTTCTGAAGCTCAGCAGGGCTACAACACAGTCGTCGGAATTCTGAACATTCTGAATCCCTACGCGATCCTCGGCATTCTGTCCGGCGGAATCGTCATTTACTGGTTCTGCGGCGCTTCCATGCAGGCCGTCACAACCGGCGCCTACAGAGCCGTCGAGTACATCAAGAAGCACATCAAGCTCGACGATAAGGCCGCGAAGAGCGCGTCAATCGAACAGTCCAAGGAAGTCGTTAAGATCTGCACCGTGTATGCGCAAAAAGGCATGGTCAACATCTTCTTCGGCATCTTCTCCTTCGCTCTCGCATTCGCTTTCTTCTCGTCATCCGACTCCAGCAACCCGCAAGCCGCCGCGTTCTTCGTTTATTATCTCGTCTCGATCGCGGCGTTCGGCCTGTTCCAAGCCATCTACATGGCAAACGCCGGCGGCTGCTGGGACAACGCCAAAAAGCTCGTTGAGATCGACCTCAAGGGCAAAGGCACTCCGCTTCACGACGCGACAGTCATCGGCGACACGGTCGGCGATCCCTTCAAGGACACCTCCTCCGTCGCTCTGAACCCGATCATTAAGTTCACCACTCTGTTCGGGCTCCTCGCAATGGAAATCGCGATCGTTCCGGAATTCGTTCAGTACGCGAAATACGCAGGCGCCGCCTTCTTCGTCATCGCGCTGATCTTCGTGTATCGCTCCTTCTACAACATGAGGATTCCCCCGAAGATAGACTAAGGGAATCATCTGAACCAACGATTAAACAAAACCGCCGCGGGATTTACCGCGGCGGTTTTTTTATTGACTCAAAACATTCTTAGCAACAAATTGAAATTATGCGCTGTATTGCTTCAGCAAACAAAGCACCGCGCAAAGACGACTCATATGATTTTATTTTGAAGGAAAGAAAAAACGTTTCAGATAGAATTTATATCTGCCTGCGTGCTGATGCATCATGATCTCGCTGTCGTAATCTTTTCTTGTAAGCAGCCTCGCGAGAGTGTACGCGATCCGCGAGAAGAAAGATGTCGGCAAAAAACGGTACAGTCTCCGGTTGATGATATGTTCAATCCATTTTTCCGGAGCGACCTGCGAAAGAACGAACAGGAGATAGAATTTCTTGTGCAATCGCGAGGCCGCCGCGCCGAGCGTAACCGAGCCGGCGTCTTCGCCGGCGTTAATCTTCGCCACATCAGCCGCCGCCAACACGCCCTTCTCAACCGCAATGTCCACGATCTCAGTCCCCGGAAAATACCGGAGCCAGAAAACCTTCAATATGTCCGGCCGCGTTTCATTGTAGAATCTCGCCATCTCCGTGAGGTCGGATTCCGTCTCTCCCGGAAAGTTGGCGATGTTTTCCGCCGCGACGATTATGCCCTTCTTCTGCAGCGTCGCGACCGCGAACCGAACCTGGTCGTTCGTCTCCCGGCGGTGATAGACTGAAGCGCGCTTTTCCTCGTTGATCGTCTGAACGCCGAGGTCCACCTTTCGGCAGCCGGACACCCGGAGCAGTTCCGCGTATTCCTCTGTGACATTATTCGGATTCGTGCAGGCGATGTATGGCAACCCGATCCGCGCCGTATATTTTTCAGTAAATTCCTCAAGCCATTTCTTATTGACTCCGAAAACCTCGTCGTAAAAATTAACGCGGCGCGCGGCGAACGTTTCGCGGGCTCGAGTGAGTTCCGCGATCACGTTGTCCACACTGCGCGAGCGAAGATAACCTTTCACGCCGTACAGGCGTTTCATCAGATTGTTATTGCAGAAGCTGCATGTGAACGGGCAGCCGCGTTCTGCCATGATTGTATAGACATCCGACACGCGCATCGGCGTGCCTTCGTACAGCGTTTTGTCCGGGAACGGCAACTCGTCGAGATTCTGAATCAGAGGCCGCAGCGGATTGATACGCGCCGCGCCGTTTTCGCGCATGCCGAGATTTTGAATTTCGTGATTTATTTCTCCGCTATCCTGAATTGAATCGAGAATGTCGGCGAACGCAAGCTCGCCCTCGCCGCGCACAACCGCGTCCACAAAATCTAATTTGAGAACTTCTTCCGGAACGGAGGTCACGTGGATGTTGCCGGCGATGATCGGCGCTTTCGTCCGGCTTCGCAGCGCGCCTCCGAGTTTGCGGAACCATCCGTAATCGGTCGTCACGACAGAGAACGCGATCAGGTCCGGCTTCTGTTCGATAACATCGCGGACGACTCGATTTCTCGTCGAGAACAACCGTGCGAGCGACGGCATTCTGACAAACGAATCGTCAAACAGCCGCGGGTCGAAAACCATCGAGACCTCGTGGCCCTTCGATTTAGCGATCGCCGAAAGATACTCGATTGCGAGACTTTCGAACGCCGGATATACGAAAACAATTTTCATTTTACTGCTTTCTTTATTGGCAGCCAGCATTGCGGCCTGTATTTCGTATTGTATATGCAGGGCGGGATGTAACCATCCTCAGCCATATAGACCTTGTTGCAGCGGTTCGCGTCGCACAGGTCGATCGTGTCTTGCGCGCGAAAGTCCTCGATAGTAAAAAGCTTAACTTTCCCGGACAGCGTGATCGCGTCCCAGTCCTTGAGAGAGCCGTAGAGACGAGCGAGCGAGGCGAGTCCGCCTGGATTGCCGAGAGCGCCCGTCAGGCTGAAATAGCGGTTCACCGGGAAAAAGCCGCCGGCGCGCTTCTGCAACAGCGCCATGTGAAAACATGTCTTCTGCTGGTATTCGAGATTGCCGGTGAGTTTGAAAAGAAAATTTCCGATTTTTCGAGTCCTCATGAAATCGGACACGTTGAGCCTGCCCGCGGTTTCCCTTTCGACCGCGCGTAAAACATCGAGCGCGCCCGTCGCGTGCCGCTTGTCGAACTCGTCGCGCCCGACGCATGAAAGCACGGTGCAGCCGATGTGCATTATGTTGTCGCTCTTCATCGCCATATCTATCATGCGGCCGATCTCACCGTCGTTCAGCCCCTTCACAACCATGAACGCGAGACAGACTTTAATCCCTGCCGCGCTGAGATTCGCGAGCGCTTTCTCTTTAATAGCCAGCAAGTCGCGGCCCCGTGTCTTTCGGTATATCTCATCAGAGAATCCGTCGAACTGGAAAAGAACCCATCCGAGGCCGGCGTCTTTCAATTTTCTGACGTATTCCATGTCGGTGAGCTTTATGCCGTTCGATGCGGCTTTAACGACGAAGCCGAGCGCGGAGATCGCGCGGATCAGCTCCGGTAGGTCCTCGCGAACCGTCGGTTCGCCGCCGCACAGCAAAACGGTCGGCCGTGTCTTCCATTTACCGAGACGGCTGACGATTTCCTCGATAGTCGGATCGCGTTTTTCTGTCGTATGCGTGTTTGTGAAACAGGCCGCGCAGCGAAGATTGCAACGCTCGGTCGCGTCTATCATAATCGTCTTGACGCGGTCTACATGACGCGAGCAGGTCAGGCAACCCGTGGCGTCGCAGCCGTCGATTTCCGGGGGAATAGCGCCGAGCCCGGCTGAACATTCCCTATAGAACCCGGCGTCTTCGAAAAGCGGAAATTCAAAACCGCCGTGGTTCGCGCAGCTTTTGGAAATGACAACTGCGCCGTCCTTTTCGAGGATTCTGGCGTCTACAATCGCGCCGCATTCAGGGCAAAGACTGCGTGTTATAGATATCGGGTTGTCTTTATTCTTATCCGGCAAAACAGAGTCCTTGTCGTTTAGTCCAGCAGTCGCCGAAGCGGTCTTTTCATTATAGCGCCACAAATGATTTATGTAATTCCGGATTCAATGACAGGCTGCCCTTTCTACATTCCGTTTCCGGCGCCCGGCGCGGAGTCTGTTTAAAATCATTGTCTGCGCCGTTTATAAAATAGTATAATAATATTGTTTCCGGCGCCGTTAGCCGATTTGCAAACAGGTGGACAGATGATTTACTTTGTGATTCCCGTATACAACGAAGCGGCGCGAGTGGGACGCCTGATTGAAGGAATCGCCGGAGTCTGCCGCGCATTGGGAGAACAGTACCGGATCATAGCCGTTGACGACGGCAGCGTGGATGGGTCTGCAGAAATAATCGAAAAGCGGCCGGAGAAAGAAAACATCCGCCTGATACGATTCAAGGAAAACCGAGGCATCGGCACAGTGATACGCGTCGGTTTCCTGAACGCGTCCAACTCCGCAGCGGACGACGACCCGATAGTTTTCATAGAATCAGACGGCTCGAACGATCCCGAAACAATCGTTCCCATGCTCGCCAAATTCAAAGCCGGCGCCGACGTCATCACCGCATCCCGGTATATCGACGGCGGATCGTGCGTCGGATTCCCGCCGCTCAGAAGCAGAGTCAGCCGCGCCGCGAATTATCTCCTTCACGCCGGGTTCCCGCTCCCTAACACCACCGATTACACTTACTTCTTCAAAATGTACCGCGCTTCTATAATCAAACACGCTTTGAAACACTACGGCGATGATCTCCTCTCCTGCGCCGGATTCTCCGCCAACTCCGAATTCTTCATTAAAACATGCCTCTTCACTGACCAATACGCTCAGGTTCCAACCGTTTATACTTTCTCACGACAGGATTCGGACAGTAAGTTCAACCCGAAAAAAGAAATTAAGGATTTCATTTTTCTCTTCCGCGTCTGCCGCCACGCCATTCAGGACTATGTCGTTATAAACGCCGAATAATGGACAGCCTCCGCTCACAGCGGCGCCTCCAAACTCATCCCGGCCACACTAATTTTGTTTTTTTGTTTTTGAGCGGCGAATAAAGAGTTAAAATGTGAATGGCTAAATAAAATGGAACTATCTGGCGCGGAATGAATATTCTTCTGATTGATCCAAAAAGAATCAATCTCGAAACATACCTTATCATCCCCAATATCGGGCTTGGCTACATAGCGACCGCGTTGCGGCGGGCCGGACACGAACCGTCGATCTGCAACGCCGCCCGCGACTCCATTCTCCCGGAGAAAGCGGCGGAAACAGTCGCGGCCGGCGGGTTCCGGCTTGTCGGCGTCAATGTGTTTACGCCATATTTCAGTTCCGCCGCCGCTTATGCGCGCGCGGTAAAAAAGAAAAACCCGGCGGTTACGCTGGTCGCCGGCGGCCCTCACGCTATCTTCGAACCTGAAGAAACGCTTACGCTCATTCCGGAGTTCGACTACGCAGTGACCGGCGAGGGCGAAGAAACCCTGCCGGCGCTCGCTTCGCTCCTCGAAAAATCCGAAGTTCCGGCTCCAGACTCGCTCTCCGCCATTCCTAACCTTGCGTTCCGCAGCGGCGGCAATGTCGTTTTGACTCCTCGAAAACTGATAGAAGACATTCGGCCTCTCGACATGGCGGCGTGGGACCTCATCGGGCCGCACCTCTTCTCCTTGTTTCCTAACGGCATCTTCACGATGAAGAAAAAGATCGCGCCGATAATCACATCTCGCGGCTGCCCCTATCCGTGCTCATTCTGCGGCGCCGGCCGGGCCATGGGCAAACGCGTTCGCCGCCGCGACCCGGACAGCGTCATTGAAGAAATTGAGCTGCTCAGAAACAAATACGATATCCGCGAAATTCACATAATGGACGACAACTTCATCTCCGACCGCGCAGCCGCAGTTCAGATTTGCGAAAACCTGATCCGCAAAAAACTCGACATCGTATGGGCCTGCCCGACCGGCATCAGGCTCGACGGCCTCGACGCGGAACTCGTTTCACTCATGAGCCGCGCCGGCTGCTACTCCACCGCGGTCGGAATTGAGTCCGGCTCTCAGCGCGTCCTCAACATGATGAACAAAAAACTCAAGCTCGACGACGCGCCGGAAAAGGTGAATTTGCTGCGCCGCAACGGCATCCGGGTGACCGGCTTCTTCATTCTCGGATTCCCCGATGAGAACGCGCAGGACATGCGCGAAACCATTCAACTCGCTCTCCGCCTTAACATCAATCGCGCTAACTTCTTCAATTTCACGCCTTTCCCGGGCAGCGATATGTACGACAAACTCAAAGCGGCCGGAAGGCTCAATAACCTCGATTACGACGAAACCTACATCCACAATCTCAGCTATTGCCACGAAACCATTTCGCAAGCCGAATTAATCAAAGCGCAGCGCGGCGCCCACTTCCGATTCTATCTGCGACCCCGCATTTTCCTCAATCTCCTTCGGGAGATCCATTCATATTCACAAGTGCGCATTATCTTTCAGCGCGCAATGAAGATCATTTTTCCCGGAAAACCTAAGAAATAGTTTTAACAGCATAACCGAGGTTAGGTTGCGCCGCTATCTGAATTTTCACAGGAATGAAGTTGAATGTTGATTATTCGACAAGACCCGATTCACGGCAAACCACAGCCGCGAAATAGCCGGCGCCGAACCCATTGTCTATATTGACGACCGCCACGCCAGGCGAGCACGTATTAAGCATCCCAAGCAGAGCCGACAGCCCGTTGAACGAAGCTCCGTAACCGACGCTCGTCGGCACGGCTACGATCGGCCTGCCCGTCAGCCCGCCCACAACGCTTGCCAGCGCGCCTTCCATTCCCGCCGCGACCACTATCGCGCCGGCGGGCTCCAGACGCCCGCTGCTTCCGAGCAGCCGGTGTATGCCTGCCACGCCCACATCGTACAAACGCTCGACCGGGCATCCCATCGTCTCCGCAGTCACGCACGCCTCTTCCGCCACCGGTATGTCCGACGTTCCGGCCGTTATCACCAACACCGGCTTTTTGCTTAACCGCAACGGTTCGTATATCCGCCACACGGCGCGCCCGAGCGCGTTATACTGAACGTCCGGCTCTATCTCGCGCGCCATCTCGTGAACATCCTCGTTCGCCCTTGTCAGCAGCATGTTGATGCGCTTTTCGGCATACACGCCGATAATCCGCTTCAGATGCTCCTTCGTTTTGCCCTGGCAGTAAACCACTTCCGGGTAACCCTTCCGCAGAGCCCGGTGGTGGTCCAGCTTGGCGATGTCCAAGTCCTCGTATGGCAGCGACTTCAGTTGTTCGCAGGCTTCCCCCACGCTGACCTCTCCTGCCCGCACAGCTTCAAGAAGCTCTTTCATTCTAATCAGATCCATCGCCGCCGCCTTCCCTGTTCTTCACGTCGTCCGACAGCGCCTCATTCATGCTGCCGGTTCGGTAACCCTGCATATCAATCGTTACATAATGATAACCAAGCGCTCGCAACGCTTCAACAATCCGCACGCGCAACGCAGGCGACGCCAGCCGCTCAAGTTCCACAGAAGGAACTTCAATCCGGGCCAACTCGCCATGATGCCTCACTCGCGTCTGCCGGATTCCCGACGCTTCAATCACCGCCGCCTCGGCTGCCGCTATCCTTCTCAAAACATCGCCTTCTATTGGCATTCCGTACGGTATCCTCGAAGCCAGACACGCTGCCGCCGGTTGATCCCAGTTCGGCAGCCCCAAGTGTTTCGCCAAACCGCGAATTTCCGTCTTCGTAAGCCCGATCTCGGCGAGAGGGCTTCGGACTCCAAACTCGCGCCCTGCCCGCTCACCCGGCCGGAAATCGCCCGCGTCATCCGCATTCGTCCCGTCCGCTATGCAATCGAACCCGCGTTCTTTTCGTATCTGTTCGAGCCGCGCCATCAGTTCGCGTTTGCAGTGATAACACCTGTCCGGCGGGTTTGCGCGAAAGAGCGGGTCTTCAAATTCATTTGTTTTGATTATTACATGCGGCGCTCCGAAAGCGAGGGCGAGTTCCTTGGCGCGTTCTGATTCCGACTGCGTATATGTTGCCGATTCGGCTGTCGCGAGAACAACCCGGCCGGCGAGTTCATCCGAGGCGACCCGCGCCAACAGCGCGCTGTCCACTCCGCCGGAAAACGCGATCAACGCGCTGCCGAGCGCCCGGACAGCTGCCCTAAGTTCGTTCAGCCTCTTTTCGCAGTCCATAAATTCCAGCCTTTTCTATTAATGCCGGGCGAGTAACCGTTATTGCGGATGAAGCATTCTTTTAGACTTTTTTCTCGAACGACTCGATCGGCGGGAGGTCTTCGAGCTTTTCGAGACCGAGGTAGCGGAGGAAATCGGGTGTTGTGGAATACATGAACGGCCGCCCGATCGTTTCGCCACGGTCGCTGATCCGGATCAGGCTTTTATCGAGCAGCGAATGAATGGCGCCCGACGAGTTCACGCCCCGCAGGTCCTCGATATCGGCGCGCGACACTGGTTGCTTGTAAGCTATTATAGACATCGTCTCAAGCGCAGCGCGCGAGAGCCTCGACTTGTCGAGTTCTCCGAAAAACGCGCGCAGATGTTCGACGTAATCTTTTCTGGAAGTGAGTTCGAAACCGCCGGCGACGCCGCAAAGTTCGAGTCCGCAATCCGCGTAGCGCTCCTTGAGCCGTTCCATGGCTTCATTCAGAAGCCCCGGATCAACATCGAGATTCACCGCGATGTCAGACAACTTCACCGGCCTCGGCGACAGAAACAATATTCCTTCAACAACGTTCGCGATTTCCTGAACGGTTAACATGGCCTGAAACTCCTTAGCCGGCCGCCCCGGCCGTTATGATAATATCGCCGTAAGGGATTTTCTGATGCGCAGCGACCTTGCCCTGGGCGACCAGATAAATTACGGCGAGAAATGAGATCACCGCTTCCTGCTTCTGCGGCGCGATCGAAACTATGTCATTGAAACTCACAGGCCCGCCGCGCCTTTCGAGAATGAAGCTGAAAACCTCCGCTATGCGGTCCGAGAGCCGCTGTCCTTCATTCGCGCGGACGTGGTAGGAGCGGTCCTCGCGGCTGCGCCTTTCAATCTGCGCCATCGCCGCCAGCAGGTCGAACGGCGTCACCTTTTCGAGAAACACTATCTCGTCGATGAAGCCCGGCATTTCGCCCGTGCGAGTCTGCATGGAGCGGAGCCGCGATGCGTTCAGGGTTTCCAATTCGCGAAAATGGTCTCTTACCGACTGGAACGCCTTGTACTGTTCGAGCAGCCGCTCGCGCACTTCGGTCGGTTCTTCCTCTTCCTGCGCGGCTTCCTCGTCGAGTCCGGTTTCCCCGAACTGGTCGCGACCCGGCAGCAGATTTCGCGACTTTACGAACAGCAGCTTCGAAAGCGACAGGAACGGCGTGAACTGCTGGAGATCGATATTCGGGCGCACCGCTTCGACAAGCCGCTCAGCGACTTCCGCCAACTTAACATGAATCACATCCAGCTCGTGGCGACGCACCTGCTCAACCAGCATCTCGAAAGAGCCGTTGAACCCCGTGACATCAAGTAATATATCGAACAACATCTCCGATATCCTTTCAACTGTTCCGCCGCCCGGCGGACCCGAACCGATATTTTATAACGATTCGCCTTCCGCCGCTCACAAATTAATAAAAAAACTCGCGATCATGAACATAACTTTCGCCGAGGCGTTAAGAACGAAGCTGAGTATACCCGTCATAAGAACCACAACCAGTATCAAAAACCCATATCTGGCGACTTTAGCCTCAACCATCATCGAATCCTTGAAAAAAAGATGAATGAAAACGTGCGAGCCGTCCAACGGCGGGATCGGCAGAAGATTAAAAACAAACAAAATTCCGTTCAGAAAATAAAACTCCAGCAGTAGATAGTGAATATAATCCTGAAGACGTCCTGAAGAGAGATTGCCGCTCACGGCGTCAAAAATACCGGCCATGTACAAAGCCTTAATTAAAACAAGCGTAAGGAACATAAGAACAAGATTCGCAGCAACGCCGGCGAGCGATACGATTATGTCGTCTTTTTTATAATTCTTAAAATTCAGCGGGTTTACGGGCACCGGTTTCGCCCATCCGAATCCACGCCCGGCAAGCGAGGAAAGCACGAAAAATAACAACCCCAGCGGATCTATATGAACCATCGGATTCAGCGAAAGACGCCCGGATAATTTCGCCGTCGGGTCTCCCGCCCTGAACGCGGCGTAAGCGTGCGCCGCCTCGTGAAAAGTTATAGCGATCATAAATAATGGAAAAAAAATAATTAGCTCCAACAAGCGCTGCGCTGATATGTCCATCTATTCGTGTTCCTTTAACAAAGATTCGGCGAGACTGAGTTCTTCCGCGGCGCCCGTCACAAGCCCGTCGCGCTTCCGGCGCAACACTTCCTTAAGGACTTCGCTGAAACGCTTGGACGGCTTATAGCCGCGGGCGATCAGGTCATCGCCGCTGATTTCAAGTTTTATGTGCCTGACAAAACGCAAATGCATCGTGATGTTCACTCGCTCGATTTCGCTGCCCGCCGCATAGAGATAAAGCAGCGCCTCGGTCGGCAAATCGTAGAGAATTTCGGCCACCTCGGACTGCTTGACGATAGGGTCCCGCAGTGCGGCGAGATACTTGGGGCCCGAAACGGAGTTGGTTCGGATAAGCGCCTCTGCCTCGTTGTGCGTAGCGTCGATACGGTCCGCAAGCGCGCGAATCGTGTCAGGAAGAGTTCCCGCGGCCGCGGCCGCGAGGCCCGCGAGCCATCTCTCGGCGAAGCCGCCGGTCTCGAACTCGAACAACATATCGCAGGCGCCTTTCATAAGATCTTCGGGATAAAACAGATTAGCGTTGAATTCGAAACCCGAAAGAATGGCGTTTCCGATCCCGGACTCGCGGCAGTTTTCGAGAATAACTCCGCGTCCCGATTCCTCGAATATGAGCTTGAGTTCTTTTTTTATTCTCACGCCGGAAACGGAATCGAAAGCCCGGCAGGCCAGCGCGCCGCGCAGCAGCCTCATCGTATCCTCTTCGAAAGCGAACCGGTCCGAGAACCGGAACCCGCGCAGAATGCGGGTCGGATCGTCTATGAAACTGTTTTCATGAAGAACGCGCAGGATTTTTCTTTTGTTATCGCCCGCCCCTCCGAAAGGGTCAATCAGGGCGCCGAAATCGCCGGGCAGCAAACTGACCGCCATCGCGTTTATCGAAAAATCGCGGCGCTGAAGATCGGCTTCGATCGTATCGGGCGTCACATCCGGCAGCGCGCCGGGTTGCGAATAAGTTTCACGCCTCGCAGTCGCCACATCCACGCGCAAACCATCAGACGATGTCAGCGTGGCCGTGCCAAATGTTTTATGAACGACATATTCGAGATTGAGTTCGGAGGCCGCTTCGCTGGAGAACATGGACACGTCGCCTTCCAGCGCGAGGTCCATGTCCGGACCGCGCAGGCCCGCCATCACGTCACGCACGGAACCGCCCACGAGGCACAGCTTCTCGCGCCGTTCGGCGGCCATCTCGCCGAGCCGCCTTAAAAGCGTCAGCTCTTCGGGCGGGACTACTTGTTCGAGATTTCCGGCCAGAGTCATTCGATCCTCAACAACGCAAGCTCTGTATTCAACGCATCTTCGATTGTTATCACCGTTTCGCCTGTGTAATTGTCCACAAATACGCGCCGGCTCTCCTCCTTGACGATCATGTCCAGCGGATAGCCGTCGAGCGAAAGATAGAAGTCCTCAGAGTACTTATAATTAGTGGTTGCCGTGCCGATCAAATTCTTTTCCTTTATGCCCAACACCCGGCTGTATACGAATGACGCGGTTCCCCTGATGTGGTAACACTGGCGGCCGCCTCGCATTGTTTTTCCCAAAAACTCATGCTCAAGCCTTATCTTCTTTTTAGCCTGAGTCATTTTCCGATCGAATGGCTCGCTCCACTTCTGATTGTTCTTCAGCCGTGTATTCGGCAAAACTGGAAACAGAAGCCTCGTTTCCAAAGGCAGGCCCATCCCGGATCCCTGAATTATCCGTCCCGATCTATCTATCCGTATCTCCAACTCGCCAAGCGAAGAGCCTTTAACCGGATCGCTGGCGCCGTCTGACAGCCGCGCTTTGAGGTTAATCAGGCATTTGCCGGCGATACAGTCCAGAACGTCAGCCGTAATTTCCATGTTCTTCTTTGTGGCTTTTGCCCGGACTTCTTTTCCATCTTCGTCCCAGCTCACCACTGAAGACATCCCATACACGAGCGTTTTCCCGCCGGGCAATTTATAGCGCAACGCCGAGCCGCATCCGGATGTGCCGGCCACAAACAACGCCGCCGATATGAGCAGCGCGAATCTCGACAGCCGTTCGAAATTATTTCTTTTTCTTCTTTGCATTTTTCAGCCTCGCGGGCATTATCTCGCAGTTATAAAGATCGTCGTGAGTCTCACGTCGGACAACGATCTCCGGCTTGCCGCCGCTCAGAAGAACAGTCGCCGGCCTCGGGAATTTATTGTAATTCCCGGACATCGAGTAGTTATACGCGCCCGTAGTGAACACGGCCAGAACATCGCCGGGCCGCGGATCCTGCAACTCGATATCCGGAATCAGAGTGTCCGTCTCGCAATGGCGGCCGCTAACCCGGAATTTTTTCAGGCCTTTCTTTTCCTCCGGCCGGTTCGCTATCACCGCTTCGTACAAAGCGCCATACAAACCGGGCCGCGGATTGTCCGACAAACCCCCGTCAACCGACGCGTAATTTCTAACGCCAGGAATCGCCTTGACCGGCCCTACCGTATAGAGAGTCATCCCGGCCGGACCAGCGAGGCTGCGGCCGGGCTCGAGAATCAAGCGCGGTTCCGGAATCCCTTTCGCGCGCAACTCGGCGAGAAGCGCCGGGCAAACCGCCGCTGCAAATTTTTCCGGAGTCGGAAGCGCCTGTTTCGAGTCGTACCGCACCGGAAAACCGCCTCCGATATCCAGATCGATGATCAGGACTCCGTATTCGTCCCGCAACTCGGCTATGAACGAAACCATTCGTTGAATCGCGAGCCGATATGGGTCGGCGTCCAATATCTGCGAGCCGATATGGCAGTGAATTCCCATGAATTCGATATTTTTCTTTTTTATGATCCGACCCACCAGACGAAGCGCCTCGCCGCCCTTCAACGGAACTCCGAATTTCGTGTCGAGCTTGCCGACCTGCACCATCTCGTGAACGTGCGCGTCTATTCCCGGCGTCACGCGCAGCAAAACGCGCGCCTTCACGCCGAGCCGCTTCGCCACGCGGTCCACCGTGTCCGCTTCGAAATCCGAATCGAGAACAATCCGGCCGACTCCCGCCAACAGCGCCATCTCTATTTCTTCCTCTTTTTTGTAGCTGCCGTGAAAGATTATTTTTTCAGGATCGCCGCCGGCCAGAATCGCGCCCGTAAGCTCGCCTGCGCTGGCCACATCGAGCCCGAGACCCTCCTCGGCCGCCAATCGCATCGCCGACAGCATCGCATTCGCTTTGCACGCGAAAACAATCATGACATCTTCATACTTGCTTTCAAACGCCTTCCGAAACGCCCGGCAGGCTCCGCGAAATGTCGCGTCGTCGAATAGATACAACGGAGTTCCGAATCGCTTGGCGAGCGCGACGGTGTCCGCTCCGCCGAAATACAGCCGCCCGTTTTTTACCGCCGCCGCGGGATATTTTTCAACTTTTACCTTCACTCGTTTTACCTCTTTCTTTTATTATTTCTTCGGCCACTATGCTTCTGCCGAGAAGGTCATGAAAACCACGCTTGTATTTCCCCACGAACGTGATCAGAAGCCCGAGAGAAAATATCGTAAAAATCGCTATCGCCGACGCCACCGCTCCAAGATATGCGTAATACGGCGTGTCTGCCTTGAATATTCCTAATATATTAATAATTATCAGCGCGATACGGTAGCCTATGTAAGCCCAGAACATCGACGCCATGAACCCGATCCACCGCCAGAAAACGCCGCCGAGCGCCAGTTTCCTTCCGTCTCCGTATGACACCACTTTCAAACCTAAAAGCCATTTCCCCGCTGTCTTTCCGTACCGCCATTCGCCAAAAATGAAATATACTGAGCCGACAAGCAATCCGGCGAAATACAAGCTGAGATCGTACCCCATGCCGCCTACGTCCTTCATCCATTGATATGTAATTATGCGGAACAGCCATGAGAACGGGATTGAAAAAGCCGCCGCTATAATTATATCAATCAGGCGCGCCGCGATGCGCCTCAATTCCTTTGGAATCGCGGAGGCGCCGGGAGCCGGGCCGCCGCTTCCGGATTTCAGGCCGCTTCCGGCCCTTCGGCCCGCCGCGGCGATAGATGCCAGCAAATTGCGCTTCCGGGCAGGAGCCGCCTGCGCTGACGGCGCGGCGCCCGAAACCGGCGCTTCCGACAAAACTTTCTCCGGCTTGCCCGACCGATGCTTCTTTAGACACTCCGCGCAGTAAGGCCTGCCATTGAACGGCCGTTCACATTCGGGACACATCGGACAGCCGCATTTAACGCAAAAAGACATCGACTCCCGATCCGGATGTTTTCTGCAATTCTGCGCCAATTTCAGATTCCCCTTCGCAGCGTCTTCCGCTCCACCGGCATCTCTATTTTCACTCCGCCGGAGAACGACGCCCTTCGGCTGTCAGGCGTCAATTCCATGCGTCCGCCTGTCAACTTAGCTTTGCCTATTTGTATAACGATTTTCTCCGCTACAACTTTTCCGCTCTTCTCGTTCCAATCTATGCTTTGCGCCGTCAGCGTGTGTTCTTCCGGCAACAGCCTGCCTTGTATGTCGCCCTCAACACGCACGCTTTTCTCTTTCGCGTTGTACACGGTCATCGGCCCGCTGAAATCGAGGCCGCTGTCCTTGCCTCGCACAAACAGGCCGTGCGAATTGAACAGCTTCGTTATCCCTGTTTCGGCGTCAGACTTCACAGAATCCGCGCTGACCGTCCACGCCACCTGCCCGTTGACGAGATGCGATATCTCCGGTTTTTCAACCTCCACGTTCGGCATCACTGGATCGCTTTCCGTTTTGCCGTCGGCTTTCGGTTCCGTCAGCTTCGCTTCCGGTTCGACCGGTCTGCCGCTTCTCGACGGCGAAAAAACGAAAAAGTATATCGCGAACGCCAAGCCGCCGACAACAATCGGAACCAGCGCCATGTAAAACAAACGTCCCGCGGATTCGAATTTCATAACGTCTTTCCTTCGCCGGGTTTAGCGTCGAGCCTCTTGCGCATCAGCGCCGCATCGGCCAACCCTGCGAGCAACATTCCGATCCTCAACTTCGACTTTCCCCAGTCGCGCTCGCGAAACACAAACGGTATCTCCTCTATGGAAAACCCGCGAACCGCGACGGCGTACAATATCTCCTGCACTATGGCCGGCCCGGCCGCCCTGATTCGATCCCACGGAACCGCTTCGAGCGCCGACCGCCTGAAACCGCGGTAACCTGTCGTGCAGTCCCTCACCTTCAGGCCCAGCGCCAGCCGCAGATAAGCGTTTGCCGCTTTAGTGATCCAACGTCTCGCGATTCCGCGGCCTTCCTCGCCGCCTCCGGGAACAAGCCGCGAAGCGATCGCCACATCCGCCCGCCCCAGCGCCTCAAGCAGCGCCGGCAGCGTCGCCGGATCGTGCGATCCGTCAGCGTCCATCTCGATTATGTAATCGTATTTCCTTTCAATCGCCCACCGGAACCCTTCAGCCCCGGCGAGTCCGCGCCCGCGCGGCCCGCTCCTCACTAACAAATGCGCGCGCGGATTGGTTCCGAACTTCTCGCGAACCGCATCCGCAGTCCCGTCCGGCGACTGGTCGTCCACCACCAGCGCCTCAAAACGTTCGCCCTGCGCGAGAACTCCCTCCAGAACAGCGGCGATGTTTCCCCGCTCATTGTACGTTGGAAGCACGACAAGCGCGTCTCCCATCAGAAACTCATTCCCTTGTATATTTTCAAATCATTCATCGCTATTTTATTCCCGCTTTGATCAGCCACGCCGCCCGGCGCGCCGCTTGTTCGAGCAGCGGGCCGCCTTCGGCCATCGCCTTCCCGAGAGTCATCGGCCTGTCCACGATCGGAAAAACCGCGGCGAATCCGGCCTCCCGCAAACTCTCTTCGCCCTCCACTGAGCCGCAGAAAGCTATCACCGGAACGCCGTGTTTCCTCGCGAGATTCAGCACGCCGAACGGCGCCTTGCCCTCCGCAGACTGGGAATCCATGCGCCCCTCGCCGGTGACGACGAGATCGGCTTTCCTCACGCGCTTCTCAAGTTGCGTTATGTCAATCATCATCTCGATGCCCGGCGTCAGCTTCGCGTTCAGAAAAACGAGAAGTCCGTATCCGGCGCCGCCCGCGGCCCCCGCGCCCGGCTCGTTGCGCAACGAGCGGCAGGCGTCCTGTTCAGCCACGCTCGAAAAATGCTTCAGCGCCGCCTCCAGCCGCTTCGCCTGCGCGGGAGAAGCTCCCTTCTGCGGCGAATAGACCGCCGACGCCCCGTTCGGCCCGAGCAACGGGTTCCTCACGTCTGTCGCAACCACGAACTCGACCTCCCGAACGCGCTTGTGAAGCCGCTTCAAATCGACGCTCGCAATGCGGATCAGTTCGCCGCCGCATGGCTTGATCTCTTTCCCGGCCGCGTCAAGAAACCGGCAGCCGAGCGCGGCTGCGATCCCGCTTCCGGCGTCGTTTGTAGCGCTGCCGCCGATTCCGATTATAACCCGTTTTACTCCGCGTTCGAGCGCGTCCCGGATCAGTTCGCCCGTCCCGAACGTCGTGGCCTTCTCCGGATTGCGCTCATTGCTTTTCAGCAAGGCGAGTCCGGAGGCGCGCGCCATCTCGACAACCGCCGTCCTGCCTCCGTCGATCAGAAGGTAGTCCGCCTTCCTGCGCCTCCAGAGCGGATCCGCGACTGTCTTGTATATCCGTTCCGATTTCACGCCCGACGAGACAGCGTCCAGCGTCCCGTCGCCGCCGTCGGCTATCGGAACCTTATCAATCGCAACGCGGCCGAGGCCGGCTTTGAACCCGGCCGCGATCCTGTCTGCAACCTCGATCCCGGACATGCTTCCCTTGAACGGATTAGATGCGATCACGATTCTCATTATTTTTCCTTCCGCCATCCGCGCATGTTCGAAGTTTTTAATTTCTTAAATATTTTCACGCATGACAAATTGAAACGTCTGGTAGAGAATGGCTATATCCATGCGCGGCCTATAGTTGTAAATATAAATCAGGTCGTATTTAAGTTTCAGCGACGGGTCGGTTTCATAGCGGCCGTTGATTTGCGCGAGTCCGGTTATGCCGGGGAGAGCCTGTTTCCGGTGCGTGTAAGCCGGGTAAGCCTCCTCGAAACGCTGAACGAACTCAGGCCTCTCCGGCCGCGGGCCGACGAGGCTCATCTCGCCGCGCAGCACGTTGATCATCTGCGGCAGTTCATCAATTTTCAGCCGGCGCAGAATCCGGCCGACCGGAGTCACGCGCGGGTCGCTCTCGTTGGAAAGCGTCGGGCCTGTCGGTTCCTCGGCATTCTCGATCATTGTGCGGAATTTAATGATTTGAAATGCGCGGCCGTGGAAACCGATGCGCGGCTGGGAATAAAAAACAGGGCCGCGGGAAGTCAGCTTGATCGCAAGCGCGACGAGCAGAAACAGAGGCGACAGAATGATGAGTCCGAGAAATGACGCTGAAAAATCCATCGCCCGTTTAACCATAAAGAAGCGTCCCACAGCCGCCCTTCGGCCGAGCGCGATTAGCGGCGCATCGCCGATTACCGTCTGGTGCCTGGCGCCGACGATTATATCAGCCACTCGCGGCAACAGATAAAAAGAGACTTCCGGATATTTGATGAACAACTCGAAAGCAAGTTCGTGGCTTCGCGGCACATCATCGGCGATTATGACGCTTTCAGCGCGTCCTGAGCCGAGAAGCTCTTCGAGCGCATTCGTGTCCCCATCCGGAACAGCCCCGATGAACTTGAACCGGCGCCCCTCGTTATTTATGCATTTTTCCAGATGGTCCGCGCGGTCGGAGCCGCCGAAAACCACAAGCCGCCTGCCCGGCAGACTCAACAAAAAACGCTGGTGCACGAACAGATGCCATATTCCAAACAGCGCGATCATGACTACATATGAAATCGCTATTACGGTTCTCGGAAAGGCGAAAGCCCGATTGACGAAGGTCAACGCCATCAGGGATACGGTTCCGAACGTCACGGCGGAAATCGCTTTGAATATTATCGCCACTCCGTCGTCATTTTCGTCGTTGTCGTAAAGACCCTGCAGGTAAAAAACCAACGCAAACGCCGCTGTGATATAAAAGAAAGTGTTCTTGTAAGCGACCATATTCCGCGCCGGAACGCTGCCAGAAAAACGCACTGAGAATACGGACACAATGCAAAGGTTCACGAGAACCGCGTCGATAATCGCGACCAACCAGCTTTTCTTCAGCATGAACGCTTCCCCGCGGCGCGCTCCGAATTATCCCAACAATAAATCCACAGCCGCCGCATGCGTCTGATTTCTGTACTCTATTACTTAGACAAGAATTATATCTATAAAGAACATTCTTTTCAAATTGAAACGCCGGAATGTCTCAAGCGTAGCGCTGCTACGGCAACAATGTAGCGCCGGCGCGACACAAAAACAGTAAAGGAATTCGAGGCTATCGCGACAACTTAAAAATATTTTCATAAAAAACCGCCGGTTAAAAAGAAGGTTTTTCGAGCAAGCCGGACTTTTCGGGGCGCCTCGGCAGGCTGGCATGTTTATTGACCTTATATCAACCATCAAAACGAAGGACGGTTACGAAATGTACAGAACCCATTCCATGCCAGCGGCGCGAAGACACGAAATAATGATTTTCCACGAAAGGTCCTCCAGACAAAAAATATCGTTCGGTAATTTAGTTGAAAAAAGCAAGACCAACGGAAAAGCGAGAGCGATCCTGACGCTCATCACCGGCCTGATCATCTCCGGTGTTGGTCTTCTGCTGTCGCCCACAATAATGGCGGCAAGAATCGCAAGCGCCGCAGCGCCGACGACAGTCGCAACAACGCAGCAAACGGTCGCCTCGCAGTTCGATTTTTTCGCCGACAAAGCAGTAGTGTACGGCATCCCGATAGTAATTGCAGTCGCAATTTACGTTGCGATCATCTTCTCGCAGTTGAGCAGGAAAATCGCGGGGTGATTTATATCCCCGAATTCAAGGCAAGCGCTTTTGTATCTTAATTAAATGATAGGCTGATAGGATAATTCTTCCGGTTTAATCAAAACTATTTCAGGGTTGTCGCCGCAGACTCTGCATTCCGGGTCGCGCCGAATATTCAATTCCTTGAATCTCAATTTAAGAGCGTCGAATAAAAGCAGGCGTCCCGAAAGAGAAACGCCGAGGCCGAGCAGCGCCTTCAGCGTTTCAACCGCCTCGATCATTCCGATCACGCCGGGCATCACGCCGAGAAGTCCGAGATCGTTTCCGCGCGGCGCAATCTCCGGGTCCGGCGGCGTCGGAAACAGGCACCTGTAGCAAGGTCCGTCTCTCCGCGCGAACGTCGTCGTCTGCCCCTCGAATTGAAACACGCTTCCATGCACATAAGTTTTATTCTGTAAAACGCACGCGTCGTTCATTAGATAGCGGGTCGGAAAGTTATCGCAAGCGTCGACGGCTATCTCGTAGTCTTCCAATAATCCCATTACATTTTCAGAAGTGATGCGTCCGCCGATTTTAACGATC
>Ga0172379_10002248_pt1 | contig 34884 bp, 31 predicted proteins | sample GrowelOW334metaG_FD_119756 | JGI IMG/M metagenome (GOLD analysis project Ga0172379, IMG submission 119756) | Groundwater microbial communities from an aquifer near a municipal landfill in Southern Ontario, Canada - Groundwater well OW334 metaG | ecosystem: Environmental > Aquatic > Deep... | reverse complement strand
GTTGAGTCATGTCTTGAGAAAGGCCTTTCGCAGGAGTTTAGAAAATAAAGGAAGTATTCTGACTATTATTTTCTTGAACGACGAGAAGTTCGCTAGCTCACCAGAGCTAGATAGATTGCCTTTCGAGAGATATGACGAGAAAGAGATTTTGAAAGTATTTATAGTGAAAAATTATTTGCTCTCTTTTTTCCATTTTTCAATTTCCGTATGATTTCCTGAAAGTAGAACTTTTGGCACTTTATATTTTTTTCCTTTATATTCAAAAATTTCGGGGCGAGTATAAACATCATGACTTGAAATACGAGATTCTTCTAGAGAATCAAAATTGCCGAGTACACCCTTCACCTGCCTTGCTACACAATCTAGAACAACCATAGCTGGTAGTTCCCCACCAGTTAATACGAAAGGTCCGACAGAGACTTCTTCCATTTTAAATATTTTTTTTACCCGTGCATCTATGCCCTCATATCTACCACAAACAAAAATGATATCTGTGTATTTTTTTGCTGTTTTTTTTGCATAGTCAGTTGTAAATTGTTTTCCACCAGGTGAGAAAAATACAATCTTTATTTTTGATTTTGTACTCAACTTGGACATCCGATGTCCAAGTGCTTTTTGAATGGCTTTTATTACTGGAAGCGCTTGCAGTACCATCCCCGGGCCACCACTATATGGTTTCTGGTCTATATGTCTCCATTTATTATCAGAAAAATCCCGAGGATTATAGAAACTAACTTTTATTTTTTTATCTTTTATGGCCCGCGCAATAATAGACTCGTTTAGATACGAGCTGAAACTGTTAGGAAATAGTGTAATAATGTGAAATCGCATTTAATATTTATAACACAAATTCTATGTTTTGAACAGACACGAAAAAGGAGGGGTGGCATCCCCCTCCTCTAGCCACACGACACCAGACCCAGATGTCTAGCCGACGACCTTACGAAATAGCCTCGCAAATTCGGCTGGTCCGTACACATCCACCTTGTGACCAGGGAATATCACGACCTTATCCCCGGAATTAACAAAGTTTCTGGTGCCGTCAACCACGAAATCGTACCGTGGAAAATTCTTGTGTTGGTTGCAGGTGTATGAATCCGTGGCGTCACAGGAGCACCGAACGAGTTTGACCACGAAGATGTTGCTGTTCGGGCCTGACGGAGCGAAAGTCTGTACTTTCACCCGCACAGGAATGGTCTCGTACGCTTCTGGCTCGACAGATCTGTTACTCATAATACCCCCAAAAAACTGGTTGTCATTGATGTTCCAATCTGATAGTAGAATGTGCCAAATTAACAAATTAGTCAATATAAACAAAAAACACCCGGCAGGTGTTTTTTGTTTAAAATTTAATTTAAATTTATATCTTTAAGGTCCTAAAGGATAATTTTGAGTGAAGTTCAAGGCGCGAAGTTTTGTTTGTGACCAAGCTGTATAGAAATACTGCGCGTGGAACAAACAAAACAAGCAACGCAGAAATTCGCCAAAATTAGATCTTTAGGTCGGCCATTGCGTCGTCAAGGGATTTCGTCGCTCCAGCCTTTACCTCTGGCATGCTTCCTGCCGGCTCATTGATTTTTAAATTTACTCTTGAGTTGTTTTTCATTCCAACTACACGAAGTAGTGTTCTGATAGCCTTTGCTGTATTTCCCTCACGACCAATTATTTTACCCATATCGTCCTTGTGAACGTCTAGGTTCATAAGCACTCCCATTTCATCTACTGTCCTCACGATTTTTACATCTTCTGGGTGTTCAACTAATGCCTTAACCACGAAATCTAAAAATTTTACGTCGTTTTCCATAATGAATTCTATCGATTAATTGTAAAAGAATACAGAAATATTATATCAACAAAAATTGACTTTCGTCAAACCCGGTAGTGAATTTTGGCATAGGCGCAGCCATGCTCTGAAAGAGCAATGCCAAAATCTACTACCAGGTCAAACTATCTATTTTAGATGCTTATTCTGTTGCTTTCTCTTCAGTCGGAGTGACTGTTTCTACTGGAGCCTCTACAACAACCTCTGCCTCGGCTGGAGTTTCAACAACTTCTTCTTTGGTCTCTTCTACTGACTCTGTCTTTACTGCCGCCTCTTCTTTTGCTTCCTTAACGATTGGTTTTTTCAAAGGTAACACATTGATTTTCTTACCATCAATGATTTTTTTCGTCACAAGCATATTATGAACGGTGTGAGAGGTTTGAGCTCCTTTTGACATCCAATAGGTAACTCTGTCCGCTTTAAAAGTCGAGTCCTCTCCGTGTCTAGAATCAAAATTGCCTAGATTTTCTAAATATTTACCACTCTTTGTTGAGTTCTTTGAGTCAGTCAAAACCAACCGAAATGTCGGTTCGTGTTTTCTTCCCACTCTTTGTAATCTAATTTTTAGCATTATAGAACCTAATTCAAAAATAATTGTTAATAAAATAATAAATACTTGATTGTCTAAACACCATAATTTTGGCAAAAAATAGAGTTTCGTCAGTCGCTCGTACAGTTGTACGCCTCCCTCCTCATCTTCTATTTTTTTCTCAAAATTCTGCTGTTTATACTAATCATTATTTTCTGAATTAGGTTCTGATATACTAACAGAATAAATCAAAACGGTCAATTTTAACCAAAAAACGAAAAGGTGCTCGCGACTTGTATCCAACGATCGGACAGCACGAACACCTTTTCCCGACATCAAACTGGTTGTCATGAAGCGCCCCCTACTCCTTTTGACCACCCGCCTTTACTTTATTGAGAGCCATTTCTTTCTCAAGGGAGAAAAACTCGGCTCTTTTAATCCTCTGGGAGAGAGCATAAATCCAGCTTACATTGCAGGGGTCGTGGGCTTTTACCCACTCAAGGTAAGCTTTCCCTTCCGTGATGAGTTGGTACATCCACTCAAGAGGATCTTCCGGGTGAAGCTTTCTAAGGGCTTCAGCGCAGTCGACAAGTTCTTGTTCCACTTGAACCTTGTTTTGTTTTCCCATTTTTTCACCTCCTTCGTGGGAAAATGGATTGGGTTGTCGGGTTACAAATCTAACAAGAATATATCATTTTTTGTTAATTGAGTAAATATGCTATAATGCTGGCGTGAAGATAGATTTAAAAAAGAAGGTTTTAGTGGGACCCATAAGCATCAACACAAAAGGTGTTGGTTTTTTTGACATAATTGATAAGGACAGCATAGAAATCCAGCCACAATACGTTAATAGGGCCTTCCATGGAGATACAGTAGAGATTTCCCTGACTGGAAAAAGGATAAAAGGAAGAGAGCAGGGCAAGGTCAACAAAATAATTCAAAGGATAAAAACAGAATTTGTCGGAGTTGTAGATAAACATGATGGAAGTATTTTTATTATTCCAGACGATAAAAGATTGTATGTGGACATATTTTTACCAGAAGAAACAAAAGTCACTGCCGGAGATAAGGTTTTAGTAAAAATCGTTGATTGGGAAGCAAAAAATCTCCAGGGCAACCTCTTAAAAGTCATTGGTAAGAAAGGTGAAAACAACACAGAAATGGAATCTATCGTCCTGGAGAAAGGTTTTAGAATTGAATTCCCTGTGGAAGTGCAGAGAGAGGCAGAAAAGATAAAAAATGAATATAAAAACCATTTCGAAGCCGAGGCAAAAAACAGAAAAGACATGAGAAGTATAACAACCATGACCATAGACCCGGCAGATGCCAAAGACTTTGACGATGCTATCTCCTTTCAGGATTTAGGAAATAATCAATACGAAATTGGTGTTCATATTGCCGATGTCTCGTATTTTGTAACCCCAAACACAAAACTTGATAAAGAATCAGAAAAAAGAGGACTGTCTGTCTACCTTGTTGACCGAACAATTCCAATGCTCCCAGAAATTCTTTCTAACGACTTGTGTTCCCTGAACCCAAATGAAGACAAGTTTACTTTTTCTGCCGTATTTACCTTAAATAGCAATGGTGATGTAGAAAAGGAATGGTTTGGTCGCACAGTAATACATAGTGACAAAAGATTTTCATATGAGGAAGCGCAGGATGTTATAGACGGCCTGCCTGCCATGCCTGCGCATGCAGGGCAGGCAGGGAAAAAGCAAGGGTCCCACCAAAAAGAGCTTCGTAAACTAAAAGAAATCGCTCAAAAACTGGAGAAGAAAAAATATCATGGCGGAGCAATAAACTTTGAAACAGAAGAAGTAAAATTTGAGTTAGACAAAGCCGGTAAGCCGATTCGTGTTTATAAAAAAAGTCGCCTAGAAACACACAAACTGGTAGAAGAGTTCATGCTTTTAGCCAATCGAGCGGTAGCAAAATTTGTTTTCATGTCACAAAATAAAGACATCCGTAAAAAAGGCGCCCAGAGTGTCTACAGAATTCACGCCAACCCAGACCCAGAAAGAATACAAAACTTGGCTATATTTTTAAAAGCCCTTGGTTTTGAATTGAAAAATAAAGATGGACACGTAACTTCAAAAGATATAAATAAACTTTTGGAGGAAGTTGAGGGTACACCAAACGAGGAACTGATAAAAACAGCCACTATCCGTAGTATGGCCAAAGCGGTTTATTCCACAAAAAATATCGGGCACTTTGGTCTGGCTTTCACATATTACACACACTTCACTTCACCCATCCGCCGGTATCCAGACCTTCTTGTTCATAGATTTCTTGAAAGAGAATTAAAGGGAGGAAAAATAGAACAAAACGAGTATCAAAAATTTGAACAAATCTGTTTGGAATCCAGCGAGCTTGAAAAGAAAGCCTCTGATGCAGAAAGAGCAAGTATAAAATACAAACAAGTAGAATACATGACAGAACATGTCGGACAGGATTATGATGGAACAATAACTGGTGTGACGGAGTGGGGTATCTACATAGAAGAAAAAGAAACAAAGTGTGAGGGTATGGTAAAACTTCGTGATTTAGATGATGACTACTACTCACTTGATGAAAAAAATTACACCCTGAAAGGAGAAAAAACTGGACGAAAATTTACTTTGGGTGATTCTGTGAGATTTCGGGTTGTGTCAGCCGATATGGAAAAAAGGGTCTTAGATTATAAACTGTTGGACTAAAACCTAATAATGTTGTATAATGCCAGAGGAGGTGTCACGCCATGGTAGCAAGAGTGTTGCAATGGCTTCAAGTGATGCCATTGAAAAAGAAGCGAGAGAAAAAACTCCGCGGAGTCGCCCTTGCAGTAAAGATCGCGGGTGACATCGCAGAAGCTGGACTGCTTAGGGTGGTGGAGAGAGATGACAATCCACCTGGAGAGGTCTGCGCCAAAATCAGAGTCTACACCAGACTGAGGGTAACTACCAAGATAGAGGGTACGGAACCACCAGTCTACTACTCCGAATGGAAAGAGTTCAGGTGGTGGGTCAATCTTCGCCCAAAACACTTTCCAGCAAGTGTGGAAAACCCAGGTCCCCTGATTCCAGAAGCACACCAGATTCACTCTATTGAATTCTGGTTCGCAAAGAAAAGAAGCTGTCGGCATCTCGCCGACCCCAGTACACATCTCACGATCAAATCGTGGGAATGATAACCCCCAAGTGAATCGTTTTCGTGACGGTGAACAAGGGGGTTTCGCGTTTTAAAAAATTATAATCTTTCAAGTATCTTTACTACTCCTTTATTTGCATCAACCTCTACAATGTCTCCATCTTTCAGTATTTGAGTTGCAATCCTTGTTCCAATAATACATGGTTTTTTGAGTTCCCTAGCAGTAATAGCTGCATGAGAAGTGATTCCTCCCTCATCAGTTATAATTGCACCAGCTTTTAATACAGCAGGTAAAAAGTCAGTTGTGGTCATAGGAGAAACAATAACATCTCCTTCCATCACCTCCCCCACCTGTTCTCTTCGTCTTAAGATTTTTACTTTACCAGTCACCCTCCCCTTTTGAGCGATTTCGCCTCTTATCTCATTAGACCCCTCCCCACTTACAACATCTTTTTTAAAAATAAAGTTTGGATGTAATTTATTAAATTCATCTAGGGTTATCATTAATCTTTCTGCCCCTTGAACCGCAAGAAAATGCTCCCTTCGTTTTTTTAATATATCAATATCTGGAATTGAATCTAGCTCGTCAAAGAAAATTGTTGTCTCTAAACCTTTTAATTCTGGATACAAACTAATAAGACTGTTACGAATAACTATGTCGTTTTTTGCAAAGAAGTCGTCTTCGTTTCGCATTTCAATAGCCTTATCCATCACATTTTTTGGTGTCCTATCATCTAAAGTAGAGTAATAGTACGGAATATAATAAGCCATGGTCTCTTTTGATATTTCAATCAATTTCTTTATCTTTTCAATAGAGAGCATCTTTTCTTCCCACAATTTATGGATTGCTGACAATTTTTCTTTGTATTTTTTCAGAACTTCATCCATAAATTCCGAAGTTTCAGAGTTTTTCTTTAAAATAGTACTTGATAACCACCTAGTAGCCCTTACATTTTCCCAAACTTCAATACTTCCTTGACTCATATAGTTAATAATGATTGGAGTATATGGATTTTTCCAACCATATTCTTTTTCAACTGCTTCAGAACAGCCATAAGGCCACATTTCCTGCATTATGTACGTTGTGTCACGAGTTATTTTTTCAAAAATTATTTTTCTTGGTCCAAATATTGTGGTTAATGTTTTTTTCCAAAAACCATTTTGACTCTTTTGATTTGGTTTTTCTTTTAATAAGGTTGTGATTGGACGGCTTTGTAAAATATAAAAATTTCCACCCTCAAGTGCCCACTCAATGTCACAAGGAAAATCGTAGTGATTCTCAATTTTTATTATTAAGTCAGCCAACTCAAGAATTTGTGCTTCTGTAAGAACTTGAGATGAGGCTTTGGGTTCTGAAATATCTAGCCATTCATTACCACCAGTCTCTGCACGATAAAGCCCCCTCGTTTGAGTGGAGATATTCGTATCAATAATTTCTCTTGGTTCTTTTTCAACGACATAAGAATTTGGGGTAATCTGTCCTGATACAATTGCTTCGCCCAAGCCAAACCCGGCTTCTATTACTATTTGATTTTTGTCTTCTGTAACAGGATGAACAGAAAAGGCAACGCCTGATATTTCGGAATCAACCATTTTTTGAACAACAACTGCTACTGATATTTTAGTTGTGTGCAAGCCCTTTTCAAACCTGTAAAATATAGCTCTCGGGGTAAAGAGAGAGGCCCAACATTTTTGAATATTTTCAAGTAAATTTTCTTCTTTTGTATTTAAAAATGAATCAAGTTGTCCCGCCCAAGCGTTTTCTGTTCCATCTTCGGCCGTAGCAGAAGAGCGAACGGCAACAAATTTAGCATCTAATTCTTTAAACTGTTTTTTTATTTCATCTACAATATTCTCTGGTATTGTTACATTCTTAATTAGACCTTGTATTTTTTCTGAAACATTTTCTACTGTGTGTATTTCTCTGTGGTCAACCCCATAAAGAGCACTATCAATTTCTTGAATCAAATCCGACTCTTTTATAAACTGGTCAAAAGCTGTGGACAAGATAATAAATCCAGAAGGTATCGGCATCCCCGCCTGTGCCATTTCACCAAGGGAGGCACCCTTACCTCCAGCCAAAGTAACATCTTTTTTATTTATCTCTGTAAATTTTTTAGTAAAATTCCACATATTTATTTGGCTATTGTCACTGCTTGGTCAAAAGCCACAGACAAAAGCTTAGACCCGCCACCCATACCCATAGTTACACCATATAGAACTCCGGCGCGAGACATTGTTTCGCGGTTGTGGGTAATTAAAATTAGTTGAGAATATTTTGAAAGATTTTCTATCATATCTCCGTATTTTTTTGAATTTGCTTCATCCAGCGCTGCGTCTGTTTCATCTAGAATAATAAACGGTGGTGGATTAACTTGAGAAACAGCAAAAAGTAAGGCGATGGAGGTCAGGGCCCTTTCGCCACCAGAGAGCATCATAAGTCCTTTTATTTTTTTCTTTGGAAGATTCACCTCTATATCTATTCCTTCCTCTACTTCCTCTGGAACTGTATCCTCCAGAGTTGGGTCTTCCTCGAGAAGCAAATCATCTACTTCTTTCTTTTTGTGCTTCGGCGGTGCCACGACGGAAAGCCTTGCTTCTCCCCCCCCAAACATAACAGCAAAATATTCTTTAAACTGAATGTTTATTTTATCAACTCCATTTTTAAACTCTGTTGAAAGTCGCACATCTAAATCAGCAATTAGTTCTGTCAGAGACTGTGCTGATTTTTCCAAATCAGTTAATTCTTTTTCCAAAAAGGCATCCCTTTCACTCACTTCCGTATATTCCTTTAAAACGTCAGTACCTTCTGTCCCTCCAGCGTCCTCAAGACGGATTTTTGTTTTCTCTATTTTGCGACGACGTTCTTCCTGTGCACTTCTTGGTTCGTCAAAATCAAATAAAAGAGACTGAAACTGTAAGACGTGAGTGCCAAGCATCATACCAAGTTCCGTCAGTTCTCTTTTGAAATCCTCACGAACCAGACGAAGTGTCTCTTCCTCTGCTTTTAAACTGTGTAGTTTGGAGCGAACTTCTTGCGATTCGGACATAATTCGAAAAACCGCTTTCTCAGCATCACGATTTGAATCTTTTTCTTTCTCTATTTTATTTTGCAGGGCTGTATATTGGTTAGTTAATCCATTTTCTTTATTCTTTATCTCTTCCAGAGACTCTTCAATTTGCCTCTTTGAGTTTTTAAGATTTTCAATATCTTTGGTGGCCTCAGAAAGAAGTGAGCTGTCAACCTTTTCCTTGTTTTTGTCCACAAATCTCGAGAGCAATTCCCCAACCTCGTCCAGTGCCGTCAGTAACTTCTCCAAACTGCCATCTCTTTTTGCCTCTTTTATTTTTTCTTCAATTTGAGAAGATAGTGTTTCCACAGAAACTAAAGTTACGGTCTTGTGCTCTAAGGAATGTGCTATTTCCTCCTGTTTTTTGACCATCCTGACAAGTGAAGAAATCTCGCCATCAAGTTTGCCGGCCTCACGAAACAAACCATCTTTTTCTTCACGAATTTTTTGTAATTCTCTCTCCAGTGTAATAAGTTCTTCCGATGTGGCATCTTTATGTTTACTACTATCTAAAATATGTTTAGCCTCTTCTAGTTCTGTATTGAGCTCTTTTTCTTTTTCTAGCAATGGCAACTTTTGACTTTCGACTTTTGACTTTTGACTACTAATATATTCTTCTTCTCGTCTGCAATATTCAAGAGCATCTTTTTGTAATTCATCGCGAAGCTCAATTGATTTTTGAACTTTTTCAACTTGTTTTTTCAGGAAGCGAATGTGTGGCATTATTTCTCGACGAAGTGATTGGGTTTGAGTAATGTTTTCTCTTGTCTTTTCCAACTTTCTTTCACTTTCTTGTTTTTTATATTGATACATCTTGAGACCCAAGGCGTCCTCTATCATTGATTTTCTTTCTTTTATATTTGCATTGAGAATTCTGTCCGCTTCACCTTGGGAAATAATATGATGCCCCGATGAGCCAATATGGGCAGAAGCCAAAAGTTCCACCACATCACGAAGGCGCACCTGTGAGCCATTTATTATGTACTCATTTACCGAATCACGATGAACTACTCGTTCAATGGTGACTGTTTCATAATCAATCGGGAGAAATTTACTACTATTATCAAAGATGATTTTTACACTAGCTCTGTTTGCCCTCGGTGTATCATTTGAGCCATTCCAGATTAAATCTTCACCCTTTTTTCCACGAAGAGACTTAATGGATTGTTCACCCAAAACGAAACTAAAGGCTTCAGCCACATTTGACTTACCAGAACCATTTGGCCCAACAATAGCCGAAATTTTAGACGTGAACTGAAGCTCGCTCTTTTTAGCAAAGGATTTAAACCCGTTTAGTTCAATACTTTTTAAATACATTTCGTCTTCTAGTATATCAAATTTTTTTCATAACAGAAAAAACAATAACAAAGGAAAAAAGTAATCTACTAAAATAATTTGACAAAACCGTCCTTTAATAGGATCATATTGGCTGGACCCTTTCAAGGAGGCCCGTTTTGAAAGCTAGAGGCTTCAACCTTTTCGCACTCGGCGCTCTGTTCGGAGTTCTCCTAACGGCAGGTGTTGGCCGATACAAGGCCAACGACCAGCCGACGGAGGTCGTCACGAACCACGACTGGACGTGGGTCAAGGTGGAAAACCTCGTGGGCGTACCCACGAAGGGACACGACTACAGTTTCGGTGACATGTGTAGCATCATGCCTGGCGGGGTACTGGAGGTCCAAAGAAAGGTGGACCCCTGGGTAGTGCTGGAGTACACAAGTCCCCGAGAACCAACCGAGCCCGAGTGTGGGAGAGCGGGACCATTTTCAGCATGAAGCTGGCTGAGTTCGACAGACGATGGCCTGCGACACGATAAGTACCTCATGGGATCCTGTAGACTGACAATGCGTCACTCTACAGGATCCCAGCCCCCGAATTGGAAAACTCCGTTCGGTGGGTTTTTTCGTTTAAAAATCACAATATTGAGTTATAACTTTTTCAAGACATTGCACAGTCAATTAGAAAACAACGACGAAGTACGCCAGCCCGAAGCACTGTTTGAGCGTAGCGAGTTTGCGAAAGGGCCAGTACTGAGGAAGATTGTTTTCTTGATTGACGAGCATAGTAAAATCGCACCAGCGATTTATACGTGTCTTGAAAAAGTTAGTAACGAAATAATTTTATTGCCAACCACGAGTTACCAGAGCTGAGCGGGCTGCAGCCTGTTCCGCCTCCTGTTTGGAAACACCATCACCTGTGGCTACTAAATCTTTGCCAACATATACACCAACCGTGAATCTTTTTTCGTGGTCAGGTCCGGCTTCTTTTATTGTTTTATATGCAGGAGTAATACCATCAAACTCCTGAGCTTTTTCTTGAAACAAGCTTTTAGCGTCAACGTGACTCCCTGTTGAAATTATATTTTCTATCTTTGGTGTAAAATTTTTCTCAATGAAGTCTTTTGCGGAATCATATCCTTGGTCAATGTAAATCGCACCAATAAGAGCTTCTAAAGCATTGGCTAGAATATATTGTCTGGCGCGCCCAACATCTTTGCTCTCACCTTTTGAGAGCAGTAAGTAATCACCCATTCCAAGAACCGTAGCAATCTGGGAACAAGTATCTGCATTTACTAAGGCCGACCTGTAAGCGGTTAGTTCCCCCTCGGCCCTGTCTTCATATTTTTTAAATAAATAGTCGGTGATAACCAATTCCAAAACAGCATCGCCAAGAAATTCCAATCTTTCATTGTGTGCCAGACCAGATTGTTTGTTTTCATTTATATATGAACGATGAACAAAAGCCTGCGTCAAAAGAGCCTCATCTTTAAATGACAGCCCCGCCTCTTTTTGAAATTTTGCAAAATCTGTTGTCATGGTATTTATACGAATATGCGAACAATGCGAATCTACGAATGGCTACGAATTAAATGCTGGTTTGATTGTGTTATTCGTTGACATTCGCATCATTCGTTACATTTGTATATTCGTATCTACTTCTTCAGTAGTATATTTATCGCCTTGGTAATTAGTGGCAATATATCATTATAGAAGTTTAAGTCAATTATGTCGGCTAGCTTAAACCATTTAGCATCATCAAGCCCACCCTTGGCTTCTGGATGTAAATCTTGGTATTTTGCCTCAGCTAAAAAATACGTAACGTGTTTTCTTATCTTGCCTTTTTCTGGATGATAGGTTGGGTATTCATTTTCACCAAGTTTTTCTTTTATTTTTATATCAAGCCCCAACTCCTCTTTTATTTCTCGAATAGTTCCGTTCTCAACACTTTCATTTTTTGTCTCTTCCGAATCACCAATTTTCCCTTTTGATAAAGTCCAGTGACCAAAGACATCGTGAACTAAAGCAAGATAAATATCTTCTCCATCCTTGGCATAAACAACCGCACCACCCAAATGTTGCATGGGAATATTTGTCGGCATATGCACTTTCCTTTTGTCTTTTGATGTTTCTTCTTTACCGGGCTCTCCCAGTTCTTTGTAAACCGCACCCAAAACTCCATTAACAAATTTACTTGAGGTCTCTCCACCAAAGGCTTTAGACAGTTCAATGGCCTCGTTTATAGCAACCTTTGGAGGAACTTCCCCTCTATCAGAGAACAACAGTTCGTATAACCCAATACGAAGAATATTTCTGTCTATAATACTTATTTTATCTATTGGCCAGTCAGGAGCTGCCTTTTCTATAATCAAATCTATATCTTTTTGTTTTTCCAAAACACCGTCTAGTAAATTCTCCATAAATGAAAAATCTCCGTGACCCGGAGCAAATTCCTGTACATTGCGCTTAAAAATAGTAGGTATTTCTTTTTTATCTTTTGAGGCAAAGTCCCACTCAAAGAGTGTTTGTAATACTATACTTCTGGAAAGGTGCCTGTTTGCCATTAAACTAGTGATTAGGTTCTAGTAACTAGGTTTTAGTATATCAAGAAACATATTCCCTGCCTAGACACTAGAACCTATAACCTTAAACCTAATCTTATCTGTCCTCTTTCTTTGAAAGCTTTTCTCTCTTTGTTCTCTTAGCAATCTTCGCCTGCATATCAATAACTACTCTACCCTTATACTGGCCAGTAACAATAGATGCTCTGTGACGTAAGTGCGGAACATTTGTGTTTTTGTCCAAAGTTACAGCAGGAGAAGACAATCGGTGATGAGACCGAGTTCTGTTTCGCTGACTCTTTGTATGACGCATTCTTACAACCATAATTAAAAATCATAACATATCTGTTTTAAAAAAACAACTTTACATACATAAAATAAATCCCAACTTACTTACTACCTCATTATTATAAATTAGACAAAAATGTGCGACCGCATTATTTTGTCTAATTTATGACTTACTATCCTTTAGTATAATTTGACACAAACCGACAAAAACTCTTTCGGTGAATGTCGGATAGACCAACTTTTTTTAAAACTCCTCGGTGTCTCAAAGTTCCATACCCTTTATGAATTTCAAGCCCATATTTTGGATATTTTTTTGCTAGTCGACACATCAAGGTATCGCGAGACACTTTTGCTAATATTGAGGCCCAAGCTATTATTTTTTCCTTTTCATCACCCCTTATGATTGTCCTTTGATTAATAAATTTTTTTGGCGCCTTAAGACCACCATCTAATAAAATTTTTAATTCACAATTTTTAATTTTTAATTTTTCAAAACCTTTTTCAATCGCAAATCTAATGGCAAACGAAATTCCTTTCTTATCAATAATTCTATTTGAAACATTTACCACCACATAGGAAATTTCTGTGTGTTTTAAATATTTTGCATATTTTTGACGAAGTTCTGGAGAGAGTTTTTTGCTATCTTTTCCAAGTGGTGGTAGACTTTTGTTTCTCTTTAATTTTTTATACAAATTTTCTTCACAAACAACCACACAAACTGTAACTGGTCCTGCCAAAGGCCCCCTTCCTACTTCATCAATTCCTACTATATATTTCATTTCGTTATTTTAACATACCCTATGTTTACCTAAATAATTTTTTATGATATTTCAATTTGGTACAATATATTGTATCAAATTGAAATATTGGAGAGATTGTTTTTTTATAAAAACAAAAAGAGCCGTCGGCGCACGAAACGCAAACGGACTCTTTGGAAAAAACGTACTGACACACTTACTTGCGCTTGGCAAGTCGTTGAAGCGCATTATCCGCTTCACGGACTTGCGTCGTCAGGCGAAATACCTCAAGACGCAAATCCTCACACTCACGAACCAGACGAACAGCGTTTGCCAAAAGGCTAATCTTGGCGTTGGCATCTGGGTCTGGATTGCCAGAATCAACACCATCCTTGAGAAACCTGATTTGGACAAGCATCAGGGCTTTGAAAGCATCAAGGGGAATCTCGAGCTTCCTTCCTGTTACCAACTCTTGCGTACTCATACTTCCTCCAATCAAGAACCTGTTGTTGTCTTGGCCTGCAGTTCAACGAGGCCACAGGTGCATGGCTTGGCCTCGTGAACAACGACACCACCATGACCGATGACGGCCGGAACCATGGTGCACTCGTCTGTGTGCTGGATGTACGGCTTCAGCGCCTCGACCTTCGCACGAAGGTCAGCGAGTTCGCGAACCGCAAGGACAGCAGGCTCGAGGACTTCTTCCTGCTCTCTGGTGTAACCATCACCACCCCCGGTCCTGAGGTAATGAATTTTGATCAGGATTTTCTGCAACACCCGATCAAGAGAGTCGACGAGCTTTCTTCCTTTGACCAAATCACTCAGGTCGTCCATTGACTTTGCCTCCCACCACAAAATACCACTACTTTTCCCAAATATCAAGCCCCTCTCCACCATAATGATGACATGCTATAATGTGAATCGAGCCTGTATTCACTTTATAACTTTCTACTTTATAACTTTATAACTCCTCACATGTCATCGAAATTTATTCATCTACACACCCACTCCCACTATTCTCTTCTTAACGCCTTACCAAAAATTGAGGCCCTTATTTCTGAAGCTAAAAAATATGATATGCCAGCATTAGCTCTAACCGACAACTGCAACTTATATGGAGCTATTGAATTTTATAAAGCCTGTAAGAAAAAGGAGGTGAAACCAATAATCGGCATTGATGCCTATGTTGCTTATCGCTCAAGACACGACAAACAAACTGGAGTTGATAAGGAGCGCTATCGACTAGTTCTTCTTGCAGAAAATGAGGTGGGTTATAAAAATTTAATTAAACTGGTTACATATGCTCACCTAGAGGGTTTTTACTACAAACCCAGAGTTGACCGTGAGCTTTTAGAAAAATATCACGAAGGACTTATTGCTATCGCCCCATCTTTTTCTAGTGACATCTTGAAATCACTTCAGCTGGCTAACGACGAGCAAGCAATGGAAAGATTGACTTGGTACAAACAAGTCTTTGATGGTACAAGTCAAAATCCAAACTTTTTTCTTGAGGTAACCCATCACCCAGAAATGAAAGGTCACGACAAAGATATGGAAAGAATTGTGGAATTTGCCACACGCACAAATACACCTTTAGTTGCCGCACATGATGTTTACTATATAAACAAAGAAGACCGTGTGGCTCGAGATACTTTACTTGCGGTTCAATCTCAGAATGATGAAAAAATAGAAGAAGGAGATGATGATTTTTCTTTCATAAGTCCAGAACAAGCAGAAAAATATTTTAAAGATTTACCAGATGCACTTGAAAATAACGCAAAAATTGTTGATAGATGTAATTTAGAAATTTCAATCGGCAAATGGTTTCTACCAAATTATGTTGTGGAAAGTGGTCTATCATATGACGACGAACTTCGTCGAATTACAGAAGAAGGTATAAAAAAACGAGGGCTAAAGAAAACCCCAGAAATTGAGGAAAGAATGGAATATGAATTAAAAATAATAAAAGATAAGGGATATGCATCATATTTTTTGGTTGTATCTGACCTCCTACGTTTTGCCCATGAAAATGGCATCTTAACTACAATTAGAGGCTCTGTCGCTGGTTCTCTGGTTACCTATCTTGCTGGTATTACAAACGTAGACCCGATTCTTTACATGCTTCCTTTTGAAAGATTTTTAAACCCAGAAAGACCATCAGCACCAGATATTGATATGGATTTTGCCGATACTAAACGAGATGAAGTGATAGATTATGCAAGACAAAAATACGGCGTTGATAAAGTAGCCCAAATAGGAACCTTTGGAACAATGGCTGCTCGCGGAGCAGTGCGAGATGTTACTCGTGCTCTCGGATTTCCATATGGAACCGGTGATGCAATTGCAAAACTTATTCCAATGGGAGCCCAAGGTTTTCCAATGACACTTGATAGAGCCATAAAGGAAACTCCGGAACTCAAACAAATGTACGAAACGGATGTAGATGTAAAAAAAATAATCGACATGGCAAAAAAGATAGAGGGGTGTGCAAGACACATTTCTGTTCACGCTGCTGGTGTTGTTATTTCTCCGACACCACTCACTGACTATGTACCACTTCAATACGATACTAAGGGTGACAACAAGATTATAACTCAATATGACATGAATGATGTTGGTGAAGACGGTGTTGGTCTTCTAAAGTTTGATTTTCTTGGAATAAGAAACCTTTCTATCTTAGCTGATGCGGTAAAACTAACTGAAAAATTGGAGGGTGTAAAAGTAGACATTGAAAATGTTCCAATAGATGATAAAAAAACTTTTGAGATGCTGGCCAAGGGAGAAACCGTCGGGCTCTTTCAACTTAATGGTGATGGAATGACACACGCTCTTATGGAACTTGTACCGACGGCTATATACGACATTAATCTCATGGTTGCTCTTTATCGTCCTGGACCAATGGATAACATTTATGAATACATAGCCAGAAAACATGGCAAGAAGCCAGTAACATATTTACACCCAAAAATGAAGGGTTTTTTGGAAAGAACTTATGGAGTACTGGTTTATCAGGACGACTTGCTTTACACCGCTATTGAAGTTGCAGGATACACTTGGGGTGAAGCAGATAAATTTCGAAAAGCCGTTGGAAAGAAAATCCGTGAAGAAATGGCTAAACAGCACGTTAAATTCGTAGAAGGCTGTCAGAAACACGGAGGGATGTCAGAAAAAAAGGCGGAAGAACTTTGGAACCTATTTGAACCATTCCAGGGTTACGGTTTCAACAAAGCCCATGCCGCAAGTTATGGAAAAGTTGCTTACCAGACAGCCTATATGAAAGCCAACTTTCCTGCTGTCTACATGTCTGCTGTTCTAACAGCCGAATCTGGTGATGTAGAAAAAATCGCAGAAATAATCAGCGAATGTAAAAGAATGGGTATCCCTGTTTTACCTCCAGACGTCAATGAATCTTTTGAAGGCTTCACGGTCATTAAGAAAAGTGGTGAAAACGAAAAGGACGCTATTCGATTCGGACTAACAACAATTAAAAACTTTGGGGAAGGAATCGCCTCATCAATTATTGCCGAGAGAAAAGCCGGTGGAAAATTTACTTCTCTTTCAGATTTTCTTCGTCGCATAAAAGATAAAAATTTGAATAAAAAATCTCTTGAATCACTTATAAAAACCGGTGCCATGGATTTATTTGGAGACAGAGCAGAAATGTTACACAATTTGGATAGAATACTTGCATTCAGTAAAGAAGAAAGAGGTAAGGGTGATGCCCAGGATTCGCTTTTCGTCGGAATCGCCGAGGTCATATCTGCTGGTGATATCATTCTTGAACCAACACCAAAAACAAACCCGACAGATAAATTAATGTGGGAAAAAGAACTTCTTGGGCTTTATATTTCTGGACACCCCCTGGAAAGCTTCAAACACAAATTAGAAAACAAAGAAACAAACATTAAAAAAATAAAAGATAAGGCCAAAGAAAGAGAAGCTGTGGTCGTAGGCGGAATTATTGAGGAGATTAGAAGCGTTACAACAAAAAATGGTGAAAAAATGGTTTTCCTTAAACTGGCCGACTTAACAGATTCAATTGAAGCGGTAGCTTTTCCAAAAGTCTTTGAAGAATTTCAAGATATTTTGATTCCAGAAAGTTGTGTGGTTATAAAGGGCACATTTTCCACCAGAAACGCCGGAAAAAGTATTTTGATTGATAAGGTGAAATTGATGGAGTAATCATAATTTATCATTACTCAACTTAAAAATTATTTAATATCTCATTTACGCCATGGCTGAAATGGAAGAGTTGTATGGTTGTGCTAATTTAAATGTTTTGAATTTATTCCTTATTTTTATCTCCTCAAGGTAGCTTAGAAATTGTTTTGGCAGTGGTGACGGCCCGACCCAAATACTCTTTTGTATCATGACATATCCAAATTTAATTAAATGTCGCCTAAACCAATCTCTTTCTTTTTTTAGCTCGTGTGGAATATCATACATGACGATAAGATTTTTTGGTAAACTTTTATTGAAAGGAGACTGGAAAGAAATATGATATGGGTTTCTTTTTTTTATTACTGATTTGTTGTTTTGTTTTTTAGTAGATACTGGTAAACCAAACATATTTACTTTCACACCTTTATAATTAAAAATTTTTTGCTTACCCATATATTCTATTATACACTACTATCCCCATATACGCCATGGCGTATATGGGGATATACAGTATTGTTAGTGTTTTTATATAGTTGTTTGTATAACAAAGGGCTGGTCGAGTTGACCAGCCCCAAGAACACACATCAGTCTCTGTCGGCCCTGTGCCGATCTGATTCGGTACGCTTCACAGCATGTGTGGCACGTTCTGCTCGCACCTGCGCCACAATCTTGCGTTTCCGCTCGAGGAGATCGGTCGGGGAGCCAGGATCACCACACAGTTGTTGTAGATAGAATTCGCTCAGGCGCCGAGCACCTGCCAGACTGGCTTTGTCACGAGCAGGCTCAGAGTGAAGCCGGATGAGGTGGAAAGCCTCGTTCTGATCCACTCGAGCAATATGCTCAATGACGGCCACCCAAACAGCTGACAGAAGAGAATTTCTGTAGATCTCCTTGAAAATCTCCAGGTCCCCGATCTGTTGGAGTTGACGCAGAGCATCGTAGGCTGCATCCTGGTCTACTCCAATTGCAATCTCGTACAGCCGGCGCCCCAACCGGAATGCATCCGCTACACTCCTTGCAAAAACCTTGCGATACTTACGAAAGAACTCTGTGTCTTTCGTAGTCACTTCATGTTCTGAGAGAATCTGAAGTGTTGAGTTGATCTCCGTTCCCGTCATGGACGAAAGTAAGCTGGCCATATGGCTGGCTCCTTCTAATAAGGTAACTGCTGGCTCGGGATGAGCTGGCTCAAAGTTACCCTTTCCGTGTTTATTTATACTCTAAAAGCTACGTCTGTCAACAGAATGAGGAGAGTTCTTCTACATTTGACATTGACACAAGATTTAAGATTTTGTAGGATAAAAAGGTGAAATCAGCATTAAGAACTACAACAACCACAACAACAACTATTCTGCCCTCCTCGAGGTAGTGGTTTTGTTAAAATCAAACTTTAACTGAACGGGCCTCGAAAGAGGGCCGTTTCGTTTTTATTAGATTATTTAATACAAATAGGATAATATATAAACATATGGAAAAGGAAAAATTAGAGAAAATAAGACATTCACTCTCACACCTCATGAGTATGGCAGTCCAAGAACTGTATCCACAAGTTGGCCTGGGAGTTGGACCAGCCATTGATAATGGTTTTTATCAAGACTACGACTTACCAGAAGCAATTACCCCAGAAATTCTACCGAAACTAGAGAAACGAATCAGAGAAATGATAAAAGAAAATATTGAGTTCAAACAACACAATATGGATTTTGACAAAGCTTACAAATTATACGTTCACGACCCTTATAAAACTTGGTTTATTGATGATTTGAAAGCACGAGGAGAAAAATATGTTAGCTTTTATAAATCTGATTGGTTCGACAACCTCTGTGCCGGTCCACACGTTAATTCAACCAAGGAAATTGACCCTGAAACCTTTCGGTTAGACAGAATTGCTGGAGCGTATTGGCGAGGAGATGAAAAAAATAAAATGCTTACTCGTATTTATGGACTAGCTTTTGAATCAAAAGAGGTTCTGGATGCATATATCCTCCAACAAGAAGAAGCTAAGAAAAGAGACCACAGAAAGCTTGGTGTAGAGCTTGACCTTTTTCACTTTTCAGACACCGTTGGTAAGGGTCTTCCCCTCTTTACTCCAAAAGGAGCAACTATCAGGCGCGAACTGGAAAGATTTATTATTGATGAAGAAATAAAACGTGGATATTTACACGTTAAGACACCAGACCTTGCTAGGTTGGACCTGTTCAAAAAATCTGGTCATTATCCTCATTACAAAGATTCAATGTATGCCCCAATAAAGATTGATGATGAAGAATTTATGCTAAGACCCATGACCTGTCCTCATCACTTTGAACTTTACCTGAGACAACCACACAGTTATCGTGAGTTACCAATGAGAATTGCCGAACTTGCCCAACTCTATCGCTACGAACAATCTGGTGAATTGTCGGGGCTTCTTCGAGTGAGAACATTTTGCTTGGCCGATGCTCATATAATTTGTGCGTCACCCGAACAAGCTGTTTCTGAAATTGGTAAAGCCTTGGACCTCATAGAATATGTTTCTGGGGTTTTTGGACTCAAGCATGGAGAAAATTTCTGGTATAGATTATCTTTGGGCGACAGAAATAACACCGAAAAATATTTTAAAAATGACTCCGCCTGGGACATGGGTGAGGACCTTCTAAGAAAACACCTACAATCTCGCGGTTCTTATTTTGTTGAGGCGCCGGGAGAGGCTGCATTTTACGGACCAAAGGTTGATATCCAAATGAAAAATATTAACGGAAAAGAGGACACTGCTTTCACTGTGCAGTATGATTTTTGTATGCCGGAGAGATTTGACCTGACTTACACAGCAGAAGACGGTTCCAAAAAACAGGCTGTGGTAGTTCATCGGTCATCTATTGGTGCGATTGAACGCATAATGGCCTTTCTCATTGAACACTATGCTGGAAACTTCCCTCTTTGGCTTTCTCCGGTGCAAATCAAAGTAATTCCAGTCAGGACAAACCATAATGAGTATGCAAAAAAAGTTTTTGATTTGTTAAAAGAAAGTGGAATTCGTGCAGAGATTGATGTTGAGGATTCAAATCTTGGAGGAAAAGTTCGAGAGACCAAAAATCAAAGAATTCCATATTGGATTGTTGTTGGAGACAAAGAAGTAGAAGCAGATAAAGTTAATCTAGAATCTCGTGACGCAGGTCAGCTTGGACAAATGACAGCCAAAGAGTTGGTTTCAAAACTCTTAGAAGAAATCAAACACAAAAAATAATTATTAGCCTAATTATACTTCGATGAAAAAAAGATTATATAAGAGTGAGGAAGATAAAGTATTCGCTGGAGTAATTGGAGGTATTGCGGAATATTTTGATATGGACCCAACAATTCTCCGACTTCTTTATATTCTAATAGCTGTCCTAACGGGGTTGGTTCCGGCTATTATTGGCTACATCATCGCAGCCCTCATTGTCCCCCACAAACCAAGAGTTTACCACGTGGAACACACCGAACCAGAAAAAACCGCTTAACAAAGCGATCTTTTGGCTTATTAGATATCAATATTGGCGCGAGTGGCATTAGACTGGATAAATGACTTCCTGGCTGGAACGTCAGTTCCCATGAGGACATCAAAAACCTTGTCTGCAGAAACAGTATCGTCAACTACAACTTGTTTTAGGATTCTTCTTGCTGGGTCCATTGTTGTCTCCCACAATTCTTCCGAGTTCATTTCTCCAAGACCTTTGTAACGCTGAATATTTATTCGTCCCGATGCCGATGTTGCTTTCTTTGATTGCTTTCCCTCTTTTTCCGATTCATCCTCCTCTAGTTCACTTTCAACCTCGGCACTGGTATTGTTTTCAATCTCGTCAATTTCGGCAATAGGACGACCAACAATTTTTGCTTTTTCTTCATCAGAATATGCGTAAAACACTTCCTTACCTTTTTTTATTTTATAAAGTGGCGGTTGTGCAATATAAACAAACCCACCATCAATAAGCGGTCTGAAATATCTGTAAAGCAAAGTCAAAATAAGTGTGCGAATATGCGCACCATCAACATCAGCATCCGTTGCTATGATTATTTTGTGATAGCGAAGTTTAGAAACATCAAATGTGTCGCCTATTGCCGTCCCCAAAGCAATAACTAAATTCCTGATTTGCTCTGATTCAAGAAGTCTATCCAGTCTTGCTCTCTCAATATTTAAAATTTTTCCTCGGAGTGGAAGTATGGCCTGTGTTCGTCTGTCTCGCCCAGTCTTTGCCGTACCACCAGCAGAATCTCCTTCCACAATAAACAATTCTGAATCTTCTGCGCTTTTACTTTGACAATCCGCAAGTTTTCCTGGAAGGGTCATGCCTTCCAAAGCGCCCTTTCGTAAAACAGAATCTTTGGCTGCCTTTGCGGCTTTTCTGGCCTTCAGGGCAATAACTACCTTATTGATTATAGCCTTAGCATCATCGGGATTTTCTTCTAGAAAATAGGTAAAGGCTTCGGAAAAAACTGTATTAACAGAACTTTGTGCCTCCACAGAGCCTAATTTTGCCTTTGTTTGACCCTCAAATTGAACTTCACGAAGCATAACTGAAATAACTGCAGTCAAGCCTTCCAGCACGTCTTCCCCTGTAAAATTATCCTCCGAATCTTTAATTAAATTATTTTTTCTACCATATGTATTTAATGTTCTAGTCAGTGCTGTTTTAAAACCAGTAACATGTGTTCCGCCTTCGGAGTTATAAATATTATTCGCAAAAGGTAAAAGCCTACAAGAAATATCATCTACATATTGAAGAGATATTTCCACTGATTCATATTCGTTGGTTTTCTTTTCTATGTAAAAAACATTTTTATGAATCGGTTTTTGGTCACTGTTGTAAAATTTTACAAGAGACAGAAGACCCCCCTCAAAATAAAACGTCATTGAAGGAATCTCTAGTCCCAGTTCAGTTATATTAAAAACTTCATCTTCTTTTATTTTTCCCGTAAAGCCTCTGGCATCATTTACTACAATTCTCAAACCCTTAACAAGATATGCCTGTTGACGAAGATGTTCTACGATATTATTAAAATCAAACTCAACAATTGGAAAAATTGATTTATCTGGCTCAAATATAACAATCGTTCCGTTTTGCTTAGTCGTTCCGATTTTTTTTACAGCCGCTTTCTTTTTTCCCTGAGAATATTCTTGCATGTAAATTCCTCCATCTTTATATACTGTAACTTTACAATAAATAGAAAGTGCATTTACAACAGAAGCTCCCACACCGTGAAGACCTCCAGAGACCTTATAGCCACCATCCTCACCCCCAAACTTACCTCCGGCGTGAAGTGTGGTCATAATTGTCTCAAGTGCAGAAACTTTCGTCTGTTTATGAATGTCCACCGGAATACCACGACCGTTGTCTGTAACACGCACACGATTTCCGGGTAAAAGAGTAACTTCAATGTGGTTGGCAAAACCTCCCATCGCCTCGTCGCGAGAGTTGTCAAATATCTCCGTTATAAGGTGATGAAGTCCATCGGGCCCTGTTGTACCTATGTACATACCTGGGCGCTTCCTGACGGGCTCTAGGCCCTCTAAAATGGTGATTGCATCTGCCCCGTAAGAGTCTGTCGTAGCTTTCGCCTTATATGTCTTTGGGTTCTTGGCCATGATTTTCTGGTATTTTTCTTTAATTATATAGTATGTATTATAGCAAAAAGTGGAGTCAGAAGCTAGTCTTTTTTGGTATTATTTTGCGTCTTTGTGTGGATATGTTAGACTTATTTTATGAGCAAAAATCTACAGCAAAACACAGTTGGATTTTTCTTCTTTAGCACTCAATCCCGAGAGCCGATGTTTGTGCTGTAGAAACCCCAAAAACTTACAACCTAAACACCAGCTCTCGAGGCTGGTGTTTACCCGCTACACTAACTTTACCATTGTTTTTGTATTCTAATTCAAAATGTTGTTGAATAGTGTTTTTTTCATGAGACTACTGAAAATAATAGTAGTATTCTGTTAGAAAAACAGAATGATGGTAAAGTTAGTGTGCGGGTTTACTTTTTAATAATTTTTAACTAAACTATAAAAACATGAAAAAAACCATCTATAAAGTGCCAACAGACGAACAAGATAAGCTCTTAAAAGAGTTGGAAGGCAGGAGTGATACAGAGGCAGTACGAATAAAACACTACTTAGCCATGGAGGACTTGTCTCGAACAAAAGGCAACCCTTTATGTGAAATTGTAGAAAAAGTAACAAATTTACCGAATTTGAAGGATTTTGACCACATTAATATCCCAGAAGTTATACCAACAAGTATAATCTTTGATTTGTTCGGTTTTTCGGCTGATCATCCAGCTCGAAGTAAATCTGACACATATTATGTAGACGAGAAAAATGTTTTGCGTACGCACGATACGGTTATGTGGTATTACTATTTCAACTTACCAGAAGTAAAAGAAAAAATAGCAAGGGGTGAGGATTTGGGAGTCTTCTGTTATGGTAAAGTCTACCGTAAGGATGAGATAGACCGAAAACACATGAATATTTTCCACCAAATGGGCGCTCTTTATCTTGTGCCAGACAGTAAAAGAACGGTACCGTTTGATGAATTAAAAAAGGTGTTGGCAGATATTGTAGAAACAGTTTTCGGAAAAGAGATAAAATATCGTTTCTCTCCTGAGACATTCCCCTACACAGACCCATCGACTGAAGTCGAAGTTGAAATAAATAACGAATGGTTTGAGATACTAGGTAGTGGTATGCCAAAAAAGGAGGTTTTGAAAAATTTTGGTATTGAAGGTTATAACGGTTGGGCTTTTGGATTTGGTCTGGAAAGACTAGCTATAATTGACATGGAATTACCTGATATTCGCCTGCTTTGGTCAAAAGACCCAAGGGTTATAAAGCAATTAAAGCTTGGCCAAAAATTCGTAGAGGTCAGTAAATATCCACCTATCGTCCGTGATATTTCATTTGTTGTCAAAAATGATTTCATACCAAATGATTATTTTGACCTGGTTAGAGAAACAGCCCCCAATCTTGTTGAAGAAGTTCATCTGTTGGACAAATATGAAAATGAAGAAAAATTCGGAAAAGAGATGGTAAGTTATGCTTTTAGAATTACCTACCGCTCCACAGAAAGAACTCTTGCTTCCGAGGAAATAGATGTGATTCACAAAAAACTTGAACAGGAAACTACAAGAATATTCAACGCAAAGGTTCGTTAAACAACATTAAAAATGCCTGATATTTCAAATATAATTACATATATATTTTTATTTATATCTCTTTACTTTGAGGTCTTTATCCTTATTACTTACTTTGAAAACCGTCTCGAAATAAAAAGTGAGGAAAATTTTATAACCCTCGGAGTAAAAAAATATCCAACAGTTACAATAATAGTTCCGTGTTGGAATGAAGAATTTACTGTTTCAAAAACTATACATTCTTTGCTCTCTCTGGATTATCCAAAAAGTAAGCTGAAAATAATGGTTATAGATGATGGCTCCACAGACAAAACTTGGGAGAAAATCCAAAAGTTCAAAAATAATTCGCAGGTTGAAATATACACCAAGACCAATGGGGGTAAATACACCGCATTAAACTTTGGAATCTCAAAAATGAGTAGTGATTTGGTGGGTTGTCTCGACGCGGATTCATATGTTCATAAAGATGCACTAAAAAATATTGTGGTTTATTTTCAAGACAAAGAAACAATGGCCGTTGCTCCATCGGTAAGGTTGTGGCAACCAAAAGGCCCTCTTCAACTTTTGCAAAAAGTAGACTATGCTTTTGGAATATTTAACAGAAAGATGTTTCATTATTTGCAAGCTGTCTATATTACACCAGGACCGTTCTCCATATTCAGACTTGATGTCTTCAAAAAACTCGGAGGGTACAGACACGCTCATAATACAGAAGATATAGAGATTGCCCTCAGAATGCAGAAGAACGGTTACAAAATTGTTCACGCTCATAATGCTATGGTTTATACAGTCGCTCCAAACAGTTTAAGAAAATTACTCAAACAAAGGACCCGATGGGTTTATGGTTTTATTAAAAACGCTGGTGATTACAGACAAATGTTTTTCAAAAGAAAATACGGAAATCTCGGAGTTTTTATTTTGCCTATGGCTGCGATTTCAATTATTTCTATCTTAAGTATTGCCAGTATCTCAATCATTAGTGTATTAAATCTTTTATCGAACAAGTACTTGGAAATACAAGCTGTGGGATTAAGTTTTCATTGGCCATTTAGCAGGTTTGAGTGGTTTTATGTAAACACAGAAATCATCTCAATTGTTGCAATAATAACCACTGTCGGAACAATAACAATGATAGTAATCTCAAAAAGAATGGCTGAAGGAAAATTCAATCTTGGAATGGACTTGATATATTTTCTAACATTGTATATGTTTATAGCGCCCTTGTGGATTGGTAAAGCAGTCTACAATGTCATATTCAGCATTAAAGCCTCCTGGAGATAAATCCGCACACTAACTCTAGCATTGTCTTTTTTGTTGCAGGGGTTAGTATCAAAATAATAGATTTTATTAATATAATAGTAGATAGCATTACTAAGTTTGGAAAGACGATGCAACGATGCCAGAGTTAGTGTGCGGATAAAACATGGAACCAAAAAAAATAAGCTCAAAAAAATATCTGTTTTCTTTTATTATTACCGCAATAATATTTGCGACTGCGATTTACCTTAGTAATTATTTTAGTCAGAAAAAACTAGATGAAATAAGAAACATCCAAGACAAAATATCTATTGACATCCTCTCCTCAGAAACTCAATTTTCCTTGCTCGAACAATCTCTTTGTAAAGATTTGGGTACAGGAACGTTGTCTTCTGAGCTCGGTGAGCTCGAAAACAAGCTAACATATACAGAAAACACCAGAGGGACAAATGACCCGGAAGTTTCAACCCTTAAAAGATATTATTCCCTTCTGGAAATCAAGGACTATCTGTTAATGAATAAGATAAGTGAAAAATGCAAGAAAACACCACTCTCAATAATATATTTTTATTCAACAAATAATGACTGCCTGGACTGCGAAAAGGAGGGCTATGTATTAACCAAACTTAGAGAAACCTATCCAGAGCTACGAATATACTCTTTTGACTACAACCTAGACCTGTCAGCGGTTAAAACTCTCATATCTATAAATAAAATTAAAAACGAACTCCCTGCTCTTATAATTAAAGAGAAAACTTATTATGGTTTTCAAAGTATAGAAGATTTGGAGAAAATTATACCAGAATTACAGACACTCAAAAAAGAAAAAGAGGCCACAAGCACAACGGCTACAACGACAAAGAGAGATTAGGGGTTTTTAATATACTTATTCATCCTCCACTTTCTACCCTTTCCCTTGTTTAAATTTTTAAAATAAGGTGTTAGAGAATGACAATTTGGACACAGCAATCTCAAGTTTGCTTCTTTGTTGTTTTCTGAATTACCATCAATGTGATCTACCTCCAAAGGCACTTTATTGGTTATAGGATGTTTTTTATTCCAGCCACATAAAGAACATTTACTATTATATTTCCTCAAAAGGTATTTTCTCACCCAAGCAGCAATATTTTTTGCAGAAACACCAACCCCACCATCAAGCTTTCTTTTCTTCCAAAGAGAAATATTTCTTTTGTATTCTCTTTCAATCTGACACCTATTAGAACAAAATTTAATTTTATGTCTTTCTGTTAACTCAATTCCACATTCAGCACAAAATCTAATTGTCTTCATGCACTTATCATACCACACAATACTAGTCTATAGTGGTCTACTTTTAATAGTTACTTAATCTGAGCCACCTGTCAGATTCGAACTGACGACATCTTCTTTACAAAAGAAGTGCTCTACCAACTGAGCTAAGGTGGCGTGAGAACAATTCATAACTTCTAAACTGGAAACCAAACAAATCTAGCATCTTTATGGGTTTTTTTCAATCTTTTTGTCTTCTGATAACTGTTCCAAAAAGGAAGACACTGACCCATTGCTTTTTAAAATCCTTCGTCCCCTGATACTGTCTCCAGCTTTGTAATATTTTTTTGCTACATAATCCTTTGTTTTTCCTAAAAGTTCGTACAAATATGCAGGAAGAAAATCAAAAATAAATATGTGTAAAATTTTTCTATAACGATTATATTTGAAAATGAGAAATTCCCTGGACTTATGAATTTTTTGGTCACCTTTCATAAAAAGGTCTACCAAAAAATCTATTCTTCTAACTTTTATCTCAAACACTTTCGAGGCGACCAAGCCACCCAATACAAACATGGATACTAAAAAAATAATTGTGGTTGTCATAAATAAAAATTATTGAGTTGTAGAGTATCGAACAAACCTTGATAGCTCTATATTTTCACCAAACTTTTGGATAGCTGACTGAATTAAGTTTTTTATAGTCAACTCTGGATTTTTGATATATGCCTGGTCCAAAAGAACCCTTTCGCTCCAATAGGCAGACAATTTACCTTCAAGAATTTTGGCTTTCATTTCTTCTAGTTTGCCATTCGTAGCTTCGCCTTCTATATCTTTAAGAAACATTTCTTTTGCTAATTCCATTGAATGCTCGTCAATATCTTCAGTTTTTAAAAATTGTGGGTTTGTGGCTGTTGCATGCATGGCAATATCACGAGCCAGTTGTTTAAACTCTTGATTGTTGGCTACAAAATCAGACTCACACAACATTTCCACCATCGTACCAACCGTACCAGTGGAATGAATATAGGAAGAAATAATTCCGGCTCGTAAAGTCCGCTCACTTTTATTGCTCGCTATATCTGCACTCTTTTTTTGCAATAGCATTGTAGCTTTTTCCATGTCTCCAGAAGTTTCTTCAAGAGCTTTTTTACATTGCATGACAGATATACCCGTTTTGTCACGCAACTGTTTTATAAGTTCAGTTGTAATCCCATTAGAGTTTTCTGTCATGTTTCTTAAATTAAACTAATATTGTTATATCTATAAATTATATCACTTGCCAAAAAATAACCCAACTCTAACGGGACGGGTTTCCAAAAATTAGACTGTTGGTGTTGGCTTTTTTAGTTGACCAGATTTGTAAGCTTCCACAATTTTTTGCAGAAAAAATTCAATACTTGTGCGAGAAGCATCATTTCCAGGAATTGGAAAGTCTACTTCGTTTATATTGTTGTCTGTACCAGATAAACTGATAACTGGAATGTTCATTTTCTGAGCTTCTTTTACTACAATTGATTCTTTTTTGCTGTCTACCACGAACACAGCTTGTGGAAGACTTTTCATAACACTCAAACCAAAAAAGAATGTTCGTAATTTTTCAATATCTCTATCAATCAACAATCTTTCTTTCTTTGTATATTTTATCAGCTCCCCTTTTTCTTTTTGAGACACGAGTGTTTCTAATTTTTCAACTCTTTTTCTGATTTCAGGGAAATTAGTCAAAGTTCCACCAATAAATCGCCCAGCAACATAAGGCATGTTTATACTTTCAGCATATTTTACAATAGCCGATTTCCCTTCATTCTTACCACTAACAAACAGAATTTTTGCGTTTTTTGCACCCAATTCTTGAACAAATTCTAGGGCTTTATTCAAGGCTTCACTGGTTTTTTCCAGGTCAAAAATTTCAATATTATTTTTAACCCCAAAAATAAAGGATTTTGTACTTGGGTGTCGTCTAGACTTTATAAACCCGAAGTGTGCCCCGACAGAAAAAAGAGCGTCTACTACGCTGTTATCTGTCTTGAGTGATATGTTTGCGTTTGTCTTTTCTGTCATATGTAAGTTTTAGTCTAGCAGAAACCCACCATTCGTGCAACCAGTAAACCCGCGCACGCAAAATCTCTTTTTCGTCATATCTTTTGAGAGACCGCTCACTTTTCCAGCGAAAAATTCGCTTAATTCTCGGCCTCTATCTGTCAAGAGCCCTCGCTTTGCTCGGGTCTATGACAGAACCGTGCTAGAGGCCTGCGAAGTCTTCCAAAAGATACGACTTCGACGAGATTTTGCTTAGTGATAATTTTTAACAAAAACCGCCGACCAGAAACTGATCGGGGTTGAACCTCGCGAGGCAACGACACGTGTTGCCTCGCGAGGCCAAGAGAACACCATCTAGTGCCAGGCGCCGCAGGAACATGGCCCGCTCCGCACATCGCATCCTTGGCCGCCGTTCGAGCCGAAACGACCTTCGAGCTCCTGCATCTTGGCGAGGTCGACCGTTCCATCGCGAGTCATCGCATAAGCAACGACGTCCTCGAAGCGCGGACCCACTTCCGTCCGCAAATCTTCTTTCGTCGATGCGTGCTCATCATCCAGCGAGATGTGAGCAAACCGTTCGATGAGAGCTGTTGATGCCTCCCCTTCCGGAATTGTCTCCAAGCTCTTTCCGTCCTGGGAGTAGAACCACCCGGCCGACGGTTCCCAGTGCTCGTGACGAAAATCGGCCATCTCGGTCACCACGGTCGTGTGGTCACGGAGAACATTCCGTGCTATCTCCAGACCGGTGATCATGATGCAACCGTGGTCACCAAGACCATTCTTCGAGCACTCCGCAGCATGTGGGCAGGGCTGATCACCGAGACGAGCAGCCTCTGTGTAAGTCTTTGGTCCGTCTGCACGCAGATTTATGTTGCAGAATAACCCCTCAAGAACCAGTCGCCTTTCTCTCATTCTCGGCCACCTCCCGGAGGCCATACATTCCAAGTTTATATAATCACTTCGAGTATCAGATGTCAATAATAAATCTAATTCCAAAATCTCGTTGAAGAATTTAAAAATAATACCTCTGAGAAACATCCGCAGACCCCGAGCTTGGTGTTGTCATAGACCCAACACCACTTGAATTCCAAAGGTCTGGCCTTAAATTCAGATTCCCAAGGCCAGACCTTAAGTGGTGTTGGGCTCTTGACAACGAGGGGTTGAGGACCGAACGAGGCTTCCGCAGGAAGAAGCCGAGTGTTTTTGAGGAGGTATTATTTTCAAATTCTTTACTCCGAATCCTCTCCCTCTATTTCTTCTCCATTAAACCCAGCCATAGCGTCTAGGACCGGCTCTATTCCCCCAGCGAGAATTTTCTCTATATTGTGCCACGATTGTTTTATACGATGGTCAGTAATACGGTCTTGTAAAATATTGTAGGTACGAATTTTTTCGGACCTATCAGCTGTGCCTATCTGGGACTTACGATTGGCCGAGTGTTTGGCGTCCTCTTCCTCGTCCTTTTTTGCCTGAAGTTTTGCCACCAGGATACTCATGGCCATTTCGCGATTTTTGAGCTGGCTTCTTTGAGCAGTAGAACGAACATCTATTCCCGTTGGTTTGTGTATTATGCGTACTGCAGTCTCAACCTTATTCACGTTTTGACCACCGGCCCCTCCAGAACGAGAGGTCTCAATTTCTATGTCGGCAGGATTAATAACAATATCTGTTTTTTTGCGAACAGGAAGAACCGCCACGGTTGCGGTTGATGTGTGCACTCTACCCATCTTCTCTGTAGAAGGAATCCTCTGAACACGATGGACACCAGTTTCAAATCGCAACTCTTTGTAGACATTCTTGCCCCTGATTTCAAATGAGGCTTCTTTGTATCCACCTACAGCGCTCCTTGATTCATCAACCGAATGAACGGCCCAACCTTTATTTTGAGCATATGTGCAATACATATGAGCCAACTCCTCGGCAAAAAGAGAGGCTTCTTCCCCACCAGCACCAGCCCGGACCTCCAAAATAATTTCGTTTGGAAATTCTTCTTCTGTTTCATCTTCTTTTAATATCTCCTCCATCTGTTTTAGAAGAGCTTCTTTTTGAGCTTGAATCCCCTCTAGTTCCGTCTGCGCCAAATCTCTAAGTGTCGGGTCACTTAGTATCATTTCTTTTGTGGCTTCTTCCTCTTTTTCTAATCGTCTATAGTTTTCAGCTAAATAAGAGGTCTTATTGTTTTGTAGAAATCTTTCGATATCAATCATGATAATAGTATAACAAAAAAATCTCTTTAAACCATTTTGTTTCTGGAGACTCCGCAGTGCCTGAAGCATGGTTCTGTCAAGGTATTCTGCCTTGACAGATTCAGGCCGAGGACAAGCCTGAAAAAACTTGCTGGAGTTTTTTCAGGTTGCTCTAGAAACAAAATGGTGAGAAAGAGATTTCGTTATTTTTTAGCTTTTGATTTAGCTTGTTTTGCGCGGAACTTCTCCACACGTCCTGCTGCATCTAGTGTTTTTTCATTTCCTGTATAGAATGGGTGTGAAGCACTTGAAATCTCAAGGTGATAGACTGGATATTCCTTACCATCTTTTGCCTTACCTTTTTCTGTTGTTGCCACCGTAGATGAAATAACAAACTCAGCTTTGTTTGAATTATCAATAAATAAGACTGGTCTATAATTTTGTGGGTGTATATCTTTTTTCATTGCTCAAATACACTATCAAAAAAGCGGTTTTTTGTCTATCTCCTACTTACGCCGTACTGAAGCATGTAGTCGATGTCGCTCTGTATACTTGCCTTCAGCCCCATAACACTCCTTCCGTATGAACAAGTTGACCCACCACTCCCATAATATTTACACGCCGCACGAAGTTCACTGCTATACGTTCCTGCCTTTGCTCCCAAATCCCCCAGATACATGGCTGATGCCATGAAAGCGTCTTGTGCATCCCACGGATTAGCATCATGACCAAGTGTGTCTTTTAATCTTTCTTCAAAAATTTTCCATGTGGACGGAATAAATTGGGCTGGTCCCATTGCTCCACCATATCCAGCCACACCAGCGATAGGACAAGAAACAACTGTCTTGTAAGCGTTATATCCTAATCTGTTTGTAATCTCTAAAAAGGGTTGAACATCCCGAGTGGGCTTCATTAAATTTGAAAAGGTTTTTCCGCTTTCAACACCAACTCCCGCCCCCGTTGTAGCATCAGTTAAATAACACTTGCCAACATTGGCTCCTAAATTGCTTTCTTGTGTAAGTATAGCTAAAAGAAAAGCTGGAGAAACATTTGTTTTGTTGGAAGCATTTTGAGCATAAGTTAAGGCTGTACCAAAAGGAATAGCTACACTGCCACCAGCAAGTTTGAAGAGTTTAGCTTTAATTTCTGCTGCTTTGGCTTGTCTTTCGGCTAAAACTTGGGCGTATGTTTTTTCTTGAGTTTTATTAATTGTAATCAGGTATTGTTTTTGTTTTTCGTCGGCTTGGACCTTTTTTTGCTCTAGGGCCATGGCTGCTTTTTGGTCAAGCTGTTGGTCTTGCTGTTTTGCCAGACTAGCTTTTTCCTTTTCGGTTAAATCTTTTGTGTCTCTGATTTGAACAAATAAATCAGCTAAGGCTTTTTTTATAGTTTGAAAGGAATCAATGTCTGAAAAAAAAGATGACAGGTCTTCATCACTTAACATCACTTCAGTTAAAGAAAATTGGTCAATTTCGTTTGTCTTGCGCAGAAGTTGAGCTAGGGATTCACGGCCTTTTTCAATTTGAGCTTCCAAACTGGTAATGGTCTTGGTTTTTTCTTTTATGCTTACATCTAGCTTAGCTATTTGTACGTTTCTTTGTTTAATAAAAGCCTGAGCCTGTTTGATTTTAGCATTAAGAACCGCCGCCTCTTGTTGCAAAGAAGCTGTGTTGGCTTTTGTACTATCCAGTATGGACTGCCACTTAGCAATATCTGCCTCAGTTTGAGCCAATTCGGCTCTCCAAAGGGCCTCCTGTTCGTCTTGGGTAATGGCTTTAATTCCTGTGGGCAATAGTAAAAGCAAAACAAATAACAACAAAAAAAACCGTTTACTCATGTATTCATTCTATCATATTTGTCACCTACTAAACTAGCATTAATTTTGAACGAAGTTATTGAGAAGCTGATGGCTCTGGAGTTGGCTCAGTGATAACTTCAACCAGTGTATTAGTATTACTTCCTGATTCTGTAGCGGGTGTGGTTGGGGTGGATTCCGAAGTTATCGTTTCAGTATTTTCTGGAACCGAAACCTCTGTGGTTGAAGCTGTTTGGCTTTCCAAAGTCGTGGTTGCTTGTTGTGAATCAGTGGTCGTTGTTGCCGAATCCTCCGTTACAGAAACAACAGAATTAACCACAGAAGCCGTGTTGGAATTAATCTGGTTTTTCTCTAGCAATTCTTTCAGTTGTGTTTTGGTCATACAAACATCTTCCAAACAGAGTTCTTTGGTTGTTAGCTTGTCAGTAATTATATTGGCAACCCTCGTCAGCCCACTTGTTATTTTATCGTTGAGTTCTTTTATTGCTCCAACAACATATGCATCAAACTCAAATGGAAGGTTGATAGTTTTAATTCTCTCACCGCTAACCAGCTGTGCATCTTTGCCTCCGGCTGTTCCCTCTTTAACCCATTGTGGGAAGACTGACTCTACTTCTTGAGCTATGAAGCCTCCCTGTACTGCGGTGAGATTTCCATGTTCTTCTGGGTTAATCCATGTGAAGTGAACTGGATTAAGTTGGGTTAGTTTGTCTAGGGCCCCTGTGATGGAAACTATATCTTTTTTTAGACGGACATCTGATGTGTCTCCCCATGACCCACCACCAGGTTTTCCACCATTTCCAGTAATTTGAAGCTGGAAGGAGTTGGGGTCTGTCGTCCCGATGCCGACATTACCACTTGCTAACACCGTCACCAAAGTAGATGTTGCTGTACCCCCTGTTGTAGACGCTATTGTAAAGAGTGGAGTGTTAACTGCTGTTGAGACCGAGTTTGAAATGGAGAGAAGTGAGTATGGTGTAGTTGTCCCGATGCCGACGTTGCCATCTTTTGATAACCTCATTACTTCGCTAAGAGCACCTTCAAGATCAGTATAAAATGACAAATCAGCATTGTTGCCACCTCTTGATACAGAAACAATCTTTGGACCTGTTGAATATTGAGTGAGCCAAAATTGAATAGCGGCAGAATTACCATCAGTATTACCAATACCATCAATAACAATTGGACTTCCCGATGTACTCCCCGTCACTCGAAAATTAGCAGTGGATCGCACATACCCACTATCATCATAAGAAAAGACCGTTGTCGGTGCTGATGCACCACTTCCCACCTTAAACAATAATGTCGGAGTATAGCCACTAGGTTGAGAACCGGCTTGGGATATGATAGATACGCGAGGATATGCCGCACCCCGACCATAAAAATTAAGGGAAGATGCGGCATTAGCAGAGGTGTCAGGATTGTTTAATATTAAATTATTTGCATCTTCACCGACTATATTTTTATAAATTTCAAGCGACGCCCCAGGATTCGTCGTCCCAATCCCCACATTCCCTCCGTTGAGTATGGTCAGTGCACTTGTGGTTGTTGTAGCTGTACCATCTGTGGTGGTGGTAGAGAGGTAGAAGTTGCCTCCTGCATTTCTCATTGTCCAT
>Ga0172379_10002247_pt1 | contig 34921 bp, 30 predicted proteins | sample GrowelOW334metaG_FD_119756 | JGI IMG/M metagenome (GOLD analysis project Ga0172379, IMG submission 119756) | Groundwater microbial communities from an aquifer near a municipal landfill in Southern Ontario, Canada - Groundwater well OW334 metaG | ecosystem: Environmental > Aquatic > Deep... | reverse complement strand
CATTTTTCTTCTCCTCTTTATTATACCAACAAAATATTACTACAACTATTCGATTGAGTCAAACTTTTATGAATAACGGATTTCAGGTATTATACAGTCATGAATCCAAAAGAATTTCTGAAAGATAAGAGAGCGCTCGTGATGGGGCTCGGGCTTCTCGGCGGAGGGGTGGCGACATCCAAATGGCTCATAAAACACGGCGCAAAAGTTACCGTGACCGATTCAAAAAATGAGGTTGAACTTGCTCCTTCTCTTGAACAGTTCACGGAAGATGAGAAAAAAAGTCTCACTCTTTCCCTTGGCGGACATCGCGAACAAGATTTTAAGGAAAACGATATTATTGTCATCAATCCCGCTGTCCCGAAAGAAAGTCTTTTCATCGCCATCGCAAAAAAAGCCGGAAAAAGTATCGAAAATGACGCGAGCATATTTTTTCGTTTTTTGGGAGAGAGGACTATCGGGGTTACGGGAACGCGCGGAAAGACAACGGTAACGAATTGGATAGCATCGCTTCTTTTTCAAAAATACGGCGAAGTTCGCGCATCAGGCAACACTCCGGCAAATGCCTTTCTTAAAGAATTCGACCGCATTTCAAAAACGGATATTCCCGCTGTGGCGGAACTCTCGTCGTGGCAGTTGGAAACGCTTCCCGCATCGGGGAAGGCTCCTCATGTCGCGGTCATTACCAATCTTTTTCCCGACCATCTCAATCGCTACCGTGAAGGTATTGAAGGATATGCGAGAGCCAAGGCGAATATTTTTAAACACCAAGCTGAAACTGATTTTCTTATTTTGAACGACGGGAATCCATGGACAAAGTTCTTCCTCGCGCAAAAACCAAGATCGAAAGTTTTTTACTTTTCAAAAAAAAACCTCGCGAAAGGGAAGAACGGAATGTTCGTCAAAGGCGGCGCGATAATATTTCGGAACGGAGGGGAAGAGAAGAAAATTCTTGATATAAAAACATTTGCCGAAAAAATGGGCGAACACAATCTCGAAAACCTGCTGGCGGCGACGCTTGCGATTATTCTTTTCGATCCGAAATTCAAAATAACGAAAAAGATGCTTGATGCGCTTCCTCAAATTCCATTCAGACAAGAAATTATTTTCTCAAAAGTCGGACGGACGATAGTGAACGACAGCGCCGGTACGTCGCCCGATGCCGTTATCGCCATACTTCGCCGTTTTAAAAAGAACATAGTCTTAATTACGGGCGGTACGGATAAAGATCTGGAATTCAAGGATTTGGCGAAGGAAATAAAGAAAACCCTCAAACCCCCCGAGCTTGTCCTTTTGAACGGTTCCGCGACCAAAAAACTGATCTTTGAGCTCGAAAAAATTAAATTTTGGGGTAACCCTTCGGCTCGGCTCAGGGCAGGAGGCAAAAAGATCGTTCTCTTTGAAACGCTTGAAGAATGTGTTGACTTCGCTTTTGCCGCAACTTCAAGGGGAAAGAGAACTATCCTTTTTTCTCCCGGTTCCGCCAGTTTCGAGAAATTCAAAAACGAATTCGATCGAGGCGAAAAATTCAACGAAAACATTAATTCCCGAATAAAAAATAAAATGAAATAAAAATCAACCTCGTCTCAGTGCTCGAATTCATCTGCTGTAAATTCTAGCATATGCTAGAATTTACAGCAGATATTGACAAGGTAAAATACAAAATGTATAATCAAGCCTGATAAATTATGTAAAATAGAGGTGCGTAATGGATATAATTGAATGTGTTGCTCTCACGATGATCTGTATCGGTTTGCTCATTTTTGTTTGTATTGCGATAGAACGAAAGTTAGCAAAGGCGAAACCTGAAATTAAAGTGTTGGTTTGCCGGAAATGCGGCGAAAGCATAGACCAGTCATTTTATTGCGGCTTTGACTGTGAAGATGACGGAGTCCATGTGAATGACAGACTAGAAGAATATCTGGAATATCAGGTTTTTTGCTACTCTCGCAGGGATCCGTTTCATCATGAAGAAGCGATAGAAGACGAATAGAAGTTGTTCAACTCAATCCTCACCGCTCTCGCGGCGGGGATTTTCTTTTTACCTGATTTGCTGCTGCACTTGACTTTTTTTAGAAAGTATAATATACTTGGCTTAATAATACGAACTAGGAAAACGAGCACCGTTTATCCGTGCTCGTTTTTATATAGAGTTTGTTTAGCGAATTTTGAGCCAAAACAGACTCCAAAACCTATCTCAAAGGCAATATAGGTATAATAATAAATTGAGCGGTTAGGCTTTGAGGTAAGCGCTAAATAAACAAATATATGAATCCAGTGAGACCAAATCGCGATCACCCTCGAGGTGACCGTCCTAAAGCGGCGAACGACAGAACTTTCGGAAAGCGAAAGCCGTTCGGCGCGCCCGCCCATAGATCGGGTGGAAAACCGTCATTCGGCGGAAACAAAAGATCCGGCGGAAAATTTTCCGGCAGAACAGGAGGAAAAGGCTCCCGTTTTCGCGGCGCCAACATCGATGTGTCCCGTTTTATCAACAAAGCGAGGCAGGTGGAAAAACCGGTTGTGTATATTCCGAAACACGAATTTACCGGATTCGGTTTTTCAGCCGATGTAGAAAAAAATGTCGTTGCGCGCGGTTATGTGACGCCGACGCCCATCCAAGATCAGTCGATCCCGCACGTACTGGCCGGAACGGACGTTATCGGAATTGCGAATACCGGCACGGGAAAAACCGCGGCGTTCCTGCTTCCTCTTATCGAAAAAATAGTAAAATCGAGAAACGAAAAGGTTATCATCATCGTTCCGACTCGCGAGCTCGCTCTCCAGATCGATATGGAGCTTCGTCTCTTTGTGAAAGGTATGGGCATTCCGAGCATTTCCTGCATCGGCGGTTCCAACATCCGCGAGCAGATGCGCGGTCTTCGCAATAGATTTAATTTTGTCATCGGTACGCCGGGACGTTTGAAAGACCTGATGGAAAGAAAATGTCTTCATATGGAAGAATTCAGAACGGTTGTTCTGGATGAAGCCGATCGCATGCTAGACATGGGCTTTATTGCCGACATAAAATTTCTTTTGAAAGGAATGCCTGCGGAGCGGCACTCGCTCTTTTTCTCGGCGACGTTTTCTTCTGAAATAGAAAAGCTCGTCGGCGGTTTTTTGAAGAACCCCGTGAAAATTTATACGAAGGTCGGCGATACCGCCGCTTCGGTAGATCAGGATGTCGTGCGTGCCGGAAGCAAAGAAAAAAAGATCGAAATGCTTCACGATATGCTCTCGCGAAAAGATTTTGAAAAAGTGCTCATCTTCGGACAAACGAAGTGGGGAGTTGAAAAACTTTCCAAAGAACTCGAAAAGCGGGGATTCAAATCCGCTTCGATCCACGGCAACAAAACCCAGGGCCAGCGAAAAATGGCACTTGAGCTCTTTAAAGCCAATCGTGTGCAGATATTGGTCGCGACCGACGTCGCCTCCAGAGGACTCGATATCGACGACGTGAGCCATGTCATCAACTACGATCTGCCGGCAACGTATGAGGATTACACGCACCGCGTGGGAAGAACAGGCAGAGCAGGAAAGACGGGGAAGGCGATAACGTTTGTTGAGTAGAAAGTTCATCAAGTTTATCAAGTTCATAAAGTACGATGATAAAACTCTCTTGCTCGTGATGAGTAAGAGAGTTTTTTGGCGGTCAAATGGTTTTTTGCATAAAGAAAAACCCGTTCATTTTTAACGCCGTCGTCGTCATTCTGAACTTGATTCAGAATCCATGTTCGTCGTAGTGAAACGTGGATCCCGGGTCGCGGCCCGGGATGACGATATAAAAAGTGAAAGAATTTATTAGAATGGTAAAAAAATAAACCCGTTCCGAAATTGATCGGAGCGGGTTGTTTGCGCAATGGCGCGAGGTTGTTATTATTTGCCTTTTTTCTTGTTGAGCCATTGATCACCCCATCCGGTGTATGCAAATGGCTGTGCTTTCGCAGGCGTTTCATCTTTTGTTTCTGAGGTTATTGTTTCCTCGGGTTTTTCATCTTTTGTTGTCGTTGCTTTATCTTCGGAATCATTCGCAACGGGAACCGTCCCTTCTGTAGCTGTTTCTTCCGTTTGTACATCAGGTAAAAATGCGTTGATGATCTCTTCTTTTGTAAGAGGAATTGAGGGGTCGCTTCTTACGATAGACCGTCTTTCTGGTATACCGGCTGGCGGTACGGGGTTTTCTTCAAACCGTTTTCCGCTGGCGTAGAATGCTTGCTGGTTGGCAAGGGTCAACTTCGTCAAAGCCTCAAGAGCTGCTTTCATTTGTGCCGTATCTTGACGACGATTTAGTTCCATTTGGCCGATGATCGTGTCAGTACGCTGGAAACGCCGTTCGGCATCAACATCATTGACTATTCCATCATCTTGACGATCACCGTGACTGACCAATTTTAACCAATAGGTGAGTGCGAACATTCCCCAAAAGATCAAATGAATGAGACGCATATAATCGGACGCCCAGTTATAAAATTCAGGAGAAGCGCTGCGTATTACTTCGGCGCTCGTCGGGGTGTAAAAATATACGCCAAGAAACGCGATGGTCGCGGTAAATGCCAAGAGCCCGATGAGCAAGCGGTGAACGCGATGAAAGAAGTTTTTTACCCCTCTCCATGCACGTTTGAAGGATTCAGGATTTCTCCAGCGCCAAAATATGAGCGCAACGAAGATCGACAGAAATCCGACCCCCAGCCATACAGCCGGATCAGCCCACACTACGTAGGCATGTGTTAATTCAGTAGGCATTTTAACCTCCTTTCAAGGTTCAAATTGTTGACTTTTTCCTATTTTTTAGGTCCTTATTCGAGAATATCATTATTGGAAGATTTGTCAACCCCGTTAGAAAATTGACAGACAGACGACATGACCACTTTGTGATAAACGAGCAATTCCAATATATTTCAAAAAACAAGGCTGTTATCAATTTTCTAACGGGGTCAACCCACGCCACGCCATGTTAGAAAATTGACAGACAGACGACATGACCACTTTGTGATAAATGAGCAATTCCAGTATAGTTTAAAAAGAACGCCATTATCAATTTTTTAACGGGGTAAAATTCCATCAGAAAAATTGAATAAAAAATCACCCCTTGGTATACTGGTAGTCTAACAGACAAAAAACAAAAAATATATGGAACCGGAAAATGAAAGATACGCACCTGAGATCAAACGTCTGCCTGAAGAAGGTCAATATGGCGGGCAGATGCCGGGTTCGGAAGTTTTACCCGGGCAGAGTGAAATTATTCCGGAGAAACAGCGCACGCCCGATCACGATCCGATGGATATTGGTGAGATCGTCGGACCCATCAACGAAAACGAAAAGAAAGATCAAGAACGTCGGGAACAAGTCGAAGAGATCATCAGAAAACGGGACGAGCCGAAGAAAAAGATACATTAATATAAAAAAATATCACGCTTTATGGAAACGTTATCCCAGGAGAACAAAGGAACCCAAGTTCTTGCTTATGTGCAGGACATGATAAGTGAAAAGCTTCTCAGGCTGAAAGAAGATCCTGAGGTGAGCGAGCATTTTCTGGTGGGCGGAAAGAGGTGGGAGATGCGGCCGGGCAACAAGCAGGATGAAATGGCTGTTCGACTGCAAATGCAAACGATGGCGGCAAAAGAAGCTTTGGCGGATTGCGAAGAAGCTATGCGGGGTTTTTCGACATCAAGGGAAATGTATGAGCGCACCGTGATCGCCGCGAAACTCGTCGAGGTATACAAAAGACTGGAGTCATTCTATTCTGTTATTGCGGAGGCGGAAGAAAGGGAAGATAAAGAACCGAATTATTCCGGGATAAAGGCGTTGCTCAAAGACGAGCTTAAGAAATTATCGGACTCATTAAACTAAATTTTTTCGCCGCAATATGACAACCAAAGAAAAAGTGGACGAGCATTTGAATATTTTACGCGCTCTTCAGCACGAAAGCGGTCTTTTCTATGCCGCGGCGCCGGGCGTTACCACGGGGTATGACAAAGCATGGCTTCGCGATAATTTCTATACTTCGCTCTGTTTTGAAGAATCCGGCGAGACCGAAACCATCAAAAAAGTGTGGCGCGCGATACTCGATCTTTTTTTGAAACACGAAGAAAAGATCAGCTGGGCGATAGAACACAAGCCGCATGCCACTTGGCAATATATCCATGCACGCTATCACCCGGAAACGTTCGAGGAATTTTGGGAGGAATGGGGCAACAAACAAAACGATGCCGTCGGTGCCGTGCTTTTTAAACTGGCCGATCTGGAGGTACGCGGGATTAAAGTTTTGGAAACGGAAGACGACAAGCGCATCGTGCAGAAGCTCGTGAATTATTTGAATACCATCGAGTATTGGAACGATGCGGACAACGGCGTCTGGGAAGAATACGAGGAAGTTCATGCCTCATCGGTGGGCGCGGTTGTTGCGGCGCTCAAAAAAATAAAGGAACTCGGCTCGATCAACATTCCCGTAGGAATGGTGGAAAAAGGCGAGATGGCGCTCGAGAAATTACTGCCCCGCGAATCTTCGACAAAATTCGCCGACCTCGCGCTTCTGTCGCTTTCGTACCCGTATCAGGTCATGGATCGCGATGTGGAAAATATTATTTTACAGAACATCGAATATCACCTTGTGAAAGAACGCGGCGTCATACGATACAAAACCGACAAATATTACAATAAAAACAAGATCGATGAATGGAGCGAAGAAGCGGAATGGACGATGGGATTTCCGTGGCTCGCCATCATCTACGCTCGGCGCGGCGACAAGGAAAAAGCGCGCGTATATCTCGAAAAAACAGAAAAAGTTTTGACCGCGGAAAACAAGCTTCCCGAACTCTATTTTTCAAACAGTGAAAAGCCGAACGAAAATATCCCGCTGGCATGGGCGGAAAGTCTCTACATTATCGCTCTTCTTGAGATGGATAAGATCAGCGGGTGATATCTCTTTTAGCCGGAAGAAGGCTTGGTAATTATTCAGTCCAAAAAACCTCATATTTTTGCTCTCTTTTTTGATTTTGTCAAAATTGATTTCCCGTTCATTCATTGATATGATACCTCTATGGAAATACTTGGAAAATTGCTTGGAACGGAGGAGCGGGTCAAGATCATGAGGCTTTTTCTTTTGAACCCCGAAATGTGTTTCGACGCCCACGATATCATGGAGCGCAGCAAGGTCAACAAAGGGGAGCTTCGCAGGGAGATCGGATTACTGCTCAAGATCGGTTTTGTCAAGCCGAAGAATTTTACCAAAGACATTGAGCGGAAGGCGGGAAGCTCAGTAAAAGTACTGAAGAAAAAAGTTTCCGGCTGGCAATTGGCGATCGAGTTTCCTTTGCTTCTTCCCGTTCGCAACCTCCTCATTTCTTCGGAGCCGGTAAAAAAAGAAGATATTATTGCGCGCTTTAAAAATACTGGAAAAGTAAAATTCCTCGTGCTCGCCGGAGTATTCATCGAAAAAGAGGACAGCCGCGTCGATATCCTCATCGTGGGAGACTATTTGAAAAGAAAATCGGTTGAAAACGTCCTTCGTTCGATCGAAGCCGAAGTGGGAAAAGAACTTTCCTATGCCCTTTTTGAGACGCAGGACTTTTTGTACCGTCTGAGCGTGTACGACAAATTTGTCAGAGATATTTTGGATTATCCCCACGAGAAGATACTGGATAAGCTCAATATCGCATAGTTCCGGGATGTGCACAAACAGACTTGATTTTTTTATTGAATGTGATATGATAGAAAGACATTTGAAAAAATGTTGAAAAGTTCGTTGTAAAAGCAATATCGCGGGGTGGAGCAGCCTGGTAGCTCGTCGGGCTCGATTTCGCAAGATTAACAAAAGTTATGGATACCAAGCAAAAAGGAGACATTGGTGAGCAAGCGGCAACTTTGCACGCGCTCAAAAAAGGGTGGGAAGTTTTGCATCCGATTGGCGACAGATTACCTTACGATTTGGTTTTTGTCATAAAAAATCAATTTGTAAAAATCCAAGTCAAAACGGCATGGTACGATACGCGAAGAGAAAATTATGTCGTCGATAATCGTCGGACAAAGACGAACCGCCGCATAATGCAACGCGCACCTTACAAAGAGGCGGATTTTGATTTCGCGCTTTGTTATCTCGCTGAGCAGGATCTTTTTTACGTTTTTCCTGTGGAAACATTTGTGAAATACGGAAGCGAGATTCATATGGTAGAAGCAGAAAAGCGTCAACGGAAACCACATTCCGTTCTGTACAAAGACGCATGGGAGTTAATCTTAGATTGGGCTGCGCGCAAAGAAATTCGCGCGTGACAACCTGTCAAATTCGGGGAAGCCGGTAGTGCGGTAATCCCGAGCTAAGCTCTGAAAATTTTCAGAGAAAGTGTAGAGACTTGATGGCAGGCATCTTAATGGGTAAGGCCAAAGATGAAGGGAAAGTCCAGACTACAAATCCGCAAAAAACTTTTTGCCGGAGTGATGAAAATCATAGTAGCAAGCATAACCCGAAGGTCGTCCGTTCAAATCGGACCCCCGCAACACGTACAAAAAAAAGCGCATTCGGCGCTTTTTTGTGTACGTGTTGCGGGGAAAAAGAAAAAACCAGCACAACGTGCCGGCTCCGTAACTATTTTTTCATTATCCATCGAGTGACAAAGAAACTGATGGCGCCCAGAATGGGGAGGAGAATATATGGGTATAACACAAAGAAGGTAACCGTAAAACTGGGACCTCCCGATGTATCAAACAACAGCTCTTCAGCAAAAATCCCGAAAAGTAACAATGCGAAGTAGAGGAATACTGAGGAAGCAAAAAAGACATAGGTATACTTAAAATAATTCATTCTGAACTCCTTGGTTTGAAGTGTCCAAAGATATGGTAGTCAATTTCTTACTGATAGTCAATTTTTCAAGTCTTGATTTTCTCCTAAAAAAATGCTATTTTGGAAAAGTCAGCGGCAATGTCGGGGTAGCTCAACTGGTTAGAGCACAGCACTCATAAAGCTGAGGTTGAGAGTTCGACCCTCTCCCCCGACACCAAGGAATAGATTGAAAAAAAATACGTTTTCTGCTATCCTTTGATTACTGTAGTACTGCAAGCAATTGCAGCGGTAGCTCAACTGGTTAGAGCACCCGCCTGTCACGCGGGAGGTTGCGAGTTCAAGTCTCGTCCGCTGCGCAACAAAAAATATCGGCTTTTAGGCCGATATTTTTTTATTGTTGATAATTTATATTTTTAGTGTAAAGTGCATTTTGGAGGCCTAAAAAAAGGAGATGTGGAAATGAGGAAAATGATCGAACAATTTTTGAAGGGGTATAGGCTCGCGTATGACAATATTCTGTTCTTTTCTAGCCTCTCATCGGAAAAAAGAACGTATGAAATATATTTGGAGCGAATGGAGTGGCAAAGATCGCGATTGTCAGGACTTGATGGATTTTCTCGATTTGGCGGCTGGATTTGCGTTGTTTTGCATTTTTCTCAAGCGGTTCGTATGCATTTGGCCACGAATCAAATGCTGAAAGATAAACAAGAGAGAAAACTCTCGTAAAAATTAAAAATAGCCGATGTCGTCGGCTATTTTATTTTTCTATTTCTCTTTGTTAAAAAAACCGCAAGCAACTTATGCCTGCGGAATGAAATGGATCATCTTTTCCATGGTTGAGTTTTCTTCACTTTTTTGCGACCGTGAATGGTGCGGCGTTTGTTTTGCGCTTTCTTTTTGATTCGCTTTTTGTGTCCTTGAACCGTTCTTTGTTTGAGAGTTCCTTTTTTCTTTTTACTTTTTACTTTTTTCTCGACAATTAATTTACTGTGCGAGATCGAATAGCAAAAATATATGATCAATCCGAACGCTTGCCACAGAAAGAATCTGCTCCATGTCGTATCGGAGAGAAAATATCCCAGGCAGGCAACAGACAACGCACCTAATATCGGGATCGTCCATCCGAGGGGTATTCTGAATGGCCGATTCATCTCGGGCCGCTTTACTCGCAGTACGATCACCCCAATGCAGACCACGAAGAAGGCGAGGAGCGTTCCGATATTGACCAGCTCCGCGAGTTCATCGAGAGGGAAGAATCCTGCGATGAGAGCAATGATACTTCCGGATATTACGATCGTGGTGACGGGGGTTTGCGTTCTTTCGTTCACGTTCGACAAAAAGAGAGGAAGCAGCCCATCGCGTCCCATCGCGAAAATTATCCGCGTGAGCCCGAAAAACAGGACCAGCATGACGGTCGTGATACCCGCGATGGCGCCGGTTGCGACGAGTGCGGATGCCCACGAAACACCGATCTCGGAGAGCGCGTATGAGATCGGCGAATCGACATTGAGGATATGATAAGGCACGATGCCTGTTAAAAGTCCAGCGACGATTATATAGAGGACCGTCGTGAGAAGAAGGGAGCTGAGAATACCGATCGGCAGATCTTTCTGCGGATCTTTGGCTTCTTCTGCTGCGGTTGAGACGGCGTCAAAACCGATATACGCAAAGAATACGAGTGCCGAGCCCCCGAGGATCCCGATAGGTTTTCCTAATTCGTTTAACCCATACCAGCCGAAGGGAATGAACGGCGTCCAATATTCTTTGTGAATATGCTGCGACGCGACGGCGATGAAAACAGCGATGGTGAAAAGTTTAATGAACACCATGGCGTTATTCAATCGGATCCCGTGTTTTACTCCCGCGATAAGCAGGCACATGAGCGTGATGACGATGCCGAATGCCGGAAGATTGATCATTCCTCCCGCGTGCGGTCCGAAGGCGTAAGCTTTTGGGATGGTAATGCCGACCACCCCGAGAATGTTCTGAAAATATCCGGACCAGCCGTTTGCGACGGCTGCGACCGCCACCCCGTATTCGAGAATGAGCGCCCAGCCGATGATCCACGCGACGATCTCGCCGAAAGCGGTGTAGCAATACCCGTAAGCGCTTCCGCATCCGCCGATGCTTCCCGCGAGTTCCGCGTATGACAACGCGGCGAATGCGCAGACCAAGCCGGCAATGGCGAATGATATGACGATGGCGGGACCGGTTTGCGTTGCGGCAACAATTCCGGTCAAAACAAAAATTCCCGTGCCGATGATACAGCCGATGCCGAGCAGGGTCAGATCAAAAGCCGTCAAACAGCGTTTCAACTTGCTCCCTGCGACATCGACTGAGGTCATCGGTTTGGTGCGAAATAAAGTCAGAAGTTTTTCCATGAGTACCTCAACAAGTAAAGGTCAAAAAACATGCCTAATGGAAATACTACACGCTATCGTTTAAATGTCAAATTGACAAAACAATGAATAATGCTATTCTTGTACCTAATTATGAAAAGTTTTTTGACACAAACAAGAGGAGGAGAAATGATGAAAATGAAACAAAACGCACCGATTATTTATGACTGGACACACGTGACCGTTGAAGCTGTGGAAGCGGCACTTGATGAATTGATGGCGGAATATCTCGCTGTAGTAGCGCAGCTGATCGAAAAAAGAGTACATTGCACAAAGCAAGACTTTGCTGTACTTGCTGAATTATCCGATCGGATGCACAAAGTGTGGTCGCCGGTATCCCACTTGAAAGGCGTTGATGAAACTCGCGTTAATAAAGAAGTATTTGCGCGATGTGAAGAAAAATTATCCGCGTTCGGAACTGAAATAATGCAAAACGAACGCTGGTATCAGGTATGTAAAAGATTTTCCGAAAGCAATAAATTCAAAGCTATTTCACCTGAAGAACGAATGGCGATCGAACTTCAACTGCGAGATTTTCGCTTGAACGGTGTTCATCTTCCAGAGAAAGAAAAAGCGAGATGCAAAGAGATCGATGCGCGTTTAACGGCACTCGGCACAAAGTTTTTAGACAACATCGCTGCGAGTTCCACTCCCGAAAATTGGAGCCTGCTGATCATGGACCCGAAAGAATTGGACGGCTTACCGGAGGGGATGAAAAATGCCGCACACGAAAAAGCAAAGGAGAAAGGTAAAGACGGATTTTTATTTTTCTTGGGCGGCGCAACATATATGTCCGTCATGAAAAATGCAAAAAATCGCGAGCTTCGGGAGAAATACTATAAAGCATGGAATACTCGCGCCGCCGATACCGGAGATCATCCGGAGTTTGACAATGCCAAGATCATGGAAGAAATGCTTGCTTTGTCTCACGAAAAATCGCAATTGCTTGGTTTTAAAAATCACGCGCAAGCGCAGCTTGCCACCAGAATGGCGGAAAGCGAAGATGAGGTGATGGGATTTTTGAATGGAATTCTTGCGAAAGCAAAAGCTCCATTAGCGGATGAAATGGCTGAACTGGCTCGGTATGCTCGTGAAAAAGACGGAATTGAAAAACCGGAACATTGGGACATTTCCTATTATATGGAACGAGTGAAAGAAGAAAAATATTCCGTTTCGCAAGAAGAGGTGAGAAAATATTTTCCGCTTCCTCGAGTGCTTGAAGGGATGTTTGCCATTGTGAATCGTCTGTATGGAATTTCTTTTAAAGAACGTGCAGATATTCTTCTCTGGCATGCTGATGCGAAATACTATGACGTGTACGATGTGAAAGGTAAAGTTATTGCCGGTATCTATATGGATTTCTACGAACGGACGGAGGGAAAACGTTCCGGTGCGTGGATGGATGAAGCGGTTGCGCGCAGAGCGCTTCCTGACGGAAGCATTCAGGTTCCGGTCGGGTACTTGACCTGTAACTTTGGAAATCCCGAAGGCGACAGCCCGTCGCTTCTGACTATGTATGAAGTGGAAACGCTCTTGCACGAATTCGGCCATGACATGCAGCTTTTGATGACAAAAGGGACTGTGGCTTCGGTTTCAGGCATTCAGGGTGTTCCTTGGGACGGCGTTGAGCTAGCCAGCCAATTTATGGAAAATTTTGCGTGGACCCGCGAAGGCGTTGATCTGCTTTCAGGACATCACATCACCGGCGAAAAACTCCCCGACAAATTATTTGCAAAAATGCTTCGCGCGCGGAATTTCGGCACCGGATATCATGTGGCTCGTCAGATCTCATTCGCTCTTTCGGACTTCCGTTTGTATTCGGAATATGTTCCCGGGGCGACCGATGTAAAGGAACTATTCGAACAGGTGCATAAGGATATTTTTCCGATGCTTTCTCTCCCTGAATATGCACGTATGGCTTCCAGTTTCGGACACATTTTCGGCGGCGGATATTCTGCCGGTTACTACAGCTATATGTGGGCTGATGTGTTGGCTGCGGATGCGTTTTCCGCTTTTGTTACGGAATACGGTACCATCGAGTGGAAGATGGGTAAGAAATTCCTCAAAGAACTTCTTTCTCGCGGCGGTTCGCGGCCGTTCATGGACAGCTATGTCGCTTTCCGCGGACGCAAACCGAATGAAGATGCGCTCATGCGTAAATTCGGATTTATAAAATAAAAAAGTTAGCAAGGGCGGAAATTATTTCCGCCCTTTTTTGTGAGAATCTTCATTGCGAATACAGTTTATTTTCATAGCTTTTTAATCGCTCATATGTAAAATTTTCTACGGCATTGATCTTTGGTGCCAGCTTTTGTACTTTTGACAATCGAGGAGTAAAGTCAATGAAAAAATATCTTGTAATACTGTTTGTTGCGATGATCATGGGATTCGGCTTTTCATATGCGAGAGCGAGTCCGAATCTTGTCCAAAACGGCAGCTTTGAGCGTGTCGCGTCGGATGGTTTTGCTTATGAATGGAAAAAATCCTCATGGGGGACGCTTGAAAGTTCGTTCAGCTATCCAGTTTCCGGCAGAACCGGCAATGCGGTGCAGGTCTCGATCGGAGAGCTTGATCCTTTTGCCGACGACCATGGAGCATTGATCGAGACGAAATATCTTCTTTCCGTAAGACCCGGTGAAAAATATACGTATACCGATTACATTATCGGAAACGGAACGAGTGTTTATCTCGATATTCGTTACACTCTGGCGAATGGAAGTTTTTTGTATCGCGGTCTTACCTCCACAACCACTTCCGGAGTTTGGAAAAAAACAACCGTGCCGATCACTGTACCGGCCGGCGCGGTTGCCATGTCGGTTTATCGTGTGGCAAACAGCGCGGGGACATTTACTATCGATGATGTTTTGCTTACCGCTCAGCCTTTGCCGGCGCCGCCTGTCGGAAAAGGATTTGTCACTTTTTCTTTCGATGACGGACGAAGCGAAAGTTCCGTAATTCCTCTTTTAAAGAATTTAGGAATTAAGGGAACCTTCTTTTTGAACCCAACCCCTCTCATTGAACAGTGGGAACCGGGCATCGTTTTCACGCTGGCGGAAGTGAAGACTCTCGTCGCTCATGGACATGAGATAGGGAACCATACCTTAACGCACTCTTCCCTCATTGGTCTTGCGCCCGACGAACTCGATCGGCAGGTGGTGGGGTCAAAGGAAATGCTTGAAAGCATGACGGGACGATCTGTGCTGACGTTTGCTTATCCGTTCGGAGATTTTGATTTGGCTTCATATGCTCTCGTTGCCGCGAATCATATCGGAGCACGGGGGGTTTGGGACAGCGAGTTAAATACCAAAACGAGCGATCGCTATAATTTGTTCAGTTTTAATCCAGTACAGTCGACTCCGGTCTCTCAAATACTGTCTCTTATTGATCAGGCGGCGAACAGCGGGTCGTGGCTCATTCTGAGCTTTCACCAGATCGGTCCGAGTTCGCTTGGCATGTATAGCTATCAAGAGTCGGATCTGTCTACGGTAATTTCGTATGCCAAGCAGAAAGCGCAAATAATAACGATTCGAGACGGCCTTTCACGCTATATCAATTAATTTGTATGGAGCTGTTCTTTATGTAACTTTGCACGCCATGTCTTTAGATATGGCGTGCTTTTTATTCATGAATTTTTCATATCGTGAGACATATAATGATGATTATAAAATAAATCATATTGTATTTATGATGACAATTCTTTGGATCGTCTTGGGTGGGATAGTGGGATGGTTTACCACTTTATCTATGGAAAAAAGCGAACAGAATGCATTGCTGGATACCATCTTCGGTATTCTCGGGGCGCTGATCGGGGTTTGGATCATGACACTGTTCGGAAAAAACGGTTTTGTTTTCTTTGATTGGTGGAGTTTCTTGGCGGGAACTGTGGGTGCTGTTGTGCTCGTGTGGATAGTCAAATCCTTCCGATAAAAATGTCAAAGGATGGGGAAAAAGAAACCCTTTCCTCTCGGCGTATTTACTAGCGGAGGAGGAGCAGAATTTTTTATCGTTGTTTAATCATTTAATTAAAACAACATGAAAACCAAAGCTCGAGAAAAAATCGATGAGTGGTGGGATTCTACCGTGTATGATCGCACAGAGGGGAGAATGAGGGCAGACCGCCGAAAACATTTGTTTCCGGAGGAATACTTAAAAGAGGAAGAAGATCCTGACGGACCGGTACATCCTCGCCGACGAGAATCGGATAGGGAAGCTGAAGAAAAAAAAGGACAATCTGAGTTTCTGTAACTGAATGCATGAAAGCACAAAAAAATAGCTATATTTCGCACCGCGAAATATAGCTATTTTTTTGTGCTTTCAGATGGAGATGACTTCATCGAGTAAGTCAAACACTTTCTTCATAATCAATGGACAAAAATTCTTAAGGTTCTATGAAGTCTGTTACGATATTGAAAGAGTTTATTTTGAGATCATCGCAAGATGAAGTCCGTGTCATAACGGCATTTCATAAAAAGCGCCGGACGAGACGAATACGTAAAAAAACGCCGTCTCGATCTCCGCTCATAATGATCGTTGGCATTGGGATTCTCGGGATTAATAATTGAGAATCTTAATAGGCTCTTTAACATTAACTTATATCATCAATGAATTATAGCAAACGAACCTTTTTGGGAGCTGTTGCGATCTTTTCGCTGCTTCTTTCAATTTTTTCACCTAACATTATGATGGGCGAAAATAGATCAATTAAGACGGTCGCTTATGCCGATGCGGAGGGTTACGACGCGAACTCGCCGGCCTACAAGCCGTATAATCTCAGCGCTCCGACGGTAACCTTTGTGAACGGAAAACCGCAGGTATCTCTTTCTTGGGGCGCTTCGGTAAGCGGAGTGACCTACAGTATCAGCAGAAGAACGGGAAATACGATCTTTTGGCCGATCATTGCGCAGGGTCTTGGGACGCAGCGATTCACGGATACTTCCGTGCTTCCGGGCGTACAATATTCTTATCAGATCGTAGCGACAAATTATCTTGGTTCCGGATTCTCGAGTATCCAATCGGTTTCTGTACCGGCAAGCTCGGCGACCACCCCCGTCTTTACTCCCGCTCCAGCATCGACACCGATAGTAACACCGATCGCCGCTGCGACCGAGTCACCGGCCTACAAGCCGTATAATCTCAATGTTCCGACGGTTGTCTTCGTGAATGGAAAACCGCAGGTATCTCTTTCATGGGGCGCTTCCGCGAGCGGGGTCACCTATAGCGTTTCGAGAAAAAGTCCGCAGACAATAATGTGGCCGATCATTGCGCAAGGGATCACTTCGCAGCAATATAAAGACACGGCCGTTACTGCCGGTACCTATTCTTATCAGATCGTTGCTACGAACTCTCTCGGAACAGGATTTTCGAGTATCCAATCGGTAACCGTTCCCGGTTCAGCAACGACACCCACACCGACACCAACACCCACACCGACACCAACACCTACGCCAACACCTACGCCTACTCCGGCACCAGCGCCCGTAAATTCGGGTACAGCGATCAATGGCGTCACCGGACGTCTCGCGTGGGGCGCATACTTGGGTGATGCCAATGGCGCCGGATTCGAATCGCTTGTCGGACGCAAGATGGACATGCAAGCAGTATTTACCGGATGGGGAAGCAACGGAAGTTTTCCGAGCGGATTTGGCGTCAAAGAACGAGGAGAAACGCTTTTCGTTTATTGGGAGCAATTCGGAGTATCGCTTGATGCGATCATAAACGGAAGTCAGGATGCCTATATCAAGCAATTTGCCGCCTCTGCAAAATCTTACGGCGGACCGGTCATTCTTTCGCCTTTCCATGAGATGAACGGAGATTGGACTCCGTGGTCAGGAGTGGTAGGCGGAAATACTCCGGCGAAAGTCATTGCCGCATGGCAGCGAATTCACGGACACTTCGCCGGGATCAATAACGTTAAATTTGCCTGGGTTATGAACGCCGATTCCGTTCCCAATACCTCCGCAAACGCCATTTCCAAATATTGGCCGGGCGGTGCGTATGTTGATTATGTAGGACTCGATGGCTTTAACGGCCCGTCTTACTCTTCATCTCGAACGTTCGACAATATCTTCGGCGGTGCGATCTCTGAAGTAAAAGGATACAACAAACCGATCATTATTACTTCGACCGCAGCGGCTCCGAATTCCGGAAAAGCGGCGTGGATCACCAATGCCTTGACCGTAGCGATCGATAAATATCCTACCGTTATCGGATGGATATGGTTCAACGAAAACAAAGAAGCGGACTGGAGGGTGAACTCCGATCCGGCTTCTCTCGCAGCATTCAAGGCGGCATTGCCTTAAGGCTTGACTATGAGCGGGTTTTCTGATCTCGCTTACAAAATAGTACGAAAAATCTCCCGAAATATTTCGGGAGATTTTTCTTACATTCCACTCATTCATTAATTCTTAATGATATTTTTGTTATAATGGCTTTTACTTCATATGAGATCTATCCTTCATCACACATCATTATATATGCTTACGCTCATACTTTGGCTATTGGCGGTGATCGCTACCGTTATTTTTGCCGTGTATTCCGGATACTGTTCCGCTGAGTGGAGACGTGCGAGTGCCACATGGTTTACATCGTATCCGGAGGCCGGAAGCGAAGAATGTATCGAATATAACGGATGCGCATGGGAAGGTTCTTTTGCTGCGGTCAAAGGAAAACAAACGGAGGAATGGGTAAAAGATCATAACATCGCGGCGGTACATGAAAAATTCTTTGATGAGTATAAAGGAAAATGGCTGACCATTCGCGATCGGAGTACGGGAAAAGAAATGAATGTGCAAGTACTTGATATGTGTTCCGATAAAGATTGCAACGATTGCTGCACGAGAAATATGAAAGACACCGGTTTTCTTATCGACCTCGAAAAATATACCGCGCAGAGATTTAACGGATCGCTGCTGAATAAAGGTATGATCATTGTGGAGTGGAAGATAAAAGAATAAACCATATGCTGTTGGTCCCAAGCAAAAAACAAATATCTTTCGTTGGTTTCGCAGGTATAGCCTTGCTCTGTCTCTTTGTAATATATATCGCCGGAGATTCTTGGAAGCGTTTGTATTTTGCGAGTCCGCAAAACACCATATCCTTTGATCGTTCGGACGCGGGGAACCGCGTGACTCATCCCGAGCCGTATCGGTATCATAAGATCGTTTGGCTGCAAAATAATCCGTTTGCGTGCGTATCTCAAAAAAAGGACATGCTGATTTGGGGCGTACAAACCGGCTGGCAAGAAAATATCGCCGCTTTTGAGCGCGAGGTGGGCCGACCGGATATCCTTGCCGTTTTTATTCATTTCGGAAATGAAAATTCTTTTCCGAGCACGGTTATTCCAAAAACAAAAGATCGGCAAACGCTTGCGATCTTTTGGGAGGCTACCGATTATAATGTTTCCAACATAGATCAGCCGAGATTTTCTTATGATGCGATCCTTCGCGGCGATTGGGATCCATACATGAGGTCATTCGCCGCGGACGCAAAATCGTACGGCGGTCCGGTCATCCTCATTCCTTTTTCCGAAATGAACGGGGACTGGTATCCATGGTCCGGAACCAAGAATGGAAACACGCCGGAAAAAGCGGTTCTTGCCTTTCGTCATGTGCATGATATTTTTTCCGACGTTCCGAATGTAAAGATCGGCTGGGCGGTCAATCACTCATCTCATCCCCCGACACAAGAAAACGCGATCGAAAGGTATTATCCCGGAGACCCGTATGTCGATTATGTCGGCGTCGATGGTTTCAATTTTGGAGGCGCAGACTATGGCTCCTTCGATGGTATTTTCGGCAACGCGCTCGCAACGCTATCAAAATATAATAAACCGATCTATATTTTTTCTTTAGCGGCCGCCGAAGGTCCGGAAAAATCGGCTTGGATCAGCGATGCGTTCTTGATGCAGATACCGAAATATCCGAACATCGTCGGATGGATATGGTTCAACGAAAATAAAGAGCGCGACTGGAGAGTGAATTCCGATCCGGCTTCCTTGGAATCGTTCAAGGCGATACTCCCGAATTGTCGATGATCAAAAAAACTCCCGTTTCTCACGGGAGTTTTTTTGTAATGGTCATCAGTCATCGGCCAATGTCATTAGTTGGTTACTGTGATCGATATCGGCGTACTGGTTCCGATATTTCCTGCCGCATCGCGAGCTTCCGCACTGATAGTGTGCGCGCCGTTCGCCACGCTGGTCGAATTCCAAGAGAAGCTATACGGTGAGACGGTCGATTCATCACCGGCCACTACTCCATCAAGGAAGAGTTTTACTCCGGCGACGGCGACATTATCGCTCGCATTAACGGTAACGGTGTTGGGACCGGTGATCGCGGCGTTGTTAGCCGGCGAAGTGATCGAAATGGTCGGAGCGACCGTATCGGTAGTCGTCGCCGTACTGGTCGCATTGTTTACCGTCACAGACACCGCGCTGCTCGTTGCGACATTTCCAGCGGCATCGCGAGCTATCGCCGTGAGCGAGTGCGCACCATTAGCAACGCCGGTTGTGTTCCAAACGATATCAAACGGTGCAACGGTCATTTCAGTGCCGAGCATGGTTCCGTCGACCATCATTTTGACTCCCGCAACGCCGACGTTGTCGGTGGTCGTCGCGGAGATCGTCGTGGTTCCGTAAACGGTTGCGCCCGTCGTTGGAGAAGTGATCGCTATGGTCGGAGCGATGGTGTCAGCAGTGCTGGTCGCATTATTTACCGTAATGGTCCTTTCGCTGCTGGTGGCAACATTGCCTGCCGCATCGCGAGCGACGGCTAAGATCGTGTGCTCACCGTTAGAAACGGATGAGCTGTTCCAAATAACGCTGAAGGGTTGTGTCGTATCTTCCGTTCCGATCAAGCTGCCGCTCGACAGATAGAACTTAACTCCTGCGACTCCGACGTTATCGGTGGCCAACGCGGAGAGAGTGGTGCTTCCTGACACGGTAGCTCCCTCGATCGGCGCGGTAAGCGAGATATTCGGAACCGTGGTGTCGGTCGTAGTGGCTGTACTCGTGGCGTTGTTGACCGTCACGGAGATGGCTGAACTTGTTGCGATATTTCCCGCTGTGTCCCGAGCGATAGCCTTTAGGCTATGTACGCCATTCGCTGAACTTGCCGTATTCCAGACGACTTCGTAAGGAGCTGCGGTATCTTCAGCACCGAGCGGAAGATCGTTATGCAAGAAACGCACCCCCGCAAGACTCACATTATCCGTCGCTGTGGCGGTAACGGTCGTGGTTCCGGAAACGGTGGCGCCGTTTACCGGATAGGTGACAGAAACGGAAGGAAGCGTGGTATCAGGGGTGGTGGTTGCTGTGGAGGTGGCATTGTTTATCGTTACGGCCAATATGGTACTGGTTCCGACATTTCCGGCTGCATCGCGAGCCATTGCTTTAAGTGTGTGAGAACCGTTGCTGAACCCGAGAGTACTGAAGGTAAACTCGTAAGGAGAAACGGTGTCTTCGAGGCCGATCATCGTTACGTCATCGATGAAAAGTTTTACTCCAGCGATCGAAGCATCGTCGCTGGCGTTCACCGCAATGGTGGTCGTTCCTGAAATGACGATCGGAGGCGCGACGATCGAAACGACGGGGAGCGTGTGGTCGGTACCGGTCGCGTTATTTATGGTCAAGTTTACGATCGAACTGGTCGCGACATTTCCGGCTGCATCGCGTGCAATGGCTTTGAATTGATGTACTCCGTTCGCGGCTTGCGTGGTATCAAGAACAACAGAATACGGAGAGGTCGTATCTTCGCCGATCAAAACATCAGAATGGTTTGTTCCGCTATGAACGAATTTGACGGCGATCACTCCCACATTATCGGTAGCGGTTGCGTTTATCGTCGTACTTCCTGAAACGGTTGTTCCATCCGCCGGGGAAGTGATCGAAACTGAAGGAAGGATCGTGTCAGACGCGCCGCCGCCCGCATTGTTTACCGTAACGGATACTGCGGTGCTCGTCGCAATATTTCCCGCCGTATCTCGAGCGATCGCCGTGAGACTATGCGTTCCATTTGAAACGCCGGTTGTGTTCCAAATGAAATTGTAGGGCGAGCTGGTCATTTCCGTACCGATCATGGTTCCATCAAGAAGAAGCTTTACGCCGGTAACGGCAACATTATCGCTCGCGTTAACCGATACGGCGGTCGTGGTTCCCGAAACCGTTGCTCCGGCGAGCGGAGAGGTGATCGACACAGCGGGAGCGATCGTGTCGGATGTCACCGGTCCTCCGTCCATTTCAACGAGCGAGTATTTATCGGTGATCAAATACCCTTCGTTCTCGATCAAGTGAAAGATCGTGGCGGAAGTTGCTCCTTCCGGAACGGTGAATGTGAACTGATTTAATGTAGACGTGCTGGACGTGCTATTTGCGGGAATATCGCCAAGGTGAATGTATATGAAATTGTTCTCATCCGAATGATCGTGATCGTCTTTTATCCAGTTATTATCCTTTCGACTCCAAGTCCAAGACTCTCCATTCTGTTTTTTGTGCGTTCCGGTCGCATCTTCCCACTCGTCCTCATTTTCGCTATCGTCGCCGCCCATCTTATATCGGACATCGACGCCTGTCGAGACATCGGATCGAGAAACATCCGAAAAGACGTACGTCTTTCCGGGGGTAACCGATACGTCAGCGGGATACCACTTGGCATCTCCGTTCGAATGTTCGGTCATATCGATGCGAAGAGACCGACTTCCGTCAAATCCCGCGGTTGAGGTCGGGTACGAAAAACTCGCCTCATTCGTCCCGAATTGTCCTTGGTTCCAAGATTCAGGAAGTGTTGTTGCGGTCTCTGCGGAAGGGTTTTGAATGAGGTTCACCGAGGCTGCCCTCGCGTCAAAACCCGTAAAATAAGAAGGAAGCAATAATGCGGCGATCAGCACCATCGCAGGCAACGTTTTTTCCGCAGTTTGTTTCTTCTCTTCTCGTTCACGCGAAGTATCTCGCGTATTGTTTTTTTTCTGTTTTTTATCGTGTGATTTCATATTAATTTAATGCTTAATTAATTTGCGATCGAAAAAATGATCGCGGAATAATTACTAATAAGCTCCCTCTTCCATTTTGCTACGCGGTAATTTTGCGCATTATGACAAACGAAAACTTCAGATATCGCCTAATTCATTAGTAATTAATATCATCACGCATAAGCATGCCTATAGCGTTTATTCGTCCGGAAAATTACAAAAAAACCTTGATCAGATATCAAGGTTTTCACTTTCAAAAGCGCGTTTTTTAATTTCTTCGCCGCGAGAGGCCGCGTCTGAAAAAAAATTCATTGCAGCGTTTGACCGGCTGTCTGAAATTATCTTTGGTCTGCCAAGTTCTTCGTCATCGTACGGGCAAGTTCCCGGAGGATGATATTCTGCCTGGCCGCATTTGATGCAATAGGTCATTTTTTTCTCCTCATCATTATTAATGAACATCGTCATAGTGGACGATATATCTCTATAATGAATGTATCATGAAAAAGACCTCCATCACAAATGGAGGTCTTTTTAAATCTGTTCTTACGGGTTCATCCGCGAAACCCCTTGGTCTACGGTAATAATATCGACATCGGCAGTTCCTATATAATCAACGATCTGCTGCAAGAATTCCGGGGTCACGCCGAGATCATGCAGGGGATTGTTGTCTTCTTGGTGGAACATAAGGATCAGCCAGGTCTTATCCTTCGCCGCCTGCGACACCCAGCTTTGCACATCGGTCATAACAGTCGTTCGGTCCATCTGCTGGATCTTCAAAGCGAATTTATCCGTGTTTTTTAAATTGAATCCGCGTTCGACGCTTCTCGCTGCCGTGTATCCCGAGTTCTTTACCATGGTGATGACAGAGCTGTTGAAATCGCCGTACGGATACGCCATTGTCGTAAGAGGGGTGATGCCCATTCCGAGAAGATCGGTTCTGGATCCCACGATCTCAGCGTTTGCTTGTTCCGGCGTAACGGTAACTCCGTCCTCAAGGTTGCCGGTAAGCGACACATGTCTTTGCGTGTGTCCGCCTATCTCGTTGCCGGCGTTCTGTATCTCAAGCATCTGTGCTTGGTTGATGTATGTTGCGATTTTTGACAGCGAGTAATTGTCTACGGTGAGCGTGCCGTTCGTGTTGAGCAGATGAAATGCCGTTACTGAGGCCACATTGGCGGGAATGGTTATTGTCTTGATAAAGTTTCGCCAAACGCCGTTCGATGAGGGGATCGTCGCGATATCGACGTACTGCATTGTTCCGTCTTGCATGGTGTAGCGAAGCGTCATCATCGAGCTCGTGTTCGATTTATATTTATCGCTCAAAATATAATTTTCATTCGGTGTCACCGCGGTGTCTCCAAAATACCATTTGGCATCTCCGTTGGCATAGTTGGTAACTTCAAGTTTTGCGGCATTACCGGATACGCCCGCGACCGGATAGGTATGAACCGCCGTATTGGCGCCCCATCCTCCGCGAAACCAATTTTCCGGATCCCCGTTCGTGCCGATCGTCTCGAGCGTCGGATTGGCGATAAGTTCAGTCGGATTTGCGTTCAGCGTCTCTTGACTGATGATGTAAAAAGTTCCCGTGATCCCGGCGGCGGAAAGGATCGGAAAGGCATCGGCATACTGAGTGATCCACCCGTCATCGAAGGAAAGCGATATCATGCCGCGAGAAAAAAGCTGCGAGGGCGGAAGAGGAGTGCTGCCCTGTGTGAGTGAGAAATTGTCTACTGAAAGCGTTCCGTTCTCGTAGATAGAATGGAATATGGTGAGAGCCGTTACTCCCGCCGGTACCGCAATGTTAAAGGATTCGGTTTTCCAATCTGCAGAGGCCGGAACGGTATCGATGTATTGGTAAATGATCCCGCTTGGCGTCCGCATCTGCGCTACGATGTCCGTCATAACCGTCGAACGGTATGAATCGGTATACGAATAGGTCTTTCCACCAGTCACCGGAACGTCCGCGAAATACCACTTGGCATCGCCGCTGACATAATTCGTCATGTTGACGGTCGCCGCTTTTCCGTCATCCATACCGACGGTGGGATACGTGAAGACGGCATTGTTCGTACCCCAGCTTCCGCGGAACCAGCCGGAAGGATCGCCATTCGTTCCTGCGGTTTCAAGCAAAGGATTTTCGATAAGATTGGGAGGAAGGACGATATTGTTTACGGTGAGGGAAGCGGTCGTAGAGGTTGCGCTATTTCCCGCCGCATCTCTCGCTTTGGCATAAACACTGTGCGAATCGTTCGTGTAGGAAGTCGTATCCCATGCGAATTCAAAAGGTGAAACCGTATCTTCGGCACCGACCTGAAGTCCGTCAATAAAAAGAGATACTCCGGCAACGCCGACGTTGTCGGTCGCTCCGAATGAAAGACTCGTGGTCGTCGCGACGGCGGAACCATCGAGAGGCAGGATCAAATGAACTTCCGGCGCGGTTTCGTCGGACAATGGCGTATTGGTTATGGTTACAGAAACGGGCGCGGAAGGTGTTACATTGTTTGCCGCGTCGCGTGCTTTTGCTATGATCGAATACGTTCCATTTGCGTACGCGTTCGTGTCCAAGAAAAACTCAAAAGGCGCGGTCGTGTCTTCGAGACCCACCATGGCATTATTTACATAAAGCGCAACGCCCGCAACGCCGACATTATCGGACGCATTTACTGAAATGGTTGTCGTTGCGGAAATAGTGCTGCCTTCCGCGGGAGACGTGATCGCGGATGTCGGCGCAATGGTGTCATCAACTCCGCTTTCCGTTACCGTGAAAGAAACGGCAGTAGATGTTGCTGTATTTCCGGCGGCATCGCGAGCACGAGCGGAAAGGGTATGAGAACCTGCTCCCGCGATGATCGGCGCGGAATACGGAGAAGCTATATCTTCTTCGCCCAGAGCGGAACCGTCGAGTATGAATTGAACTCCCGAGACGCCGACGTTGTCGGCTGCCGTTGCGGTGACCGTTGATGTGCCGGTGATCGAAGAGCCTTCAGTTGGCGAGGTGATGGAGACGGTCGGCGGGATGGTATCCGCCGGAGTGACAATATTTTCGGAAAGGGAATAGTTGTCTGTAATAAGATAACCCGTTTTTGCGATCAAATGAAAGACCGTTGCGGTAACGGCATCCGCAGGCATGGTGAAGGTGAAAGATTTGGTTGTCGTGGACGTTGAAGCGGGAATCGGGCCAAGATAGAGGTAACTGGTGGTGCCGCTCGCGGTTTGATATTGTACATCCGCTTCGCTTTCTATGTCGGATAGATAGCTATCTGAAAATATATACGTCGTTCCTCCTTTTACCGGAACATGGCTGAAATACCACTTGGCATCTCCATTCGTGTGTTCGGCGATATCGACTCGCATCGCTTTAGCGCCGTCGATGCCCGCGACAGGATACGTCAAGGCTGCCGTGTTCGCACCCCATCCTCCTTTGCTCCACGAATCCGGAAGCTCGCCGCCCGTTTCAACCGATGCATTCGGCACCAGATTCGCTCCTTCCGCAAGAGCAGCATTCAGATCGAAGGGAAGCGAGGGTGCGAGAAAGCCCGCAATGAGCATCATACTCACCGGAACTCGTTTTGCCGCTCCAAAAGAGGTATGGAGCTTTGCGGCGTATGTTTTCATTTTTTGTAATTGGTCGGCGGTCATTGAGCGAGTATCTCGCAATTTAGCCTGAGAAACCTTCTTCGTCTTAACCGTTTTTCTTACGGCAGTTTTCATGGTCTTCATAGTCGTTGAAATATGTTAATAATTATAAATTTTTAATAACTCGCAACATGTATCAGAACAGATCGGAAATCTAAACGTTTGCGAAGAGCGAAAGTGAATATTCTCTGGAAAACGTTTAGATTCCCGATCGGTCCTGAGTCCTGATATTTTTTAAGGTGCCGGCGCTTCCGAGACGGCGACCGCATTCGCATGCGGAACCTGTACGCGCACCGGCGCTTCGTTTTGTTGGTTCTTTTTTTCCGGCATCGCCGTCTCGGAACCATTTTTGTCCCAAGAGGTTTCCGCTATGCCGGCGATCATGTCCATCGTGTTCGGCTTGGTCTCATAGCTTGCTCTCAGTGTAAAAAAGGCAAGTCCCGATATGGTAGAGATCACGGTCGCGATAACGAACGTCGGCAGCGCCCTTTCCTCATTGATTCGCGAGAGGACGGTGATCCTTCGTTTCGCCATGGGCTTGCCCCTGAATCCAAAAACCAGCCTGTGCGCGAACGAAGCCAATTGGTACAGGAAAAGGATGAGCAAGTGTATTACGATGGATAATCCTAAAAATGGAGACAACATACATTTATTTTTTTATTATTTCTTCTATTTTATAATTACATATTCGTTCTCTCGGGCGTGAACCAATACAGATTCTTTTTTCTGAGTATGACCTCCTTCACCATCTGTTCGAGGAATAAATATGAATTGACATACATGATGAAAAAATAAGTAAAGGGCACAAAGACCATATCCTGCCTCTTTTCTTTGACCGCTGCATACAAAGAGAGAACGGAAGCGAGCACAAAATACGAAACGATGAAGAATTTGTAAGAATTGAGATTTATGAACGGAAGCAAGAAAATGACCAGCGCAAAGATCAGGCACTCCGAATAGACCAAGGAAAGTTCCAAGGCGGAATTAAAACGATGGGTGATGACCGATCGGTGTTTCAACAGATTTTGCCAGCCGCCGCCGTACCAGCGCCGGAGCTGATTCGCGTAAGCGCTGACCGTCATCGGATCCTGGGTATATACGATCATTTCGCGATCGTAGCTCATCAAAAGATTATTTTTATGGAAGCAGTACGTAAAATCAAGATCTTCCGTGATCGTGTCGTGATCGAAGGTGATATATTTTTTAAATGTTTCCGTGCGGAATGCTCCGGCTGCGCCCGGGATCACCACGATGTAGTCGATATACGATTGCGCCAGTTTGTAAATATTTTGTCCGATCACATATTCGAACGCACGGCACGCGGTCAGCCAATTGTATTTCATGCTCCGTACGTAGCCGACAACGGCATCGATCTTTTTATTTTCAAAATTGGAAAGCGCTCGTTCGATGAAATGTTCATCGAGGATCGTGTCGCCATCGGTAGAGGCGAAGAACTCGGTCGTTACGAATCGAAGACCGTACTCCTGCGCGTGGCTTTTGTTTCCGGTAGCGACCGCGATGGTGATCACTTTGATCTTATCTCCGAATGACGCAAGTATTTCCGCCGTTTTATCGGTACTGCCGTCATTCACCACCATGATCTCGTCTGCCGGACGGGTTTGCTGAAGACACGAGTTGATGGTCGCTCGGATGGATTTTTCTTCGTTATGCGCCGGTATAAGAATGGTGATCGTCATATTTTTTTTTGTTTTTAACTGCTGGAAGTGTTTTGATATTACTCCGCGGCTCTGATATTTATTTCATTAAGCGGTTTACTTTTTTAGCATTAAATTTTCATGAAATAAACTTAAATGGTCTTTAAGTAAGACAACGTTGATCTTATCGAATGAAGTCATCATGAAGAACGCAAAAATTTTTATGAAAAATATGAAAATTATTTTAGGATGTTTCATCCACACGCAAATCTCATGCGGAGAAGATACCTTCAATATAGAAATAACCCAAAAATTATATCGGGAGATCGGAGGTGAAATATGATAAAAAATAAGTCAGAGGATAACAAAAAAAGCGTCCGATTGGAAAAAGAGAACAGGGCTTTGAAAGAGAAGATCCAAAAATTGGAACGCCTCGCTTACTTTGATTCGCTCACGCGTCTCATCTATACACAGAACGGTTTCGAACACGAGCTGGCAAAGCAAATGCACGTTTTCCCGAGATGGAGTTACTTGTTCATCGATCTCGATGATTTTGGAGAGATCAACAAAAGGTTCGGACATTTGGGTGCTGATAAACTTTTAAAAAGAGTGATCGTCTTAACGCTGCGAAGTCTTCAGCAGCACAAACCGTTTCCGTTCATTATGTATCGGCCCTACGGCGGGGATGAGATAGGGGTCATGCTTTTTGGGTCGGACGAAAGGGAAGCCGTCGAAACTGCGGAAAACATCCGCAAGGCGATCGATACCGATCATATTTTGAAGAGGCGCAGGGTTACCGTGAGCATCGGAGTATCAGAAGTGGTCTTTGGCGCTACTCACGAAAGGCGAGCATCAAAAAGAGAATTCACGGCACTCCGAAGACACGCCGACGTTGCTCTTTCCGAATCAAAGAACAAAGGGAAAAATAGGGTCTGCCGTTGGAGCGATATTGACCCGGCGACGCTTCGAATTAGATTTTGAGCCCTCATAGCTTCGGCGGTAACGTCGAAGCTATTTTTGTCTCATATTTGCGGTCCAAAAAAGAAGTTGACAAAAAACTTATAAAGTAGTATGATATTTCATGAATAAAACTTCATGAAAAATTCATCGACTGATAGTTTACTACCGAAATAACTTGAAGATTTATCAATTACCAAAGGGAAAGCCCTTAATAAAAAGACGAAAATTTTATGCGAATTTTAATTGTTGAAGATGAGGAAACCTTGGCGCAATCCATAAAAGAGTATCTGGAAAAGCAGGGATATGCCGCCGACTATGTTCTTGACGGAGACATTGCAGAACGCCGGATCCGGGTTTCTCAAAAGGATTACGACCTTGTCGTGCTTGACCTCATGCTGCCGAAGAAGAGCGGTTATGAGATATGCAAATCGGTCCGCGGTGCGAAGATCGATATACCGATCATCGTTTTGACGGGAAAAGACAGTATGGAAGATAAAACCATGCTGCTCGATTCGGGGGCCGATGACTATCTTACCAAGCCTTTTCACATGGAGGAACTCGTATCGAGGATCCGCGCGCTTTTGCGCCGTCCGAAAGAAGTGCTTCCTTCGGAGATCACCATTCGCGATCTCACTCTGAATATGACGACCCATGCCGTAACGCGAGGAGGAAAAGTGACCGCACCGCTTACTCTCAAGGAAATAAATCTTCTCGAATATCTCATGAGGAATCCCAATCAGGTCCTTTCGAGATCGCAAATCACCAATCACGTCTGGGATTTTTCGTTTGACTCGTTCAGTAATGTCGTCGACGTACATATCATGAATATCAGAAAAAAGATCGGAGATCCGAAAGGAAAACTTCTCGAAACGGTGAGAGGGATCGGGTACCGAATACGAAGTTAAGGAACGAGAATGGAAAATTGAGAATAGAAAATAGAAAACATGGAACCACAAACAACTCGCAACGAGCATACTCGCAAAATAATTCACGACATCCGAAGCCATCTGTCGGTCATCTTGGCGGTGGGGGAAACGGCGATATACGACGAAAAAACCATCACGCGCGAGGAGGCGATCTCTGCACTAAAGAAATCGATCGGAGAAGTTGATGAAATAATGAAGCTTCTCGCCGAGATATAGATAGAGAATAAGAAAATAGAGAATCGAGAATTGATTTAAAAAGAGCGCCCGGCAATTAGTCGGGCGCTTTGCTTTTTGCGAATCAACTTCTTCTGTCTCGCCCCCTTTTGCAGTTCGGACAATACTCCGCATTTTCCGGGCACACGTGACCGCACGCGCAACAGACTTTGCTGCCGACATGTCCCAAGCGAAATTCCGCCGACTTTCTCCTGTTTCGAAGACGTCTTGCGGTAAAGTGTATGTCAAAAAAAAGTTGGAACTCTCGATCTCTGGAACTCATATTTACTCCTTATACTTTAATCATTTATACCATCTCCAATTAACCCAATCACTTCGTTGTCATTCCGGCCCGCGAGCCGGAATCCACGTCTGTCGCTTGCGGTGAGTCACACCGAACCGTTACTCCCCGTGGATCCCGTGTCACGGCACGGGATGACGAATGGGAAGTGGTTAGTTAAAGACGGTATTACTTCTCTCGCTTATTACGCGAATTGGATATCCTTTATTGCTTTTTGAAACATTCGCTGATAACCCTGCTTATGTCGTTGATGGAAACAGGTTTAGTGAGATGAAAATCGAAGCCCGCCTCCTTCGAGAGGGTCTTATCTTTTTCCTGTCCATAACCGGTCAGTGCGACGAGTTTTATCTTTTGCCCGAATCTTTCGCGAAGCTTTCGTGCAACATCATATCCTGTCATATCGGGAAGCCCTATGTCTAAAAGCACGACCTCCGGATCGAAATCCATGGCGGTTTGAATAGCGCTTTCGCCGTCATTCGCTATTTCTAAGGTATTGCCGAGACGCGTCAGTATTCGGTTCAATGAAACGGCAATATCCTTGTTGTCATCAACGACCAATATTTTTCGTCCGATAACCGCTGAATAGTTCTCATTCTCAGGTTTCTTTATCGGCGCCGTAGAGATCATCGGCAAGCGCACAATAAATTCAGATCCTTCTCCGACCCCCGCACTGATCACCCCGATCGTTCCTTTGTGCAGTGAAACGATATCTTTAGTGATCTTGAGACCAAGTCCGAGATCTCCTCCCGTTTCTACAAAGGGTTTTGCCGAGCGCGAAAATAGCTCAAATATTTTTTGAAAATCTTTTGAATGCAGTCCGATGCCGTTATCCTTTACGCGTATTTCAACAAAATGTTCTTTTACTGCAACGGAAAGTCCGATCTTACCGCCGGAATGAGTATATTTTGCAGCGTTATTAAGGAGATTTGATATCACCTGCTCTATGCGTACCGGGTCTGCGTCGATATACACGGGGGATTCAGGGGGGTTATAGGTAAAGGCATGTTTTTGTGCCTCGATGAAAGGACGAATCGCTGAAAGAGCATCCTGTATGGGTATGGAAATGTCGATGATCTGTTTTTTTAACGAGATCTTTCCGTGTATGATCCGAGAAATGTCCAAGAGGTCGTCAAGCAGGCGCGATATGATTTTGGTTTGACGCATAATGACGTTTACCTCATCTCTCATCTGCGGTTCTGTCGCGGACAGATGACGCGACTCCAATAACTGAGAGTTGAGCATTTCGGCGTTCAAAGAGATCGGCATGAGCGGGTTCCTAAGCTCGTGCGCCATGACGGCAATAAAATTATTCTTTGCCTTTTCGGCTTCAACTTGCTCGGTAACATCGCTTAAGAGCGTTGCGAATTGGCCTTCTTCGGGGCTGAAGGCGACAATATCATAATATTTCCCCAGCGCTTTTGAGTATTGAGTAAATCGGATCGGCGTTCTCGAGAGAGCAACATCTCCGTATTTTTTCAAGAAGGAGGGGTCTTCTTCAGGTAAAACCGAGCTTTGAAATTTATAGAGAATATTTTCACGTTTGAGTCCGGTAATCTTTTCAAAAGCTTCATTTACTTCAAGAAATCGAAAATCAACCGGAACCCCCGATTTATCGCAGATAATTTCATACAAAGCAAAACCCTCCGTCATTTGCGCAAAAAGCGAACGATAGCGCTCTTCGCTTCGGCGGAGTTGTTCCTCATCTCTCTGATGCATTGCCTCCATTCGAAGCGATGATATTCCATTAGAGATGTCGACTACCAGATCGGCGAGCATTTCGATCTCTTCCCGGTCAAAGGCGTTCGGTTTTGTATCAAAAATAGTGAGAGCCCCGAATACTTTTTTGTTTGAAACGAGGGGGAAGCTGATGGACGACCGATAACCGTGTTTCAATGCGTTTTCACGCCACGGCGCGAATTTCGGATCGGTTTCCATATCGGCGCACTGAGTAATTTTTCCGGTTCGTATCGCCGTGCCTGTCGGTCCTTGTCCTCGGGGGTCATTCTCCGCCCAGGTGATGTCAAGACTTTCCAAATATTTCTCGTCGAATCCGGCGTATGCCATCGGGCGAACGCTTTTATTTTTATCATTATGGGAATACCCGATCCACACCATCGCGTGTCCGCAATCTTCGGATATCGTCTTGCAAACCGCATTCAAATATTCATATTCGCTGAGCGTTTTCAGCCGTGCCTGGTTGGTTTTGTTGTGGGCGGTTAAAATACGATTTAATTTTTTGAGCCGTTCCTCGGTCCCGTTGAGCGAGTTTTCGCTTTTTTTCGGATCAAGATCGTCTTTTTGTTTGCCGGTTTTGGTCATAAGGTTGTTATTGATAGATTGGTCATCTTAGCACTAAAAAACACGTTTGTCAACTCTATCGTGAGGATGCAATGAAGGGTAACTTCATTGCATGAAGTTCGTATGAAAACTTTAATTCCGGGAAACTCATTTAAAATTAATGCTGTTTTGGTCTAACGAACTCATATGAAAACATCTGAACGCCTGAGTGATGATCCCCGAGGGGGAGGTGCGGATCTGTACGCGAATACGTGCGGCGTTATGGACGGCGGGAATATAGAGTTAACAGACGGCGAACTTGTCTTGCTTTCACTGGCGGATCGCGAAAATTTCGGTGCATTGATCGATCGGTACGAGAGGCCTCTCGCGAGATATGTTGTGCGCCTTATGCCGTCCATGCGCGATTCGGTCGAAGATATTCTGCAAGAAGTGTTTCTAAAAATATATTTGCATCTGAAAGATTTCGACCAGAAGCAGAAATTTTCGTCTTGGATATATCGGATAACGCACAATCATCTCGTCAGCCGGCTGCGCATGCAGAAGTCGCGTCCGAAAACCGTATCTCTTGATAATGGAAAAGCGGGTGCATTCGATAGATATCTTGCCGACAACAATGCTGAAGCGAGAGATGCTGAATACGTCAAAGAAGAGGTCGACACTATCATCCGCTCGCTCGAGGATAAATATCGCGAAATACTCACGCTGTGGTTTATCGAGGAAAAGCGGTATGAAGAAATATCAAAAAAGCTCGGCAAGCCGGTGGGAACGGTCGGCGTCCTCATTCGGCGCGCGAAGAAGAAGTTCGTAGAACAATATGAGTTCGAACGGGATCTTCGGGAGAGGAAATTGAGCCTTCATCATTCCGACGAAAAATAGTTCATCAGAAATTAATCTTATGATGTTCCGATAGGTGTATGAGAAGATTTGAATCCGAAAACGATACGCTCGCGATCCGAGGCGCAAAGATCACGTCGGCCATTCTTACGGCGATCGAGGCTTTGTTAGCCGTTCGTTTTTTTCTGAAGCTCGCCGGGGCCAATGAGAATACCGTTTTTTCTTCCCTGATCTACAACCTTACCTCGGTATTGTCGGATCCGTTTCTTGAAATTTTTCCTCCGACGCCCATCATGGGCGGCGCCGTGATCGAGTGGTCGGCAATTTTTGCCATGGCGCTTTACTGGGTATTTGCTTCGGCGTTCGCCAGAATGTTTCTCGATCAAAGAAAGGAGGAAAGAAGACAGTCGGTATTGGAATAGCCGCCAGAAAAAAGTAAAAAGTTAAAAGAAAAAAGAGCGCCGCGGTTTGTCGACTTTTATTTTACCTTTTGACTTTTAACTTTTAACTTTTGACTTTATACATCATGAACCCAAAAGATCTTCCATCTGAAAAACAGCTCGAAGCCGTGATCCGACGCTTGTCGTTCGGAGCGGATCGGGAACGAGCGGCTGCTGAGCGTCGGAAGAAGCGGCGCCCGGGTAAAGCGAACGGACAGTGAGCCGCTCAATGATGCGGCAAAGCAGTTTGATCGAAAAAACATGATGGTAAAAAAGCACCACGCGGTGCCTTTTTACGATATGCTTTTTACGATCTAAATGTAAAAAATATCCTCATTTTTATCGACAAAAATCACCCTGCTGTAAATTCTAGCATATGCTAGAATTTACAGCAGGGTGATGCTGGGCACAATAATAGAAACATCCTTTTGTGTGAGGAATACGATAGGAAATAAAGGCGAGCTTGGAAAGCAATTCTTTTTAAATATCATCTGAGTTTTGTTTTTCGGAACGTATTGACGAATTAATATATATTATGTACGATGTCAAACAATGACGCTAAAGAATAAATTCAATCTCAGTTCTGTCATGTCGATCGGTTTGGTCGTCATGCTTGTTTTAGTGCTTATGAAAAGCACCGCTGAATTAGCCGAACAAAACGAACAGAGGTCGCGATCAAGGCAAGTGCTGCAAAACGTTTCTGAGCTTGATATCGTCATGTATCAATATGCGGATCATCCGACCCCCGCCGGCAGAGCGGAATGGAAAAAAAAATATGACGAACTCGGCAAGGTCTTGGAGCTCCTTCGTAAAGATAAAGATGAGAATGAAAACAGGATCATTGGTAGTTTGGCAAGCAACTACCGGATAACCGGCGCATTGTTTGCGAATCTTGCCGACTTCGATAAATTGCCGGAGGATCAGTTCATCCGTTCTCAAGAAATGGTACGTGATGCCTCGCTTTTGGCTGAAGAAAATGTAAGCGATATGCTCTCAAGCGTTTACTTGGGTGTTTACTTGGCGCTGCTCATCGGCGTTCTCCTTTTGTTGAACAGTACTATCGCCACGTCTTCCGTCTTTCAGATCATTACGAGATCCCTTCGATCGTTTCGTTTTGGGATGGAAGAGGTTGGACGGGGAAATTTCCACTACGTAATGGATATCAAAAATAATGATGAACTCGGGCAAGCGGCGGCAGGTTTCAATGAAATGACGAAACATCTTCTCGCGATCACCGCTTCAAAATCGGAATTGGAAAAAGAGGTGGTCGAACGCAAGCATGCCGAGGAAGAACTGCGCAAGCTGACGAGTGCGGTCGAACAAAGTCCTGCATCGATCGTTATCACGGACACGATGGGAAATATAGAATATGTTAATCCCGGTTTTGTGAAGACGACCGGCTACTCGTTCGAGGAAGCGAAAGGCGAGAATCCTCGAATTCTGAAGTCTGGACACTTCAAACGGGAGCAGTACGAAGATATGTGGAATACGATCATCGCCGGAGGAGAATGGAAGGGT